>Ga0302319_10007128_pt1 | contig 22029 bp, 8 predicted proteins | sample Bog_T0_2_FD_203319 | JGI IMG/M metagenome (GOLD analysis project Ga0302319, IMG submission 203319) | Peat permafrost microbial communities from Stordalen Mire near Abisko, Sweden - Bog_T0_2 | ecosystem: Environmental > Terrestrial > Soil > Wetlands > Peat | place: Sweden: Abisko, Stordalen Mire... | reverse complement strand
TTCCAACCGGAGGACTTCCAATGGAATTGCATCATCCGTTCGTAGCTGAGTTTCCCGCCCATCGCGAAACGATCCGTTCGCTCAAACTGGCGGACGCGAAATTCCGCCTTATGTATGAGGAATATCATATTCTCGACGATGAAATCTGTCGGATCGAGGAGGAGGTGGAATTCGCCACCGACCAGAAAATTGACGAATTGAAATTCCAGCGCGCCAAGCTCAAGGACGCGTTGTATGTGGCGGTGCAAAAGCACGAGTCCGCATTGGTGGCGCGCTGAGCGCGGCCTGTGACCGGCGGTGCCACCGCCGCTCCGTTTCCCCGGGCTTGCCTGAATCATTTCTGCTGTCCCAGAGTGTCGCCTCCGGTGGCGACTGGCGCACATCCGTCCATTCCCGCGCCAGCCGGATTGGAGATTGGCCCAAAGTGTGTTTATCCCGGAAACCGAACTCGCCATGAAATCGATATGCCTTTGTCGCGAGCCTACTGTGGCCGGGCGCGTGACGGTTTCGGGTGATAAAAAAGGCGTAATCATTTGCTGCCACAAAACCTGTCCGCCAACAGATAGCAGGTTGCAGATGACGGGCCGCTGGGATGTGGGGCAGACCTCAGGTCTGCCGGTCCAGGGAGACTCTCTCTGCCTGAATTCTTCAACCGGCTTGCAGAGCAAGCCAGAACCGGCAGACCAGAGGTCTGCCCCACGTCCCTCCCAGCGCTGCTTTTGGTTCCACGCGCAACCCGCTGTACATCAGGCTCTTATTCATCAATTCGTGGTTCCTCGCGGTTTTCGCTGGAATAAGAGGAGGATGCCAGTGGCTGGCGTGGGGGCATACACGTTCGGATCCGTTTTTGGAAGGCCATGGCACGCAGGTTTGGAAGCCTGCGCTACGACGTTGGAATGCCGCTGAGTCAGCAGAAGAATTGTTGCGCGCTTACAGCGCTTGATGGCAACGATGGCGGCAAACCCAGGGCATCGCCCTGGGCGGTCATGTGGCGGCCTTTCAGGCCTTGTAATCGCACCGCCATTCGGGAAAAAGGAGGCCATGGATTTACCATTGACGGAACGGCTCAGGGGTTGCGATACAGCCGACTTGGAAGTCTGTGCTACGACGATTGGCCGGGCTAATCCCCAAATTGCGGGTTTCCGGCCAGGCGGGGTCCACGCGCGTAGGCGCGCGTGGGCGCGTGCGCTCCCCGAGACCAAACCCCGGCAGCGAATGGCCGCAGCCCGATTCCACGGGAAATAGCGCACCCAGAAAGAAACCCAATCTGGGTGGCTTTAACGGTTGCCTGAGAGGCAATCAGGCGGAAAACTAAGGTCCTTTCCGGCCGGCGGTGCCATAGGACTTCAAATAGCCCAGAAGCGTGGTATCAAACGCATCGAGCGGCTGGCAGCCCCAGGCTCCGGAGACGGCTTCGCGGACGGCGGTGCTGGCGGTATCCACCGGAACGGCGGGCGTGGGGTTGTATTGCTGGTTGGTGAGCGTCGTGATTCCCAGGGCGGTGTAATTGGAACTGACGAGAAGGCTGCCATCCAAGGTCCCATTGAGGTTCAGATCCACGTAGTTGCCGGAATAGAACCATTGGTCGTTGCCGTTGCAATCAAAGGCCCAGTTGTTGTTGCTGGACAGCGGCCCTTTGATGAAATAGTTGCCGATGATATCGCTTTTCCAGGCGGCCTTGGAATGGGAACCTTCCAGGCCGCCGGCGTCAATCCAGTTGTACACCACGTTATTGATGTACTGGCTGTTGGCCTCCAACTTGGGATTGCGATCATTGTTGTCAATCCAGAGGTTGTGATGCAGCGTGAGGTTGCTGTCGGCATCCATCAGGGCGCCGAAATACTGGGGATCAATGCCCTGGCCGATGATGCAGTATTGCACCGTGACCAAGCTTGATCCGCTGGTGGCTTCAAAACAATCCCACCGGCCCAATTCGATGGAGCAGTGGTCAATCATGACGTTGGAGTAGGGGGCTCCTTGCAGGGAGCACTTGCCCGAGCCACCGGCCTCGCCCTCACGGAAACGGATGTTTTTGATGATGATGTTGTGGGAACCGCTCAGCGACACGGTGTTGTTGGTGATCGTGATGTTGGCCGTGGTGCCATCAATGGTGACATTGCTGGCGACCGAGAGTTCGGATTGGAGCACGATGGTTCCCGAGACCGCAAAGGTGACGTCATTGCCGCTGGTGCCGACCCCGGTGCGGAACGAACCGGCCCCGGAATCGTTAAGATTGGTCACGACGTACGGGGTGGTGCCGCCCGTGGCACCCGCCCCGAAACCATAGCCGAAGGCGAACGCCTTCGGCATGGCCGCCAGACTCAGGGCGAGGGAGCCCAGGAACACAATTTTAGCTAACGTTTTGGATTTCATCATGGTTGTTTGATTTTGATCGCGATTTGGTGGTCTGTTTGTTACGCGAAGCATTCGCGTAAATGGGTGGTGAGCGCAACGGGGCATTGCATCCGGTTGGTTTCAGTGTGCCGCCACGGCTCAAGGCGTCGCGGTCACGTTGGTGAAGGTGGCGACGTTGATGAGGTTGTTGTTCACGCTGCTCACGGGCAGGCCGAAATACGCATTGGTGGCCATGGTGATGGAGTTGGTGCCCAGCGCGGTCCACGCCGTGCCGTTGGCCGAGTAATAGCCGACAAAGCTGTTGCCGGTTCGGGCCAGTTTCACCCAGCAGGGGGCCGCCAATCGCGGCACCGAAATGGTGGAAGCGGTTGAACCGCCGGTGCTGGCGCGCGCTTGCATGGCCACGCCATTGGTCGAGGTGGCCGTGACGGGCGAGAGGAACACCATGGAATAGGTGGCGTTCGCGCTGGTGGTTTCGCGGATCATGACGCCGGCCTTGGCCCACGGAGCGGTGTTTTGCACGCTCAACACCTCGGCCTGGATGCTGCAATCGCCGCTGGCGGGTTGATAGACATAGTGGAACGCATCGGCGGTGCCCCATATATCCGCCCCGGAACCGGCCACGGTGAACAATCCGTTGGCGTAAGTCGCGCTGCCCGCCAACCCGACCGCCCCGATGTCAGCGGTCGCCCAGGGGCTGGGAAGCGGATTGGAAAGCGAGACGGGGGTTACGCAGACTGTGAGGGTGTTGGTCAGGACCGAGCCGTCGCTGGCCACCACGGAAAAGTTAAAACCGCCCAGCCCGGAAAAGTTTTGGGCCGGGGTGAATTGCGCGAGATGCCCGCTGCTTAAAACCACGGCGCCATTGTTCACGTTGTTCACGGTATAAACCGGGCTGACGTTGGTAAAGCCGGCGCTGTATTGCCACAAATCCACGGTGACGGCCGTGTTCACCGGGGTGACGGCGTGCGGCGCGGCCAGCCAGTTCGCGTAATTTTCGATGTTCGCATAGCCGTTGGCGGCAATGGCCATGGCCTGATTGGTGTACAGATTGAGTCCGACCGCTGCCTTCCAGTAGTCGGGAATCCCGTCACCGTCGGTTTCCACCGGGGGCGTGCCACCGGCGATCGCACCAAAACCGCTATTGGCCAAACCCGTTCCGCTGGGGCTGGTGAGGATGGCACCCGCGGAGCCGAGTGAGTTCACCTGGCCGATGACCTGGGTGTCCAACGGATCGCGCGGGAGCGCACCCACCGCCGAAATGGCAATGCGATAAGCCGCGGTTGCGGAGGTGGTCGGGATGGTGGGCGTGACCGGCGACCACGGTGCCGCCAGGGTGTTGCCGGTGCTGCCGCCGAAGTCGGGGGACGGGGTGGTGGGATTGCCCCCCAGCAATCCATTTTTGGCGCTGTCGAGGAGGTTGCCGGTGTAATAAAGATTCTGGGCCTTGCCGCCATTGACCTGGAAGAAATCGCCGGTCGGGGCGGTCGTGGACGGCCCGGCGATGAAGTAATTGTCGATGAGGTCGTGGTTATAAGCCGCCCCGGTGGTGTTGCCGGTGGTATAGGCGCACACGTAGTTATAGATGACGTTGTTGACGAAAACGGTGTTGGCCTTGGCGAGCGGCTGACGGTCGTGGGCGTTGGCCCAGAGGTTGCCGATCCAGGTGGCGTTGGCACCTTCCACATGCGCGCCAAACTGCTGTTTGATGGGATCGGCAATGATGGAGTTTTGCACCGTGAAGTTGTCAGTGCCGACGGCATCAATGGTGTCCCACTGGCCGAACTCCGCGGAGATGTGGTCGAAGATCATGTTGCTGCCGGAGGAGCCGAGGTTGATGGCGCTGGAACCCGTGCTGCTGCCACCCTGCCGGAAACGCATATAGCGGCAGATGATGTTGTTTTTCCCGGAGAACGAAACCTCGTTGTTCATCACGCCAATGCCGCCGCCCGGCGCGGTCTGCCCGGCGATGGTGAGGTTATTCGCGCAGGACACCGCGCTGGCGAGCGCGATGTAACCGCCGACGTCAAACACAATGATGCGATTGGGCTGGCTGACGGCGTCCCGGAACGAACCGGCCCCGCTATCGGCGAGGTTGGTGACGTGATACACCGAGCCGCCGCGTCCGCCGGTGGCGTATTCGCCGTAACCGAGGGCGCCGGGAAAAGCCAGTTGCTGGCCGTATCCGGCCGACAAGCCGGCCAGGCTGGCCAGCAAGCCGGCCACAATTTTGTCGCGGGTCGTAATGATCGAGTTTTTTTTCATAAGTTTCATGGTTTGATTATCGGTTCCAGGTTCAACGCATTGCTGCACTGGTGCGTGTCATTTCTGCGTCCGTCTTGGCTTGCGGCTGCACCGGGCGTCGGTAACGCATCTCCGGTGAAAACGACAACGCTTTCCGGGCACGTATTGGGGGTAACATTAATACACGCGCAATCCGGCGGCCAAACGGGCCAAATCATTTTAAAAACTTTTGAGGTCATCGTGACGGAACGAGTCCAACCGATTCGCGCGGCAGCGAGGATGGTTCAACCCGCATACCGAAGTCAGGCCGGAAAGCCGATGGCGACCCGCCAACCGGAATGGCCGGACGCGCCGGGTTTCGCAAACGCGCCGGGGCCGGAAAAACGCGTCTTTCCGTTCCGTCCGGCGAGTCGCCGGACGGCACCGGCCAGTGGCCGGTGCCCCCCAAAACCATTTTGAAAACACGCCCTAAAAAAACACCCAGGTCGCCCTACCGCGCGGGGCGAGGGGCAGCCCGCGCGCGCATCATGGGCCGTCCGGGATGGGCGCTCGTTTGCATGGTTCGATTTGATTACGGCACGGCGGTCACCTTGTTGAAGGTGGCGTTATTCAGCACGGGGTTGGTCACGCTGCACACGGGCAGGCCGATGTACACATTGGTCGCCATGGTGAGGGAATTCGTGGTCAGCGCCGTCCAGTTGGTGCCGTCGGCCGAACTGGAGCCGACGAAACTGTTGCCGGTCCGGGCCAGGCGGACCCAGTATGGGGCCTGCAATCCGGGGACGTTTTTAAGGGAACTGGTGGTGCCGCCGGTGCTGGTCCGTTGTTGCACGGCCAGGCCATTGGTTGCGGTGGCGGTGACCGGGGCGAGAAACGCCATGGTATAAATGGAATTGGCGTTGGTGGTCTCGCGGATCATCACGCCGGCTTTGGCCCACGGGGCGGTGTTTTGGACGCTCAACACCTCGGCCTGAATGCTGCAATCACCGCTGGCGGGTTGATAGACGTAATGGAAGGCATCCGCAGCGCCCCAGATGTCCGTCCCGGAGCCCGCCACGGCAAACAAACCGTTGGTGTCGGTCGCACTGCCGGGCAGGCCGACGGCACCGATGTCCGCCGTCAACCACGGACTCGGCAGGGAGTTGGCGTTGGGGGCGTTGGAATTGGAACCGGAGCTGGCGGCGGCAGCAATCCGGACATTATCGAGTAGAATGGTATTGTCGCCGCCGCGCGTATCGGTGCCCACAAAGCTCAAGGTCTCGGTGGCGGCGCTGGCCGTAAAGCTGGCGGAATAGGTGGCATAACTGGTGGCGCTGGCGGCGGGGCTAAAACTGCCAAGGCTGGTGCCGCCCATGGTCACATTCCAGGTTTGCCCGCCGTTGTTGTAACTGCCGCGTTGGGCGGCGGAGAAGGAGACGGTATAACTGGTTCCGGGCAGGAAGCCGGAGAGGGCCTGGCTGATGGTCGCCGAACCTTGCAAGAACGCCACTTGGGCACCGTTCGGCGCATTGGGGTTGGCGGAGGTAAAGGCGCTGCCATTGGCGGCAATACCCGAACCGTTGGCCCCGGATTGCGCGGTAAAGGCCCACGATGCGCCGCCCGGATTATATTGGTAAGTCCCGACTCCCGGCGTCTCGAAACCATAGTTCGGAACATTCACCGCCGACGCGACGGGGGTGGCGCTGACGGGCGTTGAGCTGGCTCCCACCCCGCCGCTCCCGGCGGCGCTCACCACGTAATAGTAAGTGGTGCCGTTCACCACGGCCAGGTCCGTGTAGTTGTCCGCCGTCGTGGTTGAAATGATGGCGTAAGGGCCGCCGCTGGTCGTCGCCCGCCCGACCTGATAACCGCTGGCGCCGGCGGAAGGGGTCCAGGTCAGCGCGATTTGGGCGTTGCCGGCGGCGGCGGTCAAGCCCACCGGCGCGGTTGGTGGATTGGGGGCCACCGCAATGCGGACGTTGTCGAGGAGAATGGTGTTGTCTCCGCCACGGGTGTCGGTGCCCACAAAACTCAAGGATTGGCTGGCGGCGGTGGCTTTGAAGGCAACCACATAATCGGTGTAGTTGGTGGCGCTGGCGGCGGGACTAAAACTGCCGATGACCGTGTTGCCGATCATGACGTTCCAAGTTTGCCCCCCGTTATTATAGGTGCCGCGTTGGGCGGCCGAAAAGGTGATCCCGTAGCTGGTTCCCGGGACAAATCCCGAAAGCGTCTGGGTGATCGTTCCCAAACCTTGCAGAAATGCGACCTGCACCCCATTCGGTGCATTCGGGTTGGCGGCGGTGAAGGCGCTGCGGTTGGCCGCGAGGCCCGAACCGGTGGTGCCGGATTGCGCGGTGAAGGCCCAGGAGCCGCCAGCGGGCTTATATTGATAAGTCGCCACGCCGGGGGTTTCAAAACTAAAATTGGGGACCGTCAGCCCGGAGGCAAAAAACGCGTTGATCAGACTGATTCCGTTCGGAGTGCCCCAACCGGTGCAGAGATCGTAGCCCGGCACCGCGTAATAATTACCCGGACTTTTGGTGCTGGTGTTGTTGCCGGCAGTGATGTCATGGAAATCCGTGGCGTAGGCGCCGCCTTTGCCGAGGGCGTAAACGGTGGGGTTGATAAAGCCAATGGGCGGCAAGCCATTGGCGGCGCCCTGCTGGTTGACCAGGGCCATGAATCCCGCCCATAACGGTGAGGCGCAACTGGTGCCGCCAAACGCGCCGGAACTTCCGCTGTTGTAAAGGACCCAGACATTGTCCGCCGTCAGCGCGACGTCGGGGAGATTCCGCATGGTGGTCGAACCCAGGTTGGCGGTCATGCTCAGGCCCTGCTGCCAGGCGGGGATGGCGTAGGTGGGGCTGACGCCGCCGCTGCTGCCGGTGCCGTTGCCCCAGTTCCAGACGGTCTCCCCCACGTAGGTGCCGCCGGCTCCGCCGCTGGTGGTCAAGGTGGTTCCCCCCACAATCGTGAGGTAGGGCGCGTCCGCCGGGGTTTGCACGGGATTGGCAGCGGCGTTGTACGCATCCGAGTCGCCGGAGGCGTTGAAGCAGGATTGGCCTTGCGCGCCAAGCTCCTGATAGATTTGCAGCGTGGTGGCATCAATGCCGAACGTCCAGGAGGTGCTGACTTGTTTGGCCAGATTGTCGGAGGCAATGCGATTATATATGTCATCGGGGCTGGAGCCGTAATACGTGATGACCTTCGCCAGGCCCGGGGCCATGGAGATCGCCATTTCGATGTCCAGCGCCGGCTCGGCCCCGCCGTCGTTGGCGGTGATGCTGGTGATGCCATCCAGCAGCACGTTGGCCAGGGGGACGCTGGGCAGGCCGTAACTGGCTTCATAGGATTGAATGTCGGTGGGGTTGTAGCCGGCGAATTGCGCCAGCGCGACCGATTGCCCGGTGCCGGTCAAGGTCACGCCGGGAACATAAGCGGCGCGAAAATTCCCCGCCACCAGCGTGTTGCCCGGTCCCGAGCCGGTGCCTTGCGGGGTGGCCGCCGGGGTTGGCGCGGGCGTTGGCAGGGGATGATTCAACGGCCGTGGCTGGACGAAATTATCCAGCCCGCCGATATGCAGCACCGGCACGATCAAATCCAGTCGGGGCTCGCTGGCGGGGGAGAAGAATTCCCGCCCCTCGGTGGGATGCGGATACACCTGCAGCTGCAGATGGAAGGTCCGCTCGATATCGGCCACCGCGCCCTCCACGTCCACCACCATGCGATTGGCGGAGGGGGCTTGCACCGTGAAGCCGTTGGTGGCCAGAAACGCCGTGACGGCGGCATAAGCCTGGGGCGTGGGCCCGAACTGCTGGGTGAATTCTTCCGGCGTCAAGAAGTGGCGGAAATTCGGACTGGCCGGGTTATAAATGTCCTGCAGCAGTTGGTCCAGCGCCGCCTGGTTTTGCAGGGGCAGGCCGATGGCCAGTTGGAGGCGATGGGTCGGGTCCAGCCGGTGGAGCGGTTGCAGGCGCGACACGGCCGCCGGAACATGGCCGCGCAAGACTTGTCCGGCCGCCGCCTGGCTCCAGGCTTTGGGGGTGAGGGCCAGCAGCAGGGCGGCCAGCAAGGTCAAGTGAATGGGATGGAGGTTGTATCGGCCACAATACAACGGCCGGATGGAATGCGGATGATTCATGTTTTATCAAGGCGGTCATCTAATTTACCCTCGGACAAACAGGAACAGTCTTGTCAACGAACTTGAGGTGGTAACGGGAGCATGGCGAAATTGTGCGCGCGTGTACATCCCTGAATGTGGTAAATGCCCCATCCCCCAAACAGGGGAGCATACGCGGCGGCGGCAAAACCCAACCTGGGCTTCGCCGATTTTTGAATGGGCTCCGGCGGCACGCTTTGCTACGTTCAATTGAAATCCATGAGCGAAGTAACGCAGATACTCGAAGCCGTCGGTCGTGGCGAACAGCAGGGGGCGGAAGCCTTATTCCCCCTGGTCTATGACGAATTGCGCCGGCTGGCGGCAGCGCGAATGGCCCAGGAGGCAGCCGGGCACACGTTGCAGCCAACGGCGCTCGTGCATGAGGTGTGGCTGCAATTGGTCGGGGCGGGCGACCGGACGTGGAACAATCGCCGGCATTTTTTTGGCGCGGCGGCGGATGCGATGCGCCGCATCCTGATTGACAACGCCCGGCGCAAATCCGCCTTGAAACGCGGCGGCGGCCAGGAGCGGGTGCCGATGGAGGAATTGGAGATCACCGCCGCCACGCTGGATGAACATATCCTGATGATTGACGAGGCGCTGCAACGCCTCGAGGCCGAGGACCCGCAAAAGGCGCGGATTGTCTCGCTGAAATTTTTTGGCGGGCTGACGAATGAAGAAACGGCGGAAAACCTCGGCCTGAGTCTGCGCACGGTGAAACGGCATTGGGTGGTCGCCCGGATCAAATTATTCCACTGGATTCAACAGCAGAATCAATGAACCCGGATGCCCAGCTGGAAGAGGCGGTGCTGGTCGCCGCCTTGAACCTCGCCGATCCTTCCTTGCGGCGGCGGTTTTTGGACCGGGCGTGCGCGGGGGACGCGCGGTTGCGCGCGGCGGTGGAGGAGTTGCTGCGGGCCGACGCCGATGCCGAGCAATATTTTGACCAATGCCGGGCGGCGGTGAACGGGCCCGAATTGGACGCGCAGGCGGCGGGCGCGCTCAAGGAGGCGGCCGCCGAGATTCATCCCGATGCGGCGGGGCACGAGCCGCCGGGCCGCCGGGTGGGCCCCTACCAGTTGCTTCAAATCATTGGCGAGGGCGGTTGCGGGGTGGTTTATCTGGCCGAACAGGCAAAGCCGGTGCGGCGGCAGGTGGCGCTCAAAGTCATCAAGCTGGGCATGGACACCAAAAATGTCATCGCCCGTTTCGAGGCGGAGCGGCAGGCCCTGGCGATGATGGATCATCCCAACATCGCGCGCGTGCTGGACGCGGGGGCGACGGAGACCGGCCGGCCCTTTTTCGTGATGGAGCTGGTGCGCGGCATCCGGATCACCCAATACTGCGACAAGGACCATCTCAACACCCATCAGCGGCTGAAATTATTCATCCAGGTTTGCCGCGCCATTCAGCACGCGCATCAAAAAGGCGTGATTCACCGGGACATCAAACCATCGAACATTCTGGTGACGCTGCACGACGGCGTGCCGGTGCCGAAGGTGATTGATTTCGGCATTGCCAAGGCGACGGCGGGGCGGCTGACGGACAACACCTTGTTTACCGCGGCCGAGCAGTTTGTCGGCACGCCGGCCTACATGAGCCCGGAACAGGCGGACATCAGCGGCCTGGACGTGGACACCCGCAGTGATATCTACAGCCTCGGCGTGCTGTTATATGAATTGCTGACGGGCCGGACGCCGTTTGCCACGAAGGTGCCGCTGCCGTTGGGGCTGCAGGAAATGCGGCGGACGCTGCTGGAGCAGGAGCCGACGCTACCCTCGACGATGATCACGGCGCTGCCGCCGACGGCGCTGCGGCATATTGCCGGCCAGCGCCACACCGAGCCGCCGAAATTGATTGCCCAGTTGCAGGGGGATTTGGACTGGATCGTGATGAAGGCGTTGGAAAAAGACCGGGACCGCCGTTATGAAACCGCCAACGGTTTCGCGCAGGACATCCAGCGTTATCTTGACAATGAGCCGGTGGTGGCGCGGCCGCCGAGCCAGGTTTACCGGCTGAAAAAACTCGTGCGCCGCAACCAGCTGTTTTTTGCCGCCGCGGGTGCGGTGGCGGCCGCCCTGCTCATCGGCCTGGGGTTGTCCACCTGGCTGTTTTTCCGTGAACGCGAAGCGCGTTTGCAAGAGCGCAATGCGCGCGAACAGGAAGCCCGACTGCGGACGGAAGCGGAAGACCGGGGTAAAATCACGCAGGCTGCGGTATTCGTGAGCCAGGGAAATTTCGAGGAGGCGGATGCAACCCTCAAACAACTGAAGGCCTTTCCGTCCAATCCCTCGCTGGATGGGGTGTCGGCGTTCCGGTCCGTGGGTGAGTGGCTCGCGCTGCGCGGCAGCTGGCCGCAGGCGGCGGAACGCTATACGGCGCTCATTAAAATTGACAAGCTGGCCAATGCGATTCAAATCGCCCTCGACTATGAGGCTTGCGGCGTGGTGCTGGCCGAAAGTCATGATCGCGCAGCCTATGCGGATTTTTGGCGGATGGCGGCGACGAATTATTCCACTTTGGAGCATCAAACCATCATGGTCACCTGCCTGGAACTGCCCCTGAGCCAGCCGCAGATGACGGCCTTGAAACCGATGGGGGATTATCAAGAATCTCATCTCGGCCCGGCGGCGAAAGGCCCGGTTTCGCCATGGGCGCTGATGCCCATCGCGCTGTGGAAATACCGTGGCGGGGATTACGACGCGGCGGGGGAATGGAGCCAGCGTATTCTGGGGCAAAAATCCAGGTTTCCCGCCTGTGATGCCGACGTGCATCTCATCCTGGCCATGGCCGATTATCAGCGCGGTCACCACCCGGAGGCGCTGGCCGAACTGGCCCTCGGCCGCCAGTTGGTCGAAACCAAATTCCGCGCCGGACTAAACCACAGCCGAGGCGAGGTAAGCTTCTGGTTCGACTGGGTCTATGCCCGCCACCTGTTGCAGGAGGCGACGGCATTGATCCAGAGTGATGGGGAAGATCCGGTGACCCGATAGCTCGTTACGACGGCAACGGTTCCGCCATCAAACGGCAGGTTCTTCATGGTTAACCCGGATATTTGATGGCCATTTTGGAGAGACTCGCGAAAAAGCCTATGAAAAGAGGGGCGCAAACACGTTCGAATGCGTGGTTGAAAAGCCACGGCACGCAGGTTGGGAAACCTGCGATACGGCAGGCTGGGAAGCCTGCGCTGCAAGGGTTTGCCATGGTTTTGACGGTTTCACTATGAAATATCCGGGTTAACAGCAAACCGCGCCCGGTGAGGGCACCGGGCCTGCAACCCCGATGATTTTGGTGAAAATCATGTCGTCCACAAATTAATTTGGCACTTTTGCGCTGCCGTTTCCCGCGTGTAAGAGTAGAACCTGAATGATGCTTAACCCATGCCAGCCTGCCGTGCAGTCGCGGCCCCATTCTGCGAAGGCGCGCTCATCGGCCTGTTTTCCGATCGGCGACGGCGCTGGACTTGCGGCGGAAGCGTTCAGGCCTCGCAAATAAACAACCCACAAGCCCCATGAAAAAAAACGCAATCGTTGAACTCACCTGCCTGCTCTGTCTGGCGGGGGGATTAAATCTGAAAGCCGCCAACGGCACTTGGACGGGCGCGACGGACAACACCTGGGCGGGCGCGAACTGGAGCACCACGCCGGTGCCCGGCACGGGGAACATCGCCGATTTCAACGGCTTGGGAAATGGCAATACCACCATTGATTTGGGCGGTGGCGTCACCATCAGCAACCTTCTTTTCGACACCAGCAGCGCGGCGGCTTACACCATCGGCCACGGCGCGGCGGGCAGCCAGACGCTGACGCTCAACAATTCCGGTGCCATCACGCTGAATGCCACGGTGGCCAATGGCGAATTATTTGAGGCGGCGATTCTGCTGGGCACGGATTCCACCGCGCAAACCTACCGCTTTGCCAACAACAGCGCCAACCCCCTGACCCTGGCGGCCAACATTCTGGGCGGGCCAACGGGGGGCACGGGCACGGCCGGCACCAAGACGCTGACGGTGGGCGGATTGGGGAACACGGTGGTCAGCGGCAGCCTGCTCAATGGCGCATCGGCGGTTCCGGCGACGACGACGATTGCCTTGACCAAGGTGGGCGCGGGCACGCTGACGTTCAATGGCAGCGTGGACGCCTCGACCCTTGGCAGCGGCGCGGGTGGCGGGGCTTACGGCACCGTCACCGTCAATGAAGGCACGCTGGCAATTGATTTCTCCAATGCCGGGGCCAATGCGGATTTGCTGAACTCCTACTCGCCCGTTTCGCTGGGCGGCGGCAGTCTCCAGATGATTGGCAACGCCGCCAATGCGAGCACGCAGAATTTTAACAACGGGTCGGGCGTGACCGCCAATCCTGGCCTAAACGTGATCGCCGTGGGCCCGAATGGCGGCAATCTGTCGGACCCGCTGCCGACCCTGAATCTTGGGGCGTTTACGCAAACGGCGGGTTCGCAGACGATGTTTGTCGGGCCGGCCTATGATAACAATGCCTCGGGTACAACGGCCAATCTGGTGCCGGCCACGGGAACTATTTCAACCACGACGCTGGGCAATCAAAACAACCTGCTCTGGCCGGGCACCCGGCAGGCGGTTGCCACGGTTGGTCTCTATGAATGGGCGTCCGTGGTCACGACGCCGGCAGGGACCCACAATATTCTTGCGGGCAGCCAACAGACGGGCACTTTTTACACCCAGGTGGCAGCCGGGGCCACGGCGGCCAACGCTGACCTCAATTACGATTTGCTTGGCAACGCGACCTTCAATAATTCGAAGCCAGCCTATGTTGACACCATTCGCTTCAATGTTCCAGGAGCCTTCACGGCGACCACGGGCGCGGGCGGAAGCGGATACGTGTTTTTAGTCGGCGGCATTCTGGTGACGCCAAACGTAGGACCTTATAACACCACCATTGCCAACGGCGGTGAGTGGATTGCCAGTGCCTACACCTCGGCCGGCAATTGCCCCATTGATGTCTATCAGAACAACATTGCGGGCGAACTGTTCATCAACACTCCCTTCAATTATTATAGTTCAACTGCGCGGGCCACATGTTATGTCAAAGGCGGCGCCGGGACGGTCGATCTTACCGGGTCGGGAAACAGCAGCGCCAACTATGGCTCACCCTATCTCAATGGTGGTTGCACGGTGATCAACAACAACACTCAAATCGGCCGGGCAGCGACGGCGGCGGCGCTTTACTTGAACGGCGGCACGCTCGTCGCCAGTGGCAATACGGCCCTCGACAATTCCGGCGCCAACGTGCGTCCCGTCACCTTGCTTGGCAACGGCGGCGGTCTGGCGGCGGAGACGGGATATACGCTGACGGTGGACGGCCAGATTGGCAGTGCGGCGAACACGGGCCCGCTGGTGATTGGTATTCCAGCCTCCGCGGCGAATGGGTATGTGGCGGGCTTGCTGCCGGGAACCGGCAGCGGCACGGCGAACCCGACGCCCGTCTATGGCAATGGCACGGTGAAATTGAACTACGCCACCGGCAATTTTTATTATGGCGGGGTCACCATTCTCGGCGGAGCCACCTTGAACATTAACTCGGAATGGCAACTGGGCGGCGCGAATCAAGGCCCGGTAACCTTCAACAACGGCACGTTGCAATACTCCAACAGCCTGTATAACGCGGCGGTGGACATCTCCGGCCAGCCGGTCACGCTGGCGGCGGGCGGTGGCACGATTGATGTCAATACGCACGCGATCACCTTTGCCAACGTCATCGGCAACGGTGGCAGCGGGCAGTTGACGGTGACGAATTCCGGTGCCGGCGGCGGGCTGTATCTGAACGGCGGCAGCACCCATACCGGCGGCACCGTGGTGAGCAGCGGCGGCATTCTCGGCGGCAGCGGGACGATCGGCGGCAATGTGACGGTGAACAGCGGCGGGGAAACGTTTCCCAGCAGCGGGGCCGGGGCGACGACGACGATTGGTGGCAGTCTCACCTACAATTCGGGAGCCCTCGCCGGTTTCAATTTGAGCACGACCTACAACGGAGCCAATGACCAGATTGTCGTGACCGGAGCGTTGAGCATCAATGGGGTCGTCCACCTCAAGGCACCCAGCACCGCCTCCAGCCTGGATACCACCGCCGATTACGTGCTGATGACTTATGGCAGCAGTTCCGGCAGTTTTGGCAACGTGATTAGTTGGGATGTGCAACCGGAGAATTACAACGCGTTTTCCATTGTGAATGACCCGGTGAACAAGAAGATCCTGCTGCATTATACCCCCGGCGCCACGGCGCCCACGCTGACCGCTGCCGCCAGTCCGGCCAACTTGGTTCGCAATCAAAGCCTGCTCGTCAGCGCCACGGTCACGCCGGGCAGTGGCACGGTCAACAGCAGCGGCAGTGTTTTTGTGAATGCCAGTCCGCTTGGTCTGGCGGGTGCCGTGGCGTTGAATCTTTCGGCCACGGCCAATGTTTATACCAACACCATCACCGTACCGGCCGGGGCGGCGGCGGGAACCTACAACCTGGGTTTTTGGGTCACTGATTCCACGCCCTTGACCGGCACCAACAATGTTTCCTTGACGATCAATGTATCAACGGAAACCTGGAGCGGCGGGGATTATGGCACCAGCGCCAACTGGAGCGACAACGGCAACTGGGCGGGCGGCTTTGCGCCGGGATTGGCCGGGGATACTTTGGTGTTCGACGGCGGCACCGGATCGGTGCCGGACTTGGACAATGATTACACGGCGACCAGTGTGACCTTCGCCAGCACGGCGGCGGCCGCGTTCACCATCGGTTCCGCCAACAGCAGTTACTTGACCTTGACCACCGGCGGCGTGACGAACAACTCCAGCCTCACACAAACGCTGAACGTGCCGGTGGTGTTGAGCGGCGCGGGCCAGACGTTGGATGCAGCCGCAGGCAGTTTGGTGCTGGGCCAAAGCCTGACGAATGGCGGCAACTTGTTGACGGTCACGGATAGCGGATTCAACACCGCCGTGAATGGGGCCATCTCCGGCAGCGGGGGGCTGACCAAGACCGGCAACGGCACCTTGACCCTCGGCGGCGCAAACACTTATTCCGGTGCCACCACGATCAACGGGGGTGCGGTCACGGTGAATGGCACCGGTGTGATCAGCAATGCCGTCAGCCAGTTGATCGTTGGCAATGTCGCTGGGAATGCGATTTTGAACCTCGCCGGCGGCACGGTGAACGCCAACGAGGCCATCAATCCCGCCGTGGCCATCGGCAATGTGTCGGGCGCGAACGGATTCTTGTTTATGAGCGCGGGCAACCTGGAATGCGGCGCGGGCGAGTTCCACCTCGGCCAGGCGGCGGGTGCTTACGGTGCGTTTAACATGAGCGGGGGCACCATTACGATTGGGGATGTGGCTGCCGGTGATGCTTATTTTGTTGTGGGTGCGGGTGGGCAGGGGGTGCTCAACCTGAGCGGCGGCACGATCAACGACGCGGCGGAAGAGTTCTCCATCGCCAATACTGCCGGCGGGACCGGGGTGGCGAATGTCAGCGGCGGCACGTTGAACGGCAGCCTGGGCATTCATGTGGGCGACCGGGGCACCGCCATTTTGAATGTGTCCGGTTCGGCGGCGGTCAACCTGACGGGCGGCGCACTGCAATTTGGTCTGAACGGCAATACCACGACTGGCACCGCCAACCTGTTGGGTGGCACGGTGATTGCAAACAATGTCGGGGTCGCTGGCACCAGCACCTCCCGGTTGAACTTTAACGGCGGCACCCTGCTGGCCAGCGCGGCGGGGACCTTCCTGCCGGCGGTCTTGACCGCGGCGAATGTCTATGGCGGTGGGGCGGTGATTGACGACGGCGGCAACGCGATCACCATCGCGCAACCGTTGCTGGCACCCGCCGGCAACGGCGTCAGCAGCGTTCCGGTGCTCACCGGCGGTGCGGGCTATCTGGCCACGCCCATGGTCACCATCACCGGTGGCGGTGGTGCCGGGGCCACGGCCACGGCCACTGTTTCCGGTGGGGCGGTGACGGGCATCATTATTACGAGTCCGGGCACGGGTTACACCTCGGCTCCGACCGTGACCCTCTTTGGCGGCGGTTACAGCAGCGCGGCGACGCTGGGAGCCGCCACCATTGCGGCCAATGCCAGCGGCGGCCTGACCAAGCAAGGCGCGGGCACGCTGACGTTGACCGGAGCCAATACTTACACCAACCTGACCCGGGTGAACGCCGGCACGCTGGCCTTGCAGTCTGCCGCCACGGCCACGGCCGGCTATGTGGTGACGAATGGCGCCACCCTGGATGTTTCCGCCATCAGCCCGCTTACCCTGACCGCCGGCCAGTCGCTGTCCGGCAGCGGCACCATCAACGGTTCCCTCGCCACCTCGACTGGTGTGGGCATTTATCCGGGAATGCCGGGCATGGCCGGCACGCTAACGTTCAACAATAATCTCGATTTGAGCGGTGGCGGCACCGGCTATTTTGAGATCACCAACACGGCCGGCAGCGGAGATGACCAGATGGCCATCGGCGGCACTTTGACCCTCAACGGCGGGGTAGTGCATGTCCACGCGTTGAGTGGCGCTGGTGCGTTGGATACGACCGCTGACTATGTGTTGATTACCGACGGCAACGGCCCGAATGTCACGACCCTGCCAGCATTGGTCTGGGACGGCACCAAACCATCCAATTATGGCAACTATACGCTGCAGCAGATTGGCAATAACATTGTCCTGCATTACAGCCCCTCGCTGGCTCCAGTGGTTGCGGGTGTTTCCCTGAACCCGGCCAGCGTGGTTCGCGGGCAAAATGTGAAAATCACCGTCACCGTGACTCCGGGGAGCGGAACGATCGATCCCAATGCCGGGGTGACGGTCAACTTGACTGCGTTCGGCGGATCATCAACTTCGAGTTTGATTCTATCGAATGCCAATGTTTATACCAACACCTTCACGGTTCCAGTCAGCTCGGTTCCCGGCAGCCAAACATTGACTGTCAGTGCCACGGATAGCACCCCCCTGACGGGCTCTGGGTTCGCCACTTTGGCGGTCAACGCGTCAACTGAGGTGTGGAGTGGTTCGGGCGGAGGGAATTGGAGCGATAACGCCGATTGGGTGAGCACGTATGCTCCGGGTTTGGTCGGGGACGCTCTGGTTTTTGCCGGCACGACCGGGCTTACGCCTTCCATGGATAATAATTATAGTGTCACGAGCGTGACGTTCACCAATGGAGCGGGGAGTTTCAACCTCGGCACGCCGGGCAGCATGTTGACCATCACCGCTGGCGGGGTGACCAATAATTCCGCAAACATTCAAACCTTGAACGTGCCGGTCAATCTGACGACGGTGGCGCAATCCCTGAATGCCGCAGCGGGCGATTTGATCCTGGGACAGAACCTGGACAATGGCGGAAACTTATTAACCGTCACGGATGGCGGGCATGACACGACGGTGACCGGGGTTGTCTCCGGCAACGGCGGCCTGACCAAGGCGGGCAGTGGTGCTTTGACGCTGGGCGCTGCGGATACTTACACTGGCAACACGACCATCAACGGGGGCACGTTGATCGTCAACTCTGCTGGTGGAATCAGCACCACCACGGGCAAGGTGATCGTTGGCAACGCTGCGGGCAACTCGGTTATGAACATTGCCGGCGGGACCGTGAATGCCAATATGGCCAGCAATCCGGCCTTCGCCATCGGAAACGTGACGAACGCCAGTGGCTTTTTATTCATGACGGATGGAGAGCTTGAATGCGGCGCTGGGGAATTTCATATCGGCCAGGCGGCGGGTGCATACGGCGCATTTGACTTGAGCGGCGGCACGGTCACGATTGGAGACGTCAATGCCGGGGATGCCTATTTTGTCGTCGGAGGTGCTTATGGGACCAGTGCTGCGGAAGGCATTTTCAACATGAGCGGCGGAACGTTCAATGACTCGGCTCAAGAGTTTTCCATCGCCAATATCGCAGGCGCCATCGGGGTGGCGAATTTGAGCGGCGGCACATTAAACGACAACAATGGCATCCATGTGGGCGACCGGGGCACCGCCATATTAAATGTATCCGGTTCGGCGGTGGTCAATCTGACCGGCGGACCGCTTCAGTTTGGGCTTGGTGGCTACACCACGGTTGGCACGGTCAACCTGTTGGGCGGCACGGTCACGGCCAACTCGGTTGGGGTGGCCGGCACCAGCACCGCCCGGCTTAATTTCAACGGCGGCATGCTCGAAGCCGGCGCGGCGAGCGCGACGTTCATGCAGGGTTTGACGGCGGCGACAATTTACAGCGGCGGCGCGATCATTGATGACGGCGGCAACGCCATCACCATCGCGCAGCCCTTGCTGGCCCCGACCGGCAACGGCGTCAGCACCATCCCGGTGGCAACGGCGGGGGCGGGTTATTTGGATACGCCCATCGTTGGCATCACCGGCGGCGGCGGCGTGGGGGCCTCGGCGGTGGCGAAAATTTCCGGTGGCGGGGTCACCGGCATCACGGTGGTTAGCCCGGGCACCGGGTACACTTCGGCCCCCACGGTGACGCTCTTCGGCGGCGGTTGCAGCAGTGCCGCCACGCTGGGCACGGCCACGCTCACCCCCAATACGGGCGGGGGTTTGACCAAGCAAAATACCGGCACCTTGAACCTGACGGGAGCGAATACTTACACGGGCAACACCCTCATTAATGGGGGCACATTGGAACTGGCCCAACCGACGCTGGCTCAAAATTCCACCGTTGCCGTGGCCAGCGGAGCGGCCATGCAACTGGACTTCACGGTCACGAACGCCATCACCAACCTGGTGCTGAATGGAGTGAGCCAGGCGCCGGGCATTTACAATGCCACCACCGCTGCACCTTACCTCACCGGGGTTGGCAGTTTGCAGGTGGTGGTGCCGGTGGTCATCGCAACGAATCCGACCAATATCACGTTTACCATCACCAGCGGCAACACCCTCAACCTCTCGTGGCCGGCGGACCATCTGGGCTGGATGGTTCAATCTAATTCGGTGAATCTGGCGGTGCCGGCCGACTGGTATGACCTTTCCAACACGGCCAACGGGACGACTTACAGCATTATCCCTGGGCCGGCGGCGACCAACGTGTTTTACCGGCTGCGCAAACCTTAAGCGGCCGGACGAACGTGTTTCCGCTGGTGGTTGGTCGCTGTGAAGGGATGCAGAGGCTGGGTTTTGGGAAAGAGTCGCGAAAAACCCTGTGAAAAAAGGGGCGCAAACACGTTCGAATGCGTGGTTGAAACGACACGGCAAGCAGGTTTGGAAACCGATACGGCAGGCTGGGAAGCCTGCGCTACAAGGGTTTGCCATGGTTTTGCCGGTTTCCCCATGAAATATCCGGGTTTGGGTGACTGGTTCGGGTAAAGCGGGGTGCAGGTAATGGGTTCCTGCACCCCGCTGGTTTGCGAACCATGAAAATTGAAGATCTTGAGACCATCAGCACACTTGATAACGGACGCCGCGCGGGATACCATTCCTGAAACCGCTGTTCGCCAACCAAACTATTATATTGTGTCTTCCCCTATCTTGTTTCTTGCCAGCTTGCTTTGGCTGCTTGCCGCCGTTTCCTCGCCTGCGGACGAGGGCAACCGGGGTGCCTGGGGGGACCAGGGCAATGGCACGTTCAAAAATCCGGTGCTGCCGGGTGATTTTTCCGATCCCGATGTGATCCGGGTCGGCGGCGACTATTATTTCATCACTTCCACCTTTCAATATTCGCCGGGAATGGCGGTGCTGCACTCGAAGGATTTGGTCAACTGGGAATATCTGAGCCATTGCATTGAGGATCTGACGCTGATGGGGCCGGAATTGAACTGGGATCGGATGAACCGGTACAACCGGGGGATCTATGCCGGCACCATCCGCCATCACGCCGGCCGGTTCTGGGTGTTCTGGACCTCCATGGACGAAGGCGTGTTCATGACCACCGCCACCAATGCGGCCGGGCCTTGGGCCCCGGTGACGCGCGTTTGGGCCAGCCAGGGCTGGGATGATCCGGCCCCGTTTTGGGATGACGATGGCCAGGCCTACCTGATTCTGAGCAATCCCGGCAACACCAAGGATGCGCTTGGAAAATGGGTGCCGCATTTGTTCAAAATGAGTCCGGACGGCAAAACGATCGATCCGTCGAGCGCCAGGGTTTTGGACGCATTCTCAACCAGTGAGGGTAACAAGCTCTACAAGATTGACGGCACCTATTACTTTTTTCACAACGAGTACTACCGCAAGCAGAACGTTCGGGTGGGCGCGATGCTGCGGGCGAAAAGCCTCGCGGGCCCGTGGGAAAAGAAGATCATTTTGGCGGATGCGCCGGATCGCTACGACCGTCAGCCCAACCAGGGCGGCTTGGTGCAGACGGAAGCGGGTGATTGGTGCTTCATCACGCACCAAGGCCGGGGCGAGAATGGCGCGGAGTATGCACATGCCCGGCGCGGGGATGCGGATGCCGCCACGCCCCGGGCGATGGATCAAACCGGCACGTACGATGGGCGTCCCTCGAGCTTGCTGCCCGTCAAGTGGGTGGCTGGCTGGCCGATTCCCGGCGCGCCGGATGCGAACGGCGTGGGCCACCTCGTCTGGACCGCACCGAAGCCGGTCAACGGGTTCCCGGTCCTGAAGCTGCAATCCAGCGATGACTTTGGCGCCGCAAAGCTGGCTCCGCAGTGGGAATGGAATTACCAGCCGCGCGCCGAAAAATGGTCACTGACGGCGCGGCCCGGCTGGCTGCGCCTGGAAGCCTTTGCGCCGCTCGTGAAGGGTGATTTCTTCAAGGCTGGCAACACGCTGACGCAGCGCCTCCTGGGCACGGCGGGCGGCACGGTGGAAGTCAAACTGGACGCGTCTGGCCTGGCGGACGGGCAGCTCGCCGGACTGGTGTTCTTCTGGAAAAACGACGCGCAAATTGGCGTCGTCCAGCAAGCGGGCCAGCGGCATGTCATGTTCAGCGAGAATGGCGTGCTCACCGAGGGACCGGAACTGCTCGCCGGAAACCTCGCCTGGGTGCGGGCGGAGATTGACGACCAGGGCGGCTGCGTCTTCGCCTACAGTCTTGATGGCAAAACCTTCACCCCCATCGGCCGGCGGTTTGTCTTTGGCTGGCACAATTACCGGGGCACGCGGCTGGGCCTCTTCACCTACAACGATCAAGGCGATCACGGCCGCGTGGATTTCAATCATTTCCGTTATGACTACAAATTTCGCTAAACCCCCATTGGTTTTCTGCCGATGACTAATCAAAAGAAAAGCAACTCACGCCGGCAGCATGTCAGACCAGACCGGCCAGTTGTATTATGAGCGAATATACCGCACCTTGTCCCCAATGCCG
>Ga0302319_10007126_pt1 | contig 22034 bp, 11 predicted proteins | sample Bog_T0_2_FD_203319 | JGI IMG/M metagenome (GOLD analysis project Ga0302319, IMG submission 203319) | Peat permafrost microbial communities from Stordalen Mire near Abisko, Sweden - Bog_T0_2 | ecosystem: Environmental > Terrestrial > Soil > Wetlands > Peat | place: Sweden: Abisko, Stordalen Mire... | reverse complement strand
TGCTCGACTGACGATGACTGCGCGGATTATGAGAGCGTTGAGATCGAAGTCAGCGATTGCAAATGCAAGCCTCCTGCCTGCCGTGTTCTGGATCGATTTGGATGCGGCAGGGTCTTTTATCGGAATGAATTCCGATGAGGGGTTGCAACAGGTAGACAGGTATCCCGAGGCACATGCGGTGGTGGGGACGATTGTTGCTAGAATTGACGAAAGGCAACGAATACGCACGAAGACAGCCGGGACGGGGTCCCGGCGCGGCTCGTGTCCGGAGAGTGAAGGCGCATGGTACCTTCAGCGACGAAAATACCCAAGGGCGCAAAGAGGCAATCGAAGAAGGCCGAGCATGGAACCAGTGTCGGCATCGCGTTTCAACGCATTCGCGATTTGATTGTCCATGCGAGGCTGGCTCCGGGGACGTGGATCGTCGAGGGTGATCTGTGCGAACACCTGAACATGAGCCGGACGCCGGTGCGGGGCGCGTTGTATTTGCTGCAGCGCGAGGGCTACGTGATCGAGTCGCGCAGCGGGAGCAAGTCGCGCATGATTGTTGCGCCGATGACAAAGGAAGATGCCAACGAATTGTATCCGATCATCGGACGACTGGAGGGGCTGGCTGGGCGGCGCGCGGCTGTACTGCCGCAAGGGGATCGCGATGCGCTGGCTGCCAGGCTGAGGCCGGTGAATGAAAAGCTTGCGCAGATTGCGCGAGACCGCAGCTTGAACGGCCCGGACATTTTCGAGCTCGACCATGAGTTTCATCGCCTTGTGGTTTCGGCAGGTTCGGGGCCGCGCTTGAGCACACTGCATCGCGCGATTGAGCCGCAAACAGAGCGCTATTGGCGGCTGTATGCGAGTTCGATCATCAATGAGCTGCACGTTTCAGTGAGTGAACATGAGGAGATTATCGCTGCGCTGGTGGAGGGTGATCCGGACCGGCTGGAGCAGGCGCTCTCAACCAACTGGGAGAACGGTTGCAAGCGGCTGGCGAGCGTGATTGAGATTTTTGGCGAGCGCGGGAGCTGGTAGCGCGAGTGCGTTGGAGCGTTGCTATGCCCGGTTGGAATGGTGCAACGCGGGCCGCCAAATGGCTGCTCATGTGGTGTGTCGATAGTGCGAATAGGTTGCCTACAAAGTTGCAAATCATGCGTAATGTTGGCCTGGGAGGTTGCATTTCTTCGAGGCCTTAACTTTGTGGACAACCTGTGAGTGTGAATCGGTTGCTAACAATTGAACATTTGGAGGGAATGGGTTGTCGGGAATTGAACACATTTTTGGAATTTGCGCTGAAACTGCACGGTTTATCGGCTTAAGCTATTGAAAACACGTGATTTATTTGTGTTGTTGTTGACTGTGCAATTGGGGCCGAAATGGCGTGCATAATCCGAGAAACCGGACGTGGGATACCCGGCACCCACTTTGTTTCTGGTGCTCACTTTGAGATGAGTTGGGGAGCGAAGGGTGTGCTGGCAACGGCGACGGCGGGGCGGTGGGCCTGGGCGTATTCGTAGGCCGCGCGCGTGGCGGCCAGCTCGGCGCCAACTACTTCTAAGCGCGGGGCGCGAACCCGGGCTGAGCCGATGCCTGCCTCCTGCTGCACCTGCTTGATGAGCTGGATGAACTTGGGCACGGTGTCCATGCGGAGCAAGGGCAGGAACCAGCGGTAGAGTTCAAAGGCTTCTTTTGTTTTGCCGGCTTTGGCCAGGTTGAAAAGATCGACGGACTCGCGAGGCAGCGCGTTGACCAGGCCGGCGATCCAGCCGACGGCGCCGGCGGCGATGCCTTCGACGATGGCATCATCGACACCGACGAACAGGGCGAGGCGCTCTCCGATGAGGGCGCGGATTGCGGAGACGCGGCGCACGTCGGTGGAGGACTCCTTGACGGCGGCGAGGTTAGAAAATTCGAGAGCCAGCTCCTGAATCTGTTCGGGCAGGAAATCGGTGCCGTAGGCGACGGGGTTGTTATAGAGCAGTCCGGGGAGCGGCGTGGCTTTGAGGATGGCGGCCACGTGCGCTTTGGTCTCGCGCCAGTCGCCCTTGTAGACGTAGGGCGGCAGGATCATGAGCCCTGAGCATCCGACGGCGTGGGCGGCCGTGGCCAGGTTGACGGCTTCGGCGGTGGAGAGCGCGGAGATGGCCGCAACCACGGGGGCGTTGCCGTCGAGGGCGGCGATGACGGTTTTGAGAATGTCGATTTTCTCTTGAAAGGCCAGCGTTGGCGATTCACCGAGCGAGCCAAGGCAGACGATGCCGGTGCAGCCGTTCTGAACGAGCCATTGGGCGTGGCGGGCGACAAACGCGTGGTCGACGTTGGAATCCTTGTCAAAAGCGGTGGTCATGGCGGGCATGACGCCTGTCCAGTTCATAACTTCTCCTGAGTTGCGGATACTGTGGTTGCGGCCGGGGCAAAGCGTCCGGGCAGATAAGGCTCGGGCGGTATGGCGGGTGCGCTGCCCGAGAATGCGGCGGCGAGCAATTCGGCGGTGGCTAATGCAGTGGTGATGCCGAGGCCCTCGTGGCCGGTGGCGAGCCAGAGGGTTGGATCGGCAGAGCCTGCATTCGTTGACCAAGGGCCGATGAGCGGAAGCTTGTCCGGAGTGGCTGCGCGGAAGCCGGTCCAGACGCGCAGGACGCTGAGCGACTGGATGGAGGGGAGGTAGAGGGCGACGCGGGCGAGCATCGCGGAGAGCATGGCCTGATCGACGGATGAGTCTTCGTTCCCGTATTGGCGGGACGAGCCGATGAGGACCTGGCCGGTTTGGCGCGGCTGCACGTTGAAGGCTACCGAGTCAGTGGTGAGGGAATGCGCGCTTTTGAGATACCCGAGCTCGACGAGTTGGTGGTGAACGAAGCCGGGGTAGCGATCGGTGATGGCGAGGTGGCCCTTGCGCTTTTTTATCGGCAATCCTGGAGTGTACTGGTTGGCATCGGCGCCGGTGGCATTGACGAGCCTGGGCGCACGCAGGAGGGTTCCGTCGTCGAGTGCCGCTTCGCCATGGGCGAGGTGCGCGATGGAGCAGCCGGTAAGCAGGGTTGCGCCGAGAGACTGAGCCTGCCGGGCTAAATGAAGCGCGACGGCGGGAGGATAGACGACGGCGTCTTCGAGAACGAGCAGGCCGCCGGCCAAGCCTGAGCGCAGATTGGGTTCCAGCGTGGCCAGCTCAGAGGAGGACAGCAGGCGGCTGGGCGTATCGCGCGCGTTGAGCCAGGCACGCTTGCGCGCGGCTTCGGCGAACTCTTCGTCATCGGCAGCCACCCAGATGGTTCCGCGCATTTCGTACTCGGCAGCGGGCGGTAGCGTGGCAGCGAGCGCCTGCCACAACTGCTGCCCACGGCGGGTGAGGGCGAATTGCGCCTCGGAGTCGTCCATGACGACGATGTGACCCATTCCGGCGGCGGTGGCGCCGCTGCCCAGGAAGTCGCGTTCGACCAGGGCGACGCGGAGGCCGGCTTGCGCGCAGAAGAATGCGCAAGCTGCGCCAACAATGCCGCCTCCGGCGACTACGACATCGTAGGACTGCGGCGCAACAGCGTTCATGCAGGCACACCGAGCCGGAATGGGTCAGCGGGATCGAAGATGAGCGTGCACTCGGCGGTGACGTGGGCGGAGCCGGTAATGATGGGAACGATCTTTCTTCCGTTTCCGTTGCGCCGGCTGGAATCGAGCTCACTGTCGTCGAATTGGAAGCTGCCCTGGAAGACAGTGTCGAGGATGCCTTCCTGTCGCCAGACCTGGCCGGGAGCGAGCTCGCCGTCGGCGGCGAGGCATGCCATTTTGGCGCTGGTCCCGGTGCCGCAGGGAGAGCGGTCGTAGGCTTTGCCTGGACAGAGGACGAAGTTGCGGCTGTGATTGGCGGGGTTGTGCGCGCCGGTGAAGAGCTCGATGTGGTCGATCTCCGCGCCATTGGCCCCGGCAACGCCTGCTGCGGTGAGGGCGCGGCGAATGTCCCAGGTGAAGGCGGTGAGCGGCTCAACCTGATCGAGGGTGAGGGCGAAGGAATGCTCGCGCACCAGGAAAAACCAGTTGCCACCCCAGGCCACATCCCCGGTGACTGCGCCGTAGCCGGGAACGTGCACGGTGACGCCGGTCTGCAGGCGATAGGCGGGGACATTGCGGAAGGTGACCTGGTGGTTGGGCTGCAAGTTGACCTGGACTGCGCCGACAGGCGTCTCAATGAATTGCTCGCCCGGCTCAATGCGACCAAGGAAGGCCAGCGTTGCGGCAACGCCGATGATGCCGTGGCCGCACATGCCGAGGTATCCGGCGTTGTTGAAGAAGATGACGCCGGCCGCGCAGGCCGGATCGACGGGCTCGACGAGCAGGGCGCCTACGAGAACGTCAGAGCCGCGCGGCTCGCAGAGGATTGCCCGGCGGTAGAGGTCGTGTTCGTTGCGCAGGCGCTCAAGGCGTTCGGCGAGGGGTCCGGAGCCGAGATAAGGCCCGCCGGACAGGACGCAACGGGTAGGCTCTCCCGCGGTGTGCGAATCGACGACATCCAGACGAAAGGGCAGTTGTGTGTTGACCATGAGTTTCTGCAAGAAAGAGGATTCGTACAACAGGTTACTCTGAATTTTGGATACCTTTTGAAATGAGCGAGGCTCATTGGCGAGCGAAAAAACGTTCATTACGGGCCTGTTCCAGACGGATGATGCTGCCCGCCGGAGAGCGCTATTTAAAAGTATACGAGTTTGGATACAATCATCGCTACAGGGCGGTTATTTTTTTGCTTTGAGGGGAAGTTTCCTCGGTACTGTTGTGGATTGAGATGTCTGCGAGGGGCAGGGCAATCGCATGAATGAAAACATGAATGAAAAATCGCACAACGCAACCATCTCGCACTGCCCCTACGGGGCAGTTTCATCTCCTGATTTCGCTTTCCCAGGACTGCGCTTCACTTGTTCTGGGCTATTTTCGACTCGTCCCTTCGGGACGACGGAGCAACGCGGTCGAATGACGACGGAGCGCAGCCCAATGACGACGGAGCGGCGCAGGTCAACGATGCCGAGGAAACGAACCTGTTTTGTTGACAAAAACATTCGTGCAATTGCCCTGTCCGCAAGAGGCTTATCTGTGGAATTTCTCAAAAGGGCCGCCAGGCTGGCGGGGCCGATGTTGCTTGCTGTAACTGCTCTGCCGGCGATGGGCCAAGGCCATCCAGCGGGCCGAGATGCGCGGCTGGGCGCGATGCTGGACCAGGGGCTGGTCAGCTATCAGACGCCGGAACTTACGTTGCGGCTGGTCCGGTCTTCAGGGACGGCGGCGGGCCTGGAGGCAAAGGAACCGCAGGGTGGAAACGCGTTCGACTTTACCCCGGCGGAACTGCTGGCGGCGCGCTCAACGGATGGGTACTATCACCTGGGCGACCTGGATCTGCGACTGCGCGAGGCGGGAGCAGCAGAGTGGCGGGGATACTCGACTGCGCTGGAACGGCATCCGGTGAAGGCGTTGCGGGCGGGGGCGGGCGAGTTGGAGACGGACGACCTGGGGCCAACGCTGCCGACCGATTTTCCCTTGCAGGTGACGCGGACCTGGGCGGTGGTGGAGGGCAGGCTGACGCTGCGCTTCAGGCTCAAGAACAGCTCCGCGCATGCCATTGAGATCGGCGCGCTGGGAATCCCGCTGATCTTTGACAACGTGATGAGCGGCAAGGGTCTGGATGAGGCGCACGCGGTGTGCAGCTTTTCCGATCCGTCGATTGCGCGGGATGCGGGCTATGTGCAGATGACGAGGCTGAACGGGCATGGGCCGGCGCTGGTGGTGGTTCCGGACGGGGAGACGCCCTTCGAGGCGTATAGCCCGATTGCGGGACCGCACGGGAGGTCTCGCGCAGGGGGAGGGCCAAGGGCCGCTCTGTTTGAGGACCTGACGCCGAGGAACATGACGTTCGAAGGCTTCTACGAATGGATGGTAGCCTCGGCAGCTTACCAGCAGAACGAGTGGAAGCAGGCGGAGCCATGGAACGCCGCGACGAGTATTGTGTTGCAGCCGGGGCAGGAGCGCACGGTGGGATTGCGGTTCCTGGTGTCGGATTCAATTCGCTCGATCGAGAAAACGCTTGCTGAAAACCAAAGGCCGGTGGCCGTCGGAGTGCCCGGCTATATTCTGCCGGAGGATATCCAGGCAAGCCTGTTTGTGAAGTATCCGCAGCCAGTGAAAAAGGTGGACGTGGAACCGGCGGGGGCTATCGAGGTGCGCGCAGCCGGGAGCACGCAACACGGTTGGCAGCGCTACACGTTGCATGGAATTAAGTGGGGACGCGCGCGGTTGACTATCACGTATGAAGACGGTTTGGTGCAGACGGTGCAGTACATGGTGATGAAGCCGGAGGCCGAAGCTGTGGACGATATGGGGCGGTTCCTTTTCACGAAACAGTGGTTCGATGTGAAGGACGATCCGTTCCGTCGCAGCCCTTCCGTGATGAGCTACGACCGCGAGGCGGGCGCGATGGTGACCCAGGACAGCCGCGTGTGGATTGCTGGATTGAGTGATGAGGCTGGCGCGGGCTCGTGGCTGGCCGCGGCGATGAAGGAGTATGGGCGGCCGGAAAAGCAGCAGGTGGAACAGCTGGAAAAATTTGTGGACAGCGTGGTGTGGGGCGGATTGCAGAAGAAGGATGGGCCGGAAAAGTTTGGCGTGCGCAAGAGCTTGTTCTACTACCAGCCGGATCAGCTTCCTGCCGGCTACTATCGCAAGGATCTGGACTGGGGGAGTTGGGAGAGCTGGAACGAGAAGGCCAGCGAGGACCTTGGGCGCTCGTATAACTATCCGCACGTGGTGGCTGCGTATTGGGCGCTGTACCGGCTGGCGCGCGAACACGAGGGACTGGCGACGCATCACGACTGGCAATGGTATTTGACGCAGGCGTATGAAACGACGATGGCGATGACTCGCTTTGCGCCGGACCTGGCACAGTTTGGCCAGATGGAAGGCGACGTGTTTGTAGCCGTGCTCGACGATCTGCGGCGCGAAGGGATGACTGCCGAAGCCGACAAGCTGGAAGCTGCGATGCACACGCGGGCCGAGGTGTGGCAGAAGCTGGCCTATCCGTTTGGCAGTGAGATGCCGTGGGACTCGACCGGTCAGGAAGAGGTGTACGCGTGGACGAGGCGCTTCGGCATGAACGATAAGGCGCAGGTGACGATTGACGCGATTACCGGGTATATGCCGGCGATTCCGAGTTGGGGTTACAACGGAAGTGCGCGGCGGTACTGGGATTTTTTGTACGGTGGCAAGTACGAGCGGCTGGAACGGCAACTGCACCACTACGGGTCGGGGATCAATGCGATTCCGGTGCTGGATGCTTACCGGCGCGACCCCGGTGATTTGTATCTGCTGCGTATTGGGTACGGCGGCACGATGGGAGCGATCAGCGGCATTGACCAGGAGGGATTTGCTTCGGCGGCTTTTCATAGCTACCCGGACAAGATGGCCTTTGATCCGTACACGGGAGACTATGGGCCGAATTTCTTTGGCCATGCGTGGACTACCGGAAGTTACCTGGTGAAGGACCCGGAGTTCGGCTGGCTGGCATTCGGCGGGAACGTGAGCGTGGACGGCAGGACGGTGAGCATGGAGCCGCGGGACAGTTTCAGGCAGCGCGTGTATGTGGCGGCGCTGGGCTTGTGGCTAACGCTGGACAGCGGTCAGTTTGAGCGCGTAACTGTGGATGAAGCGAGTGGGAATGTGAAACTGCGGCTGGCGCGGGGAGACGCTTATACGCCTGCGGCGCGGCTGCGCGTGGAGCAAACTGCGCGGGTGGATGGCGTTGGGGTGATTGCGCCGCTGGAGAAGTTGACCATGGAGCGCGAGGCTTATGTGGTGCGACTAGATCAGGCGAGTTCGACCGTGGTGCGGCTGGGACAAAGTGCGGCGCCGGGCAAATAAGTGAATGTAGCGAGAGTTGACGCCGCCGTGGCGATCTGGGTTGGAGCCGTTCGCGCGGGAAAAATCTGCTGAAAGAGCTCTTCCGATCCGGGGATTTCTTAGAACCTGTCCAGAAACTCTGAAGAGATGTCGACCATGGGACAAAGGAGCATCCCTCAGGGGCTAAAGCCCAACCCATTTTCGGCCTTTTACGGCGCGGCTGAAGCCGTGCCCTTTCAAAACTGGCCCGAGGGTTCAAAACTGGCCCGAGAATAATGGTTTCTGGACAGGTTCTTAGACGAGGGCGTGCTGGCGCTGGACGAGTGGCTCGGCTTTTGCGGCCAGATAGCTGTCAATGGCGGCGGCGGCTTTGCGGCCTTCCGAGATGGCCCAGACGACGAGCGATTGTCCGCGGCGCATATCGCCGGCGGCGAAGATGCCGTCGACGGAGGTCATGTAGTTGGCGTTGGCGGCGATGTTGCCGCGGCCGTCGACGGCGAGGCCCAGTTGCTCGATCATTCCGGAGCGAACGGGACCGAGGAAGCCCATGGCGAGAAGGACCAGGTCGACGTCGAGGGTGAACTCGGAGCCGGCAATGGGTTCGAAGGACGGCGGGGGGCCGACGCGGACCATGTGCAACTGCTTGACGTTGCCGTCTTCGTCGCCGGTGAACTTGATGCTGTTGATGCTCCAGTCGCGGATGCCACCTTCTTCATGAGAGCTTTCGGTGCGCAACTGCAGCGGCCATTGGGGCCAGGGGGTGGATGCGGCGCGCTTCTCAGGGGGCCTGGGCATGATTTCAAACTGGTGGATGCGCTTTGCCAGCTGGCGCAGGCTGGTGCCGAGGCAGTCGGCGCCGGTGTCGCCTCCGCCGATGATGACGACGTTTTTACCCGCGGCGAGAATGTCGAGCGAGGGATCGAGGTTGTCGCCTTCGCAGCGGCGGTTCTGCTGGGGCAGGAACTCCATGGCGAAGTGGATGCCTTTGAATTCGCGGCCTGGGATGTTGAGATTGCGAGGCTGCTCGGCGCCGCCGCAAAGCAGGATGGCGTCGTAGTGTTCGGTGAGGGACTCGACGGGGACGTTGACGCCGACATGCGCGTCGGTAACGAAGGTGACGCCTTCAGCGCGCAACTGTTCGATGCGGCGGTCGAGGACGTGCTTTTCAAGCTTGAAGTTGGGGATGCCGTAGCGCATGAGGCCGCCAATGCGGTCGTTTTTCTCATAGACGGTGACGGAGTGGCCGGCGCGGCGCAACTGCTGCGCTGCTGCTAAACCGGAAGGCCCGCTGCCGACGACGGCTACGCGCTTGCCGGTATTGTGCTCAGGCGGCTCGGGATGAATCCAGCCTTCTTCCCAGGCGCGCTCGACGATTGATTTTTCAATGAGCTTGATGGAGACGGCAGGCTGATTGATGCCGAGCACGCAGGACGCTTCGCACGGCGCGGGACAGATGCGGCCGGTGAACTCGGGGAAGTTGTTGGTGGCGTGGAGGCGGCGGACGGCGGCTTGCCAGCGGCTGTTGTAGACCAGGTCGTTCCAGTCGGGGATGAGGTTGTTGACGGGGCAGCCGGTGTGGCAAAAGGGGACGCCGCAATCCATGCAGCGAGCGCCTTGCTCGCGCTGCTTGTCCTCACCGAAGGGCTCGTAGATTTCGAACCAGTCCTTGACGCGATCTTCGGCCTTGCGGCGGGAGGGTTGTTCGCGCTGAATTTCAAGGAATCCTGTTGGCTTACCCATGCTGCACCTCTGCGGTGGCCGTCACCAGAGGCGACGAAGTTGTGGGAGAAGAATGGACCGGGTTGGCGACTGGTTCGACGGCGGCGGGGCTGGCCACGCCAAGAACGCGCTTGTACTCATGCGGGAAGACTTTGATGAACTGCGATTGCGCTTCGGCCCAGTGCTCGAGAATCCATGCGGCGCGGGGGCTGCCGGTATAGTCGCGATGGCGCTCGAGGAGGCTGCGGACAATGTCAACATCCTCTGCGGAGACGAGCGGTTCGAGATCGACGCTGGCCTTGTTGCAGCGGCGGCTGGAGAAGTCGCCCTGGTCGTCGTAGACGTAGGCGATGCCGCCGCTCATGCCGGCGGCGAAGTTGCGGCCGGTTGAGCCGAGGACGATGACGGTGCCGTTGGTCATGTATTCGCAGCCGTGGTCGCCCACGCCCTCAACTACAGCGGTTGCGCCGGAGTTGCGGACGGCGAAGCGTTCGCCGGCGATGCCGTTGAGGAAAGCTTCACCGGTGGTTGCGCCGTAGAGGACGACGTTGCCGACCAGGATGCTTTCTTCGGGAAGGAAGCTGGATGTCTTAGGCGGATAAGCGATGAGGCGACCACCGGAGAGGCCCTTGCCTAGATAGTCGTTGGAATCGCCTTCGAGTTCGAGGGTGACGCCGTTGGGGACGAATGCGCCGAAGCTTTGTCCGGCAGAGCCCTTGAACTTGAAGTGGATGGTGCCTTCGGGCAATCCGGCCGATCCGTAACGGCGGGCAATTTCGCCGCCGAGCATGGCGCCAACGGTGCGATGGACGTTGCGGATGGCAAAGGTGCCGGTGACCCGCGTTTGCGATTCGAGCGCAGGCGCGGCTTTGGCGATGAGCGCGTGGTCAAGCGCGGCATCGAGGCCGTGATCCTGGTCCTGCATTTTGCGGCGGGCGACGCGCGAAGGCAATGTGGGCGAGTAGAGGATCGAGGACAGGTCGATACCCTTGGCTTTCCAATGGACATCGGCAACAGCGGCGTCGATCTTGTCGACGCGGCCCACCATTTCGTCGACGGTGCGGAAGCCGAGCTTGGCCATGTGCTGGCGGACTTGTTCGGCGATGAAGAAGAAGAAGTTGATGACGTCTTCAGGCTGCCCGGTGAAGCGGGCGCGCAGCACCGGGTCCTGCGTGGCGATGCCCACCGGGCAGGTGTTGAGATGGCATTTGCGCATCATGATGCAGCCCATGGAGATGAGCGGCATGGTGGCGAAGCCGAACTCTTCAGCGCCGAGCAGCGCGGCGATGACGACGTCGCGGCCGGTCTGGAGCTTGCCGTCGGTCTGCACCTTGATGCGGCTGCGCAGATCGTTGAGTAACAGAACCTGCTGTGTTTCCGCGAGGCCGAGTTCCCAGGGAAGGCCGGCATGCTTGATGGAGCTGAGCGGCGAAGCGCCGGTGCCGCCGTTGTCGCCGGAGATGAGGACGACGTCGGCATGGGCCTTGGAGACGCCAGCAGCTACGGTGCCTACGCCGACTTCAGAGACGAGCTTGACGGCGATGCGCGCCTTGGGATTGACGTTCTTGAGGTCGTAGATGAGCTGCGCGAGATCTTCAATGGAGTAGATGTCGTGGTGCGGCGGGGGCGAGATAAGGCCGACGCCGGGGATGGAGTAGCGCAGCTTGGCGATGAAGTCATCGACTTTGTGGCCGGGCAGTTGGCCGCCTTCGCCGGGCTTTGCGCCCTGCGCCATTTTTATCTGGAGTTCGTCGGCGTTGACCAGATAGTTGGCGGTGACGCCGAAGCGTCCGCTGGCTACCTGCTTGACGGCGCTGCGGCGCAGATCGCCGTTGGGATCGCGCGCGAAGCGGGCTTCGTCTTCGCCGCCCTCGCCGGTGTTGGACATACCGCCGATGCGGTTCATGGCGATGGCCAGGGTTTCGTGGGCTTCCTTACTGATGGACCCGAAGCTCATGGCGCCGGTGGTGAAGCGCTTGACGATTTCCTTGGCAGCCTCGACTTCTTCAACAGGGATGGGCTTTTCATCGTACTTGAGCTTGAGCAGGCCGCGCAGGGTGCAGAGATGGCGGTTCTGATCGTCAAGCAGGTCAGTGTATTCCTGGAATGTGGTGGGGTTGTTCTGCCGCACCGCCTGCTGGAGCTTGCCGATGGTGAGCGGGTTGAGCAGGTGATACTCGCCACCCTCGCGATATTGATAGTGGCCGCCGACGACCAGGTCGGTCTCAGAATCGTTGAGCGGCTGGAATGCGTAGGTGTGCTTGAGCTGTGCTTCACGGGCGAGCACGTCGAGGCCGACGCCTTCAATGCGCGAGGCGGTTCCGGAGAAGTAGGCGTCGATCAGCGCGGAGTTGAGGCCGACAGCTTCAAAGACCTGCGCGCCGCGATAGCTTTGCAGGGTGCTGATGCCCATTTTGGAGAAGGTCTTGAGGAGGCCTTTGTTGATGGCCTTGATGAAATTCTTTTCTGCGTAGTCGGCCGTGATGTTGCCGGGCAGCAGGCCGCGGCGCTTGAGGTCGTGGAGGGATTCGATCGCCAGGTAGGGATTGATGGCGCTGGCTCCGTAACCGATGAGCAAGGCGAAGTGCATGACCTCGCGGGGGTCGCCGCTTTCAATGATGAGCGCCACCTGGGTGCGGGTCTTCTCGCTGACCAGGCGGTTGTGAACGGCGGCCATGGCGAGCAGGCTGGGGATGGGCGCATAAGTGGGATCGACGCCGCGGTCGGAGAGGATGAGCAACGTGTAGCCGGAGTTGACGGCGTGCGCGGCGCGGTTGCTGAGATCGTCAAGAGAATGCTTGAGGCCGGCTTCGCCATCCTCGGCACGGAAGAGCGCGGGGAGCGTGGTGGCCAGCAGATCGCCGGAGGAGACGCGGCGGAGCTTCTCGAGATCGCGGTTGGTGAGGATGGGATGGGGCAGTCTGAGGGTGTGGCAGTTTTCAGGCTGCTCATCGAGGATGTTGCGCTCCGTGCCGATGTAGCTGATGAGCGACATGACGAGCTCTTCGCGGATGGGGTCGATGGGCGGATTGGTGACCTGGGCAAAGAGCTGCTTGAAGTAGTTGAACAACGGCTGGGGGCGGTCGGAAAGGCAGGCCAATGGAACATCCGTGCCCATGGAGCCAATGGGTTCCGCGGCGGTTGCGCCCATGGGTCCGAGCAACACTTTCAAGTCTTCTTCGCTGTAACCGAAGGCGCGCTGGCGGCGCAGAAGGGTTTCAGGATTGAAGGCGATGACGCGCGAAGGCTCCGGCAGATGATCGAGAGTGATCTGCTGATCTTTAAGCCAGGTTGCGTAGGGCTTGCGGGCGGCCAACTCTTTCTTGATCTCGGCGTCGGAGATGATGCGCTTCTGAACGGTATCGACCAGGAACATGCGGCCGGGCTGGAGGCGGCCCTTCTTGCGGATATCTTCGTCGGGGACCTCGAGCACGCCGGCTTCAGAGGCGAGCACTACCAGGTCGTCTTTGGTGACGATGTAGCGGCCGGGACGCAGGCCGTTGCGGTCGAGGGTGGCGCCAATGACGCGGCCGTCGGTGAAGGCGATGGCGGCGGGGCCGTCCCATGGCTCCATGAGTGAGGCGTGGTACTCGTAGAAGGCGCGTTTTTCCTCGTCCATGTCGGGGTTGCCGGACCATGCTTCAGGAATGAGCATGGCCATGACGTGGGGCAGGGAACGGCCGGACTGGAAGAGGAATTCGACGGCGTTGTCGAGCGAAGCGGAGTCACTGCCGGCGGGCGAGATGACCGGATAGAGCTTGGCGATCTGGCCGTCGTGGAGCGGGCTTTCAAGCACGGACTGGCGCGCATTCATCCAACTGACGTTGCCGCGAATGGTATTGATTTCGCCGTTGTGGGCGACGTAGCGGTAGGGGTGGGCCAGCTTCCAACTGGGGAAGGTGTTGGTGGAGAAGCGCTGGTGGACGAGACAAAGCGCGCTGGTGACGAGGGGATTAGCCAGCTCGAAGTAGAACTTTTCAATTTGCGGGGCCAGCATGAGGCCTTTGTAGATGATGGTCCGGCAGGAGAAGGAGGGGATGTAAAAAGTGTCCTTGTCCTCGATTTCAGATGCGGCAATTTCGTTTTCTGTGCGGCGGCGAACGCGATAGAGCAACCGTTCAAAGGCATCTTCTTCCAAACCGTCGGGGCGGCCAACGAATAGCTGCTCGATATAGGGTTGCGAGGCGCGGGCTTCGCGGCCGACTGCATCGCCATTGACCGGCGTATCACGCCAGCCGAGCAGTTTAAGACCTTCCTCCCGCGCAATGCGCTCGAAGACACCTTCGCATTGCAGGCGGCTGTGCTTGTCAACGGGAAGGAAGCACATGGCCACGCCATAGGCGCCTGGGTCGGGCAGTTGCATTCCCAGTTCACCACATTGCTGGGAGAAAAACGTGTGCGGGATCTGGATGAGGATGCCTGCGCCGTCGCCAGTCTCGGGGTCGCAGCCGGCAGCGCCGCGATGGGTGAGATTGATGAGGACTTCAAGGCCCTTGCGGATAATCAGGTGGCTTTTTTCGCCGCGAATGCTGGCGACGAGTCCCATGCCGCAGGCATCATGCTCATTCTGCGGGTGATAAAGACCCTGCGGTTTAGGCACGGGATGAAGACAATCCGATGTATGCATAGGGACCCTTCCGATGAACCGTTTTTGGTGCAGAAAGCATTGCCTGGCCGGAAAGACACAGACGGTTTGCGAATCCTGTTGAGGGAGAACGCCCTGGTCTTTCATGAAACGGCTTGCCGGAGCAGGCCTGGCCACGTGTGGGACTCAGCGGAACATCTTTTATATTATCGAAAATTTTGCATTTCGGCAGAACTTCCTTTGGCTTTCGAGTCCGGGAGGGCGTACGGATTGCATTTGAAGCCGCATGTTGCAGAATTCGTAGAATATACTTGAGGCTCGGAGGACGCGTACGCTGGATACCATATTAGTCACAGGCGGGGCAGGGTTTATCGGCTCGAGTTTTATTCTGGGTTGGATTGAGGCCACGGGAGCGCAAGTCGTGAACCTGGATTTGCTGACTTACGCGGGCAATCCGGCTAACCTGGCTTCGCTCAAGAACGATCCACGGTATCTGCTGGCGCACGGCGACATTTGCGACGCGGAGTTTGTGGGGCGGTTGCTCAGCGAACATCGGCCGCGGGCGATTGTTCATTTCGCAGCCGAAAGCCACGTGGATCGTTCCATTGCTTCTCCCGGCGCGTTTATCCGCACGAATGTTCAGGGGACGTTTGTTCTTCTGGAGCAGGCAAAGATCTATTGGTCGAGCCTGGGCAAAGTGGATCAAGACGCCTTCCGATTTTTGCATGTATCCACCGATGAGGTTTACGGTTCGCTTGGGGCGGCGGACGCGGCGTTTTCCGAGACTACGGCTTATGCACCGAACAGTCCGTATGCAGCTTCAAAGGCATCTTCAGACCACCTGGCGCGGGCGTATTACCACACCTATGGGCTTCCCGTGCTGACTACGAATTGCTCCAACAATTACGGGCCATTTCAGTTTCCGGAGAAGCTAATTCCGCTGGTGATTCTGAATGCGCTTGAGGGGAAACCGCTGCCGGTGTACGGGGACGGAATGAACGTGCGGGACTGGCTGTTTGTGGGCGATCATTGCTCGGCGATTCGTGCAGTTTTGCAGGACGGGCGACTTGGAGAGACCTATAACATTGGCGGGAACAGCGAGCGCACAAATATTGAAGTGGTGACGAGGATTTGCGAACTGGTGGACGAGATTCGTCCGAATGCAGCGATTGGCGCGCGCAAGAATCTGATCACGTTTGTGAAGGATCGGCCGGGACACGACCGGCGCTATGCAATCGACGCGACAAAGATCTGCCGCGAACTGGGATGGCAACCTGCGGAGCGGTTTGAAAGCGGGCTACGGAAGACCGTGGGCTGGTATCTCGACCATACATCGTGGGTAGAGGATGTACGGACCGGCGCCTATCTGGAGTGGATAACACAGAACTATACGGAGCGGCAGGCGCTATGAAAGGGATCATTCTTGCGGGAGGGTCGGGTACACGGCTCTACCCGGTAACTCATGTTGTATCGAAGCAGCTTCTGCCGGTTTATAACAAGCCGATGATCTACTATCCGCTGAGCACGCTGCTGCTTGCTGGATTGCGGGACATTCTTATTATTTCGACTCCGCAGGATACGGGGCGCTTTACCGAGTTACTGGGGGACGGCAAGCAGTGGGGCATCAACATAAGTTATGCCATTCAGCCCAGCCCTGATGGACTGGCGCAGGCGTTTCTAATTGGCAGGGATTTTATTAGCGAGGAATCGAGCGCGTTAATTCTGGGCGATAACATCTTTTACGGGCAGGGGTTTTCAGGACAGTTGCAGGCGGCGGCTGAGCTGAAGAAGGGCGCGACGGTGTTTGCATATCCGGTTGAAGATCCGCAACGGTATGGGGTTGTGGAGTTCGACAAGTCGGGCCGGGCGATCAGCCTGGAGGAGAAGCCGGAGCATCCCAAGTCACGCTACGCGGTGACGGGGTTGTATTTCTACGATAAGCAGGTGGCGCAGATTGCCGCGACGCTGAAGCCATCGCGTCGTGGAGAGCTGGAGATTACGGACCTGAACCGGCGCTACCTTGAAGCAGGGACGCTGAACGTGGAGATCATGAGCCGCGGCATGGCATGGCTGGACACGGGGACGCATGAATCGCTGCTGGAGGCGGGACTGTTTGTTCATACGATTGAGCGGCGGCAGGGTTTGAACATCGCTTGCCCGGAAGAGATCGCTTATCGAAAGGGCTTTATCACAGCGGAGCAGTTGGCGGCCCTGGCTGCGCCGATCAGCAAGAGCGGTTATGGGAAGTATTTGCTGGCGCTGCTTAGCGAGCCATACGTTGCGGGCAAGGCGATGGAGCCATGAAGATTCGAGAGACACTGCTGCCGGGAGTGATGGTGATAACTCCGGCCATTTACGAGGATAGCCGCGGCGCGTTCAGCGAGACCTTCAACCAACGCGAGATGGTGAAGGCTGGGTTGCCCGGGCTGTGGGTGCAGGATAATTTCTCAATCTCAAAGAAGAACGTGATTCGCGGGATTCACTACCAGACGATTCAGCCACAGGGGAAACTGGTACGGGTGACGCACGGCGCGGTGCTGGACGTGGCTGTGGACCTGCGGCATAGTTCGCCAACATTCTCAAGGCATGTAGCCGTGGAACTGAGCGGCGAAAACGGCGAAATGTTGTGGATTCCGGTGGGATTCGGGCACGGATTTCTTGCGCTCTCAGAAGTTGTGGGGTTTTCTTACAAAGTAACCGATTATTATTCGCCGGCCGGTGAAAGGACGATTGTGTGGAACGATCCTTACCTTGCTATTCCGTGGCCAATTGCCGAGGAGGACGCGATCGTCTCAGACAAGGATCGCGGCGGCGTGGCGTTGCGCGATGCGGAGATATTTCCATAAATAAATGCAAGGCTGGGAGGCCGGCTGCAGCGGCTGAAAACTCGTTCGCATTTCTTTTCAGTTTGAGGTGGTCAGGAAGGTGGCGCGCACCTGGCGCAGCGGCAATGCTGTGGCCGCGGTGAGGGTCTTCTGAATTTCTGCAACGACTGAGAGGGCGATGGTCTGAGGGGATTCCGCGCCGAGATCGAGACCCATTGGAGCATGGAGCTGGACGAGCCAGTGCTCGACGCGGGCGTCTGCTGCTGAAGCGGAGATTGCAGGCAGGTTGAGCAGGCGAGAGGCTTCGGCGAGGAGTTCGCGGGTGCGGCGCTGCGGGCCGAGTACGCCAATGTAGGGCAGAGGGATTTCGCCGGCGAGCAAGAAAGCAAGAATGCGCGCATCCTGCTCAAAGCTGTGGGTCATGAGGACGACGGTGTCGTTGGAGCGGAAATCTGCAGGATGAAGATTGTCGAATGACGATTGTGGGTTGGCAGACGAGTTTGCGGGCGGCGCTTCGCTCAGATTGGGTTTGAGGACACGAAGATCATCGGCCAGGGGGAAGCGTCCGCGCGTGGCGAGGTGCGAACGGCCGTCGGCTACGGTGACAAACCAGCCCAGCTCTCTTGCGAGGGAGAGGAGCGGCTGTGCATCGTCGCCTGCACCGAAGATCCAGAGGCCGGGACGAGCGGGGTAGAGGTTGGCCCAGAGGCGGACTTCCGATGCGTTGGTTGAGATGGCCTGCTCAATCGGGCCGCCGCCTTTGAGCGCCTGGTTCGCGAGATCTTGCAGATGGGCTTCGATGGTGGCTTGATGGGTCTCGATGGCGGGTCGGAGAGACTGCGAATGATTCCGCGGGAGGCCGGCAAATGCTCGACGGCCACACTCCGAACCTTCCAGAATGGTTGCGACCGCCAAAGGAGAGCGCACCTCGAAGGCTCGCGCAAGAGCCTGGTATAGCGGGCCGGCGGTTTGGCGGCGCTCGATGAGCAGAAAGACCACGCCGCCGCAGCCTGAGCCGTACGGCAACTCGCCGTCTTCTTCGGCCGTGGAATAACTCTGAATGATTGGGCCATCGGCGGTGAGCCACCAGGCACGGCGGGCGACTTCAGCCTCGAGGCAGCCGCCGCTGACCGTGCCGGCGCGGCGGCCGTCGGGTGCGAGCAACATGCAGGCGCCGGGCTTGCGATAGCTGGAACCCTGGACTTGAACGACCGTGGCTAGAACGTAGTCCGCGGCGGCGGCTTCGAGTTCGCTCCAGAGTGGGAGAATACGCTGAAGGTCGGTCATTCTTGTATTGTCGCTCAGGCGTCTTCACCCGGAGTTTCAGAATTTGAGATTTTGATGTTGACGGAAAGCAGAAGGGCGACCCTCATGGGCCGCCCTTCTGTTGTGGCGAGTGAGTGCGGGTTAGAAGTTCAAGTGCAGGGACATTTGAATCTGGCGCGGACTGCCGATGGTGTGTTGGACAACGCCCAGGCCCGCGGGACAGTAGTAAATACCACCGGCGCCAGGGGCTGCCGAGGATGTGCCGCAGCCAGTGGGAAGAGGGGACGCTCCAGGGGCCAACTGAGTTGGGAAGGAGTTGTAATAGAAGTTTTGCGCGACCTCGTTTCCAGGCACGTCAAAGCTGGAGGTGTTGGTCAGGTTGTAGACGTCGAAGGTGTACTTCAAGCTGAATCGCTCAGTGAGGGGCACTGCCTTGATGAGCGAGGCATCGGCGCGTTTCTGTGCGGTCTGGCGGAAGATGTTGCGCTGGCCGGTCGAGAATCCTGTCTCGTAGGGATCGGTGTTGGGAATTGCGCCGGAGAGGCCGCCCGCGGGAAGGATGGGAAGGGTGAAGCATCCTTGCTTCAACGCAGACTGCCCGTTGACGGCGTACCATGCGCCCGAGGCGCCTGTCTTGGCGCTGCGCGGTGAGCATCCTGGAGCGAGCGGCACAATCGGGTTGGTGATGCCATCGTACGTCGAGTAGTAAATGCTGCCGATTGCGCCGGAGTAATCGATGACGCTATACGGCTGACCGCTCTGCACTACAGCCAGTCCGACGAGGGCCCAACCGTCAATGAATTTGCCAGCGAGGGTGTGCCTGTTGAGGATATCAGGCTCCTGGATGCTGTAGTTTGCGCTGAAGATGCTGGTGCGATCGAAGTCAGAAGAACCGTAGCCGCTGCGCAGGTTGAGAGGATTGTTGCCGTTGTAGAAGAGGCCGAGTCCGCTTTGCTCATCGAGCGAGTGCGACCAGGTGTACGAGGCCCCGACCTGAATGCCTTTGCTCATGCGCTTTTCAATATGCGCCTGGAGGGCGTTGTAGGCATCGACGCCGGCGGCCTTGTAGTCAATGGATTCGGCTGCGTAGCCGATGTAGGGAACGCGCAGGTCGCCGTTTCCACCCTCATCGTTTGCCTGGTAGCAAGTGCCGTCCGGGAGGGTGATGGGTGCAAGACCCGCTTCTCCATAGCAATTGTTTGTGGCTGATTCGACGGTGTATCCGTAGCTGTAGTTCTGCTGGTAAGGGCCGCCGGCGAGGGCCGGATTGGTGGTGGAGGCAATGGTGGGCTGATTGAAGGGCACTGGAACAACCTGATGGCGGCCCACATTGCCGACGTAGCCAAGCTCGACGGCCACATCGGGGCGGGGCTGCCACTGGACATCCAGGGTGTAGTTGATGGTGTAAGGCAGCTTGTTCTTGCGGTCGTAGACGCCGAGTGAAATGGGTTGTCCGTTGTTGGTGGCCTCGGTGGTCGCAGTGTTCGGGCACACTCCCGGAATGCCGCCGAATCCGTAATTCTCGATGCTGCAGGCGTTGGGAAGGTAGTTGCTGAGATCGGAGGCCTTGGGGTTGTTGGGCGCGGTGTGTTGAAGGACGGTGCCGTAGGGGTTTTCAAGATTGCCTGTCTGGGCGGTGGGCAGTGAGGTGGGCGGGCCGAAGACGCCGTTACCGCCGCAGGTGGGGATGTAGTACGAACCAAACTGTCCGTAGAGCGATTGCGAGGATGCAGGGCACGTGGAGGTGTTGACAAACGGGAGTTGCTGGTTAACGCCGAAGGGACCACCGGGAACGGTGCCGATGGCGTAGCCGGGCGAGAGATAGGTGAAGAGTTCGCCGCGGTCGTAATACATGCCGGCGCCGGTGCGGAAGACCACCTTGTTGTGGTTATAAGCGGGGGCCCAGGCGGCGCCGACGCGGGGACCGATGCCCCATTGACGGCCGGTGAGGGTGGTGTTGCTGACGCCGCTGGTGCCGTTGGCATTGTTGCCGGCGATGATAAGACCGGGATCGACGATCTGGTCATTGGCGACGGTGTAGTTATAGAGGCTGGGCTCAAAGTTGAAGAGCCGGCCATACTTCTCAGTCAGGCCGCCGTCCCAGTCATAGCGCACGCCGGCGGTGAGTGAAAGGGTGGGTGTGACCTGGAACTTGTCCTGCACGTAGGTGCCGAGTTGGTTGGCGCGGTAGTAGCGGTTGGCGTTGCCCTGGACGAAGGATGTGACATAGAAGCCCGTTGACGAGTTGCCGGGGCTGACGAATCCTTGGACAAACTGGCTGAAGTCATCGGAGGTGATGGTGCCGATGCCGGTGCGCTTGTCGATGGTGTTGAGCTGCGTGTAAGTAAAGCTGGAGCCAAAGCTGACGGTGTGCTTGCCGAGGATCCAGATGGCGTCGCCTCTGGGCGCGAGGCGGTTCTGGAAGACCCCGGTATTGGCGGACTGCGATTCCGCATTGGGGCCGATATTCAGGAAGGCCTGCAGGCTGACGCCGGTGGGCTGATATTGACCCAGTACGTTATAAATCGAGATGCCGGGGAAGTAGTTTGACCCGAACATGTTGATGGATCCCGTGCCAGCGCTGCCGCCGGGGATGGAACCGGGGCCGAAGGCCTGCTCGTTGTCGCCCCAGTTTTTTTCACGAAGAATGCCGAGGGTTTGCGTGGTGCTGAGGTTGGGCTTGATGACGAACGTGTTAGTGATAGAAGCGACTTGCGCGCCGGAATCCAGGTGCTCATTGAAGCCGGGGACACTGGAGTAGGAATAGGGCGCGATGGTGGGATCGTGCTGGTAAAAGTACTTGAAGCTGAGGGTGTCTTTTTTGGTGGCGTTGTAGTCAAGGTCGGCCACGCCCGTGTCCGCTTTAAACCGGCCCGTGCCGGGAATGAAGGCGTTGTCAAGATGGGCGTAGGTGGGCGGTACGCCTTTGAGCGAATCGTTCGGAATGAGATAGCAAGGGGGGCCGTCGGGACAGGCTTCGCCGGGAAGCGCGGGTGAGTTGAACAGGACGGAGGCGAGCGGGTCGACGTAGGTGATGGCCGGGTTGCCCAGGTTCTCACCGAATCCCGCATTGGCAATGCTTAGCAAGCCAGCCTGAGAACGGTCATTGCTGAGGCCGACGGGAACATCCATGAAGGAGTCGCCGAGTTCCGCATCGGAGACATGCAGGTGTTGATAGCTGACGAAGCCGAAGAGCTTGTCCTTGATGATGGGACCGCCGAAGGTGCCTCCGACGATGTAACGGTGCAGCTGCGGGACCTTGTCGCTCGCGGGAATGTCGGGGTCCTGCTTAAAGAAGAAGGGTGCGGCGTTGATCCAATCGGTGCCGCGATGAAAGTAGGCAGTGCCGTGCATGGCATTGGTGCCGGAGGCGGTGCTGAGGTCAATGTGCGCGCCTGAGGTGGAACCCTGCTGGGCATCGTACATGGAGGCGTTGACGCGGACTTCCGAAATGGATTCGGGCGCGGGGGTAGGGATGGCGTTGCCTATGGAAAGGTAAATGGAGGCCGCGGATGAGATTTCGCCGCCGCCACCGCCGGGGCTGGTCTGCACGCCGGTGGAGTTGATGACGCGCGCTGAGGACACCTGGCTGGTGCTTTTGCCGTTGAAGAGGTTACTGGCGTCAACTCCGTTGAGGGTAAAGCTGTTTGAAGTGTCGCGCTGGCCGTTGGCCCAGATGGGGGCGTTGCCGAGGCCGGAATTGGCGCCGGTTCCGCTGCTGAACTCGGCTGTGACGCCGGTGGATTGGGTGGCCAGGCCGGTAAAGCTCCCGGTGG
>Ga0302319_10007124_pt1 | contig 22036 bp, 18 predicted proteins | sample Bog_T0_2_FD_203319 | JGI IMG/M metagenome (GOLD analysis project Ga0302319, IMG submission 203319) | Peat permafrost microbial communities from Stordalen Mire near Abisko, Sweden - Bog_T0_2 | ecosystem: Environmental > Terrestrial > Soil > Wetlands > Peat | place: Sweden: Abisko, Stordalen Mire... | reverse complement strand
TGCAGCGTGGTGGTCTGCGCCATCAATTACAACACAGCGCAGCCGTATTCAACCGAGGCGGCGGACCCCGCGCGGGGCTGGATTTCGCGCTACGCCTGGGGGCGTGAGGACTATCACGAGGCGGTGATGCGGCGGCTGCGGGAGGTGGAGAATGCAGTGAAGTTGGCGAGCGGATTGGACGGCGTGATCACACGCTGTTATGTCGATACCGGGCCGATCGTCGAGCGCGTGGTCGCGAAGTATGCGGGAGTGGGATGGATCGGCAAGAACACCTGCATCATCAACCAGAAGATGGGCTCGTGGCTGTTCCTGGGCGTGATTCTGACTTCGCTGGAGCTGGTTCCGGGATTGCCTGCGCCCGATCGGTGCGGGACTTGCACGCGCTGCATCGATGCCTGCCCCACGGACGCGCTGATCGCCCCTTACCAGTTGGATTCGAACAAGTGCATTTCGTATCTCACGATTGAAAAGCGTGGCGCGATTCCTGACGAGCTGCGGCCGGGCATGGGACGGCACATTTTCGGCTGCGATATCTGTCAGGATGTTTGCCCGTGGAACCGCAAAGCTCCGGCGACCGGGGCTGCCGAGTTTCAGGCACGCGCGGAGTTGGTGAATCCCGCGCTGGACTGGCTGGCGGAGATGAGCGCCGAGGACTTTCGCGCAACCTTTCGAGATTCGCCGGTGAAGCGGGCTAAGCGTTCAGGGCTTCGACGGAACGCGGTTATCGCGATGGGGAATAGCGGCGATGCGACGTTCTTCCCGCTGCTCGAGAAACTGACGGCGGATGATGACGAGGTGGTTGCTGCCAGCGCCGTTTGGGCCATCAAACAACTGCGGACGAGAATTTCGCAGTGCCAAGGCTGAACGAAGGGTCGAACGAGAATAGGATGCCGAACCGCGACCGCCTTTTAGGGCGCATAATCCTGATTCAACCCCGCATTTACAATCGCATAACTTATGTCTTTTCTGTTACCTGGCTAATTCCTGTCAAAATTCCTGGCAAGTCCTTTGACTTAGGTAACTCGCTGAACCCACGAATGGCAACTAATGTTATGCCAAGGGGTTTCCTTATCTGTAGTTACGGTGAGAATGGCAATGTGTGCTTTGGCAAAATTGCGGCGCTCCGTGGGCGAGTTAGGCATATTGATGCTCGTGTCTGCCGCCCTTGCCAGCGCCTCCGCCACGCTTCTTCTGGAGGAGCCCTACGGCAAGTTAGGTTTCTTTACCGCGACGGGACATGCCGCGGTTTACTTGTCCGGAGTCTGCGCCGAGACGCCGCTCACCCTGCGGCCATGCGCGCCGGGCGAACTCGGGGCGGTCATCAGCCGGTACAACGGAGTGGGGGGCTACGACTGGGTCGCGATTCCTTTGATCCCTTATCTTTATGCGGTCGAAAGGCCGGAAGACATTCCCCTGTTTGCGAATCCGAAAATGGTTTCGTTCTTGCGCGATCAATATCGCCGCAAGCACCTGGAAGAGATAGCTCCGGATGGAAGCCACGGGGAAACTCCGGCTGGAAATTGGTATGAACTGGTGGGCTCGGCGTATGACCGGACGGCCTATGCCTTTGAAATCGAGACTTCGGCGGATCGAGATCGGGATTTCATCGATGCCTACAACAAGGCGCCGAACCGTTCGCATTTCATGACTGTGTCGCGCAACTGCGCCGATTTTGCCAAGGACGTGATCAACTTTTATTATCCGGGAGCGCTGCATCGAAACCTGGTCGCCGACGTGGGAATCAGCACCCCGAAGCAGATGGCGAAGACCATGGTGAAGTTCAGCGCGCATCATTCCGACATCGAGTTTTCGAATTACGTGATTCCGCAGGTTCCGGGCACGGCGGCGCGCAGCGCGCCGGTTCACGGCGTGGTGGAGTCTTTCTTCAAATCGAAAAAGTACATCGTACCGAGCGCCGTGGTCAGCCCGGTGTTTGCCGGTTGCGTGGCAGCGGTTTATGTAGGCACGGAGGCGGGACGATTTAATCCTTCGCGGAACGCGGAGGTTTATAACTCCGCGCGGGATCTGGAGCCGCCCGTAGGGGCGGAGGATCGCCGATCCTATGAGCTGGAACTCAGCCATTTCATCGCTGCGGACGTTGCGAATACTGCCAATCCGCACGGAGAAAAAACTTTGGCGCGGATGATGAGCAACGCCGCGCCGGGCTTCGATTCCGAGGGACATCCCGTTCTGCGCATGAAGATTGGGGATGAGACGGTAAGTCTGGGGGTCACGCACGGCAACATTCTGGCTGCGGATTCCTCGGCTCGCCTGGCGAAACAACTGCTCGAAGTGCGGCTGCAGGAGGAGTTGCGGCGGGGGAATCCGCCGAAGGTTTCCGCAACCGATGTGGATCGAGACTGGTCGCTCCTGCAGAAAATTACCGACGCTTCCGGCGCTCAACTGGCGGCGCGCGATGCAAGGACGCTGCAACTACCCTCAACCGAACGCTGAGTCTGCGCGCCCGAACGGTCACCAACCCCACCCAAATCTCAGCTGCTCGTGTTACTGATCTTGCGGTTGAGGCGTTCCCGGCTGGCGCGGCGCTGGCATCCCTGGGGGCACCGGAACGGTTCCCGGTTGAATGGCTTGTTGCTGCTGCAGTTGCAATTGCCGCTGTTGCATCTCCTGCAACATTTGTTGCGGAGTCTTAGCCCCGGGCTGTTCCGGATTAGGAGTGGGAGCGGGTTCCGCTTCGGCTGCAGCCTCTGCGCCTTCATCCGCCGTGTCTTCGGTCTCGGCTTCGGCCGCGGCGGCATCGGCTCCGTTGGGCGTTGGAACGGGCAATGCACCGTTCGCGGCGGCGGTGGTGGTGGGAGCCGGAGTGTCCGAAGTCTTGGCCACTAAGACGACCTTCACCAACGCATTCGCATCCGTCGGCGAACCGAGCAGGATGTAATTGAAACGGGAGCCGTTCAGCAGTTCCGCCATCACTTCCGAAGGCGGCGCCGGACCCAGGCGAGTAACGACGCGCTCGTTGGCGGTTGCTGGAATATCAATATCGGCCGCGGTGTTTTTGCGGACGCCGCGCAGAATATCGCCCAGGGTGGAGTTGGGCGCGACGATGGTCAGCAATCCGCCCTCATAGGTTACCTGGGGAGCGACCGGAGTTATGGAATCCAGCGGAATCTGCGGTACCGGCCCTCGAGTTCCGGAGGGTAGCGGGGGCGGCAGCGGCGGGGCTTTTTTCTTGCTATGCGCGTGACGCGTGCTTTGGGTATCGGCCAGGGTCACTACCGGCAGGCATAGAACGCCAGCCATCAGAAGGCCTGTTAACTTTATGCCCCTGCTCATGACAACTCCTTCAGCGCTTGGTTAATCTTTCAATCTTTCGGCCTGATCTTTCGGCCTCCAGGGGGATAGTCCAGTATGTTAGAGCAATTCTAGCACCGGAGTCGCAGGCCATGGAAAATGTGACCTAAGCAGCCGACCTCCCTACTCAATAGAATGTATTGACTTTACGCTCTTGCAAGATGAAGTTTGAGGTTGCATGCCGGAATGGATGTGCAAGTCCTTGCGCTGGATGGAACTCGGCGAGGCGTACAATTTTTTGAATTGGGGGCGGAATGAAAGAATCTTTCGCGACACTAGGGTTACGCTGCTACGAGCCTCAGCCATCGAAACTACAGTCACAGTCGCAGGCTAGCTGGAAAGGTTCGTTCGCGGGATGTGCGCTCCTCGGATGTGCGGTGCTGGCTGCGCTGGCATTTTGCGCAACCAATGCGATCGCGGAAAATTGCGTTACCGCCAGCGACATGGAACCAGCTACGCGGACGGCGCTGCTGACGGCGGCTCAGCGTTATTTCGATTCCATCGCGAAAGGCGACGCAGCCTCGCTGCGGCAAAGTGCGATTCCGAGCCTGGCTGCGGACTTTTCCGGCATCGAAAGCACGATCAAAGACAATCAAACCGTCCTCGCGGGGACCAAGCGAGCAGCTCGTCCGCCCTTCTTGCTGGAAGCAGATGGCACCGCGCCGATCGCGCGCGCGGAATTTTATTGCGGCGTCTTCGGTAGAAACGGGCAGACGAGTGATAGCGCCGCCTTCTACTTGAACAATCTTCCGCCGGCAAAATACGCCGTGGTCATTCTCGATGCTCCGTCTTCCAAGGGCGCTTACACGGTTTCTTTGATCCTGCAGTTGATGGGCTCCGATTGGAAGCTGGGCGGGCTCTACATCAAAGCGTCGCAGATCGGCGGCCACGATAGCGATTGGTTTTTGACGCGCGCTCGCGAATTTAAGGCGAAGGGACAGGCACACGCGGCATGGCTTTATTATCTGGAGGCGCGATCGCTGATTTCGCCGCTCCCCTTCATGAGCACGGCGGCTACGGACAAGCTCTATGACGAATCGCAGAAGGCACAACCTGCCGATTTTCCAGCCGATGGAAAAACCGTCGATCTTTCCGCTGGGGCGACCACCTACAAACTCGTCGATGTTTTTCCCGAGGTCGTGGGTAGCGATCTTGACCTGGTTGTGAAGTATCAGGCTGCGGATGTTTCGAACACGAACCTGGCTTATCAGGGAAACATTGCGGTGATGAAGGCGCTGCTGGCGAAGTATCCAGAGTTGCGGGATGCATTTTCTTCGGTGGTGGCTCGCGCGGTCGACCCCAGCGGGCGCGATTACGGCACGCTGCTGGCAGTGAAGGACGTTAAGTAACGCGAATCAAACCAGTGCCGGGCGCGCTTCCTCCAGCGTGCATTCTTTGGGAGTTTTATCGTCGCGCAAGCCGAGAAACACGGGAGCTCGCAGCTTGGGTCCGGAGCCGCTGGTGGCGCCGTCGGTCCATTCCGCATATTCGATCTCCGCGACTAATTCGGGCTTGACCCACGTTACTTTCCGCAGCGCTTCAACCTCGCCGTAGAACGGCTTCTGCTTGGTCTCCAGCTTTTTCAGGATCGCTGAGATTTCATCGAGAGACTTTTGATTGAAACCGCTGCCCGCTTGCCCGACATGAATCAGGCGTCCCGCTTTATCGTAGAGCCCGAGAACGATCGAACCAAAGTGTGCGCGGCTGCCTTCGGGCTGAGTGTATCCGCCGATGACGCATTCCAGCCGGTGCCGAATCTTAATTTTCAGCCACTCGCTGCTGCGGCGCTCCTGGTAAATGCTGTCGCGTTTCTTCGCGAGAATTCCTTCCAAACCTTTTTCGCGCGCTATTTCGAAGAGCGCCTTGCCCTGCTGCTCGTAATGGTCGGAGTAGCGCAAGGCATCGCCTGCGAGCAACACCGAAGCTAATTTTTTCTTGCGGGCTTCCAGCGGCACGCGTCGCCAGTCGTAGCCATCGAGATAGAGCAGATCGAAGGCGTAGTAGAGGACGGGAACATCCGCATTGATGGTGCCGCGGCGACCGCCGGGACGGAAGCCGGTGCGCTGCTGCATCAGGCTGAACGAAGGCCGTCCCTGCTCGTCAAGCGCCACGACTTCGCCATCGAGAATGGCATTCTTGGCTTTTATGAACTGCGGTAGGTCTTTGAGTTCGGGATAACGATGGGTGAGCTCGTTCTGATTGCGCGAGACCAGCCTGACTTTTCCATTCTCGATGAATGCGATGGCGCGGTAGCCATCCCACTTGATTTCGAACAGCCAATCCGGTCCATCGAAAGGTTCTTCGACGGACGTGGCCAACATGGGATGGATTTCTGAGGGCACGGGACGCTGGACGGGAGCGGATAACGAAGGAGCATTGGCTTTCGGCGAAACCGACGGTGTCGGGGCAGTCTTCGCTGCTGAACTCGAAAGTGTTTGGGCTACCCTGTGTCTCTCTGTGTCCTCTGTGTTTGCTTCTTCGCTTTTTTTTTACTAGCCGCCGTCTTCGTCGCAGAATTTTTCTTATCCAGCTTGGCCACGGCCTCCGCCAGCCACGCCGCCTTGAGCTTTCCGCGCCCAGCGGGGCGGCTTGTCCACTCCCTCGATCCCGCGTCTCCGGCGATCTCAGCCAGGCTGCGTTTGCTCAGCACAGATTCGTCATAGGCGTCGATGTCATAGCCCTCGACCACATACTGGTCGTGCTTCTTGATCATCAGCCACTCGTTGCCTTTGCTTCCGGGGCGGCGGCCTTTCATCTTTACCAGCGCGAAGTCGCCGTTTAGTTTTTTTCCTTTCAGACGGAACTTCAAATCTCCCTTGGCCAGCATGGCTACAGCTTCAGCTTCGGTGCCGCGGACATATTTTCCTTCCACGGGCACCGGAGATAACGGCTGCCACGTGCCCACATCCCACACCATGACCGTCCCCGCGCCGTAATTATCTTCGGGGATGATTCCCTCGAAATCGAAATACGAAACCGGATGATCTTCCACCTGCATGGCCAGCCGCTTATCCGCGGGATCGAGCGACGGGCCTTTGGGTACGGCCCACGATTTCAGTACGCCCTCCATCTCCAGACGAAAGTCATAGTGCAGGCGGGTCGCGTCGTGCTTCTGCACCACGAAGCGGTGTCCAGTTTTTTTCTCCAGTTCCCCGGCCGGTTCCGGGGTGCGGTCAAATTGGCGTTTCCGCTTGTATTCTTCTAGGGGCATGGCGAACACCATTTAATCACAAGGATAAAGTCAAAATCTTAAACACAGGGGACACGGGGTTTCACAGAGGAGGTCTCTTTCAGCGACTTGCTTTAAAATCCTTGCACGATGCAACGCGAATTTCCTGAGGTTCCGCTGGTCGGCGTAGGCGCGATCATCATCGAAGGCGCGCGTGTGCTGCTGGTGAAGCGGCTGCATCCGCCGCTGCAGGCGGAGTGGTCCATCCCCGGAGGCGTGCTCGAAGTCGGCGAACTGGTGCGCGAGGCGGCGATCCGCGAGGCGCGTGAGGAGACCGGACTCACGGTCGAACCCAGGGAACTGCTGGGCGTTTACGACCGCATTCTGCGCAATCCTGAACAGCGCGTGCAATATCACTACGTTTTGATTGATTTTCTGTGCCGGCGGGTTGCGGGGGATTTGTTAGCCGCAAGCGACGCCGCAGAGGTGCGGTGGTTTCGCCGCGAAGAACTGCCGGGGCTGAAGCTGGCGGAAGACACGCTGGATGTGATTGGAAAGGGCTTTTATAGACTCACAGCCGACAGATAGCTCGTTGCCGTCAGCGCTCCGGCGCTTCCCATCCACCTGACTCCGCCGAATTGAATACAGCTTCGATGACCGCCATATTCTTAATGGCATCTTCGAGAGGAACCGGAACCTCGGTATTTTCCAGGATCGCCTTCGAAAAATCATCGCCCTGCATGGTGTATTGATTGGCCGTGGGAAAAGTTTCCGTGGTGATGGTTTTGCCGGAAAGGTCGCCGCCGTCGTCGATGAAGAGTCGCGTAGGGCGGTCGATGGGCGCGTTGAAGGGGATCTCGAGTTCGATGCGTCCGCGGGTGCCGAGGAAATGAACCCGCTGATAGGGGACCAACTGGGTGCTGCAGGTGAAGATGGCTTGACCGGCGGGGAAGTCGAGAATCGCCGAGGTGAGCCGGTCGGTGTGCAGTTTGGGATCGCGCTCGATGCGGGCGACCACGCGCGTGGGCTCGGCGGCGAAGCCGTAGCGCGAGGCCTGGATTAAGTAGCAGCCGATATCCATGAGCGCGCCGCCGCCGGCCTCTACCTGGTTGCGAATGTTGGCGGGGTCCACGTTGAAGTAGCTGAAGACGCCCACAACCGAGCGCAGTTCTCCGACGCGCCCCTGGTTGAGGAGTTCGCGCAGGCGCAGCCATTGGGGAAAGCTGCGGATCATGAAGGCTTCGCCGATCTTGACCCTGGTGCGATTACGGACTTCAAGGAGAGACTTGGCCTCTGCGACCGTTAGGCTGAAAGGCTTCTCGCACAGCACATGCTTGCCCGCCTCGGCGGCCTTCGCGGTCCAGGGGACGTGAAGCTGGTTAGGAAGCGGGTTGTAGATGACATCGATATTGGGATCGGCTAGCAGTTCTTGGTAGGAGCCGTAGGCGGTGGGAATGCCGAGGGCGGTCGCGGCCTCCTGCGCCGGGGCGAGACTGCGGGATGCGATTGCGGTGACCGTGCAGTATTGGCAATGCTGCATGGCCGGAATGACCTTCTTTACACCGATGGCGGCGGTGCTGAGAACTCCCCAGCGAAGTTGGTTGGGCATGACGGGAATGATAACGTTAAAGCGGGGCCGCGACGAAATTCATTTATCCAAATTCAATGATCCGGTCATTGATCCGGTGATGGATCCGGTGATGGTCCGGTCATTGACCCGATGATGAATCCGGTGCTGGATCGGGGCCGTCCTCCCACTGGGCATTGCAGGCATGGCAACGCCACCCCGTGCGCTGCACCGGCATGGGCACATGGAGGAACGCGCTTATGTAGGCGATGGGGCGATCCAACTCCTGGAAATTCACGTCCAAAGACTGGCATTGGGGACAGCGCGGCTGCTCATAGAGCCCGATCCCATGCACATAGAGGCCTTCGAGAATAGGCTCATCGAGAAGCTTCTGCGCGTTGGCTGCGTCTGGGGCGCGTACCTTGAGCTTGATGCCGCCGATGAAGTTGGAAATGAACCAGTCCAGCCGGACCAGATTCTCGTCTGCCAGAAAAGCCTCGATACCGGAGGATTCCAGACTTCCCTTCGCCAGCAGCGCCTCGGGCAGATCGCGAAACTGGCGGATGGTCACCAGCTCGCGCATTTCCATCGTCTGTCGGGGCTCCGCTATGGTGTCGTCGGAAACTTCCAGATGCCGGCGGTCCAACTCATCCTCGAGCGCCTCCCAGGCTATTTCTGTCAGGGACTCGGCATGGCGCGCCAGCCGCTGCAATTCGCCGTCCGTCATGCCGGCGTAGTTTGTGGCCAGCCTGCGGCGCTCATTGGGATCGTTAATGAGAGAATCGTCCATAAGACAGTATTGACAAGTCGGCAATATAATCTGGCAGCGGCAGTCCGCTAGGCCCGTCCGGTCAGTGTCGCATAGAAATCGGTACCTTGTTGAATCAACCTGGTGAATCGCCTAAAAGTATACCCATGGCCTCCCGTGCGAAATCGGTGTCCGTGGCGTGCAATAATCGCATCTATTCTTGATTGATCCAGCACGCCGATCCAAGGTTATGAGCGACAAGCCGACCCAGAAGAATGTTTTCGTTGTCGCGCTATCCGGACCATCGGGAAGTGGTAAATCAACCGTCGCCAAGCGCGTAGCCTCAAAACTCAACGGGAGCGTTCTTTCGATGGAAGTCTACTCTCCATCGAGGCACCATCTTCCGCTGGAGGAGCGGGCGAAGCTGGACTACGATTCGCCGGATGCGATCGATGTGCATCTGCTGGAGCGCCATATTCGGGAATACGTTCAGGGCAAAGCAATCGAGGCTCCGATCTACGACTTCGCACAGCATCTTCGCGTAAGTGACCGCAGCGAGCACATCTCTGCCCGGTCCCTGCTGATCGTGGAAGGCATCCTGGGCCTCCATTTTGCGCAATTGCGCCCGCTCTACGACTTGTCCATCTATCTGGATGCCCCCGACGAAATTTGTTTTCATCGCCGCAAGGTGAGAGATATCACCGAACGCCAGCGCTCGCTGGACTTCATACAGTGGCAATATAAGAATACGGTGCTACCAGCGGCGCGCCGGTATTTGCTTCCCAGCAAGGCCTACGCAAATCTGGTAATCGATAGCTCGCCGGATTTGGCGACGGTCGAGAAGAGCGTCTGCGACGCCCTCGTAGAAAAACGCGCGCTCCTCGGAAAACTGTAGCCGCGAAGGAGACTTCCCATGCAAACAGAACAGCCCGCAAGCTCATATGAGCCTACGGGCTGCCCGGTGGACCTCTGGGATTGACCAGGTGGTGGTCACTCTACGTGGCAAAGTGAAAAGCGTGACGCTCGTTCCTGGCTGCGTCTTAAAGGAATTCGGGACGCCGTATCTCGATTAGTCGTGCTGAGAATGATTCTGATCACGGACGCGCGGTCGGTTGGCATAGCTCTACTCGTTGAAGGCATCATCCCTCTTTGCGGCGTAGACGAGTAGATTGAGAGAGCCTGCTGCGAGTTATGCAGCAGGCTTTTTGCGCCCACCCAGGGTGAATCGCATCGCATCAAGCAGCAAAATCTGCGATAAGCCGAGGTTCTCCGATCTGTGCCGCAGTCGCGGCGATGGATCCCGCATACCCGACGATAATCAGAAGGATGAGCGTTGTCACAGGAATCAATTCGGCACCTTCGTTTAATGACTTCAGCGCAAGGAATCGGACGGCCTGCCCAGGAAGGTTCAACGAGAGTTTGGAGACCAGGGCGTTGACGTTTCTCCTTTCTGACGGCTGCAGGGCAAAGTCGACCACATGCATGATGTTGTGCGCCCCTCCCCAAAGGGACAATGTAACTTCTCCTACCTCCGGAGCGGCCTTGGCGATCCAGAAAAGAAGGCCGCGAGCCGGTCCAAAGACGATCTGGCAGAGCCACGTGATACTGGCGAAACCGGCTGTGCCCGCCGGGCACTCGAAGCCTCCCGCGTTTGCATTCAGCGCCCACGGCGTATTAAAGCCGGTAGTCACAAACCGGAGCACGACACAGACTAGAGAGAGGGATCGCACGGGTTGGGTCGCATTCGCGAGCGCTTGACCGCTATCTGTCCAAACGCGGACGAACACTGTGCCTATATAGAAGGACCTGAAAACGGTGGGCAGCGCCTCGACGGTCGCCGAACTCATCACCAACCCGGCCCCCAGCCGCTGCTGCGGGGGAATGCCCGCCTTCGCTGCCAGCCACGCCGCAGTAAATTCCTGCTTGAACGCTTTCAGCGACTCCTCCGTGAAGGGCGCGGTTCCAGTAATCACCTTGTAGATGAGCGTACTCGGCACACCCACCAGATAAGCGATCAGAGTAATCGGCCGGATGCTCAACTTCTTGCCGGTAAACAGGTGGTAGAGCTGAGAAACGATCGGGATCTCCCAGTCCTCGTTAATGGCGCTCTTGAAGAGCTCGACCACATCGACGATCAGGTCCATGATCGACAACACTACGCCGCGCGCAGCATCGAGCGCGAAAAGCGCAATCGCCTCGAACAGCTTAATAAAGCCACTCACCAGCAAGGTCAAGGCGTTATTCTTATCGCCACCAATATTGGAAAAATAGCCGAGGGCATCGTCGAACGCCTTCTTTCCGTCGCCGAATTCGAAGTTATTGGCCAGAGCCTCCATCTTTTCCAGCAACTTCTGGATGGGCTCGGGAAGCGCCTCGAGCGTCATCGCCTTGCCGGTCAGCGCGGCCGAGGAATTTTCCATGAACGCGTTCAACATAAGGTTGTGATCGGATGCGTACTCATAATCCTGCGGCGTCGGATACTGCTTGCTGTAGCTGCCGATGGTCTCACCCCCGTTGAGCGTCCCAAGGAATTTATCGACTGCCTCTTTCAACTCATCCTTTAGATCCTGAATACCTTTATCGATCCGCGCGCGCGCATATTTGGTTGCCACCACCGTGAAATCCAACAAGACATTGGTGGTATGAACCACGGCATCCGCCGTCAATTGGAAATCTTTGAAATTGAACAGAAAGGCCAGCCACTCGAAAAGCTTCTGGAAGCCCACCTTGATGTAGTTCCATACGCCTTCAATGAAGTCGAATGCTTGCTGGACGAATTGCAGTACGGTCTCGAAAAACCTGGTTACTCCATCCACGATGATGGTGAAGATGACCTTGACCTGTTGCAAGAGCTCGTCAAGCCACACCACAATCCGTTTCAAGCCGTCTATGATCCCCCAGAAGCCGTTCTTGATCGCATTCCAGATGTCACCCCAGTCGACGCCGAGGAACTCGACGCCTGCCAATCGCTGCTCGCCCAGCCACGACTGCACTTCGTCGGCTGAAAGAGTTTGATAGCGCGGGAATCCGTCTTCAAAGTTGATCGCCCACTGTTTTTGTTGGATGCGCGAGACGTCCAGTGTGCGGAGCTCCCTGGCTTTGCCGCGATAGCCGGTGCGGTACTTGAACATGACCGGGTTTTGCCCCTGCAGGCCTAACGCGCTGGAGGCGGTCATGATCTGAGCAAGGCTCTCCGCGTTTTGCTGCGTGCGGAACTTCTCCGGCAGCAGGTAGTTGCCATCTTTGTCCTTGGCGTCGTAGACCTCTTGTGTGGTGGTGGCATGAAGTTTCGCCTGCAATTGCCCATTGGGCTCAACCTGAATGGCGTCGATCGTGTAGGGAGTTTCAACGAACAGAGTGGCAGCGGCGAGAGACACTGCCTGCTGATAAATGACGACCTTCCCCGAGGGGCCGGAACGGCAGGGTATGCGGTCAACCGGGCTGCACAGATACGACAAACCATTGATCCGCAGATTGACTAGATACGAACTCGAGACAGTGACCGGCGCGTCCGGCGCAATCGAGCCCTGCTCATCGAGAACGGTGACTTCGAGCGCATGCGTCGGCACGCTCACCAGTTCTTCGGTGCGAGTCGTGTGCAGCTCCTGGCTGAACCACTGGGTGGTTTCTTCCGACTGCCAGAATTTCAGCAGGCGGCCATCGTGCGTCACGGTGAACACCTGGGCAAAGCCTTTACGGTCGCGCCCCACCGTAAAAATTGAAGCGCCGACTGAATTGCCCAGCGGAAACAACGGTGCCCATAGGAACTGCTTCTTCGCGTCCAAGGTGCGATAGGCCCGGTATAGCGCGCCGTCGGCGCCGATGGCGAAGACCTCGAGCACGCCATCGAAGCGCAGGGTTGCGAACACGCGGTCGAGCTTGAGGTTCTTTGTCAGGCTGCCGATCGAGACCCAATTGTCAAATTCGATTCCGCCGCTCGACGAGTACTTCTTTTGCCGCTTCACCCAAAGCTGCTGGTTCTGGTCGATGGCGAAAACGTTCAGCAGCTTCTCGGAATCCGATACGACGGCCATCTGGCGCACTTTCTTGTTCAGCTTCTTCATCGTGCTGAAGCGGAAATTTTCCTCCGAGAAAAGCGCTTCGCCGGAGTCCGAAATGGCAAACAGAGACGATTGCACCGGGTTGTTGGTACACATCGTGATGAAAACAGCCTTAATGTCCTGCCCGGCATCATCCTTGATGGGAACCCAAGTGGCGCTCGCCCACTTCCCTTCTTGTGTGAAGAAGCTGGAGACCAGCCGACTGTCGTCGAGAATCGCATTCGCGTAGACGTTCGAAAAGCCCTTCACCGCAAGGAACTGGCGGATCTTCTGGGTCGCGCCTGAGGGCTGAAACACTTTTTGTTTGTAGACGCCGCCGTCAAACACGCTCAACGTCAGTTCGCCCTTTTGATTCACCCCAAGAATCTCTGGCCGGTCGGCCGAGACGGTCAGCGGATCGTAAAGCGAGAGCTGGCGAGCCTGAATGCCCAGATCCGCAACCTCGTAAGAGGCGAGTTGTGCGTCGGTGGGGCGCAGCCGGTACACACGATCATTGGTGCCCACCGAATACAGGTCCAGTTGTCCCGCGGAGTTCATCACCGCGGAAATGTCGGAACCGCCGGACAGCGGTTCCACCGGCTGAAACGTCTCCATGTACTTGGTGCTGATCCTAAGAACGGGCTGCTCGGTGGTTTCTTCAGAAACGAGAACGGGTGTCATGATGAGGGAGCCTCCATTAGGTGGGAATCAAGTTCGGATGTCGGCAAACAGGCCGTGGAGCAGCCCGGTCGAAGCAAAGTGAAAAGTTGCCGCGCGGCTTGCAAGGCAGGCGCGATCCACAAGGGCCGCCCGTGGGCATTGCAGCAGATGGGACGGCGGCGGTCCCAGTGCGGCTCCGGGCAAGGATCGGCTGTCAGGATGTCGAGTGAAGCCGCCAGCGGCGATGCACCCTCCGCCACCGCCCGTTCGACCGCATAACGCAACTCCAGGATGTTGGCATAGTAGGGAGCAAGGCTCCGTAGATGCGCCGGTGAGCCGCCGGTCAACCTGACTGCGTCATTCACAGTGGCGCAAACCGCCTCAAACCCCGCCTCGAAGCATGGTCCAGCGCTTTCGCCGGCGGCGGCATGAAGCGCCGCCACATTGCTGTTTACGGCGCAGTCCACAGGATTACCGGAAGCATAAGAAGTCAGCCAGGTTCGCACCGCGCCCCGGCGGACCCACGACGGCTCATCGCCCCGCAGGAACGTAACCCGATTGGGAGCGATCACCTGGTCGAGTGTCCGTTGGGCGTCCACGCGACCGCGACGGCCGTGGCGAATCAACGCCAGTTGCGCGAGCGCGGTATCGTCGGCGTCCGCAGTGATTCGGCCGATGGGGATCCGCGGCGATGGCAGGCGAAGCGGATAGAACCGAAACGCTCCGGGCCGCTCCGGTTCCTCGCAGGCTTCGAGAAAGTCGAGCGCTCTGGTGATTGCGTCATCCAGCCGTGGAGAAACTCCTGCGTGTATTTCGAGCAGGATCAGAGCAGTTATGAAGCAATTCTCGTCCGTGCATGAACCGACAAACGACTGAAAGCCGCCCGAGGGCGCCTGGGCGCTCACTATCTCGCCGATGAGCTGCGCGATCATTCCCGAGATCAAGTCCACGCTCATGATCGCGCCTCCGGCGGCGCGATCCCCACCGTCATGCGGATGGGGCCGGCGCTTTCCGCCATCAAGCCGATCATTCCATGCCAGGTGCGCGGTCCACGCCCGTCCGCCGCAGGGCTGGAGACTTGTTCATAAGCGCGCGCATCCCATCCCCTTCGCCGGCAAACCGAAAGCAGGGAGCGTCTGATGGCGCCATCTCCGCCGAGCAGGGAATGGGCGAAGCTATAAAGAGTGAAGACGCGAGAACCGGGCGTAAAGCTGTAGCTGAATCCGAGATCGGCACTCGGAATCTCACGGTCGATGGTGCGCCCCGTCAACATCTCGAGCAAGGCGATCATTTCGGCGCCGCGGGCGGGCAATTGTGCGCGCCGCATCAACGTGTCGAGTTCGCCGGTAAATAACATCCTGGCGCTGTAGTAAAGCTCGATCGTTCCCGTCCGCGGCTCGAGCCCGACCATTCTTAAGCGCACGTCGCGCGAGGGCAGAACTGGAGGAACTCCCACCATCTCGGACTCCCACCTGGCCCATGGCGCTTGGTCCGGAACCTCGGCATACACTTTGAAGACGGAATCGCCACCGGATTGGCGCACGCCCAGCCACGCGCCATATTTCGGCTGGTGCGTCCGCTGCCATTCCTCCAATACCGCTACAGCTGCGGAAAGCGCCGGATCGTCAAAGCCTCCGACCAACTCGAGCGTCCGTCGCCAACGGATGTCAGCCGAGGCGCCGGGTGCGGCATCGGCGGTAAGGCGGGGCGAACGGTTGGGCCAGCAGAAGGCCAATTCGACCGGCGAACCGGAGCGCGTGAGCAGCGGAGAAGCGACGGCAGACGCGCCGGCGTCCGGGAAAATAAGCGCCAGAGCCCGCGCCAGAAGCGGCGCGCAACCTGCGTGGCATGACTCGATGATGTCCAGTGCGCCGTCAGGCGGCGCACTGGCAGTTTCGCAGACCATCCGGATATCCTCCGAGCACGGTGCGGCAGTTCGGATTAGCTCGCCAAGCGGGATCTGGTCTCGGGAAAGTTAAGGACCGCAGTAAGGGCTTTCGGCTGCTCAGCTTTGCCGTCCGGCGGAAGGATGAGCACGAGTTTGTTCACCACACTCGTCTCGTCGATGTAGCCGACGGTTCCATCCTTTCGTATGTAGCTGGCGTTGTAATAGAACATGATGGTCTTTTCCACTCGGGGACGCTGGATGAGGTAGTAGCGCTTCTCGTCCTGGTTCTTGTTTTCGGGACTCAGCAGGGTATAGCTCACTGTGTTCCTGGTCGTGCCGTCCAGGGTCCGGCCTTGAGAACCGGGAACAAAGATGGCCGCCAGCGGGGCTACGGCCGCGAATGTCGGCCCCTGTTGCATGAGCGTCACCACGACTTGGTCCACTACATTCCAATCCACCCGTGAGGCATCGACTTCGATGCTATAGGGCTCATCCGCCGGGCTGATTGTAAGCAGCCGGTTCCTGGCCTGCACACGCAACCCGTTGACCGAGTTCTCGCCGTTGCTGTAGAGAATCTGACCGTTGAATTCATAGAACGCGGCACCGGCGTTGTTTGGCACGGTAATCTTCCAGGGCTCGGCACTAGCAACGCCCGAGGGAGCAGTTTTTGGCGGATTAAAGTCATAATCATGCCCCTGCTCAACCCGGTTGGTTTGATCCGCGTAGCGTGCCGTAAAGAATATGTTGTCGATCCGCGGGTCAGTCCCCTTCTTCTTAGGCACGTTCGCGCGCAGCGTGAAAGTCTGTTCCATCAGCGGATTGAGGATCATCACCAGATCCTTGTTGGCGCTGCCGAAAGCGTTGGCCGCATCCATGACCACCAAAGAGCTATCCGCCATTTGATAGGTCAACCGGTAGGTATAAGTATTCGTCACGGGCAGTGGGAACAAGCTGCTGAAAACGGTTCCAGTGCCACCGTTTTGCGTCATGACCTGAGACTGCACCTTGTTGGGTTCTCCTCCGGGGCGCTGGAAGAAGAAATCGATGACGACCTTGTCCACTTTGCCCTTGTTCAGCGCATCTCCGAACGGAATGTTGGAGCCGATAAAAGTGGTCTGTCGTATGCCCAGCTCCGCGGGCAGGATTTGCACCAGCGTCGACGACGAAGGCTTGAAGTCGGAGGTGAACGGCGGGTTCTGGTTGGCAAAGAATACCTTGTACTGGTATTTGTATTCCGGATCAAAGGAGCCACCGACCATGTTGCCTGGCGCCATATAGAGCTTACTGGCCATTTGCGGGCGCAAAGTAAATGTGTTGTTGGTCGTCTTGGTGGGATATTGCACCGTAACATCCACCCGGTCGATGATGGCTTTTCCGCCGTCGGCGCTGGTCAATTGGCCGACAAGGCTGAACTCGACCGCGAGTTCGCGTGTATCGATCTCTTTCAGGATGTATCTCTTAAACGTATCTTCATCGTAGGCAGGCAGCGGATTGCGCGTGATAATGGCCCATTCGACAACCTGATTCTCGCTGTAGGTGCGAGTGAAAGAACCGACATAGGCGACTGGGCTCGCGCCGCCGGACCGGGCCAGGGCTGTATCCAGGGAATCCGAGACGAGCTTCTCCAGGGTGGTAAAGGCCCAGTCGTGAACTCTCTGCCTGTCCTCGTCCGAATGCTTTCCGGACCATTCGATGTTCACGTCACCGGCGCCGCTCTCCTTTAGTTGTTGCTTCACGCCGACCGCAATCTGCTTGCTCTGGCCCCAGATGTTTTTGTGAGATTCGTACTGGGTCTCATAGTTGATGGCAATCTGAGCGTCATAGCTTACGACGACATCCACGGCCGGCAATTTTGTGAGCGCCGTCACCTCATACTTAACGCGGAAAGGCGAAAGGGACCCGAACGTGCCGCGGAAAGCATTGATAAACGTGGTGACTGCGACGTCGGTAGCGAGTTCAACGAGAAACGTTGCGCGGTTGTCGCCATAGAGCGACGGGCTGCCCACCGCCAACTGGCTCTCTCCCTCGATGTCATACTCGAAGTAGGTGTCGACCGCGACCCAGTCGAACTGGCCGAACGTGATATCCGCGCCCAATTTCTGGGTAACCGCATGCTTGGCATCCTCCGTCACGAACAGTTCCACGTCGAAGGCGCAGAGGCCTGCCACATTGCCGCTCGTCTTCGTATATTTGGTGATGGTGAATTGCGGAATCCCGTCGCTTGTGACGATCCGCGGCGCGGGCACTATGTAGTATTTCTTGGTGTCAGAAAAGTCGCCGTAGACGGTAACTTGCTGGTCGCGACCGTAATAAATGATCTGGGAGTTCTGAATATTAATCATGTGCTTCCTCTTCAACCTATCCGCTTGAAAGGTCAAGCGGAGGAGATACCGCGCGCGGGCGGGGCGGGAAAACAACTCTGGAACACCAAGTACTCGTCATTGCACGACGACCTCCCACCACTTCATAGTGCAAAGTGTCAGTCGCGATACAACGGCGTATTAGTCGCAATGCAACAGATTATTGGTTGTAATACAAAGGCGCATTAGTCGCGATACAACGACGTATTAGTCGAGATACAACTGTCTATTAGTCGAGATACGTTGACTAATTAGTCGCGTGATGCGGACTCTAGAGCGAAAGAACAGCCAAGTCAAGTAAAAGTTTGTGATTACTCGCATAACTCAACAAAAACCTTCCCCGCCTGTTCCAAAATGGGAACGTCCCCTGATACTCCTCTGTGATCTGACTAAGACGGATCATCCTTAGATCATCCCGGCGTCTGGAAGGCGTGAACAAGCAACGTTGCACATAGGTGATGCACTTGTGTGGCGGAACGCATTTAATTTGCGACCCAGCCAGGATCAATCTGACCTCATCCACGGTGAAGAAGAACGGAAACATCACGCGGAGCTAGTACATGGCTTTTACAACTACTTCAGGCACAGACCACCCCTATTCACTGAGCTCGACTGGAGCGTTGCGTTTGCCCGGACACTGCCGATTTGCCTACCTGACCAAGTCCCACCTTCATGGACAGGTTGAATACGCCCATGACGGTTCTACAAGAGAGGCTTGGACATGCTCCCGGGTCCCCCTGTAACCCTGGCTCACTACACGCATTCGGTGGGCAAGGACAGTCGGAAAGTGGCCGATCAGATGGGAGCGGCTTGAGGAATGGTGAACTGACCTTGAAATTCGGGGCCCAAGTTGGACCCAAACGCGACTCCATAAACGACAAACGACCCGCAAGTTGTTTGAACCTGCGGGCCGTCCGGTGGACTGTTTGGGATTGACCAAGAGGTGGTCACTCTACGTGGCCTCTCACGGCGACTCCCGGGTCTGGGACGAAGCTCAACGCTCAATCCCGAGGAGGAAGCCTTCGCGCGACCGACGCGATGCATTCCTCCATACTCACCGGCTAGTGTGCGGGCTGTAGCTTTGGCGCGACATTTTCTGCCGGCGTCCAAAGCCCCGCTTAGAGCAACCAGCTCTAAGTCTCAGCCACCTCACCTGGTCTTAGACTCCCACAACAACTGCCACAACAATCAGAACTTGTCATTCGACCACCTCCTTTCCGGTGTAAGCCCAGATTAAAACGAAATCCGGGAGCTCGTCAACCGGCAAAAGCGGGTACCGTTATCGCGGTTGGCGCTTCATTTGTTGCTGACAGACAGCGCTTGGTCGACGGAGGACAGGCCCGTTTCAACCTGGCGCGCCTCCGCCGTCAACTGGACCACGTTCCGATTGTTGTTCCGGTCGTTCCCGGCTGCTGAGATCTCCATCGCCAGTTGCGATTGAAATTCGCCGCTCACTTTCTTGAATCGCGCCAGCAACTGACCCGCCTTTTGAGCAATCTCAGCCAGTTTCTTCGGTCCGAAAACAACCAGGCCTAACAACGCCAGGAAAAACATCTCCGACAGACTCATGCTTTTTCCTCTGGGATCGTGGGCGGAGGCACCACTACCGGCGACTCTTCTTTCCCCTGCATCGCTGCCTTGAAGCCGCGAATGCCTTCGCCCATTCCTTTTCCCAGCTCAGGCAGTTTCTTGGGGCCGAAAATAAGCAAAGCAATTCCGGCGATGATCATCAAGTGCATCGGTTGAAAAATTCCTTCAAACATTTGATTCCCTCCATTCAACATGACGAAATGTTGACCTTGTTAGAAAAGCGGGCGCCGCGACCGGATAGCCGACAGCGCCCGTCACCGCAACTGCGCTAGGAACCAGCCTCCATAGATTCGACACGCTTGCGAAACTCTACGCGCCGCGCTGTGCCGCGTCCGCGGCCTCAGCCAGGGCATTCAAAGCGCTGAAAAAAACCTGCGACTGGCCGATGAAGAGCCCACTGGCGGTGAGTCCTTTGATGGCTGCCATGGCGCCGGCAAATGGATCGGTCAGCGGACGAATCATCGAGACATTGGGGAGGTTCGGCCTGAACTCCACGGGGACGGGGAAGATCAGACTCGGCTGAACCAATGGATCAAGTGGGCTGAAGAAGTTTGGAAACGTCAGCCCGGTTTTGGGGTCGGTAAAGGGCGCTACCGGAGCTTGCACTCCGTTGCCCGAGAAGTCAACCCACTCCAGAAAGTGAGCGATCTCGTCACCGCCAATGCCGAGAGTGATCTGGAGCACTTCGGGGTCCGTCACTTTCTGGCTCATCGCCGCATAGAGGCTCGATCCTCCTTGCTCGATTTGTCCGAAGTGGAATGCTGCCACGTTGGCAATCGCCTGAATGTGATCGTTGCCGGGAAAATTCTTGTTGGGTTTGCCTTCATAGTCGGCGTCAGTTCGGGGGATAGCGGTGACTCCGTTGAGAGTGATTGCCTGCGGAAAGGTTGCCCCTAGGTCGGGATTGCTGGTGCTGCGATAGCGGACGTACCAACTGGTGTCGACGTTGAGCTGCATCAGGTTGGTCAGTCGCAGCTGGCCGGAGGATCCCATCGCTGTGCTTCCCGGAAGAGTTGCGAACTGGCTGAGATCGACCGGATCTGCTCCTCGGGACGCCAGGTATGCATTAAGAAAGGTAGCGTGGCTCACTTCATCCAGGGTGTTGCTGGCGATATATTGCGGACCATCAGGATCAAGATTCGACAACGCAACCTGATAGGGGTTCAACTTTTCGTTTGGGTCAATTTCAATCGGCGGAAGGTCGCCGATACCGCCCAGCTCCGCATACTGAATCCAAAGATCGGATTCGATCAGTTCCGCTGCCGCGAGGAATTGAAGGATCGCAATATCCCCCTTGCTGAGCGGTGCGTTCGAAGCCGACGACTTGCCAGTCTTCTGGGCGAACGCGGGTAGACCGCTGCCCAGGATTCCAGCGCCGACGGTCGCCACTGCACCTGCGACCATGCTGCTCTTTAGGAAAGTACGCCGGTTCGCGGCGTGTTCCAGAATATCTGTCAGTTGCTTCATTGTGTGTCCTCTCTTTCACCGCGTCCGTTGCGTGTTCAATCACGGTGTGTAGCGAGAGTAGTTCGTGTGCAGGCGCGCCTTTGTCATCCGGTCGTCAAAGTTTTGTAGTTTGTCGGTGGGTTTGTCTCTGCGAAGTCTTCCGGAAGTGGCCGCCAGCGCGGTGAAATTTGGTTGGAGATCGGGAAGAATGTATCACGGGCCGCGGCTCCTGATGGCGGCTGCCACGCTATAATCGAAAACTTAGCGCTCTTACCAAATTTTGCTCGCCTACTTGCAACCCGCTCGCGTGAGTTTACGTTCCTACTGTGCTTGGGGAACAAATCCTCAGGAATATGTATGCGGAGCTCTGACCTTATTTTTCGGATGTGGATGCAGCAGTCTTTGAAAGGAATAAAAATCGAAATGACTCGATTGGCTGTCGCGACGATCACTCTGTTCGCGGTGAGTGCTTCGCTTGCCTTTGCTCAAGATTCAACGCCCAAGGTGCAGGTTTTTGGCGGATATTCTTTCGTGCAAGCCGGCAACGGCAAACTTTCACCCCAGACTTTGTATAACGCTCTACACGAGCCGAACAACCCGTTCGGAGTGTCCTCCACCTTCATGGGCTGGAGCGCGGAGGGGCAATACAACTTCAACCGATGGATCGGGGTTGCGGTGGATTTTGGCGGACGCTCTGGGACACCGATCACGCAGTCGGAGTTCATCAAACTGTCCGGCCTTCCCAGCGCCACCGGCTACACTTTGATGGTTGGGCCGGTGCTTTCCTACCGCACCAAATCAAAATTCACGCCTTACGTGCACGCGCTCTTCGGATATGACCGGCTGCATCTGAATGCGAGCACCATCGGGGGCCTCGTCTATCCTTTATCGTCCACCGCCACAACTTTCAACGACGTGGCTATCGCGCTCGGAGGCGGGGTGGACTATCGAATCCTTCGTGGGTTTTCTCTCCGATTGGTGCAGCTGGACGATCTCGAGACCACGCACAATTTTAATAATTTCTATGGCACAGCTTTCTCCACTGGACTATTCAACACTCTCGCCACGCACGAGAGGAATCTGAGAATTTCTACGGGAATCGTTGTGCGGTTCTGAGGGTAATTCGTTCGATAGTGATCGAGTACGGAAGATCGACAAGAACGCTCGCTTCAGAGCGATTGATTAAGGCAGTCCGAACGCATACAGCGCGCTGCCCGCCGCGATAACGACATATTCTTTTCCCTCAACGGCGAAGG
>Ga0302319_10007122_pt1 | contig 22043 bp, 28 predicted proteins | sample Bog_T0_2_FD_203319 | JGI IMG/M metagenome (GOLD analysis project Ga0302319, IMG submission 203319) | Peat permafrost microbial communities from Stordalen Mire near Abisko, Sweden - Bog_T0_2 | ecosystem: Environmental > Terrestrial > Soil > Wetlands > Peat | place: Sweden: Abisko, Stordalen Mire... | reverse complement strand
GTCCTTTATCATTCACTACCCAAATTTGCGGATTCGAGTCGTCACCTTCACCGTTTCGGGAACTGCGTTCTTCGACGAAGCAGCCGGAAGAATGGTGTCTGCAACGAACGGCTTTGCACAAACGGATTCGACTTAAACTTGAAGATACGTGTTTACGAATGGACGGAATTCTTAGATGAATATGTCGGTGGGATCATCAGTGACCGGACCTCCGCTGACTGCCGCGAGGGTGGTCGGTCGGCAGATTAATGTGAGGGGTACAGATGCCCTCCGGACCATACTTAGATTTCCATGGCGAAGGCGAGTTTTACTTCGCCGAGTCGTCGAACAGCCATACCAGTTATTCACGACGGCGCTTTTCGGGTGCCGGCGGTCTGCCGAGCGGTCGCTACTATGCGCTCAGCTCGACCATGGCCAAGCGCGGACCGGATCAGACGCTTGCTTTGGAGTTGACGGCCTATACTGCGAGCCGGCTCAGGTTTAGTCAGATTGATCCTTATTTTCTTAACGTCGTTGACCTCGCTGATCCGACGGCGCGGGCGGTCGTGGAAACACCCGGCGAATTCACAAACGCCCACGGCGTCGACTGGTTTGCTATCCATGTGAGGCTGCGAAAATTCGGCGCAGAAAACGCTGGATTTCGTGAAAGCGCCGTGATTCCCTATTCTCACACCGTTCTGACTTTCGAGCGGGCCTTCGACATGCGACGTGTCGAGGCTCTCGACTGGCTTCGGGATGCGCTCAACTTCGACTTCCCGAACATTGTTTTCGGAAGCGGCATAGAACAGCCAGGGGCGCTTCGCCGTTACGTCGACGAAGCAGAGATGAATTTTCAAAATTTCAACAGCGTTCATGCGATCGAGGGCCCAGTGGCAGAGGCAAAGCGAAGGCTCCAGACGGAGCTTAGCGGGTACGAGGGATTGACGGCCGCTGGCGCGAAAGTAGATGGTGATGCCGAGCTCTTCGGCTACTTGCTCACGCCGGACAACGGAGGTTCCCCGTTGACACATGCTATCGGAGCGGCGCTCCGCCAGTATGGCGCGGACGGCATCATCTATCCATCCGCACGCGAGGACGCGGCTATTCATCGCAGCGGGGAAACAATCGAGCATTTCGGCTTCAATGTGGTCGACCTTCGGGACGTAGCGCTGCCGGAGGCGGCAATATGGTTTATCAAATTTCCGACAATCTACGGCTTCTCTTGGCGAGGTCGGCTGCAGACCGGGAATACGGATCATGGGCGAGAATGGTCGATAGAGGGACAACGTCTCGATACGTTGAGCCGTAACAAGAAGTTCGCGCTGGTAAACTTCCTTGAGCGAAGTCTGGGCGTCATCCCCGGGGTTTACGAGGCACAGATGCCGGACCTACTCGTCGCACCCGATGGTGCCGCTGCTACGGCGCGCCGCTATGAATTTCCATATCATGTCCTTTCTGATCTATTTCTCGGTGTCTTAAAGGCGTCAGATCAAGCTTGGGGCTTGGCCTGGCTAGAGGCCTTTGACTTCAAGATCCCAAGCCTGGGTCAGTGGATTGGCTACTACGCCGGTCAGGTGAAGCTCTTTGCGCGGCAGTCGCGGGCCTTTGACTACGTGGAGGGCTGGCTCATCGATCCGTCCTCGGGGACGTCACACTGCCTCTGCTGCGCGGCTCCCAGGGCTACGCGACCAGATGGCGGTTTTGAATGCAGCGCCTGCGGGTTCTCGCCTGGGTTTTGACGGCTCATGTAGCGAAGACGGCTCAGAACCTCTCTACTGGTAGAACTATCGAATTAATAGGCGAGCAACGAGTTGCGGCGGTTACCGGAGATGCGAATCCGAGCTACTATCGATTCCCTTCGCACCATTCACGGCACCGTACCGCGTCGGCACTCTGCCGACGCCTGGAGTGTCGCAAAACCCGGTGTCGAGAAAGTCTCGACACGGCACGTTGAGAACGTGCGCCACGTGAATTTCCGGCCAAAAGGTGAAACCTGGAAGCTGACCGCCTTGAAGGCGGTGGGATTAGATTAGACCCGGCGATGGAAACTAAACAAGTGACGTTGGGTTGCCAGCCTGCCCTACAAGGCAGCGGCGCCGCAACCAAATTGAACGCGTACCCGATCTACGCAGCTTTCGCTGCGCGTCCCTTCTGGTAGGCGAATTCCATGATTACAACAGTCGGCTAAAGCGGCAGTTCGCTGCGCGCGCCGCGGTCGTGCCACAGGATCAGGCCATAGAGCAGTACGAAAAGCACAAGCGCGCCTTCGATGAAGTGCCAGGCGTGAGTCTTCATAAACGCCGCCGAGTCGCGGCCGAGTGCCACGCCCAGCCAGGCTTCGCCGAAATAGCGGAGGATGCGCGCCACCAGCACCACACCCACGAACTCAACCAGCGCGGTACCCGTGACTCCCGCGCTGATCACAAACAGTTTCAGAGGCATGGGAATCGGCACCAGCGCGGGAATGAAAACCGTCACCATCCCATAACGCCGGAACCATTGCCGGAACTTCGCAGCGCGTCCCTCGGGCGCGGCCTTACTCATGAAACCGCTCCCGCCTTTTCGCGCAGCCCAGAACAACATCGTATTTCCGACTGTAGAGCCAACCACGGCAAGCCCCGCGCAAAGCCATGCCACCGACGGCCGCTCCACTGATATCACGATGAGCGAAAAGTCGAACACGCCTGCCACCGGTACACCTGCCGAATCCAGAATAGAAAGAAGAAGGATGCCCAATGGGCCCCAGGCGACTAGAATATCGGTCAGGTGCCGGAACAATTCTCAATCTTAACGCGTCATCATTAAAGCTATGCGAATTGCGATCGTAATTTTTTGCGCGACGCTGTTGCCCGCTCAGCGCCTGAATATATTCGAGACACATCTGCTCTCGGGCAAGGCTGCCGTGCAGCAAAGCCGCTATTCCGAAGCCGACCGCCAGCTTCGCGCCGCCATTGCCGATTCGCAATCCCTCGATCCTAACGACCCTGCTACACCGGCGCACACCGCCGAGGCTCTCGAAACACTGTGCGATCTCGACCTGCTCATCGGCAAATACGAAGAGGCCGTTTCGCTCGAAGAAAGAGCCGTCGCGACGATTGAGAAATCCGCCGGCCAGGACAGTCACGATCTCGCGCCCCATCTGGTTCGCCTCGCCGGTACCTATCGCGCCGGCAATCAGACGCCGAAGGCCGAGCCCGTGCTGCAGCGAGTTCTCGCGCTCGACATCCGCGCCCTGGGCCCGGACGACGAACGCGTTTCGACCGATTACGACAGCCTGGGCAGCGCTTATGCGGAGATGCGGCGTTACGGCGAGGCGCGGCCGGCCTATGAGAAAGCCCTCGCGACGCGCGTCAACCGCCTGGGGGCCGATCATATTGAGGTATCCGGGAGCTACCAGAATCTCGCCATTATCGAAGAGAAAGACGACAAGCCGAAGCAGGCACGTGTCTACTATGAAAAGGCGCTGGCGATCGCCGAGAAAAAACTGGGCGACGAGAGCTATTCGCTCACCGGCATTCTGGATCGCCTCGGCATGATGCTGCGCAGGCTGAAGGATTATGGCGAAGCCGAGCCGGTCCTGCAGCGCTCCCTCGCGATTCGCGAAAAGGCTCTGGGAGCCCGCCACAGCGACGTCGCCCCGGCTCTTGACAACCTCGCGCTCACCTATTTCTCGGATAACAAATTCGCCGAAGCCGAGCCGCTCTTCGTGCGTTCGCTGCAGATATGGCTGGCCACTCAGGGGCCGTTTAGCCCGCTGGTCGCGCAGTCTCTCGACAATCTGGGCTCCCTTTATTCGGCGCAGCAAAGATACGACGAAGCCGAGCCGCTGTTTAAGCGCGCCCTGGGAATTCGCGAGCGTCAGGATATTGAAAGCCTGTCTAACCTGGCATTGGTCTATCAGGCCAAGAACGATGCTAAGAACGCCGACCTCTACTTCCAGCGGGCCATACTCATCGGTGAGAAAGGCCTGGGCGGCGAGCATCTGGAAATCGGGGAAACTCTGGAAGCTTACGAGGTTTTCCTGCGCGCCACAGGCCGCATCGCGGAAGCGAAAAAAGTCGCTGCGCGCGTGCATGAACTGAAGGAACACAAGGAGCCGGAAACTCCCGTTCCTGTCCGTAAAACCGAGAAGTAGGTCCGTAAGGCCGAGAAACAAGCCTCCATTGAAATAGTGGCGCTGGTAAGATCACAGTTTTGACTGTGCGCAAAGCCGCCGAGACCACATCGCGAATCTACCCGCTTCTCGGCCTGATCCTGGCTGTCGCCGTCCTTTACTTCGCGCGCGAGATCCTGATCCCTGTCGCTTTTGCAGTGCTGCTGGCTTTCCTTCTGAGTCCGATGGTGAAGCGGCTGGAAGGCTGGCGGATACATCGAACTGCCGCGGCCACCCTGGTTCTGCTGGTAGCTTGCACGATGCTGGCGATAGTGGGCTGGCTGGTGGCGGCTCAGGTGATTGAAATCGCCGCGCGTCTCCGCGACGATACCAAAAATATCCAGCATAAGATCGAGATGCTGCAGGGCCGCTCCAGCAGCCTCAGCGATGTCATCTCAACCGTCGAGAACCTCGGAAACCAGATTAATGCGCCCAATATAACCGGTGCCACGGGTGCGCAGCCGCCCATAAAAGTCGAAGTCGTAACCGAGCACAACATGATGCAGGCCCTCCGCGACTACGCCGGCGATCTGTTGCGGCCGCTCGGCACCGCGGGACTGATTCTGATCTTCACCCTGTTCATGCTGATCGACCGCGAGAACCTGCGCAATCGCCTCCTCAGGCTGATGGGTGAGCAGAAGCTTCAGGCCACCACCAAAGCCATGGACGATGCCGGGCAGCGCGTCAGCCGTTACGTCCTGCTGCAGTCTGCGGTCAATGCCGGATTCGGCGCCATCATAGCCCTCGGCCTGTATCTGATCGGTGTCCACGACCCCCTGCTTTGGGGCGCGCTCGGATTGTTTCTGAGATTTCTCCCTTATATTGGCCCCATCATAGCGGGGCTGCTTCCGTTCGCAGTCGCGGTAGCGGAAAGCGACGGATGGCGTACACCGCTATCGGTTATCGGACTGTTCGTGGTGACGGAAGCCATCGTGGGCAACATCGTGGAACCGATGCTCTACGGGGTTAACACGGGTCTGTCGGCAGTCGCTCTGTTGGTTTCCGCTGTCTTCTGGACCGTTGTCTGGGGACCCGTGGGGCTGGTGCTTTCGACGCCGCTCACCGTCTGCCTCAGCGTGCTCGGCAAGCATTCGACCCAGTTCGAGTTCCTCAATGTGGTGCTGGGCGACGAGCCTGTGCTGACGCCCGACGTGATGTTCTATCAGCGCCTGCTGGCGCTCGATCAGCAGGATGCCCTTAACGTTCTTGAGTCGCTGGGCAAGGGAAAATCGTTGATCGAAGTCTTCGATCGGATTGTGATTCCCGCGCTCGCGATGGCCGAACGAGACCGCCATACCGGCCAGCTCGATGCAAGGCGCGAAGATTTCATCGTCCAGAGCATCAATGAGTTCGTCACGGAACTGACGGAAGCCGAAGCGACGCCGCTTTCCGGTCGGGAATTGCGCCGCACTCGTGTATTCTGCGTACCCGCTCACGATGCCGCCGACGAAATCGCCGCCGCCATGTGCGCGCACTTCCTCACCCAGCAGGGATTTCCCGCCATCGCGTTTCCGGTAACGGACTCACCCGGAGAACTCGTGGCGAGCCTGGGATGCATGCCCGATGACGTCGTCTGCATCTCGGCCGTCCCGCCTTTTGCCATTGGCAACACCCGTAAAGTGGCGAAAAGCATCGGGGGCGCGGAGGATTCGCCCGCAATGATTGCCGGGCTTTGGACCTATGAGAAGCCCAGCGACGCGCGCCTCGCAAGGTTGACGAAATCGCTTTCCGCCGCGGTGGCCACCTCGCTGGCGGAGGCCGTATCGCAGGTTCGCGCGCTGGACGATGCGGCGGGCTAAAGGAGTAATGCGGTGAATTCCGGATTCAGACTGTACTTGCGTGTTTTCGGGCGGGATCTTCAACATCACAAATTCTTCCTGGACCCAGGCGGTGGGAATGTCGCGGGCAGCCCGCCGAGAAATGCCAAAGAGCGTTCCCAGATCGCCGCTGACGATAACGTTGCTGCTCCGGAAAAGATCCAGCGCCTTGCGCTGCCGGGGATCGAGTCGCCGCAACGCATCGGATCGGTCATGCTGCCCGTGTAAAGCGGCTTCCTTAGCACGTCGGCGAACACTCTCAAAGCTGTCAGCCACTCCTTCGCAAAAGTACTCAACCCATTCGGCGATGTTACAAAAAATCTATAATCCGGTCGGCATTGAAGAAGGAATACAGAAGTCCGATCCTGGCAGGTGAGAGTTCAGAGTTCATCCGAAAGCAATGCGTGAAAACGTACCTGCCGAAAACCAGGTTCGTCGTGGCAACGGCGAATTTGTGCCTGCCAATCCGCGCGTAACGCAAGAGGAGCATTGCCGCTGCCAAACAGTGTGTTCCCAGTAATGTTCAAAAGGCTTTGCGGGCGGTATTAGACTGCAGCCGAAATCCGGCAAATACTTCCCTCCCAAAAGGTCCGCCATCGCAGGGACGATGGCCATCGGCAACCGCCGCACGCTAGCGGCCATTGTCCGCATCCATTATCTTTTCGCGTCTGCCTTGAAGAGCATGATGGCAGCTCCGTTCCAGCTGGCGCGCCCGGAGTCCGGCGGGGGCTTCAGCAAAGGCACAATTCCTTATGTCGCTGTGTCTTACCTAAAAGTGGGCCTCGAGGTAGAGTCGGACAGATCCGCGCGCCGCCGCGAAACCACGAACTGCCTGTCAGGCGAACTGAACGGAGAGTACCCCTCGACGATAATGACGTCGCCCGGAAGCGACTCGACAAAACGGCGAGACCTCCGCATCGATCTGTTGCCGCCCTTCTTCAGATAACTGATCGCGCCCATCGCTGCCCGTAACCACAAGGCTTGATGCCTGCAGCCATTCGCGATTCCCTTTGTCTTTCCGGTGGGCGCTGGCTTTCAGGTATTCGGCGGGCGTGACGTCGTCGAGATTATAGAAGCCCCGCTTTTTGCAGAAGCCGCGGAAGAAGAATTCATGCTTCAAAGCCTCCGTATCCTCGCCAGGTTCGTGCTGGCTCGATTCGCGCTGCTGAGCGTTTGCCGAATGTTGGTGCCTCCATCCTGAATTCGAAAACGTGACTGCCTGCCGCTCGCAACCGACATCACAGATGTCCGTGCGTCCGAATCTCCTTAATTAATGCACCCAGTCCACCGAGCTCGTGCATAGGAACGCCGTGCTTATCGAACACGGCCCGAGCCGTTCGCCGCTCATCCTCCTGGCTCTCGGAAAACTTCGCCACCACCACAAAACCCACTGCTCCCCACTGCGGGTCAAGATAGCCAGCAAGAAACTGACCCTCAACCGCGTGGGCGCTGGCCCGGTTAAATACAGACGAAGGAGTATGCCCTTCAAACTGCACCGCCTCAATCAGATTTAGCTTGCCGTTCGGAAAGGCAAATGGCGCCTTCACAGGCTTCAGTAGTTGGGGCGGCTGGACGCTGACATTTCATTTGAGCAGTCCGTCCACCCTCGCCTCTCGGAACACCTCCGAAAGTTCAGCCGTTACACCGGCCGCGCGTTCCAACGCCGGACTCCTCTCCGCCACGAGCCGTTTCAGCAGGGCATCCAGTTCGAGGTCCGGATTCTCCACCTTTACCGAATGAGCCGCCGTCAGCTTCAGAGAATTCGCCCGCCGCGAAATATAAGCCTCGAAATCCTCCAGATGCTGGAAAGCCCGTTGTTCATGGGTCAGCCGCGCGTCAATCGCCGCCTTCTGACTTTCGACAAACCCCAATCCTGCTTCCCGAACAACTGATCGACCCGCGTCTTCCGTCGCCCAAACCGTACTTTCAGAAAGCTGCACTCGGGGCACAACAGCGCCAAGCCGATATTAACCGCCTCCAGCCGCGACGGGTCAGGGCAGTACTGAACAATCGAGTAATAACCCCTCATCGAAATTTTCCCTAAAAGCCCCTCAGATCTCGTTATGGCTCGTCGCCACCCGGTAATCCACATCCAGCGCAGCAAAATGCGCCTTCCCGCATTCGATCTTCTTGCTCTCCCGGCCCCGCAAATCGTCCGTGTCCCCGCTCCCCTTCGTCTCGCGAATCAAATACATCCTTCCCACCCCGTCATCCTCTTCCTTCACAATCGCCCAATCCGGGTTATACTCGCCCATCGGCGTTTGCACCTTGAACCAGGGCGGAAGCGCAGCATCTCCCATTCCTGCCCATCTCGCTTCTCATACTTGATCCCATCCACCATCAGCTCGTCCAGCGCCTTCCGAATCGCCCCCAGCGCCCGATTCAAAAACTCCTGCGGATTCTGAAATACCTCATCCAGCCGCCCCGATTGAATCAGCACCTCCGCAATTGTCGCCCGCGTCAGCTCCGTCTCCTTCTGCAGATAACCCAGCAAATCCGGCACAAACGCCGCTTGCGTTCCATCCGACGTTAACCTCTGCGATTGCAGCGTCGTCTCCACTCCCTCATCCGACAAATCCAGCCCCGCCTTGCTCACGACAAGTTGCGGCGCGCGAATCTTTTCCCCTCTTCGGAACTCCCCAATTCCCGTAAAGCGCCTGAAAATGCTCCTTCGTCAGCCTTAGACTGCTCAGCACGCCCTCACGGATAGCCACGCTGGGAACCACGATCACAAACTTCGTGAACCCATACCGCACATTCAGCTCATAAAGCGTCCGCAGGTAAACATAAGTCTTCCCCGTCCCGGTCTCCATCTCCACCGAGAAATCCATCGATTCGAACTTCGAGTTCGCTTCGACCAGATTCCGCTGCTTCACCGCCTGCAGATTGCGCAGAATCGCCTCAGCCGAAAGCACGACCTGGTTCCCGCACCCGAACTCCGTGAACGCCATGGGGCAGGTTGGCGACCCGGTTGGCAACCTGCAGCGGATCGGCAATCCGCCTGGCCCTGGGCCCAACGCACTCAGCCGCGATTCGGCGGCCAGGGACTTGCGCGTGGCCTCAAAGGCTTCGCTTCTCGGTACAATGTCAATCATGCAGGTGCCTGACCCGATTTATCTCGAACTGGTCGACTTCGTCGCCGCGGGCTCCACCCCTCAGGACGTCGCGAATTTCCATCCTTCCCCGGCGTTGCAGGCGCGCGCGGCGGAACTGGTCGAGCGCGAACGGGACTCCCGGTTGACGCCGGAAGAATCCGCCGAACTCGCTCACTTTGTCGAACTCGAGCACATCCTGCGCATGGCTAAAGCTCGCGCGCGTCTGATTCTGGCCGGCAAAGCGTGAAAATCGGCCTGGAACTCCGTGTCCAGGTTTTTCAACGTTCCCAGGGTCGCTGCGAGTACTGCCTGATCCACGAGGCTGACGCCTCTCTGTCGCATGAAGTCGACCACATCGTCAGCCGCCAGCACGGCGGCGCGACAGTAATGGCAAACCTGGCATGCGCCTGCTGGCTCTGCAACCGTGTTAAAGGAACCAATCTGACCTCCGTGGACAATCTCGGCTCGGTGGCGCGCCTGTATGACCCCCGATCCGACCTGTGGGGCCGCGCACTTCCGCATAGAAGCTGCCGTAATCCAGCCGCTCACGCCTCAGGGCGATGCAACCGCCAGACTCCTCCGGTTTAACTCCGCTGAACGCGTCGTCGAGCGTGCCCTCCTCCAGCGACTCGGCCGTTATCCGCGCTCCTGAAGCTGGCTGAATGTGATCTTCGCCGTTTAGAATAGGAGAAGGCCATCCATGTTTTTGACCGTTGAAATCCCGGACGATCTCGCCGTCAGTCTCGCCGCTGACGGAGCCGACCTCTCCCGTCGCGCCCTCGAAGCCTTCGGCCTCGAAGAATACAGAAATGGCCGTCTCACGGAAAATGGGCTGCGTCGCTTGCTGGGTTTCACCACCCGCTATCAACTCGATGGCTTCCTCAAAGCCCATGAAGTCTGGATCGACTACACCATGGATGACTTTCGGCGTGAAGTCGATAGCCTGAAGAAACCAGGCATCTGCCGCTTGCAACTGGTCGTACCGGAAACCGGCGGACTCTTGAGCCTTAACGCCGCCCGCACAAGCGCCTGGAGAGGCGAACAGCTATCGTCGACCGCTGGCTGGTCCCCTTCAGACCACGTCGCCCATCACCCGAATACCGTGCCGCCGGCAAAACTCCTCTACCACGTCCACTGTAAAATGCTTCGCATTCAGGGGGCACAGTATCTCCGCCCTGCCATCCGCCGCCGTGTAAAGCACGGCATCGTCATCCGGGTCGGACAGGATAATCGGCGCGACAATCACGGGCTCAACGATGCTGGCGGACTGAGCCAGCGTCCCAGCGAACCGCGCCCCGTCTTCCGGTGTGATCCCATAGCGCAATCGCAACCGCGGATACATCAACACACGCTCCACCTCATCCAGGATGAACCGCGAAACCACCAAAGTATGTGAACGGAGAATTAAGTCCAGCAGTCGCAATGCCGGGCCCTGCGGACTGGTCAGCGCGCGAACCAGCACATTCGAATCGAGAGTGATCCTCACCCTCGCGAACTGCGAATCGCCGCCTGCGCCTCAGCCACCAGTTCATCGGCTTCTTCCGCGGACATCTCAGGCGCGCGCGATCCGATCTCATGAGCCTGCGCCACAATCTCCCGCCTCAGCGCTTCCATCCGCTCGCCCCTCGGAGCGTCATGTGGACGCCACGCGTTCACACTGATCGTTTCGTCCGCCGCCAGTTCGCGCCCCAGCCAGCGCTCAAACAGCAAACGCTCGTCGCGCCCCAGCTCACTCGCCCTGTGTACGCTGAAATCCGGCAAAACCACTACCTCTCTTCTCGGAACTCCTGATCGTTACCAGTTTACAGCCGGTGCCGCAGCTTGCTTTGAGGCCGACCCCATGATCTGGGATAACCCAGGCAAGAGTCGGCTCGATGCGAAACCGCTACCGCAACATTCACTGCTCCCCACTGCCGGCCGAACGCGTCATTGAAGGCTGCCCAGCGCTTCGGTCGCTGTCCGCGTTGCTGAAAGTGACGGAACGGTTACTTGGTAGACCTCTTCGGGCAAAAACGCCCTGGCCGATGAAGATGCGAACACCGAATCGTCACTGCCTCCCGGCTGCAGCCCGTATATAACGCCGAATATCGTCTTCAAGATAAGGCTCATTCACGGGAAGAAACGGCGATCCCCGCCAACACCTCGTCCTCGTCGGCCCCGAATTCGACCCGAAGCTTCGTCCCACTGTTGCGCGCGCTCAAAAACCGAGGCCGCAAAAGGTTCGAGAAACGCCTGCCCGGAGAACTCCGCCTCCGACCTTTTCCGCGGGCCGGGCGCGAGGGAGAACTCTGAAGCAACACTCAGGTCGTCACGCAAAACGTCATGCTTTCCCCTCTCCAACATTCTGCCGCCTTCAGACCGTCCGGAACCGGATATCGCTCGCTTCAATCTCCAGCACGATATTCGTCTTCAGTTGATCGTTGCCCTCAAACGCATGATCGAGACAGATCACCTGCACCGGTTTCGGCTCCAGTTCCGCCGCCGCCCGCAGCGTCTCTGCCGCAATTCGCGATTCCAGACAAACAATCGGGTTCCCCGCCGAGATCGAGAACGCCGTCTGCCCCGCCAGCGCCACCTGCCGAATATCCGCCGTCAGCGGATATCCCGCCTTCAGCAAAATCTCGAACAGGATGTCTTCCTGGGACCGATCCGGCAGAACATGATCGACGTACAGAGTCAACTGCTCCGCGAGCAAATTGCTGCCTTCCGTCGGCCGATCCGAATTCCATGTCTTAACGTTCGAGGTACTCAGACGGTGGTACCGAAACCCAACGTCCGGCAACGTATCCAGATCTAACCGGTCCTGATCGCCACCATTAGCCGCTTTCGAGACACCTCGGATCCGCGCGGTCCCAATATCGGCTATGGTCCGCAGGCTTGCTTCGGGGCGCGGCAAAGCCTCCGGGAACTGAACGCAAATATATCGCCGATTGCCCGCATCGGCGCCATTCTGAAGCACCACCGCGTGTGCCGTCGGGGCGCTCCCCGAAAAAAAAATCGAGCACAATTGCTTCTTCATGGGGTTCGTTGAGAGCTGCAGCATTCTTTGAATCAAACGGGGCGGCTTAACGCTGTTCAGAACATTCTCCGTCTCCTGAAACGGCACGAACTCCAACAACAACTTCTTAGCCTCTTGGGTGTTTCCCACGTCGTCGTATCCCCAAATTGGAGCAGTTACGCTCCAGAGACCGCTTTTGTAGGGTTACGCGCCGAGAGCGAAACGGAATTCCATGGGCCCCGGGGATCATTATCCGGATTGTGGTAGTCTGTTCCGCCGAACGCGGCAGTCGCCGATGATCGGGGACTCCAATTTTGGCGTGTTTTCGGTGGCGTGGACCGCCGCACAAAAGGGATATCCGGTCTTGCTGCGGCTGACATCGCAGCGGGCCACGCGTCTGGCCGGGGAAACCCTGAAAGACGAGACCGATGATCAGATCGTATGGAAGCCCAGTCGGGAGGATCGCAAAGCGCATCCTGAATTACCTCCGGATGCGTGTGTAAAGGGCCGTTTGATCGTGCGCCAGGTGCAACCGGATAGCGGAGTCGCGCCTTTTCTCCTGGCCCTGTTCACCACCTTGCCGGAACCGGTGAAAGAGATTCAGGGGCTTTACGGTCAGCGCTGGAATATCGAGACCGATCTGCGCACTCTGAAAAGCCAACTGCGGATGGAGCAACTCAGTTGTGCGACTCCCGAGATGGCGGCCAAAGAGATTCAAATGAGCATCGCCGCCTACAATCTGGTGCGGGCCGTGATGGGTCTGGCTGCTCAACAAAGTGGACTGCCGCCGCGCGACTACAGCTTCACCAGAGCGGCCAGAATCGTCGAGTCCTTTGCACCGAAGATCGCCTCCGCCGGCAGCGAGGAGGAGGCGAAACGGCATTTCGACCGTATGATGTACTTCCTCCAACAAGCCAGGCTGCCACGCCGCAAGCGTAAGCCTTATTCCAGAGCCCTTTGGGTTGTGCGGAAACAATATCCCAAACGCAAAACCTGACCTCTCGAAAAGTTTGTGGCATTAAGGCGAAAGTGCCTGCCTCACAGGAGTTCGGCGGCGGGTTTGGCGAAGTAGGTGATTATGATGTCGGCTCCGGCTCGGCGTATCGAGGTTAGGCTTTCCAACATGGCTCGTTCCAGGTCGATCCAGCCGTTTTGGGCTGCGGCCATGATCATGGAGTATTCTCCGCTCACCTGATAAGCGGCTATGGGGACGTCGAAGCGGTGTCTGGCCTGGAAGATCAGGTCGAGGTAGGGCATGGCCGGTTTGACCATGAGCATGTCGGCGCCTTCGGCTAAGTCCTGTTCCATTTCGCGCATGGCTTCGCGGGCGTTGGCGGGGTCCATTTGGTAGGTTCGGCGGTCTCCGAATTGGGGCGCGGATTCGGCGGCTTCGCGGAAGGGTCCGTAGAAGACCGACGCGTACTTGGCGGCGTAGGAGAGGATGGGGATCTTGATGTAGCCTTCTTCGTCGAGGGCTTCGCGGATAGCTCCTACGCGGCCGTCCATCATGTCGGAGGGGGCTACGATATCGGCTCCGGCTTTGGCGTGCGAAACGGCGGATTTGGCTAGCCATTCGAGTGTCGCGTCGTTATCGACATCGCCATCGACCACCAGGCCGCAGTGGCCGTGGCTGGTGTATTCGCAGTTGCAGACGTCGGTGACTATGAGGAGGCCGGGGATTTCCTTCTTAATAGCTCGAATGGCTCGCTGCACGATGCCGTTATCGTCATAGGCTCCTGAGGCTTGTTCGTCCTTGGTTTCGGGGAGTCCGAAGAGGATTACGCCTCCGATGCCGAGTGAGTGGATTTCGCGGCATTCTTCAATGGCGGTATCGATCGAGAGCTGGCATTGCGGGGGCATGGAGCCGATGGGTTTTCTGATGCCTTCGCCGGGGCAGAGGAAGAGCGGGAGGATGAAGTGGGCGGGGTGGAGGCGGGTTTCGCGCACGAGGCTGCGGATGGCTTCGCTGGAGCGCAGACGACGCGGGCGGTCGATGGGGAAGGGCATTCGTTTTTGATTTTATCGGGTGGGGTTGCAGTCGCGGGGGCAGGTGGCGCGTAATAGCAGACAGGAGTTAATATCGCACGGCTCGATTTTGACCGGGTAGTGGCGGAGAACCAGTCGATGGTTTTCAGTCTGGCGGTGCGTTTTTTGCGCGACAGGGAAGGCGCCGAGGAACTGGCGCAGGATGTTTTCCTCCAGATTTATCAGCAATTGGGGCGGATTGAGAGTTCGTCGCATGCGACGTGGTGGCTGCGGCGGGCGATCTGCCATCGGTGTATCGACGAGGTTCGGAAGCGGAAGCTGCGGCCCAGGGTGGGGCTGGAGGATGCACCGGAGCCGGCGGCGCGCGACGCCCAGCGGGACCCTTTGTTGCGGGATCAGCTGCGGCGGCTGGTAGAGAGTTTGCCGGAGAAGGCGCGGGCCGTGGTGCTGTTGCGGTATCAGGAAGACATGGACCCGAGTGAGATTGCGGAGATGCTGGAGATGCCGATTAGTACGGTGAAGAGCCATTTGCACCGGTCGTTGACTTTGATGCGGGGGCGGTTGAGGAAGCGTGAAGGGGAGTTATGCCGATAGATTTTGAAGGCGAATTAAGAGGGGCTTTGCGGCGGGAGGCGGCTCCGGCCGATTTCGCTAAGAAACTGCGGGCTCGGCTGCCTGGTTTTTCAAAAGCGCAGATTCCGGTGTGGCGGCGGCCGGTGGTTTGGGCGATGGCGGCGGTGTTGTTGCTGGCGGCTTTGATTCCTCCCTCGGTTTCGGAGTATCGGCGGCGGCAGCGGGAGCGGGGGATGGAGGCTCGGCGGGAATTGATGGTGGCGCTGCGGATTACCAGCGCAAAGTTGCATCAGACGCGGGAAAGAATTCAGAGGGCAAGGCATACATCATGAGACGAGTTGTTTTACTGTTAGCGCTAACGGCGCCTTTGATGGCTCAGCAGGGCTTCGACTTTAAAAGCTTAGACAAGCTTGATGCGCTGGCTACGAATAAGACTAAGGTGACGCTTGATTCAGACTTGCTGGGCCTGGCGGCGGGCTTTCTGGGCAGCGGCGACGATGGCGACAAGGATGCCAATACGATCCGGTCGCTGGTGAAGAGTTTGAAGGGCGTTTATGTGCGGACTTACGAGTTTGATAAAGACGGGCAGTATAGCCCCCTGGATGTGGAGCCTTTTCGCGCCTATTTAAAGCAGCAGCAGTGGAACAAGATTGTGGAGTCGCAGGAGGGCAAAGAGATTTCCGAGGTTTATATTCAGCCCTTGCCGAACGGGAAGTTCGGGGGCGTGGCGATTGTCGATATCGAGCCTCGTGAGCTTACGGTGGTTTATATCAGCGGGGTGATCAGCATGGGCGATCTGCAGAAGTTGCAGGGGAATATGGGGATTCCGGAGATCGATTTGAAGGGCGTGAAGAAGCCGAACCCAACGCCGAGTCCGGATAAGAAGAAGGACGACGAGAAAGAGGATCGGTAAATGCTTTGCGCGCTGCCTTTTCTGTTTCTGACTGCTCCGTTGCCGGGCGTGCCGCTGACGGCGGAGGACATTATGTGCCGGGTGGCGGAGAATCAGGAGCGGGCGGAGAAGGCTCGCGAGTCCTACGTCTACGACATGAATGTGTTCGTACGGCTGAAGCGGGCTAATGGCAAGCTGGCGCGGGAAGAGAGCCGGGATTATGTGGTAGCGCCGGGGGCTAAGGGCGCGGCGAGGAAGCTGGTGAAGGTGGACGGGAAGATTCTTGAAGGGAAGAAAGAATTCGAATATACCGAGGCTGGCTATAAGACGAAATCTCTGGATCTCGATGGCGCCTTAACGGATAGCTTTGCCCGTGAACTGCTGTGGCGTAAAGACGAGATGATTGGTTGGTTTCCTCTGACTCGCCGCCGGATGAAGCATTATGACTTCAAGCTTGAGGGTGAAGAGAAATACCGGGATTATGACGTATACAAGGTTTCGTTTGAAGAGAACGACGACGACGATTGCTGGCGGGGTGAGGCTCTGGTTGACCGCACGGAGTTTCAGCCGGTTCTGATTACTACCGAGTGGGCTTGTAAGGTGCCGGGAGCGGTGAAGGTTTTGCTGGGAACTAATGTGCAGCAGATTGGGGCGAAGATCAGTTATCAGCGGTTCGCGGACGGCGTTTGGTTTCCTGTGAATTGCGGCGGGGAGATCAAGTTCCGCGTGCTGTTTCTTTATGCCCGCACGGTCGCATTCAGCGGCAAGAATGCGAGTTTTAAGAAGGCCGATGTAAGCACCTCGATACAATTCGATCAGCCCTGAAGATCGTTTATACAGTTCGATTTCCCGATCCCCATACTCACTATTGCGAGGTTGAGGCGGTGATTCCCGTTTCGGCTTCGCCGGTGGAGATTTTCATGCCGGTTTGGACTCCGGGCTCTTATCTTGTGCGTGAGTTTGCGCGTCATGTGGAGGGTATTCAGGCTGAGGGATGCGTTTTTACTAAGACTCGTAAGAATCGGTGGTCGATTGAGACGGGTGGGGCTGGCGAGACTCGCGTGGCATATCGGGTTTATTGCCGTGAGATGTCGGTGCGGACGAATTGGGTGGAGGATTCGTTTGCGTTGCTGAATGGTGCGGCTACGTTTGTGACTTTGGTGGATGCGCCGCATTTGAGCTATGAGGTTCGGCTCGATTTGCCTTCCGACTGGAAGATTTCGGCGTCGGGGATGGAGGAAATCGGGCCTCATCATTACACGGCGCCGGATTACGACACCTTAGTCGATTCGCCCATTGTGGCGGGGAATCCGGCGGTGTATCGGTTTGAAGTGGATGGCGTTCCTCATTCTTTGGTGAATGTGAATGAGGAGGGCGTGTGGGATGGTCCTCGGTCGGCTGTGGATGCGGCGAAAATTGTGCGGCGTTATCGGGAGATGTGGGGTTCGCTGCCTTACCGGAAGTATGTATTCATCAATTTGCTGACGGAGGCGGGCGGGGGGCTGGAGCATCGCAATTCGGTGGTGATGATGGCTAGCCGTTGGGGGACGAGTACTCGGCGCGCTTATCTGGGGTGGCTGGGGCTGCTTTCGCATGAATATTTTCATGTATGGAATGTGAAGCGGATGCGGCCGGTTGAATTGGGCCCGTTCGATTATGAGGGCGAGAATTACACGCGGAGCCTTTGGATTGCGGAAGGTTTCACCAATTACTACGACGCGTTGACTGTGCATCGGGCCGGGCTTTCGACGCGTGAGGAGTATTTGGGGGAGAGCGGTTTATCGGGTTTGATTCAGGCTCTGCAGACGACTCCGGGGCGGTTGGTTTCGCCGGTGGAGCAGGCTTCGTTCGATGCGTGGATTAAGCTTTACCGGCCGGATGAAAACACTTCGAATACGTCGATCAGTTATTACGTGAAGGGCGCGGTGGTGGCGTGGCTGCTGGATGTTCGGATTCGGGTTCTGACGGGCGGGGCGAAGTGTCTGGACGATTTGATGCGGGTGGCATTTGAGCGGTTTTCGGGGCCGCGGGGGTTTAGTCAGGCTGAATTTCGGGCGACGGCGGAGGAAGTGGCGGGAGCTTCGCTGGGTGAGTTTTTCAGGGCGGCGGTGGAGTCGGCTGAGGAGTTGGATTATAGCGAGGCTTTGGAGTGGTTTGGATTGCGGTTTAAGAAGCCGCATGGGTCGGGAAAGGCGTGGGTTGGGGCGGAGACGAAGAACGATGGAGGGCGTTTGGTGGTGAGTAAGATTTTGCGAGGCGCACCGGCGTTCGATTCAGGGTTGAGCGTGGATGATGAGATTGTGGCGATTGATGGGTTTCGGGTTCGGGCCGATCAGTTAGGCGCTCGGCTGGAGAATTATGAGCCGGGGGTTCCGGTGGAATTGCTGGTGGCTCGGCGGGAGAAGATGATTCGGGTGGCGCTGCTGTTGGGCGAGGAACCGGGGCGAGTCTGGCACCTGGAGGTTCGGCCTTCGCCTTCGGAGGAGCAAAAGGCGCACTTGCGAGACTGGCTGGGTTAACGCGAGGCGGCGAGTTCCGGTTCAGCCACCGGCTTGCCGGCGGTAGCGGGGAATTCGATGTCGACTCGCAGACCGGGGTGTTCGTTAGTGGCGTACATTGCGCCGTGGTGGAGCTCGACGGCTCGTTTGGCTATGGCCAGGCCCAAACCGACGCCTCCGCTGGTTCGGCCGCGGTCCTTCTCGACCCGGTAGAAGGGGTCGAAGATGCTGGACAGCGATTCTTCTGGGACGCCATCGCCGTAGTCGCGTACGGAGATCCGAGATGACGTTGGCGTTCGGGTGAGCGAAACGTCGACCTGCGTGCCTTCGGGCGAATAGCGGATGGCGTTGCGAATGATGTTTTCAATGGCGCGGCGGAGAAGCTCCGGGCTGCCCTCCATTTCACATGCGGTGACGTTCGGACGAAGGATAATTTCGCGTTTGTCGGCTTCGATGTGGACGTCTTCGAGGATGACTTTTACCAGTTCGTCGAGGCGGACGGATTCGGTGGCGAGACCGTTGGGATCGCCTTCGGCTCGGGTGACCTGGATAAGTTCGCCGACCAGGGTGTTGAGGCGATCGGCTTCGCGTTCGACACGGGTGAGGGCGGTCGCGGGATCGCCACCTCCGCGGGCGAGCTCGACGGCGACACCGAGACGGGCGAGCGGGGAGCGGAGCTCGTGGGAGATGTCCTGGAGGAGGCGCCGCTGAGACTTCATGAGCAGTTCGATACGGTCGGCCATCTGATCGACGGTGCGGCCGAGCTGGCCGAGTTCGTCGCCTCGTTTGGTTTTTACGCGCGCGGAGAAATCGCCCTTGCCGAAACGCTCAATGGTCTTCTGCATGGTTCGGACAGGCCAGGTCAACGTACGTGCGAGAACGTAGCAGAGCGCGGCGATGATGCCAAGCATCCACCAGGTCTGGGTGGGAACTTCGATCGTCCAGCCGGCGCGTGCGGGCTCACGCGAAGGGAAGATGGCGAGGAAATAATATTTACCATCGCGGGAAAGCGAGGGTGCAACGTTGAAGGCGCGCCTTGCACCTTCGAAGCGCACGAAGGGAAACATGGGGCCGCCACGACCGCGGCCGGGATTGCTGGACCGGATTTCGTTCGACCAGTCGCGCCCGGTGAGTACGTCTTTGCCGGACCCATCCGCCAGAACCGCTTCGCCGTTGGAAGCGCCCTTGAATTCCGCGAGCCATGCTTCGAGGCCCGCTCGACCGCCGGTTTCCCAGGCTTTGCGGGCTTCGCGCAATTCGTAAATGCGTCCGTTATATTGCTGCTGAGCAGGGCGCTGGAAAGTGTTGAAGATGTACCAGCTGCCGGAAAAACTCAGCACTGTGGTGAGCATGAACCAAAGCAGAATGGTGGTGAACAGGCTCCTCATACGGCTACCGCCTCTTCGGGTGAGCGCACGAACTGATAGCCTACGCCGCGCACGGTTTTGATGAGCGGTTTATCGCCTTCGAGCTTCTTGCGCAGGTGGCTGATGTGCATGTCGACTGAGCGGTCGAAGGGCGTGGCTTTGCGGCCGTAGAGCTCTTCCATGAGCTCATCGCGCGAGACCACGCGGCCCGCGGAGCGCATCAGGGTTTCAAGGATATCGAATTCAAAAGTGGTGGCTTCGACGGGTTGACCGTCGCGGGTGACTTCGCGGGTGCCTGGGTCGATTGCGATGCCGTTGATCTCCAGAACGCCACCGGGCTGGCGCTGTTCGAGCCGGCGCATGATGGCGCGAATGCGGGCGACGAGCTCGCGAGTGTTGAAAGGCTTGGGAAGGTAATCGTCGGCGCCAAGTTCGAGGCCCACGATCTTGTCTTCGTCTTCGCCGCGCGCGGTGAGCATCAGGATGGGCAAGCGAGCTTCACGGCGGACGCGGCGCAGGATTTCGAAGCCGTCGAGGCCCGGAAGCATGACGTCGAGCACCATAAGGTCATAACCGCCATTGAGGGCAGCGGCAAGACCACGGCGGCCGTCGTTTTGTGTGTCGACGCGGAAACCCTCTCGGACCAGCAATTCGGTGAGAAGGCCGGAGAGTTCTTCGTCGTCATCCACAATCAGGATGCGCACAACTGCAATTTATCATTGCCTGTCGGGCAATGGGGTAAACCTTTGTAAGTGCGGGAACTTACAAAGGACCTCCATCGGCTGGACACCAGCAGAAGTCCGTCGAGTGAACTCGACGCGGCACTCTGAAGTCCGCGCCACAATGCTTACATTGGTTACGTGGCGGTGGCGTTGGTGCGGGTTTTTTCAAGAGCGGAAACGACGGCTTCGAGCACGCCCCGATCGTCGGGTATCCAGTTGTCCTCAAACCCGCACCGTTTCATCGCTTCGACGCGAATGACTTCTTCGTCGACAAGAGCGGACATAAGAAGGACAGTCACACCAGGGCGAATTTGTGCGACTTCGCGGCTGAAATCGGAACCGGGCCGGTCGATCATCATGTTGGTAAGAACGAGATCGATCGGAACATAATCTCTGCCCAGGACTTCGAAGGCCTCGGATTTGGTGCGAGAGCGCAGGACACGGATGCCCTCCTCCTCGAACAGCAGGGTGAGAAATGTAAGAACTTCGGGATTCTCGTCGACTACCAGAATCGATTTATTCACGGGCTAATCCAATCTCAATTCTCTAAGGTGCCAGCTGGACGACGACCGTTTCAAGTAATTGCGTACTGATTCGGCGTAGTCTGGTAACAGGACCCATCCGTAAACCTTCCTCGGATTTTTCTGAGCAAGCTGCGGGCCAATCGGCCCTGTAAGCTTGTCATGTGAGATCAGCACCGATTCAGAAACTGGCGGGCGAAGTACTGGCGTCGCAGACGACGCCGCGCGGGGCGGGACTTCCGCGGAGGCCATTTGGGCGATATAGCGATCAGGTATCGATCCTGACCCTGGGCGGATGGCATTCGGTGGCGCATGTCGCGCTGGAGAAGCATGCGGAGAGCGAAGCGATTCGACTGATGCACGCGGCGATCGACGAAGGCATTAATTTCTTCGATAACGCGTGGGATTATCACGATGGGTTCGCGGAAGAAGTGATGGGGCGGGCGCTGGCTATGGACCGAAAGCGCGACCGTGTATTTTTGATGACGAAGAACTGCGAGCGCGATTATGACGGATCGATGAAGGATCTGGAGGACAGTTTGCGGCGACTGCAAACGGACCATCTGGATTTATGGATGTTCCATGAATGCAATTACGATAACGATCCGGACTGGATCTTCGAGCGCGGGGCGATGCGGGCGGCGATTGAGGCGCGGGATGCGGGCAAGGTTCGGTATATAGGGTTTACCGGGCATAAAGATCCGCGAATTCATTCGAAAATGCTGCGCAAGCCGTTTGCGTGGGACGCGTCGCTGATGCCGATCAATGTTATGGACGCCCAGTACCGTAGTTTTCTGAATGAAGTGGTACCGATTTGCGGTGAGATGGGCGTGGCGGCGATCGGAATGAAGGGTTTCGGGGGCGGGTGGCCTGGCGGTCGCATTCTGGAGCGCATGCCGCTCGATGCGGGGGATCTGCTGCGGTTCAATCTGAGCCAGCCGATTGTGAGCCAGGTGGTGGGGATTCGGGATCTGGCGCAGCTGCGTTATGCGGTAAAGGTGGCGCGTGGATTTACCGGGATGTCGGAGGAAGAGCAGACGGCGCTGATGGATCGGGTGAAGGTGGAGGCGGGCGATGGGCGGTATGAGACGTTCAAATCGACTAATGAGCATGATGGCCCGCATCATCGGCGGCAGCATGAGTTTGCGGTGGCGTAGGTGGTAGCGCCGGATTGTGGGATCTTCGAAACCTGGCGGTTCATCGGTCGCCGAGGAACGTCGAGTGAACTCGACGCAGCACGCTGAAGCGTACGCCACAAAATCGCGGGATTCTCGCCGACTGCGTGGGGACATCGCTCTGTCTCAGACCCCGCCAACCCCGTGCCCTATCGCGCGCCCCATCTCGCCCACCTATCCCGGCGGCGCGCCGCGGGCGGTATCTGCGCAGCTTCGAGAAGCCGGAGCCTTTGGTTTCGAACACGGCGACCGTCTGGGATTTCCCGC
>Ga0302319_10007121_pt1 | contig 22043 bp, 20 predicted proteins | sample Bog_T0_2_FD_203319 | JGI IMG/M metagenome (GOLD analysis project Ga0302319, IMG submission 203319) | Peat permafrost microbial communities from Stordalen Mire near Abisko, Sweden - Bog_T0_2 | ecosystem: Environmental > Terrestrial > Soil > Wetlands > Peat | place: Sweden: Abisko, Stordalen Mire... | reverse complement strand
TCGGGCGGCGCTTGACTGGCGAGTTTCGGAGAAGCGTAGAAGGTCGGATCAGCTTTCCACAGCATAGAAATTACCCCGCTGGTTCAAAGTTGCGAAATTCACCCTAAAGCCCGAAACGGTTTTGCCAGCAGTCAGCCTGTCAGCGCAATTTCGGCAGTCGTGGGATCAATGACCGATCTGACCTCGGTGATGCGGTTGGCCGGGAACTGGCCGCGCCGGGCGTGTTCCAGGATAATCTCGGCATTGGGCGCAATGTAAACGCAGTAAATCTTGTCTTCTGCAACGTAACTGTGAACCCACTGAATCTGAGGCCCGAGCGTCTGCACAATGCCGCAGGAAGCCTGCGAAATCACTCTGAGTTGTTGCGTGGTTAGTTTTCCTGCTCCCGGAATCTCACGCTCGATCACGTATTTCGGCACTTGCGCCTCCCGCGGATTCTTCCTTGCGCCGAACTCTCGGCTTTGCGTCTTCTTGTATATATACTATCATGTCCATCGTAATACTAGACATGCATTCAGTCGGCGATTGTCTTTTTGTCCCACTGTCGAACTCTGTGCCCGTCTCCGGCTCTGCGAGAGGAGTCTATGTTGCCGGTAAGGTGAAAAGCCTTGCGGTCGCTACTCGGCTCATGGCTGTTCCATCACCAGGTCTGGGCGTCTAACTCGCACAATCTAGGAGCCTTAAATGGTTTGGCGGGGAAGGGAAGCAAATTGCTATCTATACTAAGGTAATAGACATAAACGTATTACGGAGAGACATGCCTGGAAAAAGCAAAGCCGACTCCCGCTTAACCATCGCCATTCTTGGTGGAGGATTTAGCGGCACAACCGTGGCGGCTCAAATTTTGCGTCGTTCAGAGGGTAATGTTTCGGTCGTGCTCGTCGAACGCGACACCCACTTCGGTCGAGGCGTGGCATACGGTACGCAATGCGTAGAGCACCTGCTGAATGTCCCGGCAAGTAACATGAGCGCCTATGCCGAGGATCCGGAGCACTTCTTGCGCTGGGCTCGTCTCCACTACGATCACGCAGTCAGAGATCACTCGGTCAACCCAGACGCATTTCTGCCGCGGTCTGTGTACGGTCAGTATGTAACCTACGTGCTCCAACAAGAAGTGGAACTTCGTCCTGGCCAGTTCGAGCACCGGCAAGATGAAGCCATCTCTCTCGCGAGCTGCGGCAACAAGGCGGAGATCCACCTTCGCAGCGGTCAGTTCCTGCTTGCGGACAAAGTGGTGCTGGCGCTCGGTAATTTTCCTCCTGGAGATCCGCGGTTGCCGGGTAAAACGCCTGACAGCCAGCGTTATGTCTCGAACCCCTGGATAGTCGGCGCTCTGGACGACATCGGCGACGATGACCGCGTTCTGTTGGTTGGTACCGGGCTCACCAGTGTGGACGTTGGAATCGCCTTGCGGAAGCGCGGATTCCGCGGCACAGTTCATATGCTATCCCGCCATGGGTTGCTTCCTCAGACCCACAAGGCAACCTCTTCCTGGGTTCCCATCTGGGATCAGGAATTTCCCCGGACAATCCGCGGACTCTTGCGATCGATTCGTCTCCAAGTACAAGCCGCCGAAAGACTGGGTAGCGATTGGCGGGAAGTGATCGACTCGCTTCGCCCTTTTGTGCAGGAATTCTGGCAATCTCTTCAACGCCACGAGCAACGCAGATTCCTTCGTCACGTCCGTCCCTACTGGGATGTGCATCGCCACCGCGTCGCGCCGGAAATCGGCAGCCGGCTGGCTAAGGAGTTGACGAACGGCCAAAGTCAAATCCACGCAGGACGGATCACGTCATACAGCGAGCAGCCGGACGGAGTCGATGTGACGTATCGCGATCGCGCGAACGGACACCCCAAACTCCTCCAGGTCGACCGCGTCGTCAATTGTTCGGGCCCTGAAAGTGATTGCCGCAAAGTGGACGATCCTCTATTGCGTAGTCTCATGCAGCAGAAACTGGCCTCCCCAGACGCTTTATTCTTGGGCCTAAATGTCTCCGCCGACGGCGCCTTGATTGACCATTCCGGCGTTCCTTCCAATTTTCTTTACGCGGTCGGCCCGGTTCGGAAAGGGAGTTTGTGGGAGACCATCGCCGTTCCGGAAATTCGCGGCCAGGTATCGGAACTATCGAAACTCCTGCTCACCGTTAACGCCGGCGAAGATGGTGAAGGTCCGAGGCGTGATCTGGTCGCGGACCTTTATTCGGCGGTTCCATGAGCTCTGGATGCGGCTTGCAGGCATGCGGGCGTGCTTGCCCGCATTGCTCAAAACTGTTTTGCTTTGGAGAGGAAGGTAACCATGTACTTTGAACAATTTCACTTGGGTTGTTTGGCGCTCGACTCTTACATGCTGGTATCGGAGGGGGAAGCGATCGTCGTCGATCCCCAGCGGGACGTTGACATTTACCTCAAAGCTGCTGAACAGCAAGGGGCGAAAATCAAACACATTTTTGAGACTCACCTGCACGCCGACTTCGTTTCTGGCCACAAAGAGTTGGCTGCCCGCACTGGCGCTAAGATTTACATCGGTCCAAATGGCGGAGCCAAGATACCGCACGTCGAGGTAACCGACGGTTTCAAGTTGCGTGTGGGTAACATCAGCATCGAAGTCCTGGAAACGCCGGGGCACACCCCGGAGAGCATCTGCCTGGTCGTTACCGACCAGGAAAAGTCTCCCAACCCGTGGGCGATTTTGACCGGCGACACACTATTCCTCGGCGACGTCGGTCGTCCCGACCTCTCGGGAACACACACTCCCGTGGAATTGGCAGGCATGCTCTACGAGAGCCTGCACAACAAAGTCCTCGAACTCGCCGACGACGTTATTGTCTATCCCGGCCACGGTGCCGGTTCGCTCTGCGGGAAGAACATGCGCGCCGAACGTTCCTCCACGATTCGCACGGAACGGCTCACCAATTACGCTCTGAAGATTTACAGCAAGGAAGAATTCATCCGTCAGTTGACCACCAACCTTCCGCCCCGCCCTGAATATTTTCCGAAGGATGCGGCGATTAATCGTGTGGGTGCGCCCGCGTTATCAGAATTACCAGAGCTGGAGCCGATTTCAGCGCGCGATTTGCAGTCTTTGCTGCAAGAAGCAGTTTTCGCCCTGGATATCCGTCCGGGCGACGATTTCGCCGCGGGGCATGTACCCGGTTCGATCAGCATCCCTCTCTCCGGAGATTTTGCCTTCTGGGCAGGGAGCCTGGTAGGGCTGTCTTCCCGTCCGGTGTTGATCGCGGAGTCGCCGGAGCAGTTGTCCGAGGCGCGCACGCGGCTGGCCCGAGTTGGCATCGACGATGCCCGCGGATACTTGGAGAATGGGATCGAAGGCTGGACCAATGCCGGACTCGAACTTGCCAAACTGCCCCAGATCAATCCCCGGCTGTTGAGTGACCTTCTCCGAAAGGACAAAGCGCAAGTGCTGGACGTGCGTCGCCGGCCGGAATGGGAGGCAGGGCACATCGAGGGAGCGGCATGGTTTGCTCTGGACGATTTCAAAAGCTCATTACCGGAGATCGATCGCCAGGCTCCGCTCGCCATCATTTGCAAGGGTGGCTATCGCAGTTTGATTGCCTGCAGTCTATTGCAGCGAGCAGGCTTCGAGAACGTCACCAACGTTGTCGGCGGCTTTACCGTGTGGGAGAAAGCAAAACTGCCCTTCGTAACCGAACTCCCGGTCGCAGTCTAGCTGGCTGCCGAGTTTAAAGATTGAGCAGGGGATTGGGGCACAACCGAAAGTTGTGCCCTTTTCTTCGTTCCAGTTCGCTGGCCTGTTGTGAGCCTCGCGTATTCCGTGAAGTAACAGTTGCCAAATCCTTCGTTAATAGTCAAGTATGTTGATTATATTACTTGTAATTGACTATGAATTGCATTCAACCCAAGGAGATTTCCCAAATGAATACCCACCCTGTGACCCGTTTGCTGGCTTTGGCCCTGTTGCTGGCTCTTCCCGCGTTTGCCACTGACGGATATTTTTCCACCGGCTTCGGCGTCAAACAGCAGGGGCAGGGAGGCGCTGGCATCGCATTTCCCCAGGACAGCATCGCCGCTGCGACCAACCCCGCAGGCATGGTTCTGGTCGGAGACCGGTTTGATTTTGGGATGTCATGGTTTCGTCCGATCCGAGGCGCCTCCGTCACCGGAAGCGGCGCCCCAGGTGTTGATGGCGTCTACGACGGAAGCCGTAAGAAGAATTTCTTCATCCCCGAACTGGGATACAACCATCTGTTCAATCCGAAACTTGCGTTCGGTGTGTCGATCTATGGGAATGGCGGTATGAACACCGCCTACACGACTCCCTTTCCACTCTTCAGTGGGCCCACCAACTTTCGAGCGGGCGTCGATCTACAACAGCTATTTGTATCTCCCACCGTCGCTTTCAAGGCGAATGCCCACAATGCCTTCGGCGTCTCACTGAACGTCGCCTACCAGAAATTTTCCGCCCAGGGCCTGGAGAATTTTGCGAACTCAGCGTTTTCGAGCTTCCCGGGAGACGTGACCGAACGTGGCTTCAGCAACTCTTTCGGCGCAGGCGTCCGCGTTGGCTGGCTGGGAACCATCAACCAGAGTCTGAGTCTGGGTGCGACGTTCCAGACGCGGACCTACATGCAGAATTTCGACAAATACAAAGGTCTGTTCGCCGAACAAGGCGGATTTGATATTCCGGCGAACGTGGCTGGCGGCGTGGCCTTCAAGGTGCTCCCGAAGGCGACCGTCCTGTTTGATGTCGAGCGCATTTTCTACGGACAGGTAAAGTCAATCGCGAATCCCGACTTTCCCTTCAATGCACCTCTGGGTGCAGACAACGGTCCCGGGTTCGGATGGCACGACATCACCTCCGAGAAAGTGGGCTTCGATTTCAAGTTGAGTCCGACGACGACCCTGCGTGCCGGATTCAACCACTCAGGTCTGCCCTTCGATGCCAGTCAGAACTTATTTAACGTTCTCGCTCCGGCCGTGGTCCAGAACCACGTGACGGCGGGGGCCACGTGGGGGCTCCAGAGTGGCAAAGAGATTAGCATCGCTTATCTGCTATCTGCACGCCTTCCAGAACACCCTGAATGGCGTGAACTCGATTCCTGCAGCCCTCGGCGGCGGCGAGGCCAATCTACGTATGTATCAGGACTCCATCGGCGTCAGTTTTGGATGGGGGAAGTAAACTGGAGTAGTGCGTCAAACAGGTCGACGTTATATTTCGAGTCGTACGGCTTATCTTCGCCTCTTCGCGGATGTCCTTTGCGAGCTTCGCGGTTAGAGGCTTTGTTTTCCGCCCATCGCAGGCGATAGATAACAGTCGCTATCTTCGGCGCACTACACTAGGAATTCTCGTAGGCAGTCGCTATGATCGCATTCCTCTCTAACCCGTGGCCTTGGTACGTAGCCGGTCCTGTGATCGGACTCTTCGTCCCGCTGCTGTTGCTTGTGGACGGCAAGTTGTTTGGCGTCTCCAGCAGCCTCCGGCATGTGTGTGCGGCCGTTCTCCCCGGCAAGCCTGATTATCTTCGTTATGACTGGAAGCGAACCGGCCTCTGGAATCTTCTTTTTGTGGCCGGCATTTTCGTGGGCGGCGTGATCGCCGCTCACTGGGGAGGACATCGAGATATCGCGATTGCCGACTCGACTCGAATCGCGCTGACGAAGTTGGGCATTCATGATTTCTCCGGTCTGGCGCCCCGCGAAGTCTTCTCCTGGCCGGCATTGCTTTCTCTAAAAGGATTTATTTCGGTCGTTGTCGGAGGCTTCCTCGTCGGCTTCGGCACCGCCTATGCCGGTGGGTGTACTTCGGGTCACGCGATCTCAGTCCTGGCAGATTTGCAGGTCGCGTCGTTGATTGCGGTCGTTGGCTTCTTCGTCGGCGGTCTACTCGCAACGCACCTGATTCTTCCGTTGGTTTTGCGATGACAATGTCGACCCAACCAGCAACCGATCAAAGTACAAGCGGTCAGGTTCATCGCCAGGCTGCGGGCGCATTGCTGGCTTATTTTCTTCTAGGAATTTGTTTCGGTGTCACGCTCACCCAATCCGAGGTTCTTTCCTGGTTCCGCATCCAGGAAATGTTCCGGTTCCAGTCGCCTCGAATGTACGAGATTATTGCGGCAGCGGTAATGGTTGCCGCCGCTGCAGTTGCGGTGATTAAGCGCCTTCGTCTGAGAGCTTTGTCGGGCGAGCCAATCTCGATTCCACCCAAGAGCTTGGGGTACGGAGTTCGCTACGCCGTTGGCGGCACCATCTTTGGCTTGGGCTGGGCTCTGACGGGTGCTTGCCCCGGACCGCTTTTTGCTTTGGTAGGTAATGGCGTCACGGTCATGATCGTCGCCATTATCAGCGCACTCGCCGGAACCTGGCTGTATGGATTGCTAAGGGCTAAGCTCCCCCACTAATTTGAGAGTAGGCTCGCCAACTGGCCGTGCCTAAGCAGTCTTTAGAACGCTTCGCGCACCGCCGCTCCCGTGTCCGAGTTTGGCGGCCAGGTATTCGCCCATCGCCGCGGCCTGCTCTCGGATTTCAGGCACTGTCGTCGTTTCCCAGAGACAGCCTTTGAGCGTGGGCCCGATTGCGTATATGGGATGCGACGGAATTCCCTTGTAGTCAATCAGGGCGCCGTCGTCATCGACCTCGAGTCCGAGAAAGAGCGCGTCGGGCCGCGCGAATCCCTGCACAAACAGGCTCGTGATAAGCGACTCGTCGATGCGGCGACAATCGGTTTCCGACCCGGTGCAATTGATGACGCGATCTACGCGCAGTTTTTTCCTGGATTGACTTTCCCGGTCCCAGTATTGAATCTTGGCGCGTCCGTGGTCTTCGGAGTATCGCGTGATGGCTCCCCTGTGCAAGAAGACCCGGCCTTCGCTCTGCATGTCGGCAAGTATGTCGGCGATTTCGGGAGCGACGCGGTGCCGATGAACGTCCCAATAAACACGGGCGTGACGCAAGAATCGCTTCTGCTCGGCCAGGGGCAGTGAGCGCCAAATATCCTGCGTCACCGGCCGAAGGCAGTCGATTACCGACCGCCAGTTGATTCCCTTTTCGGCAGCGTCTTGTATCTGCCTCCGAATCAACCGCAGCAACCCACGAGTACTTCGGGGAGACTTATCGTTCCAGAATAAATGCCAGGGTTCGTCAGGACGTTGCTGGCGGCGCGCTTGTGGAAACAAACCCTTCTGTGAAATGACGTGAACCACTCCCCGAAACCCCTTTGACCTTAAGGCCATGACTAGGTCGACGCTCGTGAGTCCCGAGCCGACCAGTAACACGCTGCCAGATGGAGGAAGGTCTCCAGCGCGTCGCTGGCCCACGGAAACTGCACATAGGACGAGGTCGAGTTGGCGAGCCCAGGGATCTTCGGATTGGCTGGCGGAAAATTTCCAGTTGCCAGCACTACCTCCCGCGCCAGTAGTTCGGGGCCCTGCTTTGTTTGGACCGCAAATTTTCCTTTTTGGCGATGGAGAGAAAGCGCTTCGTTCTCAATCCACCGAAAGCGTTTCCGGCCATAGTCGGTCAGGGTGGCTTCCAGCAAGCTGCCAACGTAAGATCCGTAGACCGCGCGTGGAGGGAAACTCCGGGGTTGAACTGCAGCATCGTAGTGAATTCTCGCCCAGCGAAGGAAATCGTCGGGCTCCGCGGGCCACGCGCTCATCTCGCCCGCAGGTACGTTCAGCAAGTGAAATCGATGCGGGCTGCTGTAAGCGAGTCCTCGCCCGGGAAACGCTCCTCGATCGACGATCCCAACCGACAAGGACGGAGAACAACGCAGTAGGTGTACCGCCAGCATCGTGCCGCTGAAACCGCCACCCGCGATCAGAACATCAAATTGTAACTCGCTCACTTGGGGGAGACCTCAGGCATTGTCTACTAGTACTATAGACGTTCTTCTATCCGTCCGCACGCCAAGGGCCGTTCCCTCAGGCCACGTATACTGGCGGAAGTGATTGACTCTACCTCGGTTGTCTCTCTCGCCCCACTACCCCGGCGCGAAGCGAATGAAAGTGTTTGCAAGTTTCGGGGCTGTGACGAAAGGTTCCCGAGCATAGAAAGAACTAGACTTCTTCCCGGGAGCTCGTGGCATAATCGCCACACCATGGACACCACAAGCATTGATTTCGTGTATATGGAATCTGATCCACGTACCAAGCAGCCCTCGGCCTGCTTGTACTTAAAATCAGCCGGCAAAGCAGACTACGCTGGAATCGAGGCGCGCAACCTGATTAGCATGCCATGTCTAAGCTTTATCGAACTGGACGCCGAGATCCGGAGGCTGCATGCGGAACTCGACGAGCTCCGTTACCGTGCGAAGAAGAAGTTTTACAAGGCGCATGCTGCATCCGCCGGCGCGTAGTAAATTGGCACCGGGCAAAGAGGCCGCTGAGCGGCCATTTCGAAGTATGTCCATCTACAACAGGAAGTTTCGCTTGACACAGCCCGCCTGAGCAAGATAAACCTTTTGCGTCACTTCTTTTCATTCTTGGAATAATTTGTAGACACTAGGATTTGTGTGCGTGGCGACGGATTCTGCAGCGCAAAGCAAACTTTGCCCTGTGAACCACGTCACAGACCGGTTCACGATTTGTGTTTACGAGCTGCTGGTAAAAGGAAAGTGAAGGCTCTTGCAAGCGTCGCTCACCCATCGTTTCAGATTCCGTACTAACAATTTCTTCCTTATCTACTGAGGAGCAATTCGCATGGCTGAAAAAGCAGAAGTTCGTCATACGCTGAGCGAGCAGCAGGCGCGCCAGCTAGCAAACGTCACCAAAACCGTCCCCATGATGGAGACTATCACTCCGCGCTGGCTCGTGACTTTCCTGTCGTGGGTCCCCGTTGAAGCCGGCACCTTCCGCGTCAACAAAGTGAAGCCCACGCATCCTGGTACGCGGACCATCGAGTGCAGTCCCGATGAAGAAATCGACCTCCCCGAGATCTACGTGGACTATGACGAGAAGCCGCGCGAGTATACGCTGAACGCGGTCACAACCGTGCTCGATGTGCAGACCCGCATTTCAGATCTGTATCGGAGCCCGCACGAGCAGATTCGCGAACAGCTTCGCCTGATGATCGAAAAGGTGAAAGAACGTCAGGAAAACGAACTGGTCAACAACGCCGAGTATGGCTTGCTTAACAACGTCGCGTCCGAATTCCGCGTCAAGACCAGGAAAGGTGCACCGACGCCGGATGACTTGGACGAGCTTATTTCGAGAGTCTGGAAAGAGCCGGGCTTTTTCCTGGCGCATCCGCGTGCCATCGCTGCCTTCGGCCGCGAATGCACTCGCCGTGGTGTTCCGCCGCCGACGGTGAACCTCTATGGCTCGCAGTTTCTGACCTGGCGTGGCATCCCTCTTGTACCTTCCGACAAACTGGCCATCAAGGGGGAGAAGTCGAACATCCTGTTGATTCGCACGGGCGAGAAGAAGCAAGGCGTAATCGGCCTGTTCCAGCCGGGGCTACCCGGAGAAGTTACGCCCAGCCTGTCCGTTCGCTTCATGGGGATCAACCATAAGGCGATCGCTTCTTACCTGATTTCGCTCTATTGCTCGATTGCTGTTCTCACGGAAGACGCAATTGGTGTGTTGGAGGGCGTCAATGTCGATCAATACCACGAGTACAAGTGATCGTATAGCGACCGACTCGCCGACGTCGTCAACCAGTCCCGAGAGGGGGCAGAGGCAGCAAGGTGTTTCTGCCCTGATGTCGGCAGTCCCCGATCCGGCAGCGATTGCGAAACTCGCCAACGAGTTTTTCGCCGCGCTGCCGGCAACGGCGTCGCCTGCGAATGCGCCTGCATCATCGCCTTCATCTCCTTCGACTGAGTCGGGAGCGATTCCTGCCGCACCACGATCCGTGCCGGATTTTCCGCGGGAGATGTTTTCGTTTCCGGCTGCACCCAACCCGCCGGCAGTTTCCGGCGTTTCGTTACAGCCTTCACCGCCGCCCACCAGCGCGTTGAGCGAGGCCGATTTCCGCGCCATCGCCGCTTCGCTTTCAGGGACGACCGCTCTCGTGCCTCCTTCTGCTCCCGCAGCCTCACCGACGCTGCCCGGCGTTTCGTCATCGTCAGTCGAGGCACAAAAAGGCGGGCCGTGGGCCGCTTCTCCCCAGATTCCACCGGCCGCCGAGATGTATTCTTTTCCCGGCGTCCCGGCCGCACCCGCCTCACCGCCAACCGCTCCGCCCAGCGGGTCGGATCTGGCTTCGGCACCATCATCCGCAGTTGGCGCACCCAGCGTTCCTTCGAGCGCAGGTAGAACCGACCCTTGGGCCGAAGATCCCCACTTTGCCGGTCTGAACGACGTCTTCTCTTTTCCGCGTGTTCCCGGAGCATCCGTCCCTGGCGTTCCGGAAGCCGCCGTATCGCAGCCGACTTTACCCGCGTCCGAGCCTGTACTCGGAACGATCCCCGCCGCGCATCCTTCGCTGCCAACGGCCAGTGCTCCGGACTCGGTTCCCGTTCTTTCGAATTCCCTTCCCTCGTTTGCGACGCCTGAATCCGTCAACGATTCGTCTGCTGGTAAATCCGCGACCCAGTACTCCGCGCCGCCGAATTTTCCGTCCATCAGCGAACTATTTTCTTTTCCTGGCGTTCCAGGAGCGCAATCCGCTCCCGGTGTCCCCGTGCTGCCGTCGTCGATCCCAACCGAACTTCCTTCGCCAACCGCGCTACAGGTTCCCGGAGTGCAGGTCTCAGGTGCAACCCCGGTCCCTGAAAAAGCTGTGCCCCCAGCCGATGGGCTGCCCTCAGGCGTTGAGTCGTTCGAGTTCCGCCCGGATCTGGAGCCGGTGGAACTAGGAGTCGCGAAACGTCCCCTCGATCCACGTTTGATCCGCCAGGATTTCCCGATTCTGCAGGAGCGTGTGCATGGCCGGCAGTTGATCTGGCTCGATAATGCTGCGACGACGCAGAAGCCGAATGCGGTCATTGATCGCCTGTCGTATTTTTATCGGCATGAGAATTCGAACATCCACCGCGCCGCCCACACCCTAGCGGCGCGAGCTACCGATGCCTATGAGAGCGCACGCGAAAAAACGCGCCGCTTTATGAATGCTTCCTCGACGCGTGAGATCGTCTTCGTCCGTGGCACGACCGAAGGCATCAATCTTGTCGCCAAGAGTTGGGGCCAGCGCAATGTCGAGAAGGATGACGAGATCGTCATCACATGGCTCGAACATCACGCCAACATTGTTCCGTGGCAGCAACTGTGTTCGGAGAACGGTGCCCGCCTGCGCGTCGCTCCAGTAAACGATCGCGGCGAAATTATTCTCGAAGAGTACGAGAAGCTCCTCAGTCCGCGCACGAAAATCGTCTCCTTCAGCCAGGTGTCGAACGCTCTCGGAACCATCACTCCGGCGCGGGAGATGGTTGAGATGGCCCACCGTCACGGAGCACGAGTGCTGGTCGATGGTGCGCAATCCGTCTCCCACATGCGGACCGACGTGCAGGCCCTCGACTGCGACTTCTACGTTTTCTCCGGACACAAGGTTTTTGGTCCCACTGGAATCGGCGTGGTCTACGGAAAAGCCGAGGTTCTCGAAAACACGCCGCCATGGCAAGGTGGCGGCAACATGATCGTGGAGGTCACTTTCGAAAAGACCGTCTACCAAGCGGCTCCAGCCCGATTCGAAGCAGGCACTGGCAATATCGCAGATGCGGTTGGACTCGGTGCCGCTCTCGACTATGTCGAAGAAATCGGCATGGAGAGTATTGCCGCCTATGAACACGAGCTTATGAACTATGCCACCGTCGGCCTGCTCACCGTGCCCGGCCTGAAGCTGATTGGTACGGCGCATGAGAAAGCGGGCGTCCTGTCGTTCGTTCTAGACGACATTCGTACCGAGGACGTGGGCGCTGCACTCAACCAGGAAGGCATCGCGGTCCGTTCCGGCCACCACTGCGCGCAACCGATTCTGCGCCGGTTCGGAGTCGAGAGTACGGTGCGCCCTTCGCTAGCCTTCTACAACACCTGCGAAGAAATTGACACACTCGTCGCGGCCCTGCTGCGCATTCAGGCAGGACGCTCCCCTCGGGGACTCTAGCCCTTAACGATGCCGATGCGGCAAACTGACATGGCTCGCTGATACATTGGGGACCATTGTTGTGGTCACCTTACTGCATGGTGTCGGCCAACTGCCGATTCCGCGGTCCGTTGGCGACTATTTACCTTCCGTTGGGATTGACTCAAGCTGCTGCTGAATCCACCGCAAGTTCTTGCCGTCCTGGAATTCTGTCTTGAACTCTTCGATGTTCTTGTAGAGCATCACAGTCGTCGCGGCTGCTGGAATTGCGGCGCGCAGTTTTTCTTTGACTGGAGTGGGAGTATTGGTGTCGAAGAGCTGCTGGTCGAGCCGGAACTTCCGGGCCTGAAGCTTCGGCAGCCAAACAAGAGGGTCGATCGGGGCTGTTTTTTTCAAAAACTCCGGTGTCACATAGTTCTGGCGTTCGTCTTCTGGAACAAACGGAGAAGTTGCCAACTACGCCGGCCAATCGCCCCAGGGATCGAGCGCCTCCAGAACCTTAATGCGCGGATCGACCGCCGTCGCAAGAATCGCAATGCTGGCGCCAGAACCTTGGGCAAACATGCCCACGCGATTCATGTCCAGATCGCCTCGCGAAGCGAGATAGTTCAGCACCATCTGCACGTCATGCGCAGAGGTGGCGACACTTTCTTGAAGTTCACTCAGAAACCATTCTTTCATCGGTCGATTGCGATAACGGTGGCCGGTGAGCGCGGAAACAAAGCCCACGGCAGCAAAGCCATCTCGTGTCACCAGAGCGTCGCAATCATCGTTTTTGAAGATATCGGTGTCCGTAGGATAGCCGTAGAGATACAAAATCACGGGAGGCTTGGAGACTCCCTTCGGTTTCATCACGTAGAGGTCGATGGGATCGGAAGCACGCCACTGGACCTGCAAGAGTTCCACGGTGTAACGCGGGTGGTCGTCAACAAATCCGGCGAGAGGCTGAACCGCCTTCAATTGCCCGCTCCCCAATGCAGGCGAAGTCCAGTCTTCCCGCATACCTTGAAAACGCGGGTCGGTAGGATTCATGGTGTTTGGAGACGCTGCGATCGATTGGGCATTGCAAGCGCATGTCCCAATGAGTAACGAGCCTGCGAGAGCAAGCATCGTCAGTTTGAACGATAGCGAATTCGGTACCGCGGAACTCTACGTTATGAAGTTCGTATCCCAATGTATTTTGTGTTCCAGTCCGTTTCAACGCAATGAAAAGAAGGCGAGTCGATGAGGACGACCCGCCTTCTTCTCCGCTTTAGTCACGAACTTGATTCAGCAGCAGCTAGGGCCTGACCTGGAGACCCTGATCGCCCTGAACCTGCTGTATCACCTTCGAACAGGTAGGTGCCGTCGCGCATGACAAGATTTGCCCGCCGATATCGCCTCCCGCCTCCGAAGCACCACTGTTAACCGGGGCCGCACCGATCAAAACGCCGGCTCCGTCGTACTGTTGATAGTGCGAGCGCACGATCAACAAACCGGGATCCGTGATACCGCCCGCTACCGTCTTGGCGAAGGGAACAAAGTCGGGCACCGACGTAACCGCGAATGCCTGGGCGGTTTTGGTGAGCGCCTTGGAGGCCGTCAGCGCGGTTCCGTTGCTCACTAGCCGCAACAGCGACCATGCCGGGTACGTTCCATTGCGCAGGTTCGGAAAAGAGAGTCCTCCAGCCCAGATTTGATTTTCCGCGCAAGGGAAAGCTCCAGCACATGCAGCCGGTAGGTTGGCCGCCCCTGGCAGAGTGCCACCACTGGCTGGTTGGCCGGGATCATAACCAAGTCCGGTCGAACGCTGCGGACCGTAACTCGCAAAAAGCGGGTCAACGTTATTCAGCGTGATGTAGCCATAGGCGGCGTTGTTTGCAATGGAAGAGAAGTTTCCATAGCTGAATACCCCGTAGCCGATACCGTCGAAGCCGCCGAACTTAGCACCGGAGTTTTGGACGGACTTCGTCTCCTCGCTGGAGCCGATGGCGCGATAGCGTGCACCGGCACCGTTCAAACAAGTTCCAGACTGCCCCGCCAACGGGTTATTGGCGCCGACATTCGACTCCTGGCTCAGACCGATGACTCCTCCAGTCCCGCTACCCGTATAAATAGTCGGACCCCGGAAAACGGTAGCCTCGGCCACGTTTCCTTGCCGAGATGGCCTCGTTCAGAAAAATGTTAATCGCGCCCGCTGGTAGACCGAAGGCACTGGCATCGCAATTCGTCCCTGAGAAGGCTTGCTGCAGTTGCGAGGGGGTTGCATTGGACAAATTCGTGAGTTGTCCCTTGTCGCGCTCGATGATGAACACAAGAGGGGCAGCTCCCACGTTGACGACCGAGAACGCTGGAATCGTCGTGCCGCTAATGGGATCCTTGCCCTTGATGTTGAACGACAATACGTTGGCCGCCGCTGTGCTTCCCGGATAGCCGCTCTTGATCGGCGTTCCCACATAGGCGCCCGACGACTGGCCCAGACCATTGGCCGGACAAGCACCGGCAGCGTTCACCGCGTTGTAGCCAAGACCATCAAGGCCGTCGCTCGCTGCTCCCCCATTGCTTCCCGAACCGAGTAGGGAATTTGCGCGGCAAGTCAGGAAAGCGGCATCTTCCGGACGATAGAACGTTGCCGCAACATTCACCTGGGTTCCAGTTGCTAAGCCATTGAAAGAATGGCTCCTCAGGTAGGACTCGAACCTACAACCCTCCGGTTAACAGCCGGATGCTCTGCCATTGAGCTACTGAGGAGTGGGACACGCTGGGTGCGTGTTGATTTGTCAAGGAAATCATATCAGAGCCCGCTGCCGATTGGAAATTCTCTCGCTGGCCGGTGGTGGCTCGACAACTGCTGGCTTCGCAACGAATAGATTGGGCGATCGGCCGCCTTTCAGGTTCTGTCTCCTGGGGTTCTCACATTTTCGTCTTGGCTCACGCCAACTGAGCGGGATCGGCGGGGCGGTAGAGGGTTCTGCTAACCTTATGTTTTGCGTCCCGTCCACATTTTGAGGTGTTTATGTTTGGAGGTTTGCGTTTGCTAGCCGCTCTCTTCGTCGTTCTGGTTTGCATGGCCGCCATGGTTTTTGCCGAGGACTCCAAGTCTAGCGATTCCATTCCGTCGTCCGGTCTCGCCGGCCCGCCTAAAGCGAAGGTGATTCCGGTTGAGGAAACCGTGCAGGGACACAAAATTGTCGATCGCTATCGCTATCTGGAAAATGCGAACGACCCTGAAACGAAGCTTTACGTCGAGCAGGAACTCAACTACACCCGGTCGATTCTTGATCCATTGCCGGGTCGCGATCGCATCAAGGCACGACTTTCTGAGTTGCTCGAGATTGGGACGGTTGGCGTTCCGCAGTTCGGCGGCAACTTTTACTTCCACACGCGCCGGGAAGGCAATCAGAACCAGCCGCTCCTCTATGTACGCGAGGCCTTTAACGGCAAAGATCGAGTGCTGGTCGATGTCAACAAAATGTCCAGCGACGGCACGGTCGCTCTCGACTGGTGGTTCGCCTCGGAAGACGGAAAGTATGTCGCGTACGGAACCTCTCCGAGCGGATCGGAAGAGAGCACGCTCCGCATTGTCGAATCCGCGACCGGCGAAGTTCTACCCGATACGATCGACCGCACACGCTTTGCCAGCATCGCCTGGATGAAAGACAGCTCTGCGTTCTACTACACGCGCCATCCGAAGAAGGGCGAAGTGCCGGACGGGGAAGAGGTCTATCACGTCAAAGTGTTCTATCACAAGTTGGGGACGGACCCCGCGAAAGACCCTGTGATTTTTGGAGAAGGACGGAATCCGCAGGATATCCCGCAAGTCACGCTTTCCGAAGACAACCGCTGGTTGCTGATTGACGTCAGCGAGGGCTGGACGAAGACGGAAATGTATCTGAAAGACCTGCAGTCGAATGATGCCCCAATCGAAATCACGACGGGCAAGAATTTTCTTTATGGCGGAGACTTTTTTGCGGGCAAGCTTTACATCACCACCAATGAAGACGCTCCGCACTATCGCGTCTTTGTCGCCGACGCGGCCAAAGCGAAGCGTGAGAACTGGAAGGAGATCATCCCGCAAACCGACGGAGTCTTGCAGGGCGCAAGCGTTACGGGAGGAAAGTTGCTGGTGCAGTACGAGCACAATGCAACTTCTGAACTGAAGATCTTTTCTCTGGAGGGCAAGAAACTTTCCGACATTTCGCTGCCTGCTATCGGCACAGTTTTCGGCACCTCCGGTCGCTACGATCGCAATGAGATTTTCTTCGGATTCCAATCTTTCACGGTTCCCCCTGCGATCTATCGCGTTCCGCTCGCAGACATGAAGAGCGATCTCTGGGCCAAGGTGGATGCTCCCTCGATCGATCCGGACGCTTACGATGTGCAGCAGGTTTGGTACACGTCGAAAGACGGCACCAAGGTGCCGATGTTTGTCGTGAGTAAGAAGGGAACCCAAAAGAACGGGAAAAATCCTACGCTGCTTACGGGCTATGGCGGCTTCAACATTTCTCTCACACCTGGCTTTAACCCGAGGATGTATCTCTGGATGGAACATGGCGGCATCTACGCCGTCGCCAACCTGCGCGGCGGCGCGGAATTTGGAGAAGACTGGCACCGCGCCGGCATGCTCGACAAGAAGCAGAACGTTTTTGACGACTTCATTGCCGCGGGCGAATATCTGATTGCGCAAAAATATACCGATAAAGACCACCTCGCGATTCAAGGCGGGTCTAATGGAGGACTGCTCATGGGTGCGATGATCACACAGCGCCCCGATCTCTTCCGCGCAGTCGTCTGCCAGGTTCCGTTGCTCGACATGTTGCGCTACCAGAACTTCCAGATCGCAAAACTTTGGATTCCCGAGTACGGTTCGTCCGACGATCCCCAGCAGTTTGAGTGGCTTTATGCCTACTCGCCTTATCAGCACGTGAAGTCCGGCCAGGAGTATCCCTCGATCCTCTTTATGACGGGAGATACCGATACCAGAGTCGATCCCATGCATGCCAAGAAAATGACGGCGCTCATGCAGGCGGATGCGAAGAATGGCGCCAGCCGCGAGCGGCCGATCCTTCTGCGCATCGACGTCAAAGCCGGACACGGCCAAGGCAAGCCGGTTGCGAAGCAGATCGAAGAGAGCACCGATATGTACTCCTTCTTGTTCTGGCAGTTGGGAGTGAAGCCGTAGTCTTGCCGGGACGGCTGACTCGCCCAAACCCGACTCTTACCCGGCCCCAGTGCGTTGCGCTCTGTGGTTAAATGATCTACGTGGAGACTGTCGCTAAGATCCGTGTTCTGGTGGCCAAGCCTGGCCTAGACGGTCACGACCGTGGAGCTAAGGTAATTGCCCGTGCTCTCCGCGATGCCGGAATGGAAGTTATTTATACGGGCCTGCGCCAAACGCCGGAGATGATCGTCAGCGCATCCTTGCAAGAAGATGTACAAGTCATCGGACTTTCAATTCTCTCGGGAGCGCACAACGCGATCGTCCCGCGCGTGATGGACCTGCTCAAGCAAAACAAAATGGATGACGTGTTGGTTCTCGTCGGCGGCATTATCCCCGATCAGGATGTCGAAGGCCTCAAGAAAATCGGCGTCGCCGGCATCTTCCAGCCCGGCACTCCCATGGACAACATCGTCAAATTCATCCGCGAGCACGTGAAGCCGCAAGGCGCGCCCGTCGCCTGAGTCGCTTGCCTGAAAGTTTCATTTTAAGTTCTTTCGTCGTTTTGAAATTTGTCATTCCGGGGAAAGCGAAGGATCCGCTTTTTGTTGCTGCGCTCCCGGAGAGCATGGCATTTATCACGCCGGATGGCGCATCATGGTCGCGTGCTCTCACCGTTCTTCCAAACCGAATCCGCCGGCCCGGCGGACGTCATCCGGCTCATTTCGCACGACAAGACGAATCGCCTGACCCGCGCTTGTGTGCAAGCGCTGACCGCTGCTATTGAGCAAATGAAACGTCAGAATCAACTCCGTCCCCTGATCCTCGCGGGCAATTCCCAATTCTTCTCCGTAGGGGCCGACCTAAACGAAATCAATGCGCTGACCGGCCCGGAGGCCTACGAATTTTCCGCCATCGGGCAACGGCTCATGCGCACAATCGAAACGTATCGCGCGCCCGTAATCGCCGCCGTCGAAGGCCATTGCATGGGCGGAGGCCTCGATCTCGCGCTCGCGTGTCACCGTAGAATTTCTTGTGCTATCTCCATCTTCGGACATCGCGGCGCGGCTCTTGGCCTGATGACGGGATGGGGTGGGACGCAACGCTTGCCGCGGTTGATCGGGAGAGCTCGAGCTCTGGAACTCTTCATCGCAGCAGAAAAAATCTCAGCCGCGCGAGCGCTTGAGATCGGACTGGTGGAAGCTGTTGTCGAACGTCCAGTTGAAGAAGCGATACGCTCACTCCAAGCCGCGGCATCCATCTCGGCGCTGGTATAGTAAGTACTTTCACTGCGAGTCTGGAATCCAGCCCTCATGCGCGAACGCAACGAGTCGACCGCCATCTTGATCAACAACGTCTTGCCTACCAAGCTCGACCCCAGTTCGCTTCGCTTTGAATCGAACATGCGCGGTCTCGCGGAAATCGTTGCACAGGTCCGTAACGAGGAAGAAAAAATATGCGAGGGTGGTGGCCCGAAGGCCATCGAAAGCCAGCATGCCAAGTCGCGCCTGACCGCCCGGGAACGCATTAAACTTCTCGTCGATCCGGGATCGTTCTTCGAACTCGGTCTCTACGCTGCGCACAAAATGTATGAGGAATGGGGTGGCGCTCCCGCCGCCGGTGTCATTACGGGGCTGGCCCGCATTCACACCCGCATGGTCATGCTCATCGTGAACGATGCCACGGTGAAAGCCGGCGCTTTCTTTCCGATGACCTCGAAGAAAGTGATTCGTGCGCAAAACATCGCCATCGAAAATCGAATTCCTACCGTCTATCTAGTCGATTCTGCGGGAGTTTTTTTGCCTTTGCAGGAAGACGTCTTTCCCGACACCGACGATTTCGGCCGCGTCTTCCGCAACAACGCCGTCATGTCGGCCAAGGGGATTCCGCAGATTGCGGCCATCATGGGCATGTGCGTTGCCGGCGGAGGCTACCTTCCCGTGATGTGCGATCACGTCCTGATGACCGACGGAAGCGGCCTGTTTCTTGCAGGTCCCGCGCTCGTGCAGGCCGCCATAGGACAGAAAGTTTCGGCCGAAGAATTAGGAGGAGCTGCGATGCATTCCACCATCAGTGGCACGGTCGACTTTCGCGAGCCAACCGACGAGGCCTGCCTGAACCGCATTCGTTCTCTCATCGATAAATGGGGATACCGTCGCCAATCGCTATGGGATCGCAGGAAGCCTGTCGATCCTGCCATGCCAGCCGAAGAAATCTACGGTGCCTATGACGCATCGTCCGCGCGCCCATATGACATGAAAGAAATCATCGCGCGTATTGTCGATGAAAGCCGTTTCGACGAATACAAGCCAGAGTACGGTAAAACGCTGATCTGCGGCTACGCCCGCATTGGAGGCTTCGCCGTCGGCATCGTCGCCAATCAGAAACTCCACGCTACGCAGACCGATCACGAAGGTCACAAGCGTGTCGAATTTGGAGGAGTGATTTACACCGAGTCAGCCGAAAAAGCCGCTCGCTTCATTATGGATTGCAACCAGAGCCTCATCCCGCTTATTTTTTTCCACGATGTTAACGGCTTCATGGTTGGACGCGACGCCGAGTGGTCGGGCATCATCAAAGCCGGGGCAAAAATGGTGAATGCCGTTTCGAATTCCGTCGTCCCGAAAATCGCCATCATTGTTGGAGGCTCTTTCGGCGCCGGACACTACGCCATGTGCGGCAAGGCCTTCGATCCCCGTTTCGTTTTTGCGTGGCCAACCGCAAAATATGCAGTCATGAGTGGAGACGCCGCCGCCGGTACGCTGGTCGAAATTAAAGTCAAGCAACTGGAACGCAGCGGCAAGAAACTGAGCGACGAAGAAAGAAAAGAGCTTCTGGATTCAACCAAGAAAACCTATGACGAACAGACTGACCCACGCTACGGCGCAGCCCGCCTGTGGATCGACAAAATTATCGACCCCATGGAGACGCGACAGGCGATCACGCAGGCATTAGAAGCGGCTGCGCTGAACCCCGAGGTGCCGGAGTTCAAGGTGGGAGTGCTGCAAACGTGATCCAACCTACCGTCAAACTAATCGAATGTCCCCGTGATGCCTGGCAAGGCCTCAAAGGCCAGATCCCTGCCGATCTCAAGACGAACTATCTCCAAGCCCTGATCTCCGCGGGTTTCAAGCACATCGATGCCGTCAGCTTTGTTTCAGCCAACGCTGTGCCACAGATGGCAGACTCCGAGGAGGTTCTGAAAGAACTCAAAGCGCCGGACGACGTGGGGATAATCGGGATCGTGGTCAACGAAAAAGGAGCACAGCGCGCTATCGCCACCAACGCCGTGCGCACTTTGGGATTTCCGTATTCCATTTCTCCGACCTTTCTGCAGAACAATCAACGCCAATCGTTAGAAGATGCCATCGAAGAACTGGAAAAGATCGAAAAGAAAGCCGACGAAGCCGGACTGAGCACGGTCGTCTATATCTCGATGGCATTCGGCAATCCCTACGGGGACGATTGGACCGTCGACGAAGTTGTCGCTGCCGTCGGCTTGCTTGAGTTGCAAGAGATTCGTACGATTTCGCTAGCGGATACCGTTGGTGTGGCGTCGCCCGAAAAAATTAAAGATGTTGTCGGGGCTGTTCTGTCCGAATATGGCTATCTCGAAATCGGAGTTCATCTGCATAGCCGCCCCAACGACGCTGCCGTCAAAATCATCGCAGCCTACGATGCGGGATGCCGCCGTTTCGATTCTGCGATCGGAGGTTTAGGCGGGTGTCCGTTTGCCCAGGATGCTCTGGTCGGAAACATTGCAACGGAAACAGTGATCGAAGTCCTGCGCAGCCGCGGCGCTGAATTGCCCGCGCTGAAATCTCTCGACGCTCTTGTACGTGCAAGCGCAGAGATCGGCGTGCGGTATAGGGATGCAACGGCCGCCGACTGATCTCCGAAAATTGATCACCGAGAACCGATGAACTACAAATCCCTCCAACTCGCCCTCGACCACGACATCGCGACCCTAACGCTGAACCGTCCCGACAAGCGCAATGCCGTCAGCTACGAACTGATTGACGATCTTCTGCACGCGCTCGACGAGGTCAACCAATCATCCGCCCGCATTCTGATCCTGACCGGGGCGGGGAAGGCCTTTTGCTCGGGAATGGATCTCGATAATCTGAAATCCCTGATCGGACGAACTCCCGCTCAGAATCTCGAAGACTCACGGACCATGGTGGGTCTGTTCCGCTCGCTCTACGAATTTCCAAAGCCAACCATCGCTGCAGTCAATGGAGCTGCGATCGCTGGAGGCACGGGCCTCGCTTTCCTCTGCGATTTCACGCTCGCTGTGCCCGAAGCCAAGTTCGGCTATACCGAAGTTCGCGTTGGATTTGTGCCCGCGATCGTCTCGACTTTCCTGCTTCGCCAGGTCGGAGAAAAAATAGCCCGAGACCTCTTGCTCACAGGCCGCATTTTCGACGCTGCTGAAGCTCTCAAACTTGGTTTGATCAACGAAATCGTTCCGCCCGAAAATTTGCTGGACCGCGCTCGCGAGTTGGCTCTGCAACTCGCAGAGAACAGCCCGCTCTCGCTCTTTTACACGAAGCGCCTCTTGACCGACCACGCCCGCGCCGATCTCGATTCGCAAATTGAAGCCGCCATCCGCGAGAACGCCGGAATCCGCGAGAGCGCTGACTTTCGCGAGGGCATCGAAGCTTTCCTCGAAAAGCGCAAGCCCAAGTGGACGGGCCGATGACTGGTTCTTCGGATCAGAAGGTAACAGTCAATGAAACTCGTATCCGCGTACGGTACGCCGAAACCGATCAGATGGGTGTCGTTTACCACGCCAATCATTTCATCTGGTTCGAAGTCGGACGCGTGGAATTTCTTCGCCAGCTCGGCTTCAGCTATAAAGACATGGAGCGCGAGGACGATTGCTACATTGCGGTTGTCGATGCCC
>Ga0302319_10007114_pt1 | contig 22059 bp, 18 predicted proteins | sample Bog_T0_2_FD_203319 | JGI IMG/M metagenome (GOLD analysis project Ga0302319, IMG submission 203319) | Peat permafrost microbial communities from Stordalen Mire near Abisko, Sweden - Bog_T0_2 | ecosystem: Environmental > Terrestrial > Soil > Wetlands > Peat | place: Sweden: Abisko, Stordalen Mire... | reverse complement strand
CGATTTTATTTTTCATCCGGCCAAAAATTAATCGTGAATTCCGAAGTTGGTTCGGGCCACTCGAGCAAGGTCTTGATCGACAGCGGGTCGGGCAGGCGAAGCCCTGGAAATTTCGTACCCGCTGGTTGCAGGCGCGGCGCGCACGGAGTGACGCGCCCTACCGCGCTGGGCGCGCGGCAGGTCTTCTCGAATGCACTGCCCACTTCGGAGTTCGGGTTGCTGTCATCGAATCGGATTTCAACGTCTTTCATTGTGGCGTGTTTTCAAAATGGTTTTGGGTGGCACAGGCCACTGGCCGGTGCCGTCCGGCGACTCGCCGGACGGAACGGAGAGCCGCATTTTTCCGGCAACGGCGCGTGGGAGAAACCCGGAGCGCCTGGCCATTCCGGTTGGCGGGTCGCCAACCGGGACGGGCGGGTCGCCCGTTCCACCCATTTCAAAAACCCGCCCTGGCCCGGATATTTCATAGCGAAACCGGCAAAACCATGGCAAACCATTGTAGCGCAGGCTTCCCAGCCTGCCGTATCGCAGGTTTCCAAACCTGCGTGCCGTGTCTTTTCAACCACGCATCCGAACGTGTTTGCGCCCCTCTTTTCATAGGGTTCTTCGCGACTCTTTCCAAAATGGCTATGAAATATCCGGGCTGGGACCGCAAGCGCGTGCCTCATTGCGCGGTCAAGCGCCCCATCACCTTCAGTTCCGCCAGTGCCGGGGCCTGGTTTTCGGGGGTGCCGATGATCGTCACGCGAATAAATCGTCCACGCACGGAACCGTTGGGCACGGCATCCGTGTATTCCCTGCCCGCACCCGCCGACTGAGTGCGATCCGCCAACCGTTTCCAGCCGGTTTCGCCATCATCGGAAATCTCGGCCTGATAACGCCAGTCGCCCGGGGTGGGGAATAGCAGATTGATCTGGCGGACGGCCACCAGGCGCTCCAAATCCACGCGCCACCAGGCATTCGTATCCCCCGCCGCGGCCTGCCAGAACGTCTCCGGGTTGCCATCGTTGGCCAGGCGTCCGCTGTGACCAGGAGCCTCGCTGCTGGCGCGGGTGGGATTTTCCTGGCCCATGACGACAATCGAGCCATTGTCCTGGTTGCCGGTGAAGCGCACATAAGGCCGGGCTTTCACCAGGGGCGTCTGGCCGGCGATGAACTGCGGCTCGCCCAGGGAGGTGATTTGAATTGTGGCGTCCTGCAACCCCGGCGAGGTGGCGCGAATCAAGGTGGGGCCAGCCTGGTAGGCGCGGAACTCCATGGCGGCCATGCCGTCGCGAATCGTGATGTCCGAGTCGGGGGCGAAGGTGATGCTGCGACCGGTGGGAAACTCGCCCGGACCGGATTCCACCGTGAGGGTCACGGGTGGAGAGTTGCTGATCGCCCGGCCATCCTGGTCCACCACCGTCACGATCAGTTGCGCGTCATCCGTGCCGTCCACGGCATGAAGGATGGTTTTATCCGCCGTCAGGGTGAGGGCGGCGGGCAGGCCATTGGTGGGCCAGGCCGGCGGGGGGATGTGCCGGTACTCGTTGCGATACCAATACCACTGCCGCTTGGGCAACCGGTAATAATCCACGAGGCCCATGCCGCCGAACCGGCGGCCGGCAATGCTGCCGTGATCGAAGGCGCACCAAATCACCTCCCCGCTGCGCCACGGCAACCGCCACGATCCCTCCTCGCGATTCGCTCCCGGAGTTCCGGGCAAATCGCCCCAGCCCGGCGCATATTTGCCGGGCCGGTCCGCCATGGTTGAACCATATTCGCTCACCACACTGGCCACGCCGGGATTGGCAAACAGCCGGGCGCCATCCCCGTTGTATCCGGCAATATCTCCCAGCTTGTCCAGGCTCCCGCGCTGGCAACCGCCAATGGCGGCGGGGCGCGTGGGATCCAGTTCGTGCGAATAGGCGACCAGCGAGGAAAGCAGGCTCCGCACCTTGGGCATGACTTTGGCATCGCTGAAAAACGGCTCATTGCACATGCTCCAGACAATGATGGAAGGATGGTTGCGATGGATGCGGATCATGTCGCGCAGGCTGGCTTTGACGCTCGCCTCGAAATCCGCCTCATCGGCGGGATTGACGGGATAGGCACTGGAACTCCAGGCCACGCCCTTGAAACCGCCGGTGCCCCAGAAACAATTTTCCGACCAGAACAACACGCCCAGTTCGTCGCACGCCGCCGCAAAGGCCGGCGCGTGCGGATAATGCGAACCGCGAATGAAATCGAAGCCGGCATCCTTGACCAGCTTCACGTCGCGATGGAAGCCGCTGTCGGCCACCGCATCGCCCCAGCCGGCATGGTCCTGATGCACGTTGGCACCCTTGAAATAGTAATGTTCGCCGTTGAGGAAAAAACCCTGATCGGCGGTGAATTTGAACCAGCGGAAGCCAAAGCTGGTCGTGTAATCATCCACTGGATGGCCGGCCGCCAACACCACGGTTTTCACCGAATACAGATTGGGTTGATCCGGGGACCACAGCTTCGGATTCGCCACCGGCGTGCTGGTTTGATCAAAGGTGCCCGTCGCACCCGCCGGGATGGTTTGGGTGGATTTCATCTGCGCCACCAGGGTTCCGTCGGCCGCCACCACCCGGGTTTCCACGGTGGCCGTTTTGGCTGCCCCGGAGTCATTCACGACCTCAGTCTGCACGTCCACCGTGCCGGATTCCCTGGTCACCTGCGGCGTGGTGACCCGCGTGCCGTACCACGCCACATGCAAGGGCGCGGTGACCACCAGCCGCACATCGCGATAGATGCCCCCGGAAAAAACGTGCTCCCCGCCGCGTGGTGCCAGCCGGGGGTTCCAGATATTGTTGACGCGCACCGCCAGCACGTTGTCCCCCGGCTGCAAGGCGGCGGTGACGTCCAGGGTGAAGCCGGTATAACCCCCTTGATGCCCGCCCACGCGCGTGCCATTCACGAACACTTCCGCCACTTGAAACACGCCGTCGAATTCCAGGCTGACCCGCTGGCCCGCCCAGGCCGCCGGCACGTTCAGATGTTTGCGATACCAGCCGTAGCCGACATAAAATTTGTCCGTGGCCGCAAAATAGGGCAGCGAGAAGGAATGCGGCAGATTGGCGTCCGTCCACGTGGCGTCGTCAAAGGAGGCCGCGCTGGCATTCGTCACGTCCCCCAGTTGAAACTTCCATTCGCGGTTGGCGTTGAGCACCTGGCGGCTGTCCGCCTGCGCGACCAGGAGGCTGAGCAGAAAGCAAACGGTTCCCAAGACACACGAGGGAGTCAAGTTGCGGTGATGATTCATGGATTGGCGGTTGATTTTCCACAGGCTGACAAAAAAAACCCGGGAAGCAAAGACTGATTTGGTTTCGCTGCAAACTGCCGCGCGTCCTTGCGGGTCATGGTTCAACCGGGACCGTGGCCTTTTCCAGCGCGGCAAAAATCTCGGTGCCGTTTTTCTCCGCCGGTGGGAACGGGGCGCCGCAATGCTCGCACGTTTCCCGGTCCACCACCCGCAGTTTCTGGCAGTTCCCACAGGTTTCACGAGCCGGCCATTCCTGCACGCAGAAGAGCACCAGCAAACCAACGAGGCCGAAGAAAAAGATGAACCCCGTCCAACCCGCCGTTGCCGCCAACGGAAAGCGGTAACGCCGAATCTGCATCCCACCGAGGAGGGCGCAGACCACCGCGAGCGGCATCCCTTTCCAACCCCAGTCCGGATAGTGAATCCCGCCCTCGTAATACCAGCGCTTGCCGGTTTCCACCACGGAGGCGATGGGCGGCATTAATGCCTCCCCCAATTTGTCGGTCCAGTCCTCCGGCGTATCATATCGGATCGCCGGCAGGTCGCGGGATTGCGTTGGTTCGCCATCCGGCCCGATCCACTGGACGCGGATTGGCATTTTCCAGCCGGATTTGGAATTTAATTCATAATCCGGTCTAAACCAGAGGGCATAACTGTTCGTCACGCCATGGAAATCGGCATGTTCGTCAAGCCGCGACAACGAAACGTCCGGGTATTTTTCAAAACCCGGATCGTAAGGCACTTTGAAAACCACCCGTCCTTCATGATCCAAGTAATACACGCTATTCCGGGTGGCAAACAAGAAGCTTTGGCTTTCGTCCTGTCCGTAGTTATTTTGTTGCCCTTCATAGCCCGCGACTTCCTCATTCGTGAGCGTCAGAACTGCTTGCAGCGTGCGCTCCTTGAAATCCACCCGGTAAATGGTCTTCGCCGCCGGAATAAACTTGCGGGGCACATCACCGCTCCGGTAGAAGTAATATTCAGAAGTTCCCCGCGTCACAAACGGGTCGGTCGCCCCACCGTCGGCCCCCCGCGCCTCCAAGGTGGCAACCTGCTTGCAGGTGCGCCCATCAAAACCGACCAGCTTTCCGTGCCGGTCCAAATACCAGAGGGTATGGTCCGTGATATTCCACAGGTTAAAAAAACTGCCGGTATTCAGGGGATTGACCGGCTCCCCTTGAAACCGCCTGTCCACCCCGGGACCATAAGCGAACTGAAGTTGTGCTTTCTTGTACTTCATCTCCTGGCCGGTTTTAGGGTCCAGCAACGGATGTCCCGCCAAATCCTTGATTTCGTCATGCTCTCCATTGTGGCTAATTTTGCAGACGGTCCCATCCCGTAGCATCTGGTAACTGGCATATTGGGGACGAAAGGGGTGACTCAAGATCAGGGAGACCAATCCGCCGGCGACCAGCAAAGCCAGCGCGCAGCCGGCCGTCATGACTGCCGTCAGCGCCAGTTTTCCGATCGCTGGCTGGCCGCGATAAAAACCGTCCGTCTGGTACGCACCCCAGACCGCCAGCCCCAGCACGCCAACGGCAAATCCGATCAGGGTCAGCGACTGGTAATATTGCGGACAGGTAAAGATCCCCCCAAAAGCGGCAATGCCCCAGCCCACGCCCAAACCCCGGCTGGCGTACCACCGCGCCAGCCGCAAACCCGTCAGCACCCCGGCAAAATAACCCGCCAGCCCCGCCAGAAATATTTCCAGCAGCGGCAGCGCCATGGGCCATTCAAATGGTGCCGCCACATGGCCCGGCAGCCAGACCACGACCACCAATCCCGCCAGCGGCAGCCCCGCGCTCACCCCATAAAGCACCAGCCCCGCAATCGTTTTCCCCAGAAAAATATCGTGGCGCGTGACCGGCCGGTGGACTAAATAGGCCCACAAATCCCGGTGGGCTTCATTCCGCGTTTGCATCCAGCCCAGCACCGCGCCAAACAGTCCGCAAAATAACACCGCCTCCTTGAGCAGCAAGTTCGACAGCAGCGGTTGGAGGCTGCTGGGTTGCGCGGATATGTTAAGGAGCAGATAATCCAGCATCGTCCGGCTCTGGTGATAGCCGTGGGCCAGCAGCAGCAAAAACAGCAGCAGTCCGATCAGGGCCAACGGCAGGTTCTCCCGCAACTCTTTTTTGATCAAGGTCTTCATGCTTGCGCCTCCAATTCCGACAAAATGAATGTTTTTTCGCCGCGCTCCCCCAGGTAACTGATGAATGCGTCCTCCAGCGTCAGCGGCACCGGCTCCATTTCCCGCGGGCTGAGCGCTTGCAGGATTTTTTCCGCCGCGCCGCCGTGCGGCACAATCGTCACCCGCAATTCGTTTTCCATGCGGACGGCCTGCAGCAGGCCGGGAATCTTCGGCAGGGCCGGCGGCGGGCCGGGAAAACGCAGGCGCAGTTGCCGCACGCGCGCGCGGAAGGTATCCAGCGGACAGCACGCACGCAAAACGCTCCGGTCGAACACCGCCAGGTAATCCGCCACGCGCTCCACGTCCGATAAATGGTGCGACGAGAAAAAAATGGTCCGGTCCGACCGGCGCGTGAGATAAATCATGGACTCAATCAGCGCCCGCCGCGCCACGGGATCCAGCCCCAACCCCGGATCATCCAGCACCAGCAGTTCCGGTTCCGGCGCCAGCGTGAGCGCCAGACACAACCCCGCCCGCTCCCCGCGCGACAAATCCTTCACTTTCGCCGCTGGCTGCAAGCCAAAATGGCCCAGCACGCCCCGGTAAATCCGGTCATTCCAACGCGGAAAGAAGCGGGCTTGAAACGCGCCGCATTCCCGCACCTGCATCCATCCGTAAAGCTGGTGCTCCTCGGTCAGATAGCCAATGCGGGCGCGGACCTCCGGCGTCAATGTTCGGATATCATGCCCCAGGATGCGGCCCGCTCCCCGGGTGGGGGCCAGCAGCCCCATCAACATGCGGATGGTGGTCGTCTTGCCGGAACCATTCCGGCCGAGAAACGCAAACACGCATCCGCGCGGCACCTCCAGATTCAATTCATACACGGCCGCCCGCGCGCCAAAATATTTGGTCAAACCGCAGGCTTGGATAACGGTCTCTTCATTCATTGCGATCGCCTCCTTTGGGGTGTTTCCACTGATGCATTTTCGCCTCAAACGCCGCGCGCAGTTCCGCCGGCGTGAAATCCAGGGTCATGGCCTCGCCGATCAGCGCCCCCAGCAGCGGCTCCAGCCGGCGCCAGCCCTCATCGCGGGAAAAAACCTTTCGTTTGGGGGTGATAAACACGCCCCGACCGGCCCGCGATTCCAGCAGCCCCTCCCGCATGAGTTCGCCATAGGCCCGGGCCACAGTGTTGGGGTTCACCACCAATTCCTCCGCCAGCACCCGCACACTCGGCAATTGATCCCCCACGGCCAGCCCGCCCGTCGTCACCGCCAGCCGCACCTGTTCGGTGATTTGCTGGTAGATCGGCGTGTTCGAGCCGGTATTGATGTGAAAGACGATAGGCATTTAAACTGTGTACTAATACATTTAGTACACTAGAACACAAAATGCAAGCACAAAATGAGTTGCCGTTAACCCGGATATTTCATGGTAAAACCGGCAAAACCATGGCAAACCCTTGTAGCGCAGGCTTCCCAGCCTGCCGTATCGCAACCCCTGAGCCGTTCCGTCAACGGAAAATCCATGGCTTTCTTCATCCAGAATGACGCCGCAAAGAGCAGGCCTGAAAGGCCGCAACATGACAACCCAGGGCAACGCCCTGGGTTTGCCGCCACCGTTGCCATCAAGCGCTGAAAGCGCGCAACCATTCTTCTGCTGACACGACGGCATTCCAACGTCGTAGCGCAGGCTTCCCAGCCTGCTGTTGGCAAGCCGAGCTTCGGCTCGCAGGGTTCCAAACCTGCGTGCCGCGTCTTTTCAACCACGCATTCGCACGTGTTTGCGCCCCTCTGTTCATAGGGTTTTTCGCGACTCTTTCCAAAATGGCTATGAAATATCCGGGTTAAGGCCGTGGATATAAAAGAAACCGGACAGCCGAAGCTGTCCGGTTCTTAAGGATGGATGGAATGGAACGGAAGGAAATTAATCAATAGCGCTCACGGCGTTCGCCGCGGTCGCTGCGGCGGTCGCCGCCGCCGCTGCCAGCGAAGCGGTCGCCCCGGGGCGCACGCTCTTCGCGCGGACGGGCGACGTTGACGGTGATCTTGCGGCCTTGAAAATCTTTGTCGTGGAACTGCTCAATGGCCTTCTGGGCTTCTTCGGCCGAGCCGTACTCCACGAAGGCAAAACCGCGGGAACGGCCGGTCATTTTGTCGAGCATCAGGTTAACGGACGTCACCGCGCCCGCCTGGGCGAAGTAATCTTGAAGATCGTTTTCCCCGGTCTGGAAAGACAGGTTGCCGACGAATAATCTGGCTTGGCTCATAGTTAATGGAGACGCTCAAAAGACCGAGTGGGAGGACTGCATCGGCAGGATCGCTGAATGTCGTTGTTTGCGTTGCGTTTCACGGACAATTCTGTCGGACTGACACCGTCACGGTTACATGCTTTGAACGAGACACAGAAGCGTTGTAGCACGAACCCAAAAAAAGTCAATGCTTTATTTTCATAACTTTTCAAACGATGGCCGCCCCAAAATTTTTGAAAAACAAGTATTGACTTCACCGGTCAGTTTGGTAAGTTCCACGTCCCTTTTGATTGGATTTTGAAATGAAAACGCATTTGCCGAAAGTGAATCTGGACCAGCGCAAGTGGCATGTAATTGATGCCGACGGCGCGGTCCTCGGCCGCCTGGCCGTCCAAGTAGCCGACATCCTGCGCGGCAAGAACAAACCCGTTTACACGCCGCATCTCGATGCCGGTGACTTTGTCATCGTCGTCAATGCCGAGAAAGTGCGCGTTACCGGCAAAAAAGAGACCGACAAGGAATACATGACGTATTCCGGCTGGAAGGGTGGCGAAAAGTACGCCACCGTCGCCGATTTGCGGGCCAAACACCCCGAATTGATCATTGAGCGCGCGGTCAAGGGCATGATTCCCAAGAACCGCCTGGGCCGGGTGTTGCTGACCAAGCTGAAAGTGTTCAAGGGACCCAAGCACAACCATGAGGCGCAGACTCCCGCTGTGCTCGCACCCGCCAACTAATTTATGTCCACCAAGACCATCGAATACCTCGGCACTGGCCGCCGCAAGACGGCCATCGCCCGCGTTCGCCTCGCCACCGGCACCGGCAAGATCGTTGTCAACGGACGCCCGGTGGAAAGCTATTTCATGCTGGACACCCAGCGTTCCACCATCACCTCGCCGCTGACCGTCACCGGCACGGCCGACAAGCTGGATGTGAAAGTCAATGTCGTCGGCGGCGGCCCCAACGGCCAGGCCGGCGCCACGCGCCACGGCATCGCCCGCGCGCTGCTGAAGTTCGACGCCAATCTCCGTCCGGCCCTGAAAGCCGAAGGCTTCCTCACCCGCGATCCCCGCGAACGCGAACGGAAGAAGTACGGCCAGCCCGGCGCCCGCAAGCGCTTCCAGTTCAGCAAGCGCTGATCTTTTGGACGAATTTTGCAACCCGCTGGCCCTGCCGGCGGGTTTTTTATTTACTTTGTTCCTTGGTCCCTTTGTTGTTCAATGATTTCCTGCTTTGACATGAAAACGAAAAAAGTCGCCATTGTGGGTGCGTCCGGATATTCCGGCGAGGAACTCGTCAAACTGCTGCTGCATCATCCGCAGGCGGAACTGGTGGCGGTCACCTCGCGCCAGAACGCGGGCCAGTCCCTCGCGCAAGTGTTTCCAAAGTTCGCCAGCCACCCCAAATCCAAGGCGCTCCGCTTCACCGAGCCCAACGCCGAGCTGCTCGCCAAACAGGCCGACGTGGTGTTCCTGGCGCTGCCGCATGGCGTGGCGGCGGAGTACGCCATCCCGCTGGTCGCGGCGGGCTGCGTGGTGATTGATCTCAGCGCCGATTTCCGGCTGAAAAGCGCGGAGATCTACCGGGATTTTTACGCGCACGAACATCCCGCGCCCGACCTTTTGAAAAAAGCGGTTTACGGCCTGCCGGAATTTTACCGCGCCGAGATCAAGAAATCGCTGCTGATCGCCTCGCCCGGCTGTTATCCCACGAGCATTTTACTGCCCACGATTCCGCTGCTGAAAGCGGGACTGATCCAGACCGCCGGCATCATCGCCGATTCGCTGAGCGGCGTGACCGGGGCGGGCCGCAAGGCGGAGGTGGACTACCTTTTTTGCGAGTGCAACGAAAGCGTGCGCCCCTACGGCGTGCCGAAGCACCGGCACTTGTCTGAAATCGAGGAACAAATGTCGTTTGCCGCCGGCACCAAAGTCGTGATCCAGTTCACGCCGCACTTGATTCCCGTGAACCGGGGCATTTTGTCCACGCTCTATCTGACGCCGGCCGTGCCGCTGGCCACGGCGGAGGAACTGGCCGCGTTCGGCGCGAAAATCACCGCGTGCTACGCCAAAGCCTACGCCGACGAACCGTTTGTGCGGCTCCTCGAAGGCAAGGCGCTGCCCGACACGAAAAATGTCGTCGGCACGAACGTCTGTGAAATCGCCTGGCGTCTGGATCCGCGCACCGGCCGGTTGATCGTGATGAGCGCCGAGGATAACCTGGTCAAAGGCGCCAGCGGCCAGGCCGTGCAAAGCATGAACCTGATCTGCGGCTGGCCGGAGACCGCCGGGTTGGTTTGATCCGGCTGGAAAATGGTCACCCCCTGTCACTGGAACGCCGCCGAGTATGCGGCGAATTCCGCCGTGCAGTTAAGCTGGGCGCGGGAGGTCATCGCCCGCCTCCACCTGCAAGGCCACGAACACATCCTGGACGTGGGCTGCGGGGATGGCAAGATCACGGCGGAACTCGCCCTGGCGGTGCCGCGCGGACGGGTGCTGGGGGTGGATGCCTCGCCGGAAATGATCGCGTTCGCGCAACAAGCGTTCCCGCCCGCCGCCAATCTGAAATTTCAGATCGGTGACGCCCGCCGGCTGGAATCCGTGGGCGGCCCGTTTGACTTGGTCTATTCCAACGCCGCACTGCATTGGGTGGATGACCATGAAGCCATCCTGCGCGGCGCGGCGGCGGCCTTGAAACCCGGCGGACGGCTGATGATCTCGTGCGGCGGCAAAGGCAACGCGCACGATGTTTTCCTGGCGTTGCGCCCGGAAATGCGGCGGCCACGGTGGCGCGAATTTTTCCGTCTTATGCCCCTGCCCTATTTTTTTTATTCACCCGGCGATTATCACCGATGGCTGCCCAAATGGGGCTTTAAGATCAACGCGCTCCGCCTGGTCCCCAAGGACGCCCGCTACGATGGCGCGGCGGGCCTCGCCGTGTGGCTGCGCACCACCTGGCTGCCGTTTGTGCAGCGCGTGCCGGAACCTCTGCGGGAGGCCTTCATCGCCGCCGTCACGCGGCGTTATCTCGCGAAACATCCGTTGGATGCCGCCGGTCAGGTACACGTCCGCATGGTGCGGCTGGAAATCGAGGCCGAGCGCTTGGTCTCATTACCATAATTAAGGGTGAAGCGCGGTTTTGGTCGGGGTTAACCCGGATATTTCATAGTGAAACCGGCAAAACCATGGCAAACCCTTGTAGCGCAGGCTTCCCAGCCTGCCGTATCGCAGGTTTCCAAACCTGCGTGCCGTGTCTTTTCAACCACGCATTCGAACGTGTTTGCGCCCCTCTTTTCATAGGGTCTTTCGCGACTCTTTCCAAAATGGCTATGAAATATCCGGGTTAAAGTATACGGGGGGGTACAACAGTAATGACGGTATCACCACCACTGTCCCCGGCTCCCGAATTCACCGGGGGAAAATTAACGGGTTGGGGGTGCAAAAAACTGTTTACCTTGGAGTCATACTCCGCCCCGTACAGGTCCAAGTCATACAGGATTTGCCGGGTTAACACGGGCGGATCATCCTGCCGCTGCCGGTCGCGGAGCGATTTGTGTCCGCCGAAATAATAGCGGACGCCAAACAGCCAGTGATGGTAGTCATATTCCCCGTAGGCGACCTCGGCAGTCAGGGCCAGGCCATTGATGGGCGTTTGGTATTCGATTTCGCCCTGCCCCAGACTGTCCTCGAAGGCGGTGGTATAGGAGGCCCCCAACCGCAAGTTGTTCAATAGATAATAGTCGGCGGAAATCCTGCCAATAAACCGGGTGGGATTGGTGTCAACGGGGGACGGCACGATGGAATTGACCGTGCGGAATTGGACTGCTCCGTAGTCTATTGATCCCACGCCGCCGAAAAATCCCAAGGTAAACCGTCCCAGATAGCATTCCCCTTCCAAGCCGGCTTGGTAGGAATCCAGTCCATCGCGGCACAGATAGCCGCCGGTGAGTCCCAGCAGCCCGATATTCGGATCGCGCCAAAAGAGATGGCCCGCGCCGCTGGCGAAGTTCAGGTTGTCGACCCGGCTGTAAAGTCCATCGGCTTGGAAGCCAAACTGAGGGGTGATCGGCAGGGAAAAGCTGGCATCAAAAAGGTGGCCGACGGCGGAATTCATATCGCCGCCAGAATAATCCAGCTTGGCGTTGAATTCGGAAACGGCGTTGGTGGCCAGCAGCGGATCGCTCACCGCATTCGTCTGCGCCATGGCGGCGGGGACGAGGGGTAAAAGCAAAGCCAGCCCCAGCCAGCGTGGTGATTTTAAAATTGTAATCATGAAACTAATTCGTCCTGCGATTCTGATCTGGGTTGGATTATGAAATAAACCGCCGGGCCACGCAAGCGTTTAGCACGCCAAGACCGTTTCCGTCGTTTCCGTTCGGTGGCCCAAACGCCACTGGTCCGCAACCCGGGAGCCAGTGATTTCCATTTTTCGCCAGCTAGGGCGTCAGCAAACGGGTTGGAAAGTCGTTGCTATTGTAGGCGATCGTTGCGTTAACCCCGGAAACGCTGGTGATTTTCACCAGCAACCGCTGATTGCCGAAAGTGATCGCGGACGCCGAAAAGGGGTAGAGCGACGGGTGATTGCCGGTTCCCGTGGCGTTGATATTCTGCGTTTGGGAGCCAATGAGCCTGGCTCCACTTCCGCTGGCATTGACCTGATACAGATCCACCCGGATGTAGGAAGGGGAACCTGGGCTGTTGCTCCACAGGTAGAAATCCCAGGTCCCGGCAGCGGTGGTTCCGGTGACCGCCGGACTATACCAATAGGCGGCATTGGTGGTAATGAGCTGGATGGGCTGCCAGCCGGTGGTGCCGCTGCGATTCGTCTGCAGGTCTTGCCCCGCTGGGGACACTCCGCTGACGGGCGTATTGAACAGGTACCAGGTCTTCGGAATGGTCGTGGTTGAGGCCGCAGTGACCGTCAGGCTGACGGAGGTCGCGTGGGTGGTGCCGCCACTGGTTCCGGTAACGGTTACCATGAAGGTGCCCGTGGCCGCCGAACTCGATGCGCTCAAAGTCAGGGTGCTGTTGCCGCTCGTGGGGGTGGGGTTGAAACTCGCGCTCACCCCGCTGGGCAATCCGCTGGCCGATAGCGAGACGCTGCCGCTGAGATTGGTCTGGTTGAGAATGATGGTGCTGACCCCGCTGGCACCTTGCGCGACACTCAAGCTGGCCGGGCTGGCCGAAAGCGAGAAGCCAGCGGGAGTGGTATTGGTGGTATTTTGATAAACCCGCACATAATCCACGTACATCGTGGCTGGGAAGGTGGTGGCTGCATCCGGGCTACCCGGCCAGTTTCCCCCCACCGCGAGGTTCAACAGAATGAAGAACGGGAGATGAAAGGCCCCGGTGTTATTGATGTTATTGGTGATATTCGCCTGCAAAAACGGGTTGCCATCCACGTACCAAGTGATCATTCCAGGGTCCCATTCGATGGCGTAAACGTGGTATTGCGTAAAGTCCAGCACGGAGGAAATGCTGCCATAATCCGCTTCGCCATTGTCATACCAGTGGATGGTGCCGTTGATCGTCGTATTCAAATTGACCCGTTCCATGAGGTCAATCTCTCCGCACTCGGGCCAACCGACGGAGCCGAAGTTGTTGCCCAGCATCCAAAACGCCGGCCAAAGCCCCTGGGTCTGGCCCGAGGGCAGCCGGATGCTGGCCTCGATGCGACCATAAGTCCAGCTCTGCAAACCCTGGCTTTTCAAGCGGGCGGAGGTATAGTTCATTCCTCCGTAGGATTCCTGCCGGGCTTGGATGACCAGATTCCCGTTTTCGATCCGCACATTGTTTGTGCGGCTGGTGTAGTACTCCAGTTCGTTGTTGCCCCAGCCGCCGCTGCCGGTCCCGAGGTCGTAGGTCCAGTTGTCCGGGTTGATTGTCGATTCATTGAATTCGTCGCTCCAAACGAGGGTCCAACCCGCGCGGGTTGGGCTGGTCGCCAGCAGAATGGCCAGGCATATCAGCATTCTGACCCGCACGTTCACCGACAGGCAGGAGGAGGTTTTCATGGTTTTCATAAGGTTTTGGCTGGGGCATTAACTTGGCACAGGCACCGCGGAGGTATTGCAACATGACTACGGCGTGTCTGTTTGGCAGGTTTCATTGCGGTTGACTTGCAATTCGGGCAATTGATAGGGATTAATGCTAAAATAAGATAAATTAGCACCGCTGTCCATCCCCCAAATCGGGCCGTGGTGCATCCCATAAACGATGGATGCTGCCAGGCAATTTGCTGGCTTCGGGCGGGGTTTGCGGCAATAATGCCCGGGTGGATTATTGTCATGAAACCCTCTGAATTGTTTGGCGTGGTCGTCCGTACGACCGGATTTTTGATCGTCATTTTCGGCCTGTGGGAGATTTGGGGCGGGGGCGAAAATGTCGTGGAAAATCTGTTGGCCGCCGACAGCGGCGACCAGACCTCGAGTTTCACGTTTTTCGCCGATGGCGTTCCGGCGCTCTTCGTGGGCATCATTTTGTTTTTTGGCGCGGATTGGGTGGTGCGCGCCGCTTACCGTCAGCCGTAGGCAAAAGCAACCCAAGGGTTAGCTTCTTCAAATGCGCGAGTCATCAAAAAACCACCACCACAACCACGATCTGGCTGTGCTGGCGATGATTTTGGCAACCGCCCTGGTCATTTTCGAACTATGGATGGCCACCACCGATCACGACAACACCCGCGACCAGCACATGGGCACGGCCGTGACCTTCGCCCGGGGACATATCGACCTGCTGCACCCCATGCTGCTGGGATTTAACGCCAATGGCGTCCCCACCCCCTTGGATTTTCCCGTCTGGCAGGCCTTAACCGCCATATTGATGAAATGTTTCGGGATCTGGTATGGCTGGGGAAACATTGTGGCGCTCCTGTTCTTTTTCAGCTCGCTGGCGGCGCTCTTTGATCTCTGCCGCCGCGTCGGTTCCGCCCGCGTCGGGTGGTGGGCCGTGATCTTCTCCCTCGTCCAACCCCTGAGCTACATGGTGGGGGGCCAGGCGGGAGGCGACAGCACCACCTGGACCATCGCCATGTGGTTCATCTACTTCTGTTACCGCATGCTGCAGGACGGCGGCTGGGGTTGGTGGCTGGCGGCCTCGCTGGCCGGCGGCCTGTGCGCCATCACGAAAACACCCTTTTTCATGGCGGCGGGCCTGACCACATTTTTCTGGCTCCTGTTGCGCCACCGGCGATCCCTGCGGGCCTGGTTCTTTCTCAGCTCCGCCGGCGTCGTGGGCACGCTGGGGGTCATCGTCTGGAACTATTACTGCCACCTCATTTACAACCAGGCGGAATTCCAAACCATGGACATGGACCCTATGCATCCTGCCATCCACGAATGGTATTTTGGCACCATGGCCTACCGCTTGAACCTTCATAACTGGGTGCGCGGGCTCTGGCATCTGGCCGGCGTGGTCTTTGGCAACCTGAGCTTCATCCTGGGCCCCCTGCTCTGCCTGCGCCTCAAACAATCCGCCGAAGCGTGGCTGTTTCTGCTGGCCGCCTTCTGCACCACCCTCGTTTTCACCCCGCTGCTTTGGTTTCATTACCACTATTTCTTCGTCTATGCCCCGGCGGCGGCCTGGCTGTGTGCCATTCCCGCTGCGGAATTCGAGTTTTCCATCTGGGACCGCCTGCGCGCCTCGGCCGTCACCCGCGTCTCCATCTTGCTGGCCTTCTTCATCCTCTCCCTGACCGGCACCTACATGGCCATCCACTTCAACATTCATTTTGACAACTATCAGCAAAAGACCGGAGAACTCATCAAGGCCCACACCGCCCCCACCGACAAACTGCTGGTCTGGGGCATGGTTTGGGGCGACCCCTTTTTGCGGGCCGAACGGCAAGGTCTGACCGGAGGCATTGGCTTGCACCACTTTGACTGGTTCAACCACCCGGCCGCCGTCCACCGCTTGCAGGAACTCGGCTTTACGAAAATCGTCTTGATCAACCCCTCGCCCTTTGTCGTGGCCCTGACCTCCGTGATCGGCCAGCACGGGGACACCATCGAAGACCTGCACCAGGACCTGCCCGCCATCGCCCGGCAGTGGCCAGTCGTCTTTGAAACCCCGCAACTATTAATCGTCCAAATCCCGGAACTCGCCGGGGCCGCACCCAAATGAAACCATGAAACCATTGCCGGCTTTACCTGCAACTCGTCTGAACTGTAAACTGACGGACCATTTGCCACCCGCATGAATCCAGAACCTCAAACCAACCGCAGCCTGGCGCTGCTGGTGATCGGGTTAATTCTCCTCGTGCTGGCCTTCCACCTCGGCTTGGCCCTGAAAGGCCACGGAAGTTTTCGTGACCAGCATTTAGGGGTGGCCCTCCATTACGCGGCCACCCAGATTGATCTGCAACACACCGTCATCCCCGGCTTCAACGCCAATGAAACCCCCACCATTCAGGAACTGCCCCTATGGCAGGCGGCCGTCGGACTCGTGTTCAAAACCATGGGCACCTGGTGGGGTTGGGGCAACCTCGTTTCCCTCGCCCTCTTCCTGCCCTGTTTGTATCCCCTGTTCCGCCTTGCCCGGCAGTTTTACGGCGAACGCGCCGCCTGGTGGACCCTCGTCCTTTTTCTCTGCCAGGGACTGGTGTTCGCTTACGCGGGCCAGGCCGGCACCGACGGATTTTCCCTGGCCATCACCATCTGGTTCTGGTTCGCCTGCGTGCGCTTGCTGGATCAGCCGGCCCGCTGGTTCGTCCCCGCCGTGCTGTTGGGCGTGCTCTCCGCCACCGCCAAACTTCCCTTTTTTATGACGGCGGGCCTGGGCGCGTTTTTTCTGTTGCTCCACACCTGCGGCTGGCACTGGCGCAAGCTGGCTGTCCTCGCCGGTGCGGGCGGCGCGGCCGGAATCATTTTTCTTGCCTGGAACCATTACATCGAACAGTTGCAGGCGGGTGCCGAATTTCCCTACGTGGACCTGCGCCTCAAAGGCCGGACCGGCGACATGACCATGATGTATTGGTATTTTGGCGACCTCCACTACCGCCTCAACCCGGCCAACTGGATTCGCGGCGGCTGGCGCTTTGTCAACTATGTGTTCGGCAGCTTCACCCTCGTCGCGGTGTTCGCCGGCGCGCTGCTCAGCCGCCGCATCCATCCAGCCGCAAAATTTTTCCTGGCCGGCGCGATCCTGACCACGCTGGTGTTCACCCACCTGGTCCTGCACCACGCCCATTATTACCTGATGTACACGCCGGCGGTGGCATTGCTCATGGCCGCGGCGGTCGCCCGCGCGGAATCCTTCCTGCAATCGCAGGGCTTCCGGCCGGCCCTGGTCACCGGCGTGACCGCCGCGCTCCTGCTCGCCGGCCTGCTCCAAGGCTTGATTTCGTTCAAGGCCTTGAGCTACGACGCGTTCCCGGAAAAAATGGCGGAGATCATTCGCCGCCACACCGACCCGTCGGACAAGCTCATGCTGGTCAACGGCGGCTGGGGCGGCGAGGAATTGATGCGCACCGGCCGCACCGGACTTTCCATCTGGGGCCCGGACCTTTTTGATGATCCGGCGAAATATGCGCGCCTGAAACAGCTGGGCTATAATCGGCTTGTCATCCTCAGTGAATCTCCTTATCAAAATGCCATCCAAATCGTCAATCCCGGCCAGACCGGCATCCCCCGCATCCTGGCCCGCGACCACCTCACCGCCACCGTGGAAAAATGGCCCACGGTGGTAGCCACGGATGACATCATCATCAAGGAGATTCCCTGAGCCCGCCCCGCCCTGGCCGCCATCGAACCCCCAATTGAACCCAATTGAACCCAATTGAACCCAATTGAACCCAATTGAACCCAATTGAACCAAAATTCTCATCACATTTTACTTGTCAGCCCCGCTTTCACTGGTACTATTTGCAACTCTTTAACGAAAGAAATTTATGTCACGCATTTGTGAATTAACTGGCAAACGCCCGATGAAGGGCAGCATCATCTGGCGCTCCGGTAAAGCCAAGAAGTCGGGCGGTATCGGTACGCACGTCACCGCGATCACCAAACGCAAGTTTCGGGTGAACATTCAGCGCGTCAAAGCCCTGCTCCCCAGCGGCGAAGTCCGCTACGTCCGCGTGGCCACCACCGCCCTCAAGAAGGGCTTGGTCACCAAGGCCCCCAAGCGCACCTGGAAGAAGGAAGCCCCGGCCGCTCCCAAAGCCTGATCCAAGTCGGGAATTGAAGAATTAAAGAATGGAGGATGGCCCACGCCATCCTCCATTTCTTGTCCGGCTCGATCCCCGCAAAACCGCCTCCGGCAAGAGCCAGCTTCAAACCAGTGGCCGGAAATCATTTCCAACGCCCCCCCCCATTGAGCGTTGACCGAAATGATGGTAGCCATGCGGCCGCCCCCATTTTGCAGCCCCGCCCCAACTCAGACCTCGCCCCTTACAATTCTTTTACCATCGTGTGACCACCGGCTGACAACTCGATCCACAGGGTGGGTTACAAACTGGCGGAGTGAAAGCAGATGGCAGTGGTCGCGCTGCCACCACTCCCGCCGCCAGCGCACCGCCCATGATTCGGATTTCGGGCTTCGGCGATTCGGATTTCGGAATTCACGTTTAATTGTTGTATTGCAGGGCGTCCAGCGAGGGCAGGGTGTTGCCGTTGAAATCAAAGAGGGTGGTGTTGCCCACGACGTTCGGCTGCCCGTTTTCCCAGCCCTGGCCGGGCACGCAGATAAACACCGGATCCCAATACAAGTCGCCCAGGCAGTGGCCGTTCGTGATGAGTTTCAGGTCATTGAAACAGGTCAGGAGGAAATCCTTCTGGCCCGGCGGCGTGCTGGGGAAAAACTCCGGGCCATTATTGCTCAACTGGCCGGGATAGCCGTCGCACGTGTTGGTGGCCCAATTGTAGCCGGTCTCCATGATCAGCACCGGTCGGTTGAAGTTGCCCTCCCAGGCATTGATGTTGGTGCGCATCTGGTCCGTGGTAAGACCGGACCAGAACGGATAATAGGAGCAGCCGATGACGTCATAATTGCCGCCCAGATTTTTCAGGTTGCCAAAGAACCAGTTGACCGAGCCGGCGTCCACCTTGCTGAGGTGGAGGACGACTTGGCTGGCGGGTACGACCGATTTCACGGCGGCGTAGCCGGCGTTGAGCAGGACCGCGAAATTGGTCCAGCCGGCGGCATTGGTGTTGGCCCCGTCGGGAAACAGGATGCCACCGTCGATTTCATTGCCCAGTGAGATGTATTCAGGATGGATCCCCGCGTTGGTCAACGCCATCAGATTGGTCCGCGTGAACGTGTACAGCGCGTTGGTGAGCGCCGGGAAGGAAAGGCCGGTCCAGGCATGGGGCTTGTATTGCGCCTGGGGATTGCTCCAATAATCGCTGTAATGATACGTCAGCTCAATTTGCAAGCCGAGTTGCTTCGCACGCTGGCACAGGGCCAGGGTGTGTGCGGGGTTCTGCCAGCCAAGCGGGTCCAGTTGGTTGGCCGGGAAATAGTCGGGGTTGCCCGGGTCGTTGTACAAGCGGATGCGGACGATGTTGGCCCCATGATTTTTCAGGATCTGCAGGCAATCCATGGCCACCCCCTGGTCGCGGAATTTGCCGCCGTAGTACTCCAGGCGCGGCAGTTCCGAGACATCACCCCCTTTCAAAAAGGCGTAGGCCACCTGATCGTTGGTCAGGGTCAGGGCATCCACCAGGCACCAGTTGCTGGCGCTGGCATCCGCGTAAAGGGTGATCAGGCACTGGCCATTGGTGACGCTGATGCCGCGCACGATGGTGGCGGTCCAGTTGCTGGCGAGCGGCGGCAGGCTGGTCAACCGGTCATTGCCGGCGAGATAGCACACCCCCTGGCCCCCGCTATTTTTAGCCCACGCGCCAAGTTGGTAATCGCCGTTGGCCAGATTGGTGATCAAGAGCGAGGTTTGCACTTGATACGCGGTGGCATTGCTCAGCAACAGCGAGAAGCGTCCGTCGTAGGCCGAATTGGAGGTGACCAGGAGGGCGTCGGCGTTGCCCGAGGTCTGCCAGCCTTGCGGGGTGGCCGTGGGGATCCCATCGGCTTCGAAGCTTAAATTCGCCCGGCTCAAGGAAACTCCGGCCGGGGATTTTAACCGGAAGAATTTCGCCGGGGCACCCAGGGGAACGGTCGCGGAGTTTTTTCCGAGGCTGTTGGTTTCATCCTGCCAGGCCCCGGTGGCCAGATTGGTGTTGGATTGGAGCGGACTGGTGCCGGACCAGGAAAGGCTGAGCGTGCCGTTGGATATGGCACCCGCGCTTAACACCTGGCTCACGCCCCCCGGGCAAAATGCCAGCAGCGCAAGCCAACCGTAGAGCAGGCGTTTCATGGCAGTGGCGGCAACATCAGGATAATAAAGTACCTGAAATAATGCCCTTCGGCCAGCCCCACAATTGTATGGTTTTAGCCCGGATATTTCACAGTGAAGTCGGCCAAAACCACGCAAACCCCTGTAGCGCAGGCTTCCCAGCCTGCCGTATCGCAACCCCTGAGCCGCTCCGTCAATGGTAAATCCATGGCCTCCTTTTTCCATAATGGCGGTGCGAATACAAGGCCTGAAAGGCCGCCACATGACAGCCCAGGGCAACGCCCTGGGTTTTGATGCCATAATTGCCATCAAGCGCTGAAAGCGCGCAACAATTCTTCTGCTGACAAGACGGAATTCCAACGTCGTAGCGCAGGCTTCCCAGCCTGCCGTATCGCAACCCCTGAGCCGTTCCGTCAACGGAAAACCCATGGCTTTCTTCATCCAGAATGACGCCGCAAAGAGCAGGCCTGAAAGGCCGCAACATGACAGCCCAGGGCAACGCCCTGGGTTTGCCGCCACCGTTGCCATCAAGCGCTGTAAGCGCGCAACAATTCTTCTGCTGACAAGACGGAATTCCAACGTCGTAGCGCAGGCTTCCCAGCCTGCCGTATCGCAACACCTGAGCCGTTCCGTCAACGGAAAATCCACGGCTTTCTTCATCCAGAATGACGCCGCAAAGAGCAGGCCTGAAAGGCCGCAACATGACAGCCCAGGGCAACGCCCTGGGTCTGCCGCCACCGTTGCCATCAAGCGCTGAAAGCGCGCAACAATTCTTCTGCTGACAAGACGGCATTCCAACGCCGTAGCGCAGGCTTCCCAGCCTGCCGTATCGCAGGTTTCCAAACCTGCGTGCCGCGTCTTTTCAACCACGCATTCGAACGTATTTGCGCCCCTCTTTTCATAGGGTTTTTCGCGACTCTTTCCCAAATGGCTATGAAATATCCGGGCTAGATCGGCCCTGCAGCCTTCCAAACCTGCGGTGGCGAACGTGTATGCCCCCGCGCCAGCCAATGCCTTCCCCCTCTTCGACGACCATGTTCCACTGAAAACAGCGAGGAACCTTTGCGGTTGAATTTTTTCAGCCCAATTCGTGTTAATTCGCGCAATTCGCGTCAAAATGTCTTAAACCGGACTCCGAAGTGGGTCATGAAATCCAACCGACCTGTCGCGAGCCCATCGTGGGCGCGTCACTCCGTGCGCGCCGCGCCTGCCACCAGCGCGTGCAAAATATCCCCGGCGTCGCCTTCCCGACCCGCTGCCGATCAAGACTTGGCTCGAGTTTCCCGTTCCCGCTTCGGAGTTCGGGTTGAATCGGCGCTCGCCGGGTTTCCCCCGTAAAAACCCTTTGTTTTTCGTTAAAGCCCCCCTGCGCCGGCTTCCGGCGTTCACATAACCCTTTGCTTATCTGTGCTTTGGCACCTGAAACCTTCAACCTTCAACCTTCAACCTTTTCGAATGTTAGCCGCTAACGCATTTTTGAAAATAAATGCCGGAAAAGTGACGGATCCGTTAGCCGCTAACAACCCGGTTTTCCGGAAACCTGCCATACTCGTGCTGTTTTATGGACTGCCACCCACAAATCAAAGCCCGGGCAGGACCCCAGGCTCCGCCCTCGCAACGTCGGTCAGGCCATTCGCCACCCGCGAGCGTCCCCTCGCGCTTAAAAATCCTCCTCCTCCTCCTCCTCCTCCCCCGTTGCCGCGAGCTGACTATTTCGCCGCTGCTTCATCCCGGAGGGATGCCAGCCTGTAGCCGGTGGTTGAGCGGAGCGACACCACCGGAACCTGACGCCCGGGAATTCCGCACTCCGGCAGGAGTGCCAGCCATCCATGGCACGGCCGTCCCGCTCCGCCCTCGCATCACGCATCACGCATCATTTCCCAAAAACACCACAAAAACCCGCGAAATATCACTTTTTACCACCTTGACACAACCACGAACGCACCGCAAACAGGCCACCCGCCATGCCCGCGCGAGCCTCCGGTGGTGGACGAAGTCGCGCTGCGACTTCGTTTGCCTGCGGAGCAGGCACTTTGTGGCGTGACTTCGCCGAGGGCTCGCGCATGACGCTATTGCCATCCAAACACCCCAGCTTTCCCAATGCTTCACTCAACTGCACGCTTG
>Ga0302319_10007112_pt1 | contig 22062 bp, 9 predicted proteins | sample Bog_T0_2_FD_203319 | JGI IMG/M metagenome (GOLD analysis project Ga0302319, IMG submission 203319) | Peat permafrost microbial communities from Stordalen Mire near Abisko, Sweden - Bog_T0_2 | ecosystem: Environmental > Terrestrial > Soil > Wetlands > Peat | place: Sweden: Abisko, Stordalen Mire... | reverse complement strand
TGTGCCTCCTTGACGGTGCCCACGTTGAAGCCCTCCACGTCCACGCGCGGGTTCTCGCCGCGAGCGTCGGCGTACTCCACTTCCGTCACGATCGTTCGCCGCTCTCCCGGCATCAGCGCAAAGTAGTTGTCACTGTAAATGGCCGGCAGGATGCGATCCCCGCTCTTCTCGCGCACAGCTTTCAGCCGCACCATGATCGCCGGAGACTGGGAAACATTGCTCAATTCGGTGCTCATATGCCACCGGCTGCCCTGCCGTTCGACGTGCGTCGTGGCCTCCAGTTTCGCCTTCGGCAATGTCCGCAGCGCGCGGTAATTACCTTCCTCGGTTCCACGCCAGTAGAAGTTCTCCGACACGAGCTGGTCTGCGCGCGTCAGGCGCAGCCGCAGGAAATGCACGGCGCTCAAGCTGGACGGGTATTCCATCCGGATCGGCGCCAGCACGCTGTCTTCGGGGCTGTCGACAGCCGCCGTCTTTTCCCACTGCATGCTCCCATCCATGTTCAGAATCTGAACCTGGGCGCTCAGCCCGCGCACCTCGCCTGCGTTGTAGTTGACGACTTCGATATTGTCGGTCGCCTGGTTCCACTGGATGTGCAACGGCTCCGAAGCCTTCTTGATTCCGAAGTAGGCCGCCGTCGGCTCGAAGTAGTAGTCGTAGGTCTGCCACACGAAGGAGGGCCACGCCGGGTGGCTCATCCAGATCAGCAGGCCCATGCGGTTCTTGCTCTGCGCTTCGAACATCGCGCGGTAACCTTCATAGTTCACGAACTGCGCCAGCCCGACCCAGTCCGCGACGTTGTCCGCTCCGCCGTAACTTTTTTCGATGCGATCGAGAAACGATTTGCCGCCCTGCGCGCCCTGCAGGCTGAAATCGTGGATCCCCCACATGTCGCCCTGCGGCCACATCGCCCGCTCCGGCATCATCAGCCGCAGACTGTCTAGCGTGACGATGTTCGGCATGCCCAGTTCGCTGTGCAGTTGCGTCGTCGCCCGCTGGGTGAAGTAGAATTTCGCTGGCATGGCTTGATACGGCCCGTGGCCGCTCACCACGTTGTCGGCCGAGCTTCCGATATAGTGCAGGCCCGGCTGCAGTTCGGCCAGCATCTGCCGCAGGCCGTCGTCCAGCACCTTCGGCGGGAAGCCCTCGTTGCGCCCGCAATAAAGTCCCAGCGAGGCATGGTTGCGGATCCGCAGGACGAAGTCCCGCGCGTTGTGCAGGAACATTTCGTTGTCCGACGGGTCCGGACCGTCCCACGGGTTAGCCAGCCAGAAGTCCTGCCACACCACGACGCCATGCCGGTCGCAGGCTTCATAAAACGCGTCGTCGCCGATCTGCCCCACCCAGTTGCGAATCATCGTCAGGTTCATCTCGCGGTGGTAGCGCACGGCCGTGTCGTACTCGCGTGCGCGGTAGCGCAGCATCGATTCGCCGAAGCCCCAGTTGCCCCCGCGCGCCACGAAGCGCCGCCCGTTGATCCACAGCCGCAGCGCTCCGCCCTCCTCGCTGGAGGTGAATTGCCGCACACCCGACTGGAACGATTTTTCGTCCGAAACGCCGCGCCGCTCTGATTCGAATTTCAACTCGACCGGGTACAGGCTCGCTTCGCCGTAGCCCACCGGCCACCACAGCTTCGGGTTGTGCAGCCGCAGCGCCGGGTGCGTCGCGGGATCGAGTTTCACGGCCTTCGTTTCGGACGCCGCCAGCCGCACCGGCGTCTCAAACGCGACGTCGCCGAAGTGCCCGCGCAGCGTGCCCGCGACCGGCGTGGCGTCGTGGTTCTGCAACGTGACCTCCACGCTCACGTCCGCGGTAGAAGTATCGGGCAGCGGCAGCGTCGTGCTAACGAACGGATTCTCGATCGTCACCGCGCCCGTCGTGGTCAGATTCACGCTGCTCCAGATGCCCGTGTTGCGCCCGCGAATCGTTGGGATCCAGTCCCATCCCACCGAGGCGTGGTACGTGGGATTATCCAGGCCCAACGCGCCGCCATTCGTGTCCGGGCTGTGCCAGTTCTTCTCGCGCACGCTGCCCGGTGTCGCGTTCTTGATGACGCGCACGGCCAAGGCATTCTTCTCGCCGCCGCGTACGCGGCCGGTGATGTCGAAACGCCCGCGCATGAATCCGCCCTCGATGCGCCCCAGCTTCGCGCCGTTCAGGTAAACGTCGGCCTTCCAGTTGATCCCGTCGAAATTCAGCCAGACATGCTTCCCGTTGGCCGCCGGCGCGACGAACTCATTGCGGTACCAGAAATCGGCGTAGAAGAACGAATCCGAAATCATGTTCTGGTTGTCGCCGTAGTTCGGATCCGGCAGTGCGCCGTCATTCCAGTAGCTCGAAAGAGTGGTTGCGGGCACGGTCGCGATCATCCAGTCCTGGTCGGCGTAGCCCGGCTGAGAGAGCGCTTCGCCGCTGGCCTCGACCATCGAATCGCGTTGCAACCGCCATGCGCCGCCAGCCAGCTCTAGTCGTCCATCGGCGCGCGCGGGCGCCGCCGCCTGCGGCTCCGGCACCGGTCCGCCGCGGCCGTAAACGTCCAGTTCGCCCAGGATGTAACCCTCGGGCGAGGACGGACGCGTCATCAGCACGCGCACGTACCTTCCTTGCCCGGGCTTCGCCAACTTGATGTCGTCGGACGCCCCGCCCGGTGCCGGCAGTGCCTGCAGCGTGCGCCAGGCCGCGGCGTTGTCCGACACCTGGATCGAACCTTCCGCCGCCGGCCGGATCCAGTGCAGCACCACGCGATCGAACTGGCACTCCGCGCCCAGGTCGACGTACACCCATTCCTCGCCTGCGCCCGCGCTCATCCACGCGCTCGTGAAATCGTACGGCCCGCCGATGCTCAATCTCCGGTCTTTATCGAAAAACGAAATGTCTCCGACCTGCCACGTGAGGTCGCTATCGGCCTGGAAATCGAGCCGGTACATCCGGCTGTGCGACGGCGCGCCGAAGGCCACCGAAAAGAGGGACGGCCCAAACCCCTCGGCCGGCTTGGGCGGGTTCGGCGCGCGGCCCCGCTCGCTCCACGTCTGCCCGTCGTCGGAGCCCGAGACGATGCACGTCCAGCTTTTTCCCGGTCCAAAACTCGCTTGCACGCGTGCGTCGATCTGGACGCGGTCCACCTCGGGTGCGGCCTCGCCACCCAGCAGTTCGAATCGCACCCAGGCGCCCGGTCCCTTCACCACCACGTGCGTCACCGGATTGTTGTCGAACATCCATTGGCGCTCGTTCTTCTTCAGCGCGCCCTGCTGGCTGGTCGAAACCGCTTCCCAGCGCGGCAGTTTCGTTTCCACGATGCCGTCGGTCACCAATTGCGCCGTCAGGTTGTAGTCGTAGCTGCTCGAATGGTAGGCCGCGCGATGCAGCGCCAGGTTGCGGTAAGTGGTCCGATCCACACGCATCCGTGGCGCGAAATCTTCCTTCGGATTGCCCGGGTACACCCCCACGCCGCGGGTGAAATCCTGCGCTGAAAGCGTCAACCCAGCCATCAGGACCAACATAGCTGTCGTCTGCATAAGTTACCTCGAATCTCACCGCGCCCAGGCGCCGATGTGGTTATGGGGATTCCGGTCTGATTGTCCAGGATATTGCTCGCTACCTGGTAAACGCCGCGCCGTTCGTGGCCCGCGCGTTGCACCGCACTCGTGACGCGGCGTGATCGCGCGCGTAGCCTCCCGGTCACAAAAACTCGACCGCATCGGCGTCTCGCTGCAAGCGCGAATGACGCGCGAATCGGGGCGCGGTCTCCGGGAAATCGGTGCGCTGATGCGCGCCCCGGCTCTCCTCTCGCGCCAGTGCCGAGCGCGCGATCAGACCCGCCAGCGCGTGCACATTGCGCAACTCCGATTGCGCGCGAGTCAGCAGTGGAGCTTCCGACCGCGGCACCGCGTCCAGCCGCCGGATCGCCTCTCTCAGGCCGTCTCCGCATCGCAGAATGCCGCAGTAATCGCTCGCCATCCGCCGGATCTCCGCTGCCTCGATCGCCAGCAGTTGGAACGCCTCCGGCAGGCCGCCGCCGCGACGCGTTATCTGGATTTCCGCGGACATCGTCCGCGCTGCCCGCGCCCCGAACACGAGTCCCTCCAGCAGCGAGTTGCTCGCCAGCCGGTTGGCCCCGTGGACGCCCGTGCAGGCTGCTTCCCCAGCCGCGTACAGGCCCTTGAGCGTCGTCCGTCCCGCCAGATCCGTTGCCACGCCGCCCATGGCGTAGTGTGCCGCCGGAGCTATCGGCGCCGCCTCCAGATCGAGATCGATACCCAGCGCCAGGCACGTCGCGTGAATGCGCGGGAATCGCTGCTTCACGAAATCCGCGCCGCGGTGCGAAAGGTCCAGCCGAACGTGCGGCGCCTGGTCGCGCGCCATCTCCGCCACAATCGCCCGCGAAACCACGTCGCGCGGCGCCAGTTCCTTCAGCGGGTGGTACCGCTCCATGAAGCGTTCGCCCTTCGAATTCAATAAATACGCGCCTTCGCCGCGCAGCGCTTCCGATAGCAGAAAGCGCGGCGCACCGGCCACGTGCAGCGCCGTCGGATGAAATTGAATGAATTCCAGGTCGCTCACCACCGCGCCCGCGCGCCAGGCTGCCGCCACCCCGTCGCCCGTGGCCACGTCCGGATTCGTCGTGTCCGTGAAAACGCAGCCCATCCCGCCCGTCGCCAGCAGCACCGCGCCCGCCCGGATCCGCACCTGCCGCTTGATCCGCTCCTCGCACGCCAGCGCGCCGCATACCCGGCCGTCATCCACCAGCAGGTCCAGCACGCCCGCAAAGCTGTGGAATTCCACCGTCGGCAGTTGCGCCGCCTGCCGGTACAGCGTCCGCGCAATCTCGCGTCCGGTCGAATCGCCGTGCGCGTGCAACACCCGGCTCCGGCTGTGCGCGCCTTCGCGGGCGAACAATAACTTGTCGCCGTCGCGGTCGAAATCCGCGCCCCACTCGATCAGCCGCCGCACTTCGCTCGGCCCTTCTTCCACCAGCACGTGCACGGCTTCGACGTTGCACAGCCCGGCCCCCGCCGCGATCGTGTCCGATTCGTGCAGCGAAATCTCGTCGTCGTCGGCCAGCGCGGCCGCGATGCCGCCTTGCGCGTATTGGGAGGAGGATTCCTTCAGACTGTCCTTGGCCACGACCAGAACACGTCCGAAAGCCGCCAGTTCGATGGCCGCGCGCAGCCCCGCCACCCCGGCTCCGACCACCAGAAAGTCCGTATCTACTTGTTCGACAACGCCAGTAATACCATCCATGCTACAACTCCAGGGCCCCCGGCATGCCCCATCCGCGGGGCGGCGCCGTGCTACAAGCGCGCGTGCTACAAGAAAGCTATGCCTTCCTTCGTAGTTACCACGGCCTCGCGCCAGTATGAGGCCATCGTGGAACGCGGGGCGCTGGCGCGCCTGCCGGAGTTCCTCCCCGAGCGCGCGGGCAAGCTGTTCACGGTGACCACCCGCGATGTGTGGGAGTTGTACGGCCAGGAATTCATCTCGGCCCTGGCCGGCCGGGAGTTTCACACGCTGTTCTTCCCCGGCGGCGAGGAGCACAAGCGGCTGGCCGCGGTCGAAGCGCTGGCCGAGGAACTGGTCGCTCTGGGCGGCGACCGCTCCAGCGTCGTCATCGGCTTCGGCGGCGGCATCGTCACCGACCTCGCCGGTTTCCTGGCGGCGATCTTCATGCGCGGCGTCCCGTTCCTCTCCGTCCCCACCACGCTGCTGGCCCAGGTGGACGCCGGCGTAGGCGGCAAGACCGGCGCTAATCTTCAGTCCGGCAAGAACTTAATTGGCGCGTTCCACCAGCCGCTGGCGGTCCTCATCGATCCCTCGCTGCTCGCCAGTCTGCCCGATCGCGAGTACCGCGCCGGACTGTTCGAGGTTTTGAAATGCGGCGTCATCCGCAGCCAGCCGCTGTTCCATCTTCTGGCCGACGATTCCGGGCCAGTGCTGCTGCGCGAGCCGGCCCTCGTCGAGCGGATGATCGCCGAGTCCGTGCGTATCAAGTGCGAGGTCGTCTCCACGGACGAGAAAGAACACGGTTTGCGCCGCATCCTCAACTTCGGCCACACCGTGGGCCACGCCATCGAAGCCGAAACCGGATACACGCGTTACCTGCACGGCGAGGCGGTTGGGTTGGGCATGCAGGCGGCGGCGTGGCTGTCCCTCCTGGCAGCCCGGTGCAGTGCCGAAGTTGCCGGGCAAATTATTGATTCCGTGAACCTATATGGGCCGCTTCCGTCCGCGGCGGACCTCCTGCCCGAACGCCTGCTGGCGCGCCTGGCCCAGGACAAGAAGACCCTTCGTGGCACCGTCCATTTCGTCCTCGCGACCGCTATCGGAAGCACCGAAGTCGTTTCAGGTCTGGATGATAGCCTGGTGATTGAGGCCCTCCGGAAGGTCCTCAAATGAACTTGGCGCGGGGCACCACGCCTCCCGGGATGGCAAACGAGGAACAGGCCTCGCGCTGGGTGCGCGGCATGTTCGGCCGCGTGGCCCGGCGCTATGACCTGCTAAATCATCTGCTTTCTTTTCAATTGGATCGCTTCTGGAGGGCGCGCACCGCCCGGCGCGTTTCCGAGATTCTGCGCCAGCCCCAGGCGCGCGTGCTCGACCTGTGTTGCGGCACCGGTGACCTCCTCCTCGCGCTCGCCGCGCGGCGTGGCGGCCCGGTCTACGGCGCCGATTTTTGCCATCCCATGCTGGTCGCGGCCCGCCGCAAAATCGCTCGCCGGCCGGCCGTCGTGTTCGAGGCGGACGCCCTGCGGCTTCCGCTCGCGGATGCCTCTTTCGACCTGATCACGGTCGCTTTCGGCCTGCGCAACTTCGCCAATTACCGCCACGGTCTCGAGGAGTTGCGGCGCGTTCTCCGTCCCGGCGGCATGCTCGCCATTCTCGAATTCTCCCAGCCGCCGCACCGGATTCTCGCCCGTTTCTACGGCTTCTATTCCACCCGCATCCTGCCGCGCGTCGGCGCGCTGATCTCGGGCACCGGCGACGCCTACACATATCTCCCGGAGTCGGTCAGTAAGTTCCCCGGCGCCGAAGCGCTGGCGGAAGAAATGCGCGCCGCCGGCTACTCCAGCGTTGAGTTCGAGCGCCTGACATTCGGCGTCGTGGCCCTGCACATCGGCCGGGTGTAGAACGCCGATTCTTGATCATAAGATCATTCATTATTAGATTCTTAATTAATTCATTCGCCGGGACCCATATTCCCGGGAGATAATCGAGATCTTTGGAATCCTATAATGTCCCGAAACTTTTTTATAACCCTGGTCCTTTTTGCACTCTGTTGCGCCGCCTGTCTTGGCGCGGACTCGGCGGTTCTCACGGTGAAAGTGTCCGATCCGAGCGGCGCTCCCGCCCCGGGCGCGCTGGTGGAGTTGCGCGCAGGCTCGAACGCTGCCGTTACTGCGAAAACCGGGCCGGATGGAAAGGCCCAATTCAGCGCTCTCGCGGCCGGCGAGTATACGCTGCGGATCACGTTGAGCGGATTCAGCCCCGTCGAGCGCGCGATTGTGATCGCGGAAGCACAGCCACTGGAGATCGCGATTGCATTGGCCCTCGCACCGGGCAAGGAAGAGATCGAAGTCACCTCCAAGGCCGGGGCGCTGGCCAACAGCGACCCCAATTACAGTGCGCTGCGCGATGCCGCAACCGTGGAAACCTACACCGTCAACGAACTCAAGATCCAGCGCGACCGCGGCGTGCTCACGCTGCACGCCGGGCGCATCAGTTTCTCGCCTCCGCTGCTGGGCCGCGTGACCATGGCGTCCTTTTCCGGCCAGGGCGAGTTCACCCTCGCGCCCCTGCCCACAAGCGAGATCGAGTCTCTGCGCCGCATCACGGGCCAGGATTCCATCCATGAGGAATTCAGCCGGCTGGCGCTCGTTTTTACCGACGACACGTACCGTCAAATCTCGCAAAAAGCGCAGCCCGCCAGCGGCGCGCCGGAGATGCAGGCGCTCAAGGAATCGCGCGAGCGGCTGCGCCAGCGCCAGGAGCAACCGCGCAGTATGCTGGAAAGCCTCCTCACCGACGAGTCGATGGACAACGTCGACGCCGACGTTCTGGCCGACCTCTACAACCCCCGGCCGGCCGGCTTCTTCAACGCCTACATCATCGGCAAAAAACATTCGGACCTGCGTTTCGAGGTGCGCCCGCGCGGCGCCCTGCTGGGCCTGCTGGCGCCGGAAGAAGTGGCCGTGATGAACGTCGACGCGGGGGGCAAGGAGGAGGGCATCTGGTACCTCGCGCACCTCGAGCCGGAATACCAGCGCGGCGTGGCCAGTTCCAACGAGGACAAGCGCTCCGTGCATCCCGAGCATTACGCCATCGAGACCGTGATCGGCGGCAACGAACGGCTGGCCGCGGTCGCGGATCTTACCTTCACGCCGGTGATCGACGGCGAACGCGTGATCAAGTTTGGCCTGCTGCCTTCGTTGCGCGTGACGCGCGTCAGCGCCGCGAACCGCGAGATTCCCTACATCCAGGAAGGGCGCAAGCACGACGGATCGTTCTATGTCATCTGGCCCGAGCGCTTGAAGACGGGCGAACACTATAAGGTCAAAATCGAATATGAAGGCAACAAGGTCGTGCGTGACGAGGGTTCGGGCAATTTCTCGGTCGAGGCCCGCACTAGCTGGTATCCCAGTCTGAATGCCTTCGGCGACCGCTCCACCTTTGACCTGACCTTCAAATTCCCGAAGCAATACACGCTGGTCGCCGTGGGCAAGCTCGACAAGGAGTGGAAGGAAGGCGGCTTCAACGCCTCGCATTGGACGTCGGACATACCGCTGGCGGTGGCGGGTTTCAACTTCGGCCGCTATCTGAAGAAGGAGCAGACCGATCCGCAGACGAAGTACCAGATTGAGGTCTACGCGACCACGGAAGTGCCCGGTTACCTCCGCGATCGCGGCCTTGGATCGATGACCCCCTCGGCGATGGCGCAGAATGCGCTCGTCGACGCAACCAATTCCATCCGCCTTTACCAAACCTATTTTGGCCCGGCGCCGTATGGACGCATCGCCATTACCCAACAGCCGGCGTTCAACTTCGGCCAGTCCTGGCCGACGCTGGTCTACCTGCCCGTCAGCGCCTTTCTCGACGCCACCCAGAGATGGAGTCTGCTGGGCGGCAACACGTTCCGCTTCAGCGAATTCATCCAGGAGGTCACCCCGCACGAAATCGCCCACCAGTGGTGGGGCCACATGGTCGGCTGGGCCTCGTTCCACGATCAATGGCTTTCGGAAGGATTCGCCGAGTTCTCGGCCGGATTGTTTACCGAAACGATCGAGCATAATCCGTCCAAGGTGAATGAGTTTTGGGATCATCTGCGCAAGCACATCACGGACAAGAATGCCTTCGGCATCTGTCCCAACGACGCCGGCCCGATCTGGGCCGGATTGCGCCTCGACACCTTCCGCACCGCGGGCGCATACCGGGGCCTCGTCTACCCCAAGGGCGCCTACGTCCTGCACATGCTCCGGATGATGATGCAGGACACCAAAACCCACGACCAGCGCTTCATCGAGATGATGCAGGATTTCGTTAAGACCTACTACGGCCAGAACGCCTCCACCGAGCAATTCCAGCGCATCGTCGAAAAACACATGACCCCGCGCATGGACCTTACCGGCGACGGCCGCATGGACTGGTTTTTCAAGGAATGGATCCACGGCACCGAGCTGCCGAGCTACCGGCTGGAGTACTCGCTGGCGCCGCAGGACGGCGGGAAACTGCTGCTGCGCGGAGCAGTCACGCAGAGCGGCGTCTCCGGCGACTTCCGCATGGTTGTTCCCGTTTACGGCGATTTCGGCTCCGGTCCGGTGCGGATGGGCCGTCTCTCGGTGCAGGGCGCCAGCACTTCGGAACCATTCCAATTGCTGTTGCCGCAGAAGCCCAAACGCCTGCTGCTCGGCGTCCAGCACGACATTCTCGCCCGCGAGACCGTCACTCAGGAAGTCAAGCCGCGGTGACTACCACTTGCGCTTTTCCAGCGCCGCTTCGATAATTCCTTCCAACGCGATCTTCTCGAGCGCCGTGCTGATGAACAGTTCCTGCCGCGAACCGGCCGCCAGTGCGATCGCCTTCCAGCCGTTCTGCGTCGCCACCGTCACCCGCATCTTAACCTCGCCCCGGGCGTCGCGCACGACTCTGATCACGCCCGGCACGATCGTTCGGATCTCCTCCCACTCGAGCATCCGCTCCAGCACCGGCCGCAGCCCGTCGATGATGCTGTGCTCGATCTTAAGCCGCCCGTCCACGGCCCGCAGGCGCATTTTTCGGCCGCTCATTTGAACCGCTTCTTGAACAGAAAATCGATGCCGAAAATGCCGTTCTCGTCCCGCACCGCGACCAGCGCCCACTCCCGGCTCAGGTTCCATTCGAACTGCACCACCTGTTGCTGCGCCTGGTGCAGGTTGGTGACGAACGTCATCGTGACGTCGGGCGAGATCGACTGCTCCACCGTGATGCGCGCCTGCGGGATGTTGTCCACGCCCGTCACCTGCGGATCGATCTTGATGCGGCTGGCGCCGAAGAATCGTTCCACCCGCGCCGACACGGCGCCGCTCAGGGCCCCACCCAGCAGCGAGTTGGTGCTGTCATCCGTCACCGCCGGATTGCCCGTTCCCGGCGCCATCGGCAGCGCCGTGCTCTGCGCCACCGGCGCACGCCCCACCGTCAACAGCGCCAGAATTTCGCTGGCTTGCAACGGCGGCTCGCTGCGGTAATTCACCTTCAGGCGGTTCAGCGGTCCGGAAACATTGATGTACGCCGTCACGCCGCGGATGCGCGTTTCCAGATCGAGATTCAGCGACGGCGCCAGAGTCGCCGTGCTGTTAAACAGCAGCTCGCCGCGCGAGATCGTGTAGCGGTTGCCGAAAAATTGCACCAGCCCCTGGTGCACCAGCACGCGGCCCAGCACCACCGGCTTGATCAGGCTGCCACGCAGCCGCAGGTCGGCTTCGGTCTGCACCTCCTGCGTGTACTGGCTCACCAGCGTCGCGTTCGGCGTCGTGCGCACGCGCACGTCGAACTGCATGTTGCGCAGGAGTTCGTTGTCCGTGGCGATCAGCGGCAGCGGATTGCCCGACTGCGCCACCACCGCCGCCATGTCGGTCTTCGTGTTGAACCCCGAGCGCGCGATCGTCAGCGTCCCCGACAGCAGACTCCGTGCCGGCGAACCGACCAGCGCCAGGTCGGCGTCCAGCAGCGTGCTCACGCCCTCCGGGTACCTCACCCGCACGCTGGCCGCTTTCCCCTGCAGCCGGAAGTTGAGTTCATTTCCGAATGCGACGAACCCCGACAGCTCGAAGGTGCCCGACCCGGTGTGCCCCGTGATTTTTTCGATGTTGGCCCGGTTCCGCTCGAAGTACACCGTGCCGCTGGCGTCCGCGATTCCGTTCGGCACGTCCTTCAGGAACAGCGAGCCATTGGCGATGGTCATGCGGCCGCTCAACTGCGGGTCGTCCGCCGGGCCGCGCAGCGTGGCGTCCAGCGTGGCCGTGCCCGAAGCCTGCAAGTCGGGCCGGAAACTGCCCGCCACCGCCAGGTTGATGGCGCCCGTGAGGTGCAGGTCCCACGGCGCGCGCGAGTTGAATGCGTAGCTGCCGGCCAGCGTCACGTCCGTATCGCGCGCCGTGAACTTCGCCGCCTCCAGCCGCACGCCGTTGCGGTCGGCCGCTATGTGGATCGCGCCCGCGTTGCGCAGAGTCAGGTCGCTGGGGTCGATCTGCGTGTCCAGAATCTGGTCGCTGCTCGGCCGGATCTCCAAGCTGGCGATCGACGCCGAGGCCGTGAACTCCTCCGGCCGCGCCAGCGGGATGCGGCCTTTCAATTCGCCTTCGACGAATCCGCGCACCGGCAGCGGCTCGCGCGTCTGCCCCGGCGCCGGCGCGGACGTGATCGTGCGGATCAGCCGTAACGGCAGCCGTGGCGCTTCGAGCTGGCCCTCCAGCACCGTGTCACCATCGAAGCCCAGCGTCGCCAGGCCCATCACCCGGACGCCTTCGAGCACCGCGTTGATTTCGATGCGCGCCCTGCCCGTTTCAGGACGCACCAGCGCCTCCACGCGGCCCAGCGCAGCGCCTTCGAGCGTCAGCTGGTCTGCCAGTACCCGGCCCGAAAGGCTCTCCAGACGGGCCTCGCCTTGGTTCACGCGAATCGCCCCCGCCAGCTCCGCTTCCAGCATGCCCTCCAGGCCCGGCCGCGCGGCCATCAGATTCTCCAGCTTGCTCAACGCCATCTGCGTCAGGTGCGCGTTGAACTCCAGCCGCCCGCTGGCCCACGTCCCGCTCGGATGGTCGTAGACGCCCTTGCCCGTGATCCGCGCCCCGTCCGCGATCAGGTCGGCCTCCACCACTTCGCGGCCATCGTTGTGGAACCGGATCTGGCCTTTTACGCGCTCGAACTTCTCCCCGCGCCACAGGATCTCCGGAGCGTCGATCTCGACCGTCGCCTCGGGGCGGTCGTACGTGCCCTGAATCCGCAGCGTGGCGTCCATCGTTCCGCCCACTCCCGCCGTCAGCCGCAGTGCGCGCGACAGTGCCTCGAGGTCGGTCTTGCGCAGCGTGAGAGTGGCGTCCATCCGCGACGCGCCGACGATTCGCCACTCGCTCAACGACGCGCTCACCGTCCCGCTGCTCACGGCCGCGCCTTGCCGGATGCGGACGTTCTTGAGATCGAGCTTCTCCGGCGCGACCAGCCCCGCGCCCTCCAGCTCGTCGAACTTCACATCCTGATAAATCACGTTCGTCGCCCGCAGCGTGCCGTTCACCGTGGGCCTCTTCAGAGGTCCGGTCAGCGTTCCGGATGCCTCGAGCGGGCCCTGCTCCAGGCGGAATGGTAGATGGATGTCGTCCCGCTGCATTCCCTTTCGCAGGCCGTCCTCCAGTTCCTTCGCGTCCGTCGTCCTGAGCGTCACCTCCAGCCGCTCGTCGAGCAGCCCTTCGAAGCTCACGTGCGTCGCTGCCGTGTCCAATGTCGAAGGGCCGAAGCGCACCGTGTCCCCGACCTGCCTGTATTCGAACTCCACCGCCGCCTGCAGCGGCCAGTGCCCATTCGCCGGCGTCGCTTTCAGCTTCGCGCCCAGCACGGTCTCGCTGAGCTCGCCTCCACGCCACGCGGCGTTGAATCTCGCCTCGCCCGTGGCGCGCGCCTCCCACACCGGGGGCAGGAAGTCGAATATCGGCCGCAGGTGTGCCACCTCGACGCCCGTCAGCTCGCCGGCGATTTCCAGATGATTCCACGACTGCCAGGAGCCACTGCCCGCCAGCGATCCGCCGAGCAGCGAACCGGTCAGCGTGCCGCAGCGGATACCACTCGACACGATCTCGCAAGTCCCCTCGGCCGAGATCGGTTCCGCCGGCTTTCCCAAGATCGTAAACACCATGCCCAGCGCGCGCGCTTTGGCCGTGGCACGCCAGCTTTCGGGGCTCCATCGCCAGTCGCCCGCCACTTTGAATTTCCCCGCCCGCAGCGAGCCGTTCGCCAGGTCCCGGATGTCGAACTCGGAGCGATAGTGTCCCGCCGCCGACGGCTGCGCGAAGTTCTCCAGCGCCCCTTCCACGCTCAGCCAGCTCTGCCCCACATTGACCAGCAGCCGGCTGGCGCGCAGCCGCGTCGCCTCCAGCGCCAGCTCTCCTTCCAGCCCCAGCACGGGCACACCGGGCACTTCGATGCGCTCGATTTTCAACCGCGTCTCATAGCGCTCCGGTTTCGCGGCGTACCGCAGCTCCGATTCAAAGCCCTGCAGCCGTCCATCGAAATCGATTTTGCGCGCCGCCACTTCGGCTTCGCCCGCGACAATCTCCGCTGCGCCGATCTTCAGCTTCAGCAGATTCTCGATCGTATTGCCCTTCCGTGGCCCGGCCGGATGCGGCAGGTTGGTCGTTCCATCCGCGGCCACGTAGATGTGCACTTCCGGCCGTTCAATCCGCAGCCCGCGGATGTCGAGCCGCCGCTCGAACAGCGTACCCGGTCCCAGCGTCAGCCGGATCAGCCGCGCGCGCAATAGCGGCGCCTGCCCGCGCTGTTCCAGACCGTGCAGTACCACCCCGCCCGCCTCGAATTCCAGAGTCTTCCAGTGATAATCGAACCGGCCGATCTCGACCTTGCCGCCGGTCGCGATTTCGATCTCGCGCACCAGCTTCAGCCGCACCTGCTTAAGGAACCAGTCGCTGCGCAGTACCAGCATCGCGGCCACGCCCAGCGCCACGGCGGCCACTACCACGCTCGCGACTTTCCACCGGCGCTTCAACGGAACGCCTCCTCGAAGTAGCGGATCTTCACCTGTTGCCGCGCCTGCGCCAGCCACTGCTCCAGCGCCGCCGTCGTCTTGCGGTAGGTCAGCAGCTTGACGATGCCCGCCCGCGCCTCCTCCAGCGCCGGCGGCGCCGTGTTCCGCCGCTGCGCCTCCGGCACCACTTCCTTCTCGTACGCCTGTTGCGTTTCTTCTTCACTCACCTGCACGCCCGGGCTGAAACGGAAGTCGACGAATCGCAGCAGCGCAATCTCGTAGAACACCTCGTTGCGCAATTCCTCTTCGCTGAACCCGTAGCGCGCCAGCGAACTCGCGAACGCGCCCGCGTCTTCGTTGCGCCCCTTCCGGATCCCCTCCAGGTTGGCCTCGACCTCGCTCGCCGGCGGCGTCGGATAACGGTTCAACTCCAGTTCGCGCCGCACCAGCGTCTGGTCGATCAGCCGCTCCGCAGCCTTGCGCCGCGCCTCGGCGCCGAGGTCCGGCTCGCGGTTCTCTACGAACGCCTCCATCCGCAAATGCCGCCGCACCGCGCTCTCCGTGATCACTTGCGCGCCCACCCGCACCGCCACCCGGTCCAGCACCTCGCCCGCGGCCAGCGCCGCCAGTGCAGCCAGCAATGATGCCACGCGTCTCATCAGAACGTTTGCCCCAGCGAAAAGAAGTACTGGAATGGGCTTACCCGCAGCGGCACCGTCGGGTACGGCGGCGTGCTGTTCAGCAGGTCGTTGCGCGTACCCGGATAACCTACGAACCGCGGCGCGTTGATCGACCAGCCGAAATCCACCCTCACCGGACCCACCGGCGTCCGGTAGCGGAATCCGATGCCCACCGAATGCACCATGTAGTCGAAGTCCTGGCGGTTCTGCTGACTGACGCGGAACGACAGCTTGTCCAGGCTCGAGTACACATTGCCCATGTCGTGGAACAACACTCCGCCCAGCGTCTTGCCCATCAGCGGAAATCGCAGCTCGGTGCTGAAGAACAGGAAGGCGTCGCCGCCCAACGGAAAACCGGTGACCGGATCGCGCGGCCCCGCCTGGTTCTCCGGGAACCCGCGGTCCGTCGTGTTGCCGCCGCCGAAAAAACGCTCCGGCAGCGGCACCGGATTGCCCGACAGGTTGTACAGCCACCCGAACGAGGCCGTGCGCGCCAGGATGATGTCCCGCGCAATCTTGTGATACGTCGAGTTCTTGACCACCAGCCTCGTATACGCCGTCCCGGCCGCCAGCAGCGACGGCGCGATTCCGAAATCGACCGAGTTGTAGACGCCGCGCGTCGATTCCAGCGGGTCGTCGCGCCGGTCCTGCACCCAGGTGGCGGACATGATCGTCGTCCGCACGGGCACCGAGTAGATCGGAATCAGCGCCGGTTCGATCTTCAGTGTATTGGCGTCGATCGATACCTGGCGGATCGCCACACGGTATTGCAGCAGGCTCGATCGCGAGAGCTTCTGGCTGATTTGGGCCGCTCCTTCGAATCGTTTGGATGTGAACGTCCGGATATCGCTCGAGCGGTCGAACAGCACGCTGAACGACAGGTTCACATTGTCGTTGCCCTCGAGCTGCGGCGCCAGGTACGTCGCCAGCGCGCGCTGCTGAATGGTCGAAACGCGGGTCGTCAGCGACAGGCTCTGCGCATTGCCAAACAGGTTCGACCGGCTCACCCCGAATAACACCCGCGGGCTGAAACCGGGGCTTCCCGCGGGCGCGTCGAAGTCCGTCTGTCCGCCGCCGATGCGCCCGATTTCGGCGCCCAGACCGTAGCTCAGACTGTACCGCCGCGCTTCGTCGACATCGAGCACCACGTTCTTGTCGCGCTCCCGCCCCTCCGGGTTCTGCACCGCGACGTCGACGCTCGTGAAAATCCCCAGGTCGTATAGCCGCCGCTGCGTCTCGACGAGCGCGCCCTGCGACAGCGGTTCGCCCGGCTTGATCGCGATCCGCCGGTCCACCAGGCGCTGCCGCGTCGTCTTCAATCCGTTCAACAAGACGCCGCGCGTGAACTCCCGCAGGCCCTCCTGCACCACGTATTTCAGATTCACGTGGATGTCGTCCGCGCCCGGTTTGATCTGCGCGTCGAAGGTCGCTTCCGGATAGCCGTTATTGAAGTAGTGGCCCAGAATCGCATCCCGGTCCACCGCCATGCCGGACGTGCTGAAGGGCTGGCCTTTCTTCAGCGTGACCACCTTATTCACCTGGTCCAACTCTTCCTGGTTCACGCCCGTCAGTTCCAGTTCGCCCACGAAAACCTGCCGCCGCTCCTCGATTTTCACGACCACCGCCACGTTGTGCGGCTTGCCATGGTCGGCGAACAGCACCTCGGACGTGACCTTCACGTCGCGGAATCCGTTGGCCCGGTACAACTCCTGGACCCCCTCCACGTCATGCGCGAGCAGCGATGCGCCGTACACGCCCCGCCGGTTGCGCAGCCACGACGCCGGCGTCAGACTCATCCGCTCCTTGAGCGTCGCCGTGTCGAAGTACTTGTTGCCCTGAATCTCAATCCGCGTGAAGCGCGAACGCGCGCCGCGCGCCACCCGGTACACCACCGTCCGGCTGCCGGCCTCGCCCTCCGGCTGCACCGCGTAGCTGACCTTGGCGTCGAAGTAGCCCTCGCTGGTGAAGTAATCCTGTAGGCTGTGCACGCCTTCCGCCAGCAGTTCGTTGTCGAAGCTGCGCTCCTGAAAAATCGGCAGCACGCGCCGCAATGTCCCCTGCGCCACGTGCGCGCCTTCGGTGCGCACCGTGATCAGCGCTCCGGCCTCAATCGCCAGGTGCGGCGCGACGCTGTTGTCCGCCTGGTCGTGATCCAGCGCCACCAGCCGCACCGTGGCCATCAGGTAGCCCTGCTTCGCGTACATCCCGCGCACGCGCTCCAGCCCGCGCTGCACCCGCGCGTCGGTCATCTCGCGCCATTCGTGCCAGCGCCACCACGGCCAACCCCACCCCTGCCAGCTCACCAGCGCGCGCCACGCCGTTTCGCGGATAATCCGCTCGGTCGGGAATTTCGTCTCTCCTTCCACCTTGGGCGCGGAGAAGCGCGCCCGCCGCCCGGGCTGGACGATGAATCGCAACTCGACCTCTTCGGTCGCATCCCGTTTCAGCGTTTCGTAGCGGATCTTGGCCCCGTAAAAACCGTTCGAGCGCAGCAGCGTCTGCATCTGCTCCATCGCCCGCTTCACACCCTCTTCGTCGTAGGCTTCACCCAGGTTGAGCGCCGAGGCGCCGGAGAGTTGCTCGCTGCCCGGCGGCGTCGGCGTATCGTCTACCGCTATGCGGCTGAGGAAGTACCGCGGCGTTGTGTGAAACGTGAGCGCCACGCCCTCGCCGGCCGCCTCACCCTGAACCGCAATGTCGTCATAACGTCCGGTCGCGTACAGGCTCGTGATGGCCTCGCCCAGCAGCGTTTCACTCAGCCGGTCGCCTACGTGCAAAGGCAGGCTGACACGCATCTGCTCCGGTAGCAGGGGCTGTGCGGCGGGATCGAAGGCGATTGCTGCGACCACCCGGCCGTAAAGCGAGGAAAGCTCCGGCGGCCCCGCCGCGAGACTCGGCGCGGTGACGCATAAAATCAACCATAGCAGCGCATTCGCGCGCTTGCGCCTCACACTTGGTCATGATAACAAGCCCTTGCCTCCGGCATTCACAATGCCCGCTTCCCCGCGAAAACCGGGGACTGACAGCACCATCCGCTGCGTTGTCGAAGCTCAACGCAGGTGCTGTCTTGTCATGACGGCTGACGAAGCAGAGCCCCATCTCGTCGACGAAGATGGAACTGAGCCCTTCAGGTAGGTCCGAAGGACGCCTTTGAAAATGACCGCGGCGACAATACGACGCCACTACAACTCACCTGCTCACACACTGCCGGCTCCCATTCGGGAAAGATATGGCAGGCGGCCAAGGGGCGTCGTTTGTGGATCGATGAGCCGGCGCATGACAACGCTGACATCAGCGCCAGCACCGTCGCGGGCGGCGTTGCGTTCGTTCTCATAACCCCATTGGGGGCCGCCCTATTTCTTCGCGGCCATGCGCTCCAGCGCTTCGATCTCCTTGCCGGCCTCCGAGTACTTGCCCTGCGACATCAGATCGCGATACCGCCGCAGATGGTCGCGCACTTCCGCCAGATCGTCGCGCTGCTCCGCCGGCCGCGCGGCCGATGCGGCTGTTCCGCCCGCCGGGACTGCCTCCGCCGGTTTGGAAACGCCCCGCATGCCGGCCAGTTCCGCCACGGCCTCTTCATAGTTGTCCGTATAGATCAGCCGGTTGCCGATCGCCACGGCGATCTTTTTCAACTGCGGCATCTTGGCTTCGGAAGCCTGGATGTAGATCGGCTCGATGTACAGCAGCGTGTCGCCCACGGGCAGCACCAGCATCTGTCCACGCAGCACCTGCGAGCCCTGCTGGTTCCACAGCGTCAGGTCCTTCGAGATGGTCTGCTCCTGGCTGATCCGCGCTTCGATCTGCATCGGCCCGAAGACCAGTTGCTGTTTGGAAAGCTGCAGGAAGTGCAGTTCGCCCAGCTTCTCGCCGTCGCATCGCGCCAGCATCAGTCCGATGAGATTGTCCTTGTTGCGCGGCGTGAAGGTCGTCATCAGCAGGAACTCCGGCTCGTCGCTGTTGGGCAGCGAGGCCACGAGGTACGTCGGCGACACCGTTTCCGGCTTGCCCGTCGTGCCGATGATGCTGCGCGAGAGGTCCCACATGTCCTCCTTGTTGAAGAACGCCTCGACGTTGGTCATGTGGTAGGTGCGGTAGATCTCCGCCTGCAACTGGAACAGCACCTCGGGATAACGGGCGTGCGCGCGCAGCGCTGGCGGCATGGTCGAAACATCCTGGAACAGGTGCGGGAACAGCGTCCGGTACGCCTTCAGAATCGGATCGGTGGTGTCGAACGCATACAGGTGCACCGTGCCGTCGTAGGCGTCCACCGTGGCCTTCACCGAGTTGCGGATGTAGTTGATGTCGCCGTAGGAGCGCGTTTCCAGCAGCTTCGAATACGGGTGCGACGAGGAAGTCGTGTAGCCGTCCACCATCCACACCAGCCGCCCTTCGGGCGTGATCACCAGGTAGGCGTCCGGATCCCAGGCCAGGAACCCCGCGATGGTTTCCATCCGTTCGTGCACGTTGCGCCGGATCATCATCCGGCTTTCCGATTGCAAGTACGAGGTCAGCAGGATGTTCCAATCGCCCGTCGAAACGGCGGCCGCCAGACGGTGGAACTCCGTCGTCATCGGGAAGCCCCCCCGGCCGTCGTAGTGGTTGTATTCATTGCCCGCGCCCGAGGGGTAGTTGAACTCCTGCTGCCCCGTGCCGACGAATACCGGCTCGTGCGTCACCTCGCCGTAATATAGCTCCGGGCGCGTCAACTGCAGCGACTTCGTCCGGATCTCCGGCGGCGCGTTCTCGATCAGCAGTTTCGGCAGTCCGTCCGCCGTGATCCTCGACGCCTCCGCCACCACCACGCCATAACCGTGCGTGTAAATGAAATGCGGATTGATCCAGCGCCCGCGCGCGTCCGCCGGCAATTGCCGCACGTCCAGTTCGCGCGGCGTGATCAGCAATTGCCTCAATTGCCCGTCAATCTGATAGCGGTCCACGTCGGTGTCGGCAAACACGTAGTACGGGCGCAGCGCCTGAATCTGCGTCACCGTATCGTGGAACGCGTGCCAGTCCCACAGCCGCACGTTATCCAGCAGCAGCTTGTGCCGCGCCGGATCCACCGTCCCCTCCATATTGGCCGCAAACTCGACCTCGTGCGTCCTCTGCGACAGTCCCCAGGCGTCGCGCGTCGCCTGGATGTGCCGGGCGATGTACGGCTTCTGGATCGTGATCTCGCTCGGCCGCACGTACAGCGAATTCGCCAGGTATGGCGCCACCAGAAACACCACGTACGCCGCCGGCAGCACCAGCGCGTAGCGCAATCTGTGCGCAAAGAACGCCGCCGCCGCCACCACGCTGGTCACCATCAGCACGCCCAGCAGCGGCAGCGTCAGGTGCTCGTCCGTCCAGTCGATGCCCACCAGCGATCCGTGGTCTTCAAACAGCAGGTCGAAGCGGTCGAAGTAGAACCGCGCCGCCAGTGCCAGGAAAAACACGCCCGCCGCGATGCGGAAAAACCGTCCTTCCAGCGCCGCTCCAAGCTGCAGCGAGCGCAAGTCGAAGGTCGCCCCGCCCTCGCCCACATCCTCGAAACGCTTCGCTTGCTGGCTCAGCGACCAGCCGCGCGCCGTCAGCCAGTAGATGAATGCGCTGCCCAGCGACAGCGCCAGCACCGTCCGCAGCAGCACGCCGTAGAATGGCAGATCGAAGAAATAGAATGTCAGCGGCTGGCCGAAAATCGGATCGCGCCACGCCCCCGCCGCCGCGCCCATTCCGCCGAAATACCGCACCACCGTCCACGAGTCCACCGTCGCAAACGCCACCAGCAGCGACAGCAGCACGAGAATCAAACTGCTCAGTCGCGCATACAGCTTATGCCCCCCGAGACTCGTGCCCGCCGACTTCAACCCGCGTGCGTGCGCCGTGAAAAACACCGCGAACAGAATCACCGTCGCCGCCAGTACCGGACCCGTGCCGTAAGCCAGCATCGCGATCCACGTATCCCGTTGCCCGATCTCGCCCCACCACTGCCAGTCGATCGCGAAGTCGGCCAGCCAGCGGCCCGCAATCAGAATCGCAAACACCACCGCAGCCAGCACCACGATCCAGCGGCGCGCTCTCGGCACAGGACTGATGTAATCCATCGATGGAACTCCTGTTCCTCAGTCTAAGCTCCCGCGTTCTCCGCCGTCGCCCAACCCCTCGCTGCGCTCCTCGCCCGACGCCGGTTTGTTTTCGCTCGGTAGGGATTGTACTTTGTCGGGGGAAGTACTTATTCTTGAGAACCAATCCCGCCTCACCCCTCGTTCCCGCGGGCGGATCCGTCTCCGTGGCACGCGCCTCGGCATTGCTCTCCGCGCGTTCGGGGAATGGATCGGGCGCTGCAGCGCCCGCTAGGCCTGCGGCGGGGCGTTCGGTTTAGGCGCTTCCTCGGGCTTCACCGTGATCTGCGGCGGTTCGGTCTTGCCCGCGGGCTTCTTCGCCTTGGGATCATCTTCATCCGGGAACGAGATGTCGCTGTCCACTTGCAGCACCTGCGACTCGACGTTGAACTTGCGGTAGTTCTTGAACTCGATCTCGTTCTTCGTGCAGTTGAACATGTGCGTCTCGCACGCCAGGTTCTGGCTCCGCACCGGCATCAGGTACTGCTTCTCGCCGATCTTCACCCACTCGTAGTCCACGATCGCCTCGACCTTGTCCACCGGGTAGTCGGTCGGCAGCGACTTCGTGCCCATCTCGACCCGCAACGCGCGCCCGCTCTCCGGGTCGATCCACACCGCGCCGCTATAGGCCGGCTTCACTGGGTAACTCATTCGGATGGTCCAGTGCGAGTCGGCCAGGGCGACCGAGAACGCGTACTCCTTGGCCTTCATCCCAGAGGCCGTCGAGTCGCCCCGTAGCTTGAATTGCGCATGCGTCTGCGGATCGAAAATATCGGCCAGAATGCTCCCGAACTCTCCTGTCGACCACTGCCCGCTGTCCTCCGGCGAGCCCTTCTTCATCGCCTTCCCGTTCATCCGGATGTTGCGGTAATCCTCCTTGCCGCCCGTGAACATCAGTTCGACCTCGACCCGGTCCTTGTACTTCCACTCCGGCTTGAGCGTCTTGCTGTTGTACCGCTTCGTCGTCTGGTCGCAGATGAAATTGGGAAGATTGTCGGTGAAATCGAACGTTGCCTCGCGCGCCTTCTCGATCAGCGCCTCCGCTTCCGGCAACCGC
>Ga0302319_10007109_pt1 | contig 22070 bp, 21 predicted proteins | sample Bog_T0_2_FD_203319 | JGI IMG/M metagenome (GOLD analysis project Ga0302319, IMG submission 203319) | Peat permafrost microbial communities from Stordalen Mire near Abisko, Sweden - Bog_T0_2 | ecosystem: Environmental > Terrestrial > Soil > Wetlands > Peat | place: Sweden: Abisko, Stordalen Mire... | reverse complement strand
GAGCGCCGTCCGCCTCGCGGCCTCGAAGCCGCCGTCCAGGTTCACGGCCCCGATCATGGCCTCAAAGGCGTCCTCGAGCGCGGCGCTGCGGCCCCGGCCGCCCGTCGACTCCTCGTTGACCCCGAGGTGCAGGCAGGCGTCGAGGCCTATGTCGCGCGCAAGCGTTGCCAGGAACTCTCCCTTGCCAAGGACGGCGCGACGCTTGGTCAGCTCGCCCTCGCGGTCGTCGGGGAAGAGGGCGAAGAGGGCCTCGGTCAGGACAAGCTGCAGGACCGAGTCGCCCAGGAACTCGAGTCGCTGGTTGTTGCCGCCGGCCTCGGGGTGGTCCTGGAGAAAGGAAGGGTGGGTGAGGGCGCGCTCGAGCTTGGCCGGGTCCCGGAAGGAATACCCGATGCGCTCCTGAAGCGCCGCGGTCGCGGCGCTCATGAGGACGCGCTGGTGTAGCGCTTTAGCCCGCTCCTGAAGACAAGGACGGCGAGGGCGAACCAGACGATCGTCGCGGCGCAGAGCCCGAGCATCCAGTCGCGGTTGAAGCCGTGCAGGATCTCGTTCGCCGGCGCATTGCTGACGACGACGACCGGGAGGATCCAGACGAAGATCACCGACGCCAGGCCGCTGAACGCCTGCTTCGGGAGCCTGGAGAACTCCATGAGCGTGAAATAGCTGCCCTCCACGCCCTGGGCACTCGTAATCCAGAAGGCGAGCGACACCGCCATGACGAGGAAGCTGAAGTGGATCATGACGCCACACGCTACCATGAAGCCGTAGTAGCCGAGGTCCAGGAGGCCCGGGTGAAGCCCGAGCTTCCTTGCCGAGTAGGCCACGAGGCCCATGGCGACCAGCGAATTAAGGAGGCCGTCCAGCTCCAGCTTGCGCGTCGACGCCATGAACAGCGGGTCGCCCGGCTGCGCGAGGATGAAGTCGAAGAGCCCTGTCCTCACGTTGCGGCCCATCTCGAAGATGCCGCTCCAGAAGAAGCCCATCAGGAAGCGCTGTATCAGCATCGAGGTGCCAACCAGGAGCAGCATCTGGTACATCGACCATCCCGCGACGGTTGGCGTGTGGCTGTAGATGACCCCGACCATGATGACGTTGACCGAGATCCAGAGGAGCTCCACCGAGGCCCAGATAAAGAGGTCCCCGCGGAACATGGTGGCGCGCACGAGCGAGTACTTCGCGCTCGCGAGCCATACCTGCAGGTACTGTGAAAGGGATTTCAACGGGGAGATATCAGCCGCCGGCGGCGGTGTGGTGCTTCAGGCCCTTTCGCCACACGAACTCGGCCAGGCAGACCAGCACGAAAGCCCAGAACGCCTGGATCGCCAGCCCCTGGAGCGCAAAGTCGACGCCCTTCCTTCCGGTGAGGATGGCCGCCGGGAAGTAGGCCTGGTAGAAAAACGGCAGGAAGCGGATGACGTTGAAGACCGCCGGGGGAAGGAGGTCCAGCGGCACGATCTGGCCCCCGAGGAGCGTCTCGACGGCCATGGAGAGGATGACGAAGCCCTGGATCTCCAGGAACCAGAACGCCAGGAGGCCGAAGCAGTAGGCGATGCTGAACTGGATGATCGCCGTCAGGCACATGGCCGGGATGCTGAGGGCGATGAGCGTCCAGTCGTGGGGGATGACGATGTACCCCCTGAAGATCGGCAGCGCCACGAGGAGCGCGACGATGCCGAAGGCCCCGGAGACCACGCGCGCCGCGGCGAACACGCTCAGGCGGTAGCCGTAGTAGTGGATCGGCTTCAGAAGGAACTGGTTTATCAGCCCGTTCCTGATGTCCTCGCTGATCTGGTAGTCCTCGTTGAAGGCGCCGATGAAGAACTGCAGGACGAAGATGACGACAAAGTAGGTGAGGGTCTGCGCGAACGTGTAGCCGCCGATCGTCGGGTTCGCCGCGTAGGCCGCGCCCCAGAGGATGTACACGACCGCAAGGTGGAAGAACCAGAAGATGCTGCGCACCCCGAAATTCCACCGGTAGACCAGGTTGCTCTGCAACCCGGCCAGGAATGCCTGGCCGTACTTCGTCACAGGGAAAAGCGGCTGACCACCTCGGTCGCGAGGTTGCGGTAGGCGGTCGACCCCGGGCTCAGCGGGTCGTAGGCGAAGATCGTCTTCCCGAAGCTCGGGGCCTCGCTGAGCCTCACGGTCCTCGGGATCACAGAGGCGAAGATCTTGTCGGGCATGTGGGTCTTCACCTCGTCCACCACCTGGCGGGACAGGCTCGTCCTCACGTCGAACATCGTCATCACGATGCCACCGAGCTCAAGCGCGGGGTTGATCCCGGCCGTCTTCAGGCGCTCGACGTTCCTGAGGATCTGGCCCAGGCCCTCTAGGGCCATGTACTCGCACTGGAGCGTGATGAGGAGGAAGTCCGCCGCGGCCAGGCTGTTCATGGAGAGCATCCCCAGGGCGGGAGGGCAGTCGATGATGATGGCCCTGTATCCGCCGGAGGCCACGACCGGCGCAAGGACGCCGCGCAGCTTCATCAGGTAGTTCTCCATCTGCGCGAGCTCGATCTCGGCCGCGGCAAGGTCCTCCTCGCTCGGGATGAGCGCCAGGTGCTCGTAGGCCGTCGGCGTTATGAGGGGGAGCGCGTCGCCCTCGCCGCGCAGGGCGCCGTAGAGGCTGTGCCCCTCCTTCTTCTCTATCCCCAGCGAGCTCGTGGCGTTCGCCTGCGGGTCCAGGTCTATGAGGAGCGTGTGGATCTTCTTCTGGGCGAGGCCTGCTGCCAGGTTTACTGCAGTCGTGGTCTTGCCGACGCCGCCCTTCTGGTTGGCGATTGTGAACACGGTGGTGGCCATTTGTGCCGATTCTCGTTTTTCCGGGGCCGCCGCGTCAATTCAAGGCGCAAGGCTTTAGGCCTTGACCCCCGGTCCCCTCATCCGTGCGCAGGGGCTTGGTAGGGGATGGGATTTATCCCCTGCTGGCGGCACAAGGCTATGTCCACGATCGAGTACTGCGGCGTCCCGAGGAAGGGGAGCGTGGCCTGCAGCTCCTTGCCTCCCTCGGCCGCGGCGGCGGCGAAGGACGCGTTGCCGAGCATCGTAGTCTCGAAGGCGACAAGGTGGGTGGCGTCGGCCGAGTCGTAGAAAGCGGTGAAGCAGTGGCCCGGACGGAAGAGGAGGACCGGCCTAAGCCCGATCCGCCTCAAGATGGACGCGAAGAGCACGGAGGCGTCGACGCAGTTCGCGCCCTGGTCGTGCACCGACTGGTCGAGGAAGCGCACGTACTGGGTCGAGACCTGGGGCGACGTCCCGCTGTCGGTCGCGACATTCACGTAGCTGAGCCCGCGTGCTGCCAGCGCGTCCCAGATCGCCTGGGCCTGCTGGAGCACCGCCTGTGGACCATTCTGGTAACCGGTGAAGGCGCGCACGCTGCCGGCGGCGATCGCCTCCTGCAGGACGGAGTTGATCCAGGGATGGTCCTCGTTCACGAAGGCCGCGAAACATACGCTCGTGTCCTGCCACTGGCCGGAGGAGGCGATGAAGATGCGCGAGACCGCCTCGTTGACCGAGTGCATGCTGCAGAGCAGGGTGGACTGGACGACCGTCTTCCCGTCCCCCGTCACTGTCGCCACGAAGGTCTGCGGCTGCATCTGGGCCATGCGCCGCAGCGCGTCGAAGTTCCAGGGCAGATCGGGCGTCAGTGTTGCCGCGCCGTCCTTCGGACTAATGGCGACCTCGAGCGGCTGCAGGAAAAGGTCCGAATCGACCCTCAGCGTCAGCGACGCAGCCTTGGGCAGGTTGCGCAGGGACACGGTGAGGCAGCGCGCGTACTCCGGGTATGAGACGCTGAAGGAAAGAAGGAGCGACGGGTAGACGTTCCCCTGGAAGGAGCACGTGAGGTCGCATTCGGGCGCCTCGGCAGGGGAGTCCTGCGGGGTCGTGGCCACGGGAGTCGGGGTGGGGACGGGCGCCGCGTACACGGCGGGCTGCGCCTTCCTCTGGCCGATGTACATCCCTATCCGGACTCCGGCCGCCAGGAGCAGGAGCGGCATGACCGCCAGTCGGGTGACGGCGCTTAGCCGGCGCCCCTGGGGTTTTCTTGTGGGAGGCGTGGTCACGGGGGCTCGGTCTGGAAGACGGTCCGGGCAGCTTGAGGTTTCGTTCTTGCCTGCGCAACCGGCCCTCGTCAAAGGCCGTCTTGCAACGAGCATGCCCAGAACCCTCATCAGACTCGCAGCGGCCCTCTTCTGCGCAACCGTTCTCTGCGGCTGCGCCCAGATCTCCACCCGGCGCATCCCCAACATCGACCTCGCCGGCCACAAGCGGATCTTCGTCGAGCACCGGCTCGTGGACTCGTTCGGCGTCGCCGAGGCGATCGCCCGCCAGCTCAGGGACATGGGCTACGACGCGTCGGCCGGCGCGCCGACCATGATGCCGCCCGACACTGAGCTCATCGTCTCGTACGACGACATGTGGACGTGGGACTTCAACACCTACATGATCGAGTTCGACGTGCAGGTGCGCTCCGCGAGATCGGACAAGATCGTCGCGATGGGCCACTATTTCAGGCCCAGCATGGTGTTCGGTCATGCGCCCGACGCCATGATCCACGAATTGCTCGTGAAGCTGTTCAAGCACGCGTGATTCGTGCGCTCGTCGGGCTGCGTGCCCGGCCCGTGGCTCATGACCAGGAGGTCATGGATCGGCGCCTGCTGGGGCTCCTCTATGAAACGCGGCATCTGGCGCGCCCCCTCGGGCAGGCCTCGGCCGGTGTGGTGGTCTCTGGCTCCGTGTGTGTTCATGGCTATTGCGGTTTTGGAGCCCGCTCCCTTGCCCCCACCGGTTCAGGGCCAAAAAAAAGCCCCCCCGGTGCGAGCACCGGAGGGGCAAATTTTGATCAATGATCAGTGCCCCCGCGGCGCGTAAAGCGACGAGACAATAACGACTGCGACCGCGGAGGCGGATACAGAGGCTGTGATCGAGGCTTTGCCTGAGGGAATCATTGGACGCACAAAGGAGAGGCGGAAGTGGGCTGCCTGTCAAGCCAGCCTGCCGGCACCCTCACAGCTTCCGGGCCAGGTAAACCAGGTTCCTCACCTCCGCCTGCTGCCTGAGCTCAACGGAGAGCACCTGCGCTCCGGCAGCCGAGATGCTGGCGGTGACATCCTTCTGGGGGATCGCGTACATCTGCATCTTCGGCGTCCCGGGAAACCACCCCGGGAAGTGATACTTCAGGTGCCTCTTGATCCGCATCCACATCGTCGGCGGCCAAATCGAGAATCTCAGGCGATCCGGGGGATCCCCTGAGGGGACGCTCTCGGGGATCTGCACGGACAATAGGCCCCCGCTGGAGAGCACGCGGACGAATTCGGCAAGGTAGGCCTGTGTGTGGCGCGGCGCGATGTGCTGGAGCGTGATGCGGCTGTAGACGAGATCGAAGGCGCCATCCGGGAAAATGCGCAGGTCCGACCCCGGGTTGGCGATGAACCTCACGCGGGGGTTCGCGCAGTGCCCGGCTGCGAGGGCGACCATCTCAGGCGAAATGTCCAGGCCAACCACGTTCTCGCAGTGTCGCGCGAGGGCCTGGGTGAGGCGACCCGCGCCGCTGCCGAAATCCAGGGCGTTCTGGAAACGCGTTCCATTCCCGGCTTCGCGAATCTGCTCAAAATCGCGGTCAACCTCGGCGACCCCCGTGGAAAAGAACTCGTCAACGGCCCACTTGTTCCCGCTCTTTGAGTCCTCAGTGAGGACGGCGAAGAATGGATCCGTCTTTGCCAGGGCGTCCCAGTGACGGCGTACTTGCCAGAGGTGCATAGGTCCTAGTTCCCCCGGGCGGGGCTCGTCGCCACATCTCCCGTGCTGGGTCCCGGGCTCCCCGCGTCGCCTTCGCCGCGATGAACCGCTGGCCTGTCGGAACGCAGAACTGATTTGGGCTCATCCACTAAGACTGAGAAAGCGCTCTTTTGACAACCCGACGCAAGTTTGGATTTTGCCCTCGGAGGGCAGGCGGGGTCCAACCGGAGAGAAACGGGCCGGCGATTGGAATAAAACCGGGACCAGGCTACTCTTACTTAGCGTGAAGAACCTATATCCCACGATTGCCTTTCTGGCCTCCGCCGCAGCGCTGATGGCCGACACCGATATGAAATCAACCAAGCCGTCCAATACGCCCAACGCACCAACCCTGTGCACGATCGACAGCTCGAAGTCCGCGTGCGGCCTTCCCTCGAATGTCGTGATCGACATGTCGAAGACTGCCGTGAAGCACACCGACGAGGAGTGGCAGAAGCTGCTTACGCCGGAGCAGTACCGCGTGACCCGACTGCAGGGCACCGAGTACCCGTTCCGCAACGAGTACTGGGACAACCACGAGGACGGGGTATACTTCTCCTCGAACAGCGACACGCCTCTCTTTGACAGCCGCGACAAGTTCGACAGCGGCACCGGCTGGCCGAGCTTCACGAAGCCGATCGAGCCCCTCTTCGTCTCAGCCCAGACCGACTCGTCCCTCGGCATGGTCCGCGACGAGGTCCATTGCACGGTCGACGGCGCCCACCTGGGACACGTATTCGACGACGGTCCGGCGCCCACCGGGATGCGATACTGCATCAACTCCGCCTCGCTTCGCTTCATGCCGCGCAAGCAGTATGAAGCCTGGGTGGCCACGCACGGCGCCCCTGCGGCGGCAAAGTAAACGGCAGTGACCGATTGACCGCCATGCACCTCCCGCGCCATCTTTTCCCCCTCCTCATCCTCATATCAATGACGACTTTCGCTAACTCCGGTAAGGCAGACTCAGTCGTGCTAGGCGGCGGCTGCTTCTGGTGCCTGGACGCGTCCTACAAACTTCTGCCGGGCGTCACCCACGTGACCGCCGGCTATTCGGGCGGAAATCTCGACAACCCGACCTACGAGCAGGTCTGCACCGAGCAGACCGGCCACGCCGAGGTCGTGAAGATCGACTTCGACCCCAAGGTCACGTCGCTCGACAAGGTGCTGGCCTATTTCTGGCACGTGCATGACCCGACCCAGGTGGGCGGCCAGGGCAACGACATGGGTGACCAGTACCGCTCCATCATCCTCTATGCCGACGCGGGCCAGAAGGCGGCCGCCGAGAAGTCACGCGACGCAGAGCAGGCGAAGCGCAGCGACCCCATCACGACGCAGATCGTGCCGCTCGTGAAGTTCTGGCCGGCCGAGGACTACCATCAGGACTATTTCGCGAAGCATCCCGACCAAGGGTACTGCTCGGTCGTCATCCGCCCCAAGGTCGACAAGCTCAAGCACCTGCTTGAGACGGAGAAGTAGGCCTCCGGCGGCCGCGGGCGCTTCTAGCGCTCGTGCCCGTAGGGGTCGGCCTGGTTCTCGATGGCGCGCTGGCGGCCCATGATGTTGGCGACGACGTAGCGCTCGTTGAGCTCGTTGAGCACCTCGTCGACGTCGCGCTCCTGCACGTAGTGCGCGAGCGCGTGGGCGCGGAGAACCTCCCAGTAGCTCTCGAGCTCCTGGTTCTCGATGACGCCCAGCGACTCGAGCGCTGCGGCGGCGCTCGCGTGGTAGTCGTTGAGCTTCTTGGCGACGATCATGCGCGCGTCGGCCTCCATCTCCTGCGCCGCGGGCAGCGCGTCGCGGTCGTGCTGGAGGGCGAGGTTGTCCACCCAGCCGACGATGCCCTTGATCGGCAGGTCGATCAGCTGGACGTCCTTGTAAGGGGAGTTGGCTGCGAACATCGCCATCGAGCGGGTGAGGGACTCGAGCTGGAGGGCCGTGCGATCGAGGTTGTCAGCGCCCATTCTCAGCTCGGCGAAGGCCTGAGCCTTGTCGCCGAAGGCGGCCCTGACTCCGCCGGTCTGGCCGCCGAAGGACACGGCCACGTTCTTGATGTTGCGGGCGAGGGCCAGGAGTTGTTCGCCGTAGTGCTCGATCAGGCGGTCCCAGGACTTGATGGCCTCGGCGATCTTGCTGCTCCGGCGGTAGTTCTCGGACACCTGCGCCAAATATGTCCTAAGCCTCTCACGGATGGCGTTTTTGAGCCAATTCTCGATGGCCTCTAGCTTTCCCAGGCGGGCCTCGACCGCGGCCTCGGTGTCCAGGACCGTCTGCATGGACGATTCAAAGACATCCCGCTGCTTCTTGGTCGCAAGGATGCCAAAGGGGGGCCGCGTCTCCGACACCTGCTGTTTTTCCGCGACGAGCCGTTCGAGCGCATCTTTAAGTGCGTTTCGGCAAAGGTCGAGGTAGGCCTCGTCGCGCAATAGCGAGATTACGTCGTCAGGCAGCGACATACCCGATGATAGTGCGGGGGTTCATGGCTGATTAGTAGGTCAAAAACAGACCAAAGTGCCTTCTGGTCAAACAGAAAGGCATAAGTATAACCACGCGTCGTGGTTCCGCGTACCGTTTTTTGGGGGTTTCTTGACCCGCACGTTCATAAGGGGATGATCGTCTCAATCTCCCTGAATTTGCATGAAATACCGTAGGTTGGGCCGAACGGGTCTAAATGTCTCAGAGGTCGGATTTGGCGCCTGGGCGATCGGCGGGAGCTGGGGACCCCAGTCCGAGGCCGATTCGGTCGCCGCCCTCAACCGCGCGCTCGACCTCGGGGTCAACCTCATCGACACGGCTGCCGGATACGGGGACGGCAAGAGCGAACGGATCATAGGAGGCGTCCTGAAGGGCCGCCGGGACAAGGTCATCGTCGCAACCAAGACCCCGCCCATGGAGGGTCCGTGGCCCCCGTCGCCCTATTGCGACGTGTCGAAGCGCTATCCTGAGAAATACCTGCGCTCAAACGTCGAGGAGCGCCTTCGGAACCTAGGGACCGATACGATCGACATCCTGCAGCTTCACACGTGGACCCGGGCCTGGAACCGCAACCCCGAGCCCTTCGAGGTCCTGAAAGCACTCAAGAAGGAGGGTAAGATCCGCTTCGTGGGTGTCTCCACGCCAGAGCACGACCAGAACAGCGTGATCGAGCTGATGAAGGCCGGCTGGGTCGATGTCGTCCAGGTGATCTACAACGTGTTTGAGCAGGAGCCCGCGGCCGAGTTGCTCCCGACGGCGCTGGAGGCGGACGTCGGGATCATTGTCCGCGTCGTCTTCGACGAGGGCTCGCTGACCGGCAAGTGGACAAGCGAGACCGCCTTCCCCGAGGGCGACTTCCGCAGGAACTACTTCGCCGGCGACAGGCTCGGCCGGGCGGTCGCCCGCGCCGCGAAGGTCGCCGCGGAACTGGATGGCAGCGGGCTCACGCTCCCGCAGGCCGCGATCAAGTTCGTCCTCGCGAACGGCGCCGTCGGCACCGTCATCCCGGGGATGAGGAACCCGGCCCAGGCCGCCGCGAATTGCGCGGTGAGCGATCTTCCCGCGATGGCGCCGGAACTGGTGGAGAGGCTCCATGCCCACAACTGGCAGCGGGGTTTCTGGTACTCGGGCAAGTAGGGCTCGAGCCTAGCGGCGCAGTACGGCTGGGCGCGTGACGGCCGACGCGTCCATCTTGCGCTGCCTGAAGGCGACCTTCTGCCACGTTCTCCCGGTGGACGACCAGAGGCGCCCATTCTGGAAGACAAGCGCGTCGGTCGTGCCCGCGTTCTCGATGCCGCCCTTCCTGAGCGTCGAGAACTCCGTCGGCTGGATCTCGTAGTCCATGCTCTCGCTTCGCCCGCGGTTGCTGGAGGAGCCGACGCTGGCCTGGGCGCCGAGCGTGAGGCTCGAGCCTCGCCCCGTGCTCCGGAGCGACTGGATCCTTTTCCCGACCAGGTCGGCCGCGAACTGGTTCGTGTCGCGGTCGCTGTTGGCGTGGAAGATCTTGGTTCCCATGTTCCCGAGGAAGGAGTCGGTGAGGGTCCTCGCATCGGAACCTCCGCCCATTGCAGCCGCGAGGCTCGGGTAGTTCTGGGTCATGTAGACGCTGGCGGCCCGGGAGGACCGCGCAGTCGCCTGAAACATGGGGTCATAGCGGCTTGCGAAATGCTGGCATTCGTCGGCCCAGATGAAGACGGGCCTGCCGCGCCCGTCGCCGTTGTCGGTGCGCCGCTCCACGGCCTTCTGCAGGCAATACTTCCAGAGGATCGCCGCCATGCGGCCGACCTCGGACCATTCCTTCACCGGAAGGTCGACGACGATGATGCGTCCCGCAATCACGTGCTCCGGAACGAGGGTCGTGCCCTCGCAGAAGAGTTCGCGCATCTTGCCGCGCATGAGGCCCTCCGCGAGCGTCGAGAACATCGCGACGATGCTGCCGCGCGTCTTCTCGCCGAGCGTTGGAAAGTGGGTGAGCCAGTAGCCCGCGACCTCGCGGCAGTCGATCTCCCATGACGCGCCGAGCGCCCGGGCCCTGGCGGCCTCCATCGTCCGCCAGCAGGCCGACCGCTGCCGCCATTCGGCAGAGGACAGCGACGCGGCGTCGGCCGGCGCGCTCCTGATGACATCGAACATCGCGTGGAGCCCCACCGGCTCGCCGGCCATCACCAGGATGTCGACGCAGTTCCTGACGAGCGAGCGCATCGCGCGCTCCCAGAACGGGTCTCCACCGCGCGAGGGGGAGTCCCCGGAGCCGATGGAGGAGACCTCCATGATCAGGTTCACGATGTTTTCGGTGAGGCCGGCTCCGCTGCCCGCACGAAGCGACTCGTAGCCCAGGAAATTGAACGCCCATCCCTCGTTCCTCCCGAAGAGGCAGAGGTCCTCCGACCGTCCCGTCTCCGCGGCGTAGCGTGTCCAGAGCGCGGTTTCCTCGGGCTTCGCGCAGAGCACCAGGCCACCGAACCCCGCAGACAGGAACGAGCGCGCGAGCGAGTGCCCGCTCCCGGAGGTCTTTCCCGAGCCGGTCCCGCCGAAGACCATCGTGCCCTCGCAGGCATCCTTGATCCGCCAGGGATCCGGGCCCATCGCGACCAGGCCCTGGTGGTCCGGCCAGCCCGGCAATGGGGGAGGCTCGGTCACAGGCTCCTTCCCCCGATCTCGTGCCCCAGGGACAGGCGCGGGGTGCAGGCCTCCTCGAAAAGCTGGTCAAGGGACATCAGGGGAAAACGGCCGGGCCTCGTGGCCGCCGGAGCGGCCTCCGTCGGGACGGTGCGCAGCGCCCTCTCGAGCTCGACCCTAAGGAGCGTGTCCGCCTGGCGCAGCTGCTCGTTGTCGGGTCCGGCCCCCAGCTGGTCGATGACGGGAAGGACCGATCGGAGGGAGACGATGGGATCATGGGTGCCGGAGCGGACGATGCGCTCGTTGACGTCATCGAGCGTGGTCATGAACTCGCGCGCGAGCCACGTCGAGGCCAGGCCCGGCAGCTCCCGCGCGGGCGCGAGGCCCTGGAGCTCGGGGTCGCAGGGATGCTGCAGGGCCGGCACGAACGGATCAAATCCCGCTGCGTGGATGTGCGAGGCGTCGAGAAACGGCGACGGGATCAGAGCCGAGCCGTACCTCTCGGCCTTTGCGCGCGCAGCGGCTGCGTCCAGCGCCGACAGCGAGCCCGGGCAGTGGCAGGCGAGGTGTTGCCTGACGGCGGTGCGCCACGGGCCTTCCGACGGCAGCCCAATCTTCCTCGGGCGGTGATAGGCGAGGGAGCTCGCGACAAGCACCTCGAGTTGCTCCGCCATGGCCGCGACGACGGCGGGCGGCAGCTCCGAGGTCAGGCGTTCCGCGGAAGGCGGGCGCTCCCCGATCACCATGCGCTCCAGTATGCGAAGGACGGCGATCCGAGGCGCCTGCATCGCCGCCAGGAGCCTTTCCGCCACCCCCTCGACGACGAGGACTGGAGCCCGGTCACCGCGCAGGGCCGCGCGGTAGCCCAGGCCCCTGAGCACCTCGGCCTGGCGCTTCGGCCACTCGCGCAACTCCTTTTGTCCCGCGCGGGCGAGGCAAGCCGAGTCGAGGCACGAGAGGCTCCGGGGTTCCTCGCGGCTGGCCGTGAAATTGAGCACGCGGGAGTGGACATGCAGGAGCGGCATCAGCCATCGGTCGTTCGGCTCGGCGAACTGTCCGGCGAGAAAGCGGCCCGTGGTTCGGGAGGGTCCCTTCCCCTGCGAGGCCGACGCGGGCTCGACCATCGCGCACGATCCGTCGGCGAGGCGGGTGAACTCCTCCAGGACACGCCTGTCGCCGGCGACTAGGGCAAGGGCCGAGACGGAGGGATCGGCCATGTGCACGAAGTCGAACGCGCCGAACCTGCGCATGGGCCTCGAGTACTCGGGAGGCAGTGGCCGGTGCGCGGGGACATTGCCAATCTGGTAGTGCGCAGCTCCGAAGCCTGGCTTCCATGGGAACGAGCCGATGAAGAGCTTGCGCCAGCGCTGGAGATTCAGTGTCCCGGCGAGTGAGCCGAACTCGCTCGCCATTGCTCCGACGCAGTAGGGCTTGGGGAACGGGGCGAGTACCGAGGCGTCCACGCCCAGGAGGAACCTGTGGTAGCTGGAATGGTGGCTCGAGTTCACCGCCAGCGGGAAGGGGTATGTGTTCTTTTCCATTGCGGCCTGGTCTAGTGGCTCGAGCTCGTGAAGCTCGTGGCCCTGGTGACGCGGTCCGAGCGCTTCGTGGCCGCGGCGTCGTCTGCCATGATGACCCCTGGCAACGGGGGTCCTATCGCGAACGTGATGACGACGGGAAGGGCCGCGAGGTAGACCCCGTTGCCGGGCTGCGTTGCCGTCACCGACACTTCCCCTGGCGTGCCTGTCGAGGTGACGGTGTCGCCCGAAAGGGTGGCGGGACCGGAGTTGAGGACGAGCGAGACGGGAAGCCCGCTTGTCGAGGTCACCGTCACAATGAAGGGAGGCGTCCGGATGGTCACGTTGCCCGGCGGCGTGTATTCGATCGACTGCGTGAGCAGAGGCGTGAAATGGGCGACCACCGACTTGTTGGCGTTCATCACGACATTCACCGATGGGCTCGTTCCCGAGGCGTCGCCCGTCCAGCCGACAAACGCGTTTCCCGCGCTCGCCTCGGCGATAGCTGTCGCAAGGGCATAGGCCGGATAGCTTCCCCCTCCGAGTACGATGCCCGCACCCGAGGCTCCCGTGGAGAGCATATTTAGCGGGACCGGTGTCGGCGTTGGAACGGGCGTGGGTGTCGGGGTTGGCACCGCAGTGGGGATCGCCGTCGGTGTCGGCGTCGGCGACGGGGTGGGCGTCGGCGACGGGGATGGGGTGGGACTCGGAGTGGGTGTGGGGGTGGGACTCGGAGTGGGTGTGGGGGTGGGCGAAGGGGTATGTGTGGGGGTCGGCGAGGGCGTTGGGCTCGGAGTCGGGGTGGGAGTAGGTGTGGGGCTGGGTGTCGGGGTCGGCACCCTCGTCGGTGTCGGAGACGGCGTGGGAGTTGGTGTCGGAGACGGGGTGTGTGTTGGGGTCGGAGACGGCGTGGGTGTCGGAGAGGGTGAGGGCGTCGGACTCGGCGTCGGTGTCGGCGTGAGCGAAGGCGTAGGTGTTGGCGTGGGCGAAGGCGTAGGTGTTGGCGTCGGAGTTGGGGAAGGGGTTGGGGTTGGCGTGGGACCGAGGGTGCCGCCGCCGCCGGTGTCCGTCGTCGTGGTGCTGATGACACTCGTGGCTCGACCCTGGACGCTGGCCTGCAGGAACCAGAAGCGGAGCGTGTAGGATCCCGGACTGAAACCGGTTATGGTCCAAGTCCCATGGAAGTGGCCGTCGGCCGGCGTGGACGAGGCGCCGAAAATGTTGATCGAGTCCGTGATGTTGGAGACCGAACCTGGCCCGGAGACATGGACCACCGGCCCGCTGCCGTTAACGGTCGCCGTCATCTCGTCCACGATGGTTCCCGACGCGTTGACCAGGTCCACGGTGCCGGGGGCGCTGGTGGTTCCCCCGGGGCTGTCGTCGCATGTCCAGAGTACCGAGAAATTGACCGCGTACCCCTGGGTCCCCATGACGATCGCCTCGGACGAATAACGCGTCGACTGCGCCTCGGCCCGCGCCGCGAGGGCGAGGGCCAGCGCGAGGATTCCCGGGGCAAGGGCCGGGCAATTGCGCCTGAATTTCATGGGGCCAGTTGATCGTTAACGCGGGAAAAACGACAAGTCTAATAACGGACGATAACTGCCGGTTTCCCGGCAGAGATCCTAGTCGCCATCGGCGCCCGTGCGGCGGCCGCCCAGGACGATGAAGGTCCCGTCGAGGCCGAGGATCCACCTCGCCTGGGCGCGTAGCGGGGCCGCCGCGCGCCACGGAAGCACGTGGCGTGGGCCGCGGTGAAGCCTCACGCCGGCAAGCCTCTCCGGCGCGCCGAATGCGTGCGCCACCCAGTGAAGGGGATTCCAGTCGCCGAACCACCAGTGGGGGATCTCGCCGTCGGGAGTCGCGGGCATGGCGATGCATTTTCGGTAGTGCCACGCGCCCTCGGCGGGCGCGAAGACGACATGGAAGGGCCGCAGCGAGCGGATCTCCCTCTTCGGGAGGAGCGGCCTCTCAGAGAACGAGACGTTCGTCGTGCTCCCGCCGTTCCCGCGAGAGTACGACACCTCTCGTGAGATCCTCGCGCTGACGAGCGCCGAGCTCTCCTCGGCGCACTCCTCGGTCGCCGCCTGGCAGACCCAGCGGTTGCGCAGGTTTGCGATCAGGGGCGCCGCCTTCTCCCGTCCGCCGAGCTTAAGCCAGACTGCATTCTGGGACTGCGTGGCCGCGTACACCGCGCCATTTGCCTCGCGCACGATGTCGACGTCGCAGTCGGCTGCCACCGCGTGGCGCTGCCACTCGTCCTGCTCGACAAGGACGACGTTCCTGGCGAGCCAGCCGGGATCCTCGGGCCCGCGGTCGAACCTCCCAAGGACGATCTGGTACACCATGCTCTTGATGAGGGTCGCGACGTAGCGGCGCTGCACCGCGAACTTCTGCGGGATCGCGAGCGTGACCACGCGCCCCTCCTGGACCTCGCGCAGGTCGAGGGTCGAGTCCGCGCAGAACACCTCGGCGATCTCGGGCTCGGAGAAGGGAACAAGGAAGTTGTAGATCGTGCTCCGGACCCCGCCGAGCTGGTCGGGCGGCTGGCTCCAGTAGTTGTTCTCGAGCTGGTAGCGCGCCTCCGCGAACGCTCCGGATTTCTCGAGGGAGGGGTCCTCGGCCGTGCAGTCGAGGAGGTAGCGCCGGTAGCTCTCCTGCACGGTCAGGATGTCGAGAAGCGTGAGGAGGCCGAACGATGGGACGCCCGGTCCGGGGGGCGACCTGCGGCCCTCGGCGACGGCGCGCACGAGGCGCAGTCCCCAGGCGATCTTGTCCCGGGCCTGGGGAATGAAGAACTCGTCGCGGCTCTTCGCCTCCTCGGTGGCGAGGCCGGTCTCGACGATCAGCTTGGCATAGGTGTCGGCCGGAAGATCGTCCATCGAAAGCAGGTTGAGCCGTTCCGGGGGTCGCCAGCCGGCCGGGGCGTCGGCAGGACGGGTCCTTAGGACGCACAAGTCCCCTGCGCGGGCATGGCACCGCAGGAGGCGCTCGACCATGCCCCATTCGTTTCCCTTCTCGCCGCAGATGAAGCCGCCCCACGGTGCCGCCTTGTAGCGCCGGCGGCGGGCGCGCCGAGCGAATTCGCAAGTGTTTGCCGTGCCGCTGTCCGCCTCGCGCTCGAGTTGCCTCTGCTCGGGACTCGTGCGCCAGCCCGGGTTCTCCACCCCCGCCTCGTTGACACAGAGCGAGTGGAGGCGGGGCACGATGCAGGAGAGCGTCTTGCCCGATCCCGTGGCACCCGTCACGCAGCCCCCGCGGCAGCCCGCGTTCCTGTCCACGCGGATGCCCGCGTAGCAGTACATGGCTCCGGGGACCCTGAGGTAGACCGGCCGCCTCTGCTTGGGCCCCAGGACCACGTGGGCGCAAATCGCGGCGAGGGCTGGCCAGAGCCAGGAAAGCGGGACCGTTGCCCACCGGGCCAGGGATCCCCAGGACGAGGGAGGCACGGGGGGGCGCTGGTGGCCATATGCCTGGAGGGCCCGGGTCAGGAGGGCGGCCGTGGCCGCGATCGCGGCGGCCTCGAGAAGGCGGCGCAGGACGTGCAAAAAATAACGGTTCCGGGTCATCGCCCGGAACCGTTATTAAAACTAGATGTTAGACAAGTCTAACAATTGCCGGCTTAGTGCCAGCGGCCGCCGTGCCAGGCCCAGCGTCCTCCGACGTGGCCCCAGCCTCCCGATACCCATACGGCACCGTGGTAGGGCCGCGGCGCATAGCGCCCGCTGTTCCAGTACCAGCCATTGCGCCATCCCCAGTAGCCGCCGATCCAGACATAGTCGGGATAGGGCGCTGCGGGCACATACTCGACGATAGGGGCCGGGGGCTGGTCTGCGACCTCGGTGCCGTCCGCCATCTCGGGCGCCGGGGGTGCGGGCGTGGAGGGGTACGGCGCCACCGCCGGCGAGGGGGAAGCGGGCTGTGCGGGTGCCGCGGTCTGCGGGGCCTCGCTGCCCGGGGGCACCGGTGGGGCGGACTGCGGCTGCGTGGCGGCGGCGCCTATGGTCCATGCGCCGTCGACCCAGACCCAGCCCCCGTTGCCCTGTACCCAGTGTCCGCCCACCCAGACGGCGCTCGGCGACGGTGGCATTTCCCAATGGCCGGCGATCCAGACCCAGCGCTGGGAGACATTGGACCAGTGGCCCGCCATCCAGACGTAGCCGGGCCCCGGGGCCGCGGTGACCTGCTCGCCGACCGCCTGGCGGGGAGCCGAGTCGTAGACCACGGTGCGGGTGTATCCAACTGGGGCGGAATAATATCCGATCGGGAATATTAGCGGGAACCCGAAGCCCAGCCGGAAGCTGGTGTAGGCCTCCGCCGGCTTCGGGGCGCAGAGTGCGAGCGCTGCAGGGACGATGAGGAGTGACTTGAAGTTCATGATGTGTCGGTAGAGACGGTGATCCTGTGACAAAAGATACACGCCCAGTGTTCCGTCCGCAAGGGGCCTCCCGCCGGCGTCCCTAGACCAGGGCGCGCAGGCCCGGAATGCGCCTGGCAATGTCGGTAAAAAGGAAGCTCACGACCAGGCATGTGCCCGTCAAAATGGAGACCTTGAAGAACGCATTGGCGTGGAGCGGCCTCATGAAGATCGTGATCAGGATGAGGAACAAGGGGTGGAAGAGGTACACCCCAAACGAGCGGTCGCCCAGCCACTTGGCCATCGGCGTGGATTCGTTCAGCTTGCCGGACGATAACGCAAGGGCCCCCAGCCCAAGCCCCAGGCCGGCCAGCTGTTCCCACGAGGCGAGCCCGAGCGAGCGGATGTTCCAGCCCCCTGCGAACGCCTCGAGCGGCGCGCCCTTCAAGATTCCCCCGCCGAAGAGCACTCCGGCGAGGGCCACGGGCCCGAGGAATAGCCCCAGCCAGCCCGCGCGCCGGGCCGTGCTGGACCTGGCGAGCGCCGCGAACCAGCCCTGGCGGGCCGCCACCACTCCCGTGACAAAGGCGAATACGTACTGCGGGAAAAAGCAGAGCTGCATGTTGAGGACGGACTGGCCGATGGGCGCCACGGTGCGCACGAGGAACGTGGCCGCGACAAGCGCGAGTCCCCAGACGCAGACGGCGCCCGCGCCAGGAGGGGTGGGCGAAGTAAGGGAAGCCGCGCAGGTCCGCGGCCTCAGGCGCTGGACGGCCGCAAGGAGCAGCGAGAAGATGAGGAGCGCGGCGGCGAACCACATGGGGCCCGAGGCCGAAAGGAAGCGTCCCGTCGTTATGAAATGCAGAAAGGCCTCCGGCTTGTTGCCGAAATCAGATCCCCAGGGATTTATCCCGAAGACGATCAGCGGGTGGATTACCAGCATGAAGAAGAGCGTGGGCAGCCCGAGCCGGAACAGGCGCTCGCGTGCGAATCCCGCCGTTCCCTTCCTTGCCAGGGAGCCGTAGGCGAGGTACCCCGCGACCAGGAAGAGTATCCCCATGAAGAAGGACTGGAGGTGGCCCTGCCAGAATAGGAAGGCGATCTTGTCCAGGGGCAGGGGCTGGGGTTCCTCCATCACGTACCAGCTGCCGACGTGGCTGTAGGTCACGCAGGCGTGCATGTTCACGACCAGGACGATCACCATCGTCCTCAGTTGGTCGATCCACGCCAGCCGTTCAGGTCCCTTTGAGTGCTCCGGCAACGCCTAGGAGGGCATCAACAAGCCCCCGCAATGTCACCAAAAGAAGAAGTCGCCCCGGGTGAAGCCCGTGGTCGTGGGGGCGCCTGCGGGGGCGCGGTCCTTGAAGCCCGTGTCGTAGTCGAAGTCGCGGGTCGGGGGCTGCGTGTACACAGGGTTGCCGCCGAGGGCCGTGAGCCCCGTGTTGCCCGTGTAGTGGCCCTTGAAGTAGTCGGACGTGAAGAGCTGGCCCAGCGAGCCGTCGAGCTTGAGCTCCATGCCCTTGCCATTGCCCGACTGCTGCGGAGGGAACCAGTCCTCGATCATGCGCACCAGGTTCTGGGCGCCGCCGCTGTTGTAGTCGGTGAGGGGATTGGCCCCCGTGCCCGCGCTCGGCGTATTGCCGGTCAGGATGGCCGAGTTGATCGTCATCACGTTGTGGTCGCTCGCGCTGTCGTAATCGGAGGCGGGAAGGCTGGGCTCGCGGTTGGTGAGTGCCAGGACGGTGGCCGTCGGCAGAGACGTCTTCTGGTTGTTCATGTCCCAGCCGGTCGAGAGGGCCGTCACGGCGTCACCCATGATCGCCGTCGGGTTGTTGACGGGCACCGCCACGCCGGGGACCGTGATCTGGGATGTGTTGTAGTCTCCCTGCACGTAGACGCCGTTGTTCGACACCACTGTGAATCCGAGCGGGTTGTTGTTGTTGTCACGGTAGTCCGGGGTCGTCGTCCCGTCCGTGATGCGGATGCCGTTGAGCGTGTTGTGCGCACCGGCGATGGAGGAGTTGTCGGAGTTGTCGTAGATGTAGAGAACGCCGTTGTAATTGTGTGCCAGGGTCGAGTCCGCCGCCATGGCTACCGCGAGTTCCGTCTTCAGGTTTCCGACGTCGAGCGTCGTCACGTTGACTCCCGAGGTGCCATTCGCGTACTCGCGCGGGTCGACGATCTGGGTGCGGACGTCCTGCAGGGAGTGGTTGTCGCCAGCCGTTCCGGGGACTACCATCGTCGGGAAATCGGCGTTGTAGGCCGTGGGATTGGTGGCGTTGCCGACGCTGACCGTCTTGATGAGGGTGGTCGGGTCCTGGGTGATCGTCACGAGGATGCCGGCCGTGTTGTACATGCGGCTCGCGGCCACCACGGGATCCTCGTCGTCGAGCGTGGTGCCCGTCTTCGGAGGCGGGGCGATGACCGCCCTGTAAATCTCGTTCGGGTCCACGAGGCCCGTTGACGGATTCGTATAGGCCGCCGCATAGGCCGCGTTGTTCACGTCGGCCTGCACGTCGACGCCGCCGATGAAGCTCGCCTGGGCCGTAAGGTGAGTGACCTGGATGCCGCGCTGCGTCGCCTGGATAGGCTCGGCCGATCCCGGGTTCGGATTGTAGATGGGATCGTTTAGCGTGTCCGTGCCCTCGAGGACGTGCGTGTCTCCGCTCAGCGGGTCAGAGGCGCCGTTGTAATCCTGGAAGTAGGCCACCTGGTCGGTCAGCGTGAGGGCATAGCCGTTGTGGCCGCCCAAGTAGGCGCTGCCGTTCGTTGAGATCGGGCCCGTGACGGTCATGTTGCCGCCCGGGGCGAGCTCGAGGTTGCCCTCGTAGAACACGGCGTATTGGAAGAGGGGCGTGCTGGAGTAGGCGAAGTGGCGTCCGGTCTTGAACTGCACCGTCCCCAGCACGGCGGAGCTGAAGGCGGCGCTTGTCCAGGCATCGAAGTAGTAGTTCTTGCCGATCAGATTGCCGTTCACGACACCCTCGGCGCTGCCGTCACCGGTCGAGAGGCCGACGGGCTTGAACTGGATCGCGCGCGTGACCGTCCACTGCGGCTGGCCGACCGGGTACTGCAGGGCCTTAAGATAGGGCTCGCTTCCTGTCGTCAGGTAGGCGGCCATGGCCGAGCTCGAGTCGATGTTGGCGATCGCGACCGTCCGGGACATGAGGACGTTCTTCCACCCGTAATAGAGGTACTCCATCTCGCTGTCCGCGACCTCGCGCGCCTGGTCGAGGAGCGCCTGCCGCATAGAGTTCTCGTAGGTGTTGAGGCTGTACGAGAGTATTCCGGCCGCCGCGAACGAGAGCACCGTCACGACGATCATCGATGCGAGCAGGGCACTTCCCCTCCGCGAATCCATTCTGAATGGCTTCATTTTCATGACTTGAAAAGGCGATCAGCTATCCGGCGGCGGTGAGGGCGTCGGTGTGTGCGTGGGCGTCGGTGTGGGCGACGGTGTCGGCGAAGGTGTGGGTGTCGGTGTGGGCGACGGGGTGTGGGTCGGCGACGGGGTCGGTGTCGGCGAAGGCGTGGGCGTCGGCGTGGGTGACGGCGTGTGCGTGGGCGTCGGTGTGGGCGACGGCGTGGGCGACGGGGTAGGTGTCGGCGAAGGTGTCGGCGTGGGCGACGGGGTAGGTGTCGGCGTCGGCGTGGGTGACGGCGTGTGTGTGGGCGTGGGCGTCGGCGTGGGCGAAGGGGTGTGGGTCGGCGAAGGCGTGGGCGTCGGCGAAGGTGTGGGAGTCGGCGAAGGCGTCGGCGTCGGGGTGTGGGTCGGCGTCGGCGAAGGCGTCGGCGTATGGGTCGGCGTCGGGGACGGTGTAGGCGTCGGGGACGGCGTCGGCGTGGGTGACGGCGTGTGTGTCGGCGAAGGCGTCGGCGTGGGGGACGGCGTGGGCGTGGGCGTCGGCGTGGGCGACGGCGTATGGGTCGGCGACGGCGTCGGGGTATGCGAAGGCGTGGGCGTCGGGGTGTGCGACGGGGTCGGGGTCGGCGACGGGGTGGGCGTCGGAGTCGGCGACGGGGTCGGCGTCGGAGTCGGCGACGGGGTGGGCGTCGGCGTCGGTGACGGGGTCGGCGTCGGAGTCGGCGACGGGGTGGGGGTCGGGGACGGAGTCGGTGAAGGCGTCGGACTGCGCGTCGGGCTTGGTGACGGAGTAGGCGTTGGTGTCGGCGTCGGAGTGGGAGAGGGCCGCGCTGTCGGGGTGGGGGTAGGCGCGGCCGTCGGGGTGGGAGTGGGGGTGACCCCGGACGACAACGTCGAGAGCGTGAAGGTCGCCGAGGGGACGCCGTTGCCGATGGCATTCGTGGCGTACACCTGGAAATCATACGAGGTCGAGGGCTGCAGGCCGCCCACGGTCTGCCAACCGATCCCGGTGACCGTCGCGTAGGTCGTCCAGGAGGCTTGGCCGGTCACCCGGTCCTGGATCACGTACCCGGAGGGCGTGCCCCCGCTGTAGGGGGCAACAAAGGTGATCGACACCGATGAGGCAGTCGGCACGTCGCCCTGGCCAAGGGAGGGAATCGGTCCGGGCACCGTCGTCGGGGCCAGGGGCGCGGTCGGGGCCGGGACGGCCGTGGTCGCCAGCGTGATGGTCGCGGACGGCAGGCCGTCACCCCCGGCGTTGGCCGCGTAGACCTGCATGTCGTAGGAGGTGCTGGGCGTGAGGCCGAGCAGGCTGACCCAGCCCGTCCAAGTCAGGGTTTCGTAGGTAACCCAGGCGCTTTGGCCGGTGACCCGGTACTGGAGGTAATACTCCACCACCGGTCCCCCTTGGTTCGGGGCCACGAAGTTGATCGAGAGCGACGTGGCCGTGGCGACGTCTCCGACCCCGATCCACGGAATCTGGCCGGGAGGCGCGGTGCCCTGTGCGACCGTCGCCGCCGGCAGAGTCGAGAGCGTGATTGGGGTCGAGGGGAGCCCGTTGCCGCCGGCGTCGGTGGCCTCGACCTCGACGTCGTAGGAGGTAGCGGCGGCGAGCCCCGCGAGGGTGTGCCAGCCGGTATCGCTCACGGTGCTGAAGTACGCCCAGTTCGTCTGGCTGCCGGTGATTCGGTAGAGGATGATGTAGTACTCCGGAGTCCCGCCGCTGTTGGGCGCGGCGAAATTGACTGAGATGGAGGTCGGGGTGGCGACGTCGCCCACACCGATCCACGGGATCTGGCCCGGCACCGCGATCGGACTGCTGGGCGTCGGCGTCGGCAGGGAGCCGACCGTGTCCGTCGCTCCGGGGCCAAACGCCGCCTTGAGAGCGGCGCCCGAGAGGGGATGCTCGCCGTCCGAGACGGAGGAGTCGTAGACCGAGTCCGTGTAGTCCCAATATTCGGAGTAGG
>Ga0302319_10007107_pt1 | contig 22076 bp, 22 predicted proteins | sample Bog_T0_2_FD_203319 | JGI IMG/M metagenome (GOLD analysis project Ga0302319, IMG submission 203319) | Peat permafrost microbial communities from Stordalen Mire near Abisko, Sweden - Bog_T0_2 | ecosystem: Environmental > Terrestrial > Soil > Wetlands > Peat | place: Sweden: Abisko, Stordalen Mire... | reverse complement strand
GTCGTGTAAATCGCTTGTGGTGTCGATTGCTCGTGGTGCGGGTCGGCCGGGGCCGGCCGCAGTGCCTACTCGGTGGTCGTGGTCTCCTCGGCGGTCGCCGGGGCCTCGCTGTCGCCGCCGCCCTCCACCTCGGCCTGCGCCTCGGCCGAGGCCTCAGCCTGCGCTGCCTCAGCTTCCGCCTCAGCCGGTGCTGCCTCAGCTTCCGGCTCGGCCGGTGCGGCCTCAGCTTCCGGCTCGGCCGGTGCGGGCTCGGCTTCCGCCGGTGTCAACGTCTCGCCGCCCGCCTGACGCTGGTCGATCAGCGCCGAGATGCCGTAGGCCAGGTTGCGGGGCAGGGCCTGGACCAGGCCGGCCAGCTGCTGCAGGGGTGCGGCCAGCGCACCGGCGAACTGGGCCAGCAGGGTGTCCCGAGAGGGCAGGTCGGCCAGGACGTTGATGTCCGACGCCGACAGCAGCCCCGATCCGACCACGCCGCCCTTGACCACCAGGTTGGGATTGGCCCGAGCGAAGTCCCGGAGGGCCTTGGCCACCGCACTGACGTCGCCCTGCACGAAGGCGATGGCGGTCGGCCCGGTCAGCAGGTTGTGCAGCTCGGCCTGGGGGCCGTCGGCCACGGCCAGGCGGACCAGCGTGTTCTTGTAGACCTTGTAATCGCCTCCGGCCTGGGCCAACGCGCTCCGGAGCTCGGCCAGCTCGGCAACGGTGAGACCCCGGTACTCGGTCAGGAGGGCGCCGTCGGACGCCTCGAGGCGGTCGCGTACCTCGTTGACGACAGCGACCTTGTCCGGCCTCGGGTTGTCCATGGTGCCTCCGACGAGCGGTTGCTCGGGTCAGGGCCGTAGACACCTCGAGTGGGTGTCGCGCCAGCGCAGGGTGCTGGACACGGAACGCCTCGTCAGGCGGACCCCTCGGGGCCCCTTCGGCACCCCTCAGAGGTGCACCGGAGATCTACGGCAGTTCGATCAATCTGCAAAATCTGGAAAGAAGGACTGTAGCCCACGGACGGTCACCGGCCAAGCCGGTGGCCGCCCGGGTGTCCGGCTCAGGCGCTGACGGCCAGCTCCTCATCGACCTTGCGGGCCAGGAGCGGGTCGATGTGGACGCCGGGCCCCATCGTGGACGACAGCGTGACGGCCCGCACGTAGCGGCCCTTGGAGGAGGCCGGCTTGGCCCGGTGGATCTCCTCCATGACGGCGTGGAGGTTCTCCAGCAGCTTGGCCCGGTCGAACGACGCCTTGCCGATCCGGAGGTGGATGTTCCCCACCTTGTCGGTCCGGTACTCGACCCGTCCCCCCTTGAACTCACTGACGGCCCGCTCGACGTCGTCGGTGACCGTGCCGGTCTTGGGGTTGGGCATCAGGCCCCGGGGGCCGAGCACCCGGCCCAAGGTCCCCACCTGGCCCATCAGGTCCGGAGTGGCGATGGCCACGTCGAAGTCCAGGAAGCCCTCGTTGGCGACCCGGGCCACCAGGTCGTCGGCTCCCACCACGTCGGCGCCGGCGGCGCGGGCCTCGGCGGCCTTCTCACCGGCGGCGAACACGGCCACCCGGGCGGTGCGGCCCGTGCCGGCGGGCAGGGACAGTGTGCCCCGGACGATCTGATCGGCCTTGCGGGGGTCGACGCCCAGCCGGATGGCCACCTCGACCGTCTCGTCGAAGGAGGCCTTGGCCCCCATCTTGACCAGGTCGATCGCCTCCGACGGTGTGTAGAGGTGCTGACGATCGAACTCGGCGAGGCTCGCCGTGTACTTCTTTCCCCTGGACATGGTGATTCTCCGTTTCCTCGACTGTGTGCGCCGGCCTCAGCCGGCGACTGCGATGCCCATGGACCGGGCGGTGCCCTCGACCTGGCGCTTGGCCGACTCGATGTCGGCGGTGTTGAGATCGGGCAGCTTGATGGCGGCGATCTCGGCCACCTGGGCGCTGGTCACCGTGCCCACCTGCTCACGTCCGGATGTGGCCGCACCCTTCTCCAGGCCCGCCGCCTGGCGCAGCAGCGCCGGTGTGGGGGGCGTCTTCAGGACGAACGAGAAGCTGCGGTCCTCGTAGATGGAGATCTCCACCGGGATGATCGAGCCGCGCTGGTTCTCGGTGGCGGCGTTGTACTGCTTGCAGAACTCCATGGTCTGGACCCCGTGGGGGCCGAGCGCCGTTCCCACGGGGGGCGCGGGCGTCGCTCCCCCGGCGGGGAGTTGGATCTTCACGACCGCGAGGACGCGCTTCTTCGGTGGCATGGTGCGTACGTCTCCTTACCTGGGTCCGCCGGGTTACAGCTTTGCGACCTGGCTGAATTCGAGCTCGACCGGGGTCTCCCGGCCGAAGATGTTGACGAGGACCTTGAGCTTGAGCTGGTCCTCGTTGATCTCGGCGATCTGGCCGGAGAAGTCGGCGAAGGGGCCCTCTTTGACCCGCACCGTCTCGCCCACCTCGTGCTCGAGCCGGGGGCGGCTGCGCTTGGTGGGCGCCTCGACACCCTCCACCTTCACCTGCAGGATGCCCTCCACCTCACGACGGGACAGGGGCGTCGGCTTGGTGCCGGGGCCCACGAAGCCGGTGACCCCCGGGGTGTTCCGGATGACCGACCAGCTGTCGTCGTCGAGCTCGCAGCGGCAGAGCAGGTAGCCCGGGAACACCTTCTTCTGGACCACCACCTTCTTGCCGTTCTTGAACTCGATGACATCCTCCATCGGGATGACCACCTCGTAGATCCGGTCCTCCATGTTCATGGACACGGCCCGGCTGTGGAGGTTGGATTTCACCTTGTTCTCGTAGCCGGCGTAGGTGTGCACCACGTACCAGCGGCCGGGCTGGTCGTAGGGGCTGACCACGAAGGCCTCGTCCTCGTCCTCGTCCTCGCCGAACTCGTCCTCGGCGGCGGTATCGGACTCGAGGTCCGCCGCCACCTCGGCCTCCTCCACCACCTCGGCCAGATCGGCGGGGGGGGTGATGGGCTCGGCCGACGCGAGGGAGCCCTCGACCGGGTCGAGTCCGTCGTCATCGCCCGAGGGCGCATTGGTTTCGTCGTGGGTCACAGTCACACCGATCACGTCTTGAACAGCCAGAGGACACCTTTGGCGAAGGCGTAGTTGAGAATGAAGATCAGCACCATCAGGGACAGCAGGGTGACCAGGGTCACCGTGGTGTAGTTGATGACCTCGGAGCGGTTGGGCCAGGCCACCTGGCGCAACTCCGATCGTACCTCGCGCAGGAACTGCCCCGGACGGAACGGGTCGCGCTTGACCTGGCGCCGGGGCGGCGGGGCGGTTCGCTTGGCCGGAGCTTCTCCGTCAGGGTCCTGGCCCTGGCGCTGCATCGCTCGCTTCTGTTCTCGGTTCACGTGACGCTTCCTTCGACCGTTTCCACGGGTGGTGAGCAGGGCAGGAGGGACTTGAACCCCCAACCTTCGGTTTTGGAGACCGGTGCTCTACCAGTTGAGCTACTGCCCTCTGCCGACCGCCGTTCCGCGCGCGGACGAGCCGAACACAGGGGCGGACGCCAAGGTTAACACCAGGCTGGGGCCAATTCCCAGGCGAACCTGCGGATCGGTCCCCGCCGGACCGGGGCGGCGGACGCTGCGGCCGGGCGGGTGCCCTCCCTGTGACTGGGGCTAGCGGGTCTCCTTGTGGAGGGTGTGCTGGCGGTCCCAGCGGCAGAACTTCTTCATCTCGATGCGCTCGCGGTCGTTGAGCTTGTTCTTCGTGGTGATGTAGTTCCGTCGCTTGCATACCTCGCAGGCCAGGGTGACCTGGATGCGCTTGTCGTTCTTTGCCACGGTGACTCCTCGTGTCCTCGTTGTGGTGCCCTGATGCGTGCTGCGTCATGCCGTGCTGCGTCAAGCCGTGCTGGGTCAGGCCGTGCTACACCGACCGGTCCCGGGGACCGGTCCGGCCGTCTGGTCCTACTGTTCCGACGTGGTAGCGGCGGCCGGGCTCGAACCGGCGACCTCACGATTATGAGCCGTGCGCTCTGACCAACTGAGCTACGCCGCCACGGGTGAGCCCCCGGTGGGGATTGAACCCACGACCCCCGCCTTACCATGGCGGTGCTCTACCACTGAGCTACAGGGGCATTGCAGCTCGTGCGAGCAGCAGAGGTACAAGCATAGCGAACCCTGGGGCCCGCGAGAATGCCAGGCGGGCTGAGTACCATCTGCGGATGCATGTCCGCCTGGCCCGACCGGCCGACGCCGAGCCCATCCGGACCATCTACAACGCTGAGGTCACCGGCTCGACGGCCACGTTCGACCTGGTCCCGCGCACCCTCGAGGAGCAGGTCGCCTGGCTGGACGACCACCGGGGTCCCTACCCGGCCATCGTGGCCGTGGACGACGGCTCCGAGGTGCTCGGGTTCGGGTCCCTGTCGGTCTTCCGGGACCGCCCCGCCTATGCCACCACCGTCGAGAACTCCGTCTACGTGAGCGGCACGCACCGGGGCCGCGGGGTGGGGCGCGTCCTGATGGACGAGCTCATCTCGCTGGCCACCCAGCACGGGTTCCACTGCATCGTGGCCCGGATCGGGGGGGACAACGGGCCCTCGATCGCCCTGCACGAGGCCTGTGGCTTCGTGCTCGTGGGGGTGGAGCGTGAGGTCGGCCGGAAGTTCAACCGCTGGCTGGACGTGTCGGTGCTCCAGCGCATGCTCTGACCTGCGCTCCCTCTGACCTGCCCCGTCTGCCCGGCACCTCCGTCCTGCACTCCCCCGCGGCCGGGGCGGGTCAGGCCAACGACGACGCCGCCGCCAGGGTCCCGACGCCGCCGGAACGGGCGTCGACCACCGGGGCGGGCCGCTCCCAGCTGGACAGGGGCACGGTGAGCACCACCAGGATCCACAACAGGGTCAGCACGATCAGCAGCGGGTCGCCGTGGATGAGGCTCTTGGCCAGGTCGGAGCCGCCGGGCAGTTCGATGAACGCGGTGACCATCGACAGCCCGATGATCAGCGAGCGCAGGCGGCCCAGTGCCACCGGCGCCAGCAGGAGCAGCCCCCAGGACAGGTACCAGGGCTGCACCACGGGGCCGAGGATCACGAACACCAGGAGTGTGATGCCGAGCGCCTTGAGGGTGCCGATCCGATCGCTGTTGAACAGGAGCCAGACAGCGACGACCCCGGCCACCAGCAGTCCGAGGGTGCGCGTGACCGTGAGCACCCCACCGAGTCCCAGCCCCAGGTGGGCGAAGTGGGCGATGCCGGTGGTCAGCATGGCCAGACCGGTGGTCGGGGCGGTCCACGACCGCACGGTGCCCGGTGTCCCGAGGGTCGTCACCCATCCCCAGCCGAGGCCGCTGACGAACGAGAAGAACTCCAGGACGCCGAGCCCCAGGAGCCCGGCCGTCACCACGGGTCGTATCCGATCGCGCGTGGGTGCCTCCGGTCCCAGCCAACTCCACCCCACGTAGAGGACGCCGATGAGGGCCGGGGCCTTGATCGAAGCCGCCAGGGCGCACAGCAGGATCCCGACCACCGGGCGCCGCTCCTTGGCCGCCACCAGTCCGCAGAGCAGCAGGCCGACCATGAGGGCGTCGTTGTGGGCGCCGCCGATGAAGTGGAGGAGCGTCACCGGGTTGAGCACCATCAGGGTGAACAGCTCGGCCCCGTCACGGTGGTAGAGGCGGGCCAGCCGGGGGACGCATCGTGCGATCAGGAGCACGCCGACCAGCGCCAGCAGCCGGAGCACGATCACCGTGGCCAGCTCGTTGTGGAGTGTCAGCCGGGCGAAGAGCCCGTCGACCTGCAGGAAGAGGGGGCCGTAGGGGGCGGGGGCGTTGCCCCACAGCGGGTCCACCGGGGCGGTGTAGGAGTTGTTCCCGAGTTGGAAGGGCCCGTAGAGATACGGGTTCATGTGGTGACTGACCATCTCGCCCTGCGCCGCGTACGAGTAGACGTCCCGGCTGAACAGGGGCGCGATCACGAGCATGGGGGTGGCCCACAGGGCGAACACCCACATCATCTTGGTGATGGCCACACCGGGGCAGCGGGCATAGAGGCGGGTCATGCCCCACCACACCCGCATCAGCAGCAAGAGGCCGCCGTAGGTGGCGGCCAGGGTGAAGTACACGCCCCACTGGGTCCCGTTGGCGGTGCTCGGCTCCCCGAAGAACCACGCGCCGGGCAGCTCCAGCTTGAACGGCGAGCTCGGCAGCGACGCGCCGATGGCGATGCAGACCATGGCGGCGAAGCCCAGCAGGGCAGGCCGCAACACCAGGCCCCGGGGCGGCGTCCCCTCGTCGGTGACCGGGATCCGGTCCTCGACGGCGACCCGGTCGGCGCCGAACCGGCGGCGCAGCGAGGAGGCCATGTGCTCGGCCATGCCGATGCCGGCCACCAGCAGCTCGCGGGTGAGCGTGCCGAGCCCACTCCCGTGGTCGGGTGGGACCGGGGCGGGGCCCTCCACCCTCGTCGCGGCCTCCTGGGCCGTGTCCTCGGTAGCCATGAGGGTGTGGGGACTTCTCCTCGGTCGATCGGGCCCGACAGTCTCGTCGGAGGGCACGACCCGGGGGCCGGCACCGCCTGCGGCGTGCACTGCGTGCCCCCTCCGGCCTCCCCCGAACCTGGGGGAGCGTCCGGTCCGCAATGGTTCCGTAACGGCATTGTAATCAAAGGATGGGCCCCGGCAAGTCCCCCCCAACCGGTAGGGACGATGGCTCCCGCCCCACCTGTCCCACCTGTCCCACCTGTCCCACCGGCGCCGGCGGCCCGGATCGGCGACACGGGAGGGTGCTGTCGGCGTAGGACCCCACCGGCCCGGAGGGTCGGGTGGTCGATCGGGCCACGCCCCGGTCGGGACGGACCTGCCGTTCCGACCGGGGCGTGCCTGCGGTGGGCCGGGAAGGATTCGAACCTTCGAAGGCAGAACCGGCAGATTTACAGTCTGCTCCCTTTGGCCACTCGGGCACCGACCCGCAGGCCGGAAGGATAACCCGTGGCGCGGCGCTACTGTTTCGGCATGCCTACCTTCGACGTCGTCTCCGAAGTCGACATGCAAGAGGTGCGCAACGCCGTTGACCAGGCCAACCGCGAGGCGACCACGCGCTTCGACTTCAAGGGGACCGACTCCACCATCGAGCTCACCGACAAGGAGCTGGTCCTCAACTCGTCCACCGAGGACCGCCTCCGGGCCCTCTACCAGGTGCTGCAGGAGAAGCTGGTCAAGCGGGAGGTCTCCCTCAAGTCCTTCGAGGTGGGCAAGATCGAAGAGGCGTCACGGGGCGCGGCACGCCAGCGGTTGACCATCCAGGCCGGCATCTCCTCGGACCACGCCAAGAAGATCAACAAGTTCCTGAAGGACCTCGGGTTGAAGGGGGTCAGCTCCCAGACCCAGGGCGACCAGCTGCGGGTGAACGGGAAGAAGCGGGACGACCTCCAGGCGGCCATCGCCGCCCTGAAGGGCGAAGACTTCGGCATCCCGCTGCAGTTCACCAACTTCCGCGACTAGCCGCGCCGTCCCGCACCGCCGGGGCCGGATGGCTCAGGTCCGGCGTCGCCGGCCCGCCCACCACACCGAGCCGGTCAGCAGCAGTGCCACCAGCACCGGTGAGGCGAAGGCGGCCGCCGTACGCAGGCGGTGGTCGAGGCAGGCCGCCGCAACCAGGCCGAGCACCGCCAGCACGCCGACAAAGAGCTCGGGGGTGTCGCCGATGAGGAAGTCCCACCAGAAGTGCCCGAACGCCACCACCGCCCGACCGGCCCACGGGCGCGGGCCGGCGGTGTCGTCACCCTCGGTCGGCTGAGGCCCGGCGTCAGCCATGGGACCCGCCCGTCAGGGGTGCGACCGGGTCCCCCCGGCCGGGCGGGTCGCCGGCGACACGGGGGACCGGGCGCGGGCGGGACATCCAGGTGACCAGGGCCCACGCCACCAGGCCGTAGAAGCCGACCAGGACCGGGATGGCCAGGTCCGAGCCGGGCCAGTGGACGCCGACGCTCTCTCCCGACCAGAAGGTCCCGAAGCTGACCAGCATCAGCCCCACGGCCATCTTCATGGCGTTCTCAGGGACGGCCGACAGCTGGCGGGCCACGACCAGGCCCGCCACCGTGACCACCACCACGGCGGCGGCGGCCGACAGCGCCGCCGTCCCCAGGGCGTGGGAGGTCGAGCCCAGGGTGAGGACGATGACCACCACCTCCATCCCCTCGAGGAACACCCCTTTGAAGGCCACCACGAACCCGGTGGTGTCGCGACCACCGGCCGGCGCACCGGTGGAGAGCTCCTCCACCTGCTCGGCGAAGATGGCGTCCTCGTCGTGGCGCGCCTTCAGGCCGGCCGCCCGCAGCACCGCCTTGCGGAGCCACTGGAGGCCGAAGATCAACAAGAGGCCGCCGATGACCAGCCGCAGCGTGGTCAGGGGCACCAGGTGGACCAGCGCGGGCCCGAGGGCCCCGACCAGGGCGGCCAGGACCGCCAGGGCCGCCACCACGCCCTCGAGGGCCGTGCGCCACCCCCGGGTGACCCCCACGGCGAGCACGATGGTGAGCGCCTCCACGCTCTCCACGGCACAGGCCAGGAAGACGGCGAGGACGAGGACCAGGGTTCCGCTGTGGGTCACCGTGGCCGTCATCGGAGCCTCCTCACCACCCCTGCCCGATCAGGGACCGGCCCCGGCCCGCCCGTCACACCGCTTCGACGAGGTCGTCGAGCTCCTCGACGGGGTGGACGTGGAACAGCCGGTTGTAGAGCATGTACTTGAGGATCCAGAACAGTCCGAACGACACCAGGTTGGCCACCAGCAGCAACGCGGTCTGCTGGATGTGGGTGAGATGGTGGGTCTTGCCGATGTGGCGGGCCACGGCCGCACCGCCGATGGAGACCACGATACCGAAGGCCGACATCACCCAGAAGGGGACGATCTCCTTCATCCAGTGGGAACGGCCGCCCTTGCCCCACACCCACATCCGGTTGAGGAAGTAGGAGGGGATGGTGGCCACCACGTTGGCGAACACGGTGGCCTGGATCTCGCCCTTGATGATGTGGAGGCCGTACACGATGCCCAGCACGCCGAAGGAGACGACGGTCGAGATCACCGACACCATCGTGTACCGGATCACCTTCTTGGCCTCGGGGGTGTGCCGCCTCTCCCAGAGGTGCTCGACGCGCACCATCGTCCCACTCATCGCCAGAACCTTAGCCGTCATCAATCCGTAACACGGGGCCGCCCCGGGTGGGGGCCGGCCGGGCCCCGGGCCGGGCCCCGATCAGAGCCGGTTGGCGCCGGCCACGCCGGACAGCCACGCCGCACTGGGCTTGGGGCGGCGCTCGAAGGTGTCCCGGTCGACGGCCACCAGCCCGAAGGTGGGCCCGTAGCCGAGGACCCACTCGAAGTTGTCGAGGAGGCTCCAGTAGAAGTACCCCCGCACGTCGATGCCGTCGTCGAGGCACCGCCCGACCCCGGCCAGGGCGCGCCCCACGTAGTCGATCCGCGAAGCGTCGTCGCCGGTCCCGATGCCGTTCTCGGTGACGTACACCGGCAGGCCCCCGGTCACCTCCGTGGCCCGGCGGATGCAGGCCTCCAGGGCCTCGGGCCAGAACTCATAGCCCATCTGGGTCGTGGCGACGCCCTCCTCGGCGGCCAGTGGCCCATCCGGGCCGACCCGCATCCGGGTGTAGGTCTGCACGCCGATGAAGTCGTCACCGGCGGTGGCCTCGAGGAACACGTCCTCGGAGGGGCGGCGCAGGCGCTCCAGCCACTGCTCACCGCCCGGCTGCACCTGGTAGTCGGTCATGGACAGCGTCAGGCCCACCGGTGCCTCACCCGGGCCTGAGCGGATGGCCTGGACGGCCCTGCGGTGGGCGACCACCAGGGCCCGGTTGACCACGTCGCGGCGCTGGCGGTCCCGTACCCGTGGCGGGAACAGCCCGAGGCGCCAGCCCATGGTGGACACCACGTTGGGCTCGTTGATGGTGCATGCCATGCCGATCAGGTCGCCGAGGTGGGCGGTGGCCCGCTCGCAGTAGCGGGCGAAGCGGTCCGGGGCCCGGCGTGCCTCCCATCCTCCCGCCGCCGCCATCCAGCGGGGGTGGGTGAAGTGGTGGAACGTGACCACGGGCAGGATGCCCCGCTCGTGGCACAGGGCCGCCATCCGCCGGTAGTGGTCCAGGGCCACCCGTGAGAACTCACCCTCCTCGGGCTCGATCCGGCTCCACTCCAGCGAGAACCGGTAGGCCGACAGGCCGAGCCCGGCCACCAGTCCGATGTCGTCGGGATAACGGTTGAACGAGTCGCAGGCATCGCCGCTCACGTCGGCGCAGTGGGCCTCCGGATCGTGCTCGAACTGCCACCAGTCGTTGTTGACGTTGCCGCCCTCGATCTGGTGGGCGGCGGTGGCCGTTCCCCAGAGGAAGCGGTCCGGGAAGTCGATGACCGGCACGATCGACCACCGTAGCGGGCCGGCCCGGGCGTCCGACGGCGTCGGGGTCGCCGGGACACCGGTGGCGCGGGCCGGATGCAAGGATGGGTCCCATGAGCGATGACCTCGACTTCCTCGTCGATCTCCTCGACCTCGAGCCCATCGAGGTCAACATCTTCCGTGGCGTGAACCCCAACGAGGTGCGTCAGCGGGTGTTCGGGGGCCAGGTGGCGGCCCAGTCGCTGATGGCGGCGGGACGGACGGTGGAGATGGGACGTCCCCACTCCCTCCACGCCTACTTCCTGCGCCCCGGCGACCCCACCGTCCCCATCCTCTACGAGGTGGACCGGATCCGGGACGGGCGGTCCTTCACCACCCGGCGCGTGGTGGCCATCCAGCACGGGAGGGCCATCTTCAACCTGTCGGCCTCGTTCCACGTGGACGAGGTGGGCATGGAGCACCAGTTCCCCATGCCCGACGTCCCCGAGCCGGACGGGCTCGAGTCGATGGTCACCCGCCTCGAGCCCTACCGCGCGCTGCTCGGCGAGTGGTTCGACCGGCCGCACCCGATCGACCAGCGCCCCATCGGGGAGCTCCCCTACAGCAACCGGGCCAGCAAGGATCCCGTCCAGCGTCTGTGGATCCGGGCCGACGGGCGGCTCCCCGACGATCCCCTGCTGCACGCCTGCATCGCGGCCTATGCCTCGGACATGTCCCTGTTCGACACCCTGCTGGCCCCCCACGACGTGACCTGGGACGACGCCGATTTCATGGGAGCGAGCCTCGACCACTGCATGTGGTTCCACCGCCCGTTCCGCGCCGACGAGTGGCTGCTCTACTACATGGACAGCCCCATCGCCCACGGGGCACGCGGGCTGGCCCGCGGCTTCTTGTTCACCCGGCAGGGCGACCTGGCCGTCTCGGTGGTCCAGGAGGGGCTGATGCGGCGGGTCCCCCGGGCCGCCGAGGGGTGACCCGTCGGGGTCAGCGGGCGGTGATGGGCACGTAGTCGCGGGGGTCGGACCCGATGTAGAGCTGGCGGGGCCGTGCGATCTTCGAGTCCTGGTCGAGCATCTCCTGCCAGTGGGCCAGCCACCCGGCGGTGCGGGGGATGGCGAACAGCACGGGGAACATCTCCAGGGGGAAGCCCATGGCCTGGTAGATCAGGCCGGAGTAGAAGTCGACGTTGGGGTACAGCTTCCGGGAGATGAAGTAGTCGTCGGAGAGGGCGATCTCCTCGAGCTTGAGGGCGATGTCGAGCAGCGGGTTCTTGCCGGTGACGGTGAACACCTCGTCGGCGGTCTTCTTGATGATGGTGGCCCGGGGGTCGTAGCTCTTGTAGACGCGGTGGCCGAAGCCCTGGAGGCGGCCGCCCGAGCCTTCCTTGACCGAACGGATGAAGGGCTCCACGTTGTCGATCGAGCCGATGTCGGTCAGCATCCGGATGACCGCCTCATTGGCCCCACCGTGACGGGGCCCGTACAGGGCGGCGGCGGCGGCGGCGGTGGCCGAGTAGGGGTCGGCGTGGGACGAGCCCACCACCCGCATGGCGGTGGTCGAGCAGTTCTGCTCGTGGTCGGCGTGGAGGATGAACAGGACGTCGAGCGCCCGGGCCAGGACGGGATCGGCCTCGAACCGGGGCTCGGCGATCTTCCACATCATGGACAAGAAGTTGGAGGTGAACGGAAGCGAGTTGTCGGGGTAGACGAAGGGCATGCCCACGCTGAAGCGGTGGGCGGCGGCGGCCAGCGTGGGCATCTTGGCGATGAGCCGGATGATCTGCTTGTCGCGGGACTCGACGTCGAAGATGTCCTTGGCGTCGAGGTAGAAGGTGGACAGGGCGGCCACCGCCGAGACCAGCATGCCCATGGGGTGGGCGTCGTAGTGGAAGCCCTCGAGGAAGCGCTTGCGTACGTTCTCGTGGATGAACGTGTGCAGGGTGATCTCCCGCTCCCAGTCGGTGAACTGCTCGGTGGTGGGCAGCTCGCCGTTCAACAAGAGGTAGGCGACCTCGAGATAGGTCGAGCTCTCCGCCAGCTGCTCGATGGGGTAGCCCCGGTAGCGCAGGATTCCGGCCTCACCGTCGAGATAGGTGATGGCGCTCTCGCACGCCGCCGTGGAGACGAAGCCGGGGTCGTAGAACCACACCCCGGGGAGCAGCTTGCCCCATTGCGCCGCTGAGATGCCGCCGTTCTCGAACGGGATCTCGAGAGACTCGCCAGTGCGGTTGTCGGTGATCGTGATGCTCTCGGCCACTGGTCCCCTGACCCTTCTGTCGTCGCGCTGCTCGGTTGACCCCGATCCTAGTTCCACACCCCTCCTGGCTGACCAACCGGGAGCGGCCCGGTCGGGCACCTCGGAGCCCCGGGGGCGTGGGCCCGGCCGGCCGGACGGCCGGCGTCAGGGGGAGATCTGGACCAGGAACTGCTGGGTGGTCCCGGCCGCGCCGTCGGGGTTCACGCGCTGGCCGGGTGGGACAGAGAGTGTGAGGTCGAGGGTGTAGCGGTGGCCTCCGGCCACCGCCATGGGCGGGAGGGTCAGGGCGACCGACGACACCGGTGCCACCGTCGGCACCGGCACGCGGCGCACCCCGCCCCGCCGACCCGGAAGCGGAAGGGCGGTGCCGGCCGGATCGGCCGGGGCCAGGGTCTCGGTCACGGTCTCCCCGGACTCCTCCACCGTGCCGCAGTTGGTCACCGTGAGGGCGACCCCGAGGGTGGCGGTGGGTGGCAGGACCGACGGTGTCGTCCCCGCCACCGTCGACTGGGCGTCGACGCCACACCCCGTCCCGACGGTGCCCGGGGCCCCGGTGGTCACGGCGGCGGGATCGAGACCGGCGGCCGTGATGACCAGCTGGTGGAAGGCCACCAGGGCGCCGGACCCCGCCAGCGCCGGGGCCAGCGCCGCCAGCTGGGTGGCGCCCAGCGGCGCGGTGGACTGGGGGTCGGGCACCCACGCCGACCGGGGGAGCCGGATGGGTGCGGGCTGGGCCCGGCCCGACGAGGCCACCACCCGGTAGGCGCGGTCGGCCGACTGGAGGAGCCGACCCACCGACGCCATGGCGCTCGACGCCTCACCGATGGTGGACAGCGCGGCCGAGCTCGTTGCGGTGGTCCCCGCCGGCGCCCCGGCCACCGGGAGTGGCGACATCCCGAGCTGCCGGTCGATGGCGGTGCGGAGATCGGCGACGGCGGTGGCCCGGGTCGCCATGACAGCGGTCAGGCCGCTGCTGACGGGTCCGGTCGGATACGGGGGGACCAGGTGCGCGGCCTGGCTGGCCTGCTGGTCGGCGTCGTCGACGGCCCGGTCCAGGCCCTGCTGGAGCTCGGCGCGTGCCGACCGCAGGGCCGAACTGGGGTACCGGCTGAAGGCGCCGTTGGCCAGGGTGGGCGCCCGGCGGACCAGGGCGGCCAGGTCCCCACCGGTCCGGTTCGACGAGGTGACCACCTGGGTGGCCAGCGCGGCGTAGCCGGAGTTGACCGACGAGCGGTAGCCGGCCGACTGGGCGTGGATTTCCGCCACCGAGCCGACCACGATGACGCCGGCGAAGGCGATGACCAGCGCCCACACCAGGGTCCGGGTCCCCGATCGACGCGAGCCCGAGCGGCTCCGGCTCCGTCGTCGTCTGGACCTGGGCATCCCGACGACGATAGTGCTGCCCCCGACCCGGCGGCCGGGCACCGGCGGGCGTCAGGGACGGCCGGCCGGGTCCGGATCAGTCGACGGCGACCTCGGCGACCTGACCCTCCTCGGACGGCGCGTCGGGCGAGGAACCGGCCGTGACGAGATGGCTGGACGTCTTCCTCCACTCGACGGTGGGTCGGATGGCGGCCACGTCCACGTTGGACTTGTAGCGCTCGGCCACGCCCAGGATCGACTGGATGACCGACGACGTGAGCAGGTGGGGCACCAGTCCGAGGTCGAGCAGCTTGGTGTGGGCTGCCCGGTAGTAGTGCTCCTGCTTCTCCACCCGGGGATCGGGGGTGTGGTCGATGGTGGCGGTGCCGGAGAACTCGGCGGCCACCATGTCCGCCATCTCCGACACGGAGAACGACTCGGTGAACTGGTTGAAGACCCGGAACTCGCCCGGCTCGGCCGGGTGCTCGACGGCCAGCTCCACGCAGGCCAGGGTGTCCAGGATGTTGAGCATGCCGCGGGTCTGGCCCCCGGAGCCGTAGACGGTGAGGGGATGCCCGGTCACGGCCTGGACGCAGAAGCGGTTGAGCACGGTGCCGAACACCCCGTCGTAGTCGAACCGGGTGGCGAGCTCGGGATGGAGCACCGTCTCCTCGGTGTCGTGGCCGTAGACGATGCCCTGGTTGAGGTCGGTGGCCCGGAGGCCCCAGATGCGACAGGCGAACATGATGTTGGCGCTGTCGTGGACCTTGGACAGGTGGTAGTAGGACCCGGGCTGCTTCGGGTAGGGCATGACGTCGGTCCGGCCCTTGTGGGTGATCTCGATGTAGCCCTCTTCGATGTCGATGTTGGGTGTCCCGTACTCGCCCATGGTCCCGAGCTTGACCAGATGGATGTCGCGGTTCTTCTCCGCGATGGCGTAGAGGAGGTTGAGCGTGCCGACCACGTTGTTCACCTGCGTGTAGACGGCGTGCTTGCGGTCGATCATCGAGTACGGGGCCGAGCGCTGCTCCGCGAAGTGCACGACGGACTCGGGTTCGAACGCGTCGAGCGTGCTGTCGACGAACGAGTCGTCGGTCAGGTCGCCCACGAACACCTCGATGGAGAGCCCGGAGATCTCACGCCACCGTCGCACCCGCTGTTGGAGGCTGGCCACCGGGACCAGGCTGTCCACGCCCATCTCGAAGTCGTAGCCCCGCCGGGCGAAGTTGTCGACCACACCGACTCGGTGCCCCCGTCGGGACAGGTACAGCGCTGTCGGCCACCCCAGATAGCCGTCGCCCCCGAGTACCAGAATGTTCACGGATCTACGTTCCTCTCGCTCGCTCGTGTGTTCGGTGAAGCAACCGACCAACCATGCGGGCTGGCATCCGGCAGCGAAACTATTACCTGTCAGAGCTTGGATTTAACTGAGAAGTGCCCCTACCGGGCAAGTTCTAACCAAACCATAAGGTACAAGAGCCCAGCCGGTGAGTCCCGCACCGTGCCCCGCGCGCGCCACCGTGCAGGATCCGGCGGTCACTCCTCCAGACGTGACGCGCCGGGAACCAGCAGCCCGGAGACGTGATCGGGACCGTCGAGAAAGGGGAGTCCGAGGGTCGCAGGAGCCAGTTCGGGTGACTGGAGGGCCCGGGTGGTGGCGTCGACCGGCGACGGCGTGGCCAGTTCCTTCTCCCCCGCACCGACCACACCCATCTCCACGAACCGCCGGGCGGTGACCAGGACCCGTCCCTCCAGCGACCCCACTGCACGGTTGTAGGCGGTCACCGCGCTGTTGAGGCCCTTGCCCACACCGGCGAAGTGGTCGCCCAGCACCGACAGCCGCTGGTAGAGCTCGGCCCCGAGCACCTGGACCTCCCGGGCGTTCTCGGCCAGGGCGTCCTGCTGCCATCCGTAGGCCACCGCCCGCAGGAGGGCGATCAGCGAGGTGGGAGTGGCCAGCAGCACGTGGTTGGCCACGGCGTACTCCATCAGGCCGGGCTCGTGCTCGAGCGCGGCGGTCAACAGCGGGTCACCGGGGATGAAGGCCACGACGAACTCGGGCGAGGGATCGACCCGCTTCCAGTACTCCTTCTTCGACAGGGCGTCGACGTGGGCCTTCATCTGGCGACCGTGGCTGGCCAGGTGGGTCCGCCGGACGGTCTCGTCGTCGGCCTCGTTGGCGTCGAGGAACGCCTGCATGGGCACCTTGGCGTCGACGGCGACGTTCTTGCCCCCCGGCAGATGGACCACCATGTCGGGGCGCATCCGCCCGGAGTCCGAGTCCGAGGTCACCTGCTCGTCGAAGTCACAGTGCTCGAGCATGCCGGCCATCTCCACCACCCGCCTCAGCTGCAGCTCGCCCCACCGGCCCCGGGTCTGGGGCGAGCGGAGCGCGGTGACGAGGTTGCGGGTCTCCTTGTGCAGCTGGTCGTGCGAGGTCGAGAGGTGCTTCATCTGCTCGGTCAGGCCGGTGTAGGCCTTCTGCCGCTCCACCTCGAGCCGCTGCATCCCCATCTCGTACTTGCCGAGCTGCTCCCCGATGGGCTTCAGGATCTGCTCGATGGCCTGCTGGCGCTTGGCCAGCTCCCCCTCGGCGGCCTGGCGCGTCTCGTTCAGCTTGGTGTCGGCCAGCTGCAGGAACTGCTCGTTGTTCTGCTGCAGGGCGAGGCTGGACAGCCGGGCGAACTCGCCGGTGAGCTGGTCCCGGGTCTCCTCGAAGGCGGCCGTCCGCTGCTCGGCGGACTGGCGCTCGTGGGCCAGCTCCGTGGACAGGCGGGCCACGGTGGCCTCGAGTCCCACCACCTGGTGCTGGTGCTCGGCCAGGCGGGCCTGGAGGTCCCCGACCTCGCCGGTCAGGGCCCCGTTCCGTGCCAGGGCGTCGCCGAGGCGCGCCTCCGCGGTCCGTGCCGCGGTGACCTGGTCGGCCCGGACCAGCAGGCCCACCACCAGGCCCAACGCCACTCCGGCCACGAGTCCCACAATCAGCCCGGTGATCATCACGATTCCTCCTCGGGGCCCCGGAGGCCCTTCGGGCCAAGCGTACCGAGTGGGTGTGACAGGGCTGTGGGACCCGGAGCCTGTCAGCCGAGGCGGGACACCGGTTGCTCGGAGCGATGCCCCGGCCGGGGCCTCGGGTCGGCCGCGTCTGTGTCAGCATGGAGGGGTGCACCGGGTGGTCATCGTGGGCGCCGGATTTGCCGGACTGTCGGCGGCCAGGGCCCTGGTGGGCGAAGCGGTCGAGGTGACGATCGTCGACCAGCGGAACTTCCACACGTTCCAGCCCCTGCTCTACGAGGTGGCCACGGCCGGGCTCGAGGCGGGCGACGTGGCGTACCCCATCCGGGCCATCTTCGGGCGGGCCGACAACGTGACCTTCCGCTTCGCCACGGTGTCCGGGGTCGACTGGGACCGACACCTGGTCGTGCTGGAGGGTGGTTCCACGCTGGCCTTCGACACGGTGGTGGTGGCCAGTGGCGCCACCGCCCGCTTCTTCGGCATTCCGGGTGCGGCCGAGTGCACCTTCCCCCTCTACACCCTGACCGACGCCCGCACCCTGCGGAACCACGTGCTCCGCCGGCTGGAGGACGCCGACTCGAACCCGGCCGCGGTGGCCGACGGGGCGCTGACCTTCGTGGTGGTGGGCGGGGGGCCGACCGGGGTGGAGGTGGCCGGGGCCCTGGCCGAGCTGCTCGACGTGGCCGTGCGCCATGACGGCTTCAGCTTCGACCGGTCCGACGGACGGATCGTCCTGATCGACGGCCTCGACCGGCTCCTGACCCCCTTCGCCGAGTCGGCGGCCACGTACGCGGCCACGACCCTGAGCGACCGGGGCGTCGAGCTGCTCTTCGGTCACATGGTCCGATCGGTCGACGAGACGTGCGTGGAGTTCGACAACGGCGATCGGATCCCCACCCGGACGGTGGTGTGGGCCGGCGGGGTCAGCGTCGAGGACACCGTGGCCGCCAGGCTCGGGGCCGGGGCCGGCCCGAACGGCCGGCTGGTGGTCGACGCGGACCTGGCCATCACCGGACGGACCGACGCCTTCGCCATCGGCGACGCGGCGGCGGTCCCCTGGGGTCCCCACCGGTCAGGCGACGAGCAGATCTGCCCCCAGTTGGCCCAGGTGGCCATCCAGTCGGGCGAGCATGCCGCAGCCCAGATCCTCAACCGGGTCCACGGCCGGCCGACCGAGCCGTTCCGCTACCACGACAAGGGGATCATGGCCACCATCGGCCGACGTGCCGCGGTCACCCAGTTCCCCCGCGGCCTGGTGGTCCGCGGCACCCTGGGCTGGCTGGCCTGGCTCGGCCTCCACCTCGTGTACCTCATCGGGTTCCGCAACAGGATCATCGTCCTGGTCAACTGGTCGTGGCGCTACCTGTCGTGGGGATCGGGCCCACGGGTCATCGTCGGCGACGAGCTGGAGTGGGCCGAGGGCCACGAGCCCGAGCCCGACTCCGCGAGCTGACCGGACGGGCCGCCCGGAAGGGCCCGGCTCGACGACCCCGCAGCGGGGGTACGGTGACCATCGTGCGCGAGGCCCTGGAACAGATCGACCGCAAGGTCCTGCAGTTGTTCGCCCTGGTGGGCGAAGGCATGTCCGGGGCGACCGACTCGCTGCTGTCCGGCAACCGGCAGGCCGCCAAGGCCCTGGCCGACCGGGACCAGGAGGTGGACAACCTCTACCACGACATCGAGGACCTCACGCTGGGGCAGCTCACCGTGGGCGGCATCACCTCAGCCGAGGAGCTCCGGTTCCTGGTCACGGTGATCCGCATGCTCCCCGACCTCGAGCGCAACGGCGACCTGGCCGAGCACGTGGCCCGGCGGGCGGCCCGCGGGCTGGGCACCGAACTCTCGGCCCGGAGCCGGGGCCTGGTCGAGCGGATGGGCGAGGTGGCCATCCACATCTGGCGGGCCACGACGGACGCCTACGCCGAACGCCTGTCCTCGGCCGCGGCCCTGGTCGACGCCCTCGACGACGAGATGGACGACCTCCATGTCAGCCTGACCGTGGAGGTGGTGGCCGGCACCATGCCGCTTCCCGTGGCGGTGGAGCTGGCCATGGTGGCCCGCTTCTACGAGCGCTTCGGCGACCACGCCGTCAACCTGGCCAAGCGGGTGGCGGCGCTGGCGCCGGCCACCGCCTGAGCGACACCACCGCCCGAGCGACACCACTGGCTGAGCCCCACCACCGAGTGCGCCCCCCCGGGGTCGGACCCGATCAGGCCACGATGCCCTGGGCCACCAGCGACTCGGCGATCTGCACGGCGTTGAGGGCAGCACCCTTGCGCAGGTTGTCGCCACTGACGAACAGGGCCAGGGCGTCCTCGGGCAGGCCGGCCCGGCGGATCCGCCCCACCAGCGACGGGTCGGTGCCGGTGGCGTGCAGGGGCGTGGGCACGTCGGACAGCACGACGCCGGGCGCCCCGGCCAGCAGGCTCGTGGCCCGCTCGGGGCCGATGGGCCGATCGAACTCGGCCACGATGGACAGGGAGTGCCCGGTGAACACCGGCACCCGCACACAGGTGCAGGTCACCGGGAGGCCCGGGATGTCCAGGATCTTGCGGCTCTCGTCCCGGAACTTGCGCTCCTCGCTGGAGTCGCCGGTGCCGTCGTCGAGCGGGCTGCCGGCCATCGGGATCACGTTGTGGGCGATGACATCGGGGAAGACCCGGGGGGCCGGATACTGCGTGGCCGACCCGTCGAAGGTGAGTCGGGCGGCACCGTCGACGGTCTTGGCCAGCTGCTCCTCCAGCTCGGCCACGCCGGACAGGCCGGCCCCGGACACCGCCTGGTAGGTGGATACGACGAGGCGGCGCAGGCCGGCCGCGTCGTGCAGGGGCTTCAGCACCGGCATCGCCACCATGGTCGTGCAGTTCGGGTTGGCCACGATGCCTTTGACCATGGAGTGGAGGGCCGAGGCGTTGACCTCGGGCACCACCAGGGGGACGTCGGGGTCCATCCGCCACGCCGATGAGTTGTCGACCACCACGGCGCCGGCGGCCACGAACCGGGGGGCCAGCTCCCGGGAGGCGGTCGCCCCACTCGAGAACAGGGCGATGTCCACCCCGCTCGGATCGGCGGTGGCGGCGTCCTCGACCTCCAGCTCGACGTCCCCGAACGGCAGCCGTCGACCGGCCGACCGGGACGAGGCGAACAGCCGCAGCTCCTCCATGGGGAAGCCGCGCTCGACCAGCACGGACCGCATCACGGTCCCCACCTGTCCGGTCGCTCCCACCACGGCTACCCGCATCTCCCGAGTCTACGGCGCCGGGGTGGCGGGCCCGCACCGCGTGGGCACTCCGGTCAGGCGGCCGGCGGGCCCGGGGTCAGGTCCCCAGGGCGAAGGCGGCGTGCAGGGCCCGGACGGCGTCCTCGGCCGCCGCGGCCCGCACCATGCACGAGATGCGGATGGACGACGTCGAGATCATCTCGATGTTGATGCCCGCGGCGGCCAGTGTCTCGAAGGTGAGGGCGGTCACCCCGGGATGGGTCTTCATCCCGGCGCCCACCAGCGAGACCCGGGCCACATCGGCATCGCTGGTGACCCCCTCGGCACCGAGCTCGGGGACCAGGGCCTCACACACCTCGGTGCTGACGGCCAGGTCGTAGCCGGGGACGGTGAACGAGATGTCGGTGGTGCCGTGCAGCGAGGTGTTCTGCACGATCATGTCCACGTTGACATGACGGTCGGCCAGCCCCCGGAACAGTCGGGCGGCCAGGCCGGGGCGGTCCGGCACGCCGATCACCGTCACCTTGGCCTCGGTCACGTCGTGGGTGACCGCGGTCACGATGGCGTCTTCCATGGTGGCATCCTCCTCTTGGATCCAGGTGCCGGGCTCCCAGGTGAAACTGGACCGCACGTGCAGCCGCACCCCGTGGTTGCGGGCGAACTCCACCGAGCGGAGCATGAGCACGCGGCCACCGGTGGCGGCCATCTCCAGCATCTCCTCGAAGCTGACCCGGGGCAGCTTGTGGGCCTCGGGGACGATGCGGGGATCGGCGCTGAACACGCCGGGCACGTCGGTATAGATCTCGCACACCTCGGCATCGAGCACCGCGGCCAGCGCCACCGCCGTCGTGTCCGAGCCCCCGCGCCCGAGCGTGGTCACGTCGTGGTCGACCGACACCCCCTGGAACCCGGCCACCACCGGGACGCCGCCGGCGTCCAGGGTGGCCTGCAGTCGGTCGGCCCGGATCTCCAGGATCTTGGCCCTGGTGTGGATGGTGTCGGTGATGATGCCGGCCTGGCTGCCGGTGTAAGAGGTGGCCTCCACCCCCAGGTCGGCCAGGGCCATGCACAACAGGGCCATGGAGATGCGCTCGCCCGAGCTCAGGAGCATGTCGAGCTCGCGGGCGGGCTGCACCGAGCTCACGTCGTCGGCCAGGCGGACCAGCTGGTCGGTGGTCTTGCCCATGGCGCTGACCACCACCGCCACCTGGTGACCGGCGCGGCGGGTGCGGGCCACGTGGTCGGCCACGGCGCGGATGCGGTCGGCATCGGCCACCGACGTGCCACCGAACTTCTGGACCAGCAGAGACATGGGGGTCAAGGCTACAGGGGCGCTCCGGGGCCCCAGGAGACGGGGCCGGGGCGACGACGGCGCCCGAGGCGGGACCGACTACCCTGTGCCCCCGTGCCCACCGAGAAGCGTCAACGTCAGAAGGCCGGCCGGCAGGCCCGTCTGGCGGCCGAGCAGAAGGCCCACAAGCGCCGGCAGAACACCCGGCGCATCATCACCGTGGTCATCGTGGCGGCGGTGGTGGTCGGCATCTCCTACCTGATCTTCAAGCCCGGGAAGAAGTCGTCGGCCACGGCCACCACCGCATCGACCTCCACGACCGTCGCCACGCCCCAGGGGGGTTCGGGCGACCGGTCGCCCAGCGCCATCACCACCTCGGCCGACTGCCCGTCCGACTTCAGCTCGACGCTGAACAAGCCGTCGTACTCCTCGCCGCCTCCCCTGACCATCGACACGTCGAAGACCTACACGGCGACCATCACCACCGACGTGGGCGCCTTCACCGTGGAGCTCGAGCCGAAGCTGGCCCCCAAGACGGTCAACAACTTCGTCTTCCTGGCCCGGCACCACTTCTACGACTGCGTCATCTTCCACC
>Ga0302319_10007105_pt1 | contig 22087 bp, 22 predicted proteins | sample Bog_T0_2_FD_203319 | JGI IMG/M metagenome (GOLD analysis project Ga0302319, IMG submission 203319) | Peat permafrost microbial communities from Stordalen Mire near Abisko, Sweden - Bog_T0_2 | ecosystem: Environmental > Terrestrial > Soil > Wetlands > Peat | place: Sweden: Abisko, Stordalen Mire... | reverse complement strand
GGGTGGAGCTGGGGACACGGCCGCGTCCGGTGGCGGGCCGGACCTGTCGGCAGGCCACCGGACGCGGCCGCCAAGGAAATTGCGTGCGCTGGTATGCGGCAACCCTTGTCGCAGGCATGCAGGCGGTGGTATTCAGGGTTGTCATGCCTGTCCGGCAGTTGACAACCATTTGTTAACGGGTTGCGTGGCACTGTCTCCGGGTCCCGCCAAAAACGCGGCGGATCCGTGTTGTTGGGGAAGGCCGCGTCCAATGGTGCGCGGATCCCCGTGTTTGGGGAGAACACACCATGTCTGTTGCCGTAACCAAGAGTTCCGACGTCGTCAGCGCCGCCGCTCCAATAAGCCTGTCACAGCTGTTCGGCGTTACGGCATCGAGCTCAAACCCGGCCTACCTGGTCCTCAGCGGACTGGACCGCAACGAGTACACGGCGGGCGCGACCGGCGCCACGGGCACCCTGTCCGGCAACGGAAATACGGACGCGTTCAGCAGCATCGGATCCGACGGGCGCGGCGTCGGCATCGTGTTCACCTACCAGGCGTCCACCGGCCAGTACTACAACAGCACGTACGGCTACCTGAACCAGATCACCTACACGGCCTCCAGCAGCCTGAACGATGTCACGAACCTGTCGCTGTTCGGCACAGGCAATCTGAGTCTGGCCACCCAATACGCCAACAACCCATATGCCATGATGCAGCTGGATCCGTCCGGCTACATCGGCAGCGCCACGATCGCGACCCAGCCCGGCTTCCCGGGCACGGTGCCATCGCAGGCGACGCCGGGCTCGATTGCCGCGGTTGCGGAGACGTTCGTCGGCAAGGCGTGGAACATGAACGGCTGCTGGGTGCTGGCCAGCACGATTGCCGCCGACGCCGGAACATCGCTGCCCGTGCAGAGCACGGCAATCGGCCAGGCCGGACAGGCGAACGGCGAGTGGATCGTGGCCTACAACGGCCCCGCCGGGCAATCCGCCAACTGGCAGTCGATGGTGACCGCGGGAGAAATCGTTGTCATCGGAACCTCCGGGGGTGGCGGCCACATCACGACATGCGTGTCAGGGTCGGGCTCGACCGCCATGCTGGTCGACAATGTGACCTACGTGAACTCTGCGGGGCAGGTGCAGAACCTGGCCAAGGACGGATCCAGCAGCGACATCCTCGTTGCCACGCCGCACCTGGCCTCCCAGGAATGGTCTGGCGTGGCGGCCAGTTCGGTTGTCATCTACGAGCTCGACACGCCGATCGTGGCTGACCTGGTTTCCTCGGCAAGCCTCGCCTCCGGGAAGACATGCTCCCTGTCGTCCCTGTTCTCGGCGAAAGACCCCGGCACCAGGGCGATTACCGGATATCAGGTCTATGACACCGCGGCCAGCGACACGCTGCTGGTCAACGGGTCTGCGGCTTCCGCGCATACGGCCGCCAGTGCGGTGACCGCAGGCTCGCTGTCATCGGTGCTCCTCGATGCCGGGGTCACGGCATGCACGGACACCGTCGATGTGCGCGCCTTCAACGGCAGCTACTGGGGCGATTGGCAAACCATCAGTGTCAGCGTCTCGGCCGCCGCCCCTGCCCCTGCGCCGGCCCCGGCGCCAACCATCAAGGCGCCTGTGCTGGCAGCCCAGACGCCGAACCAGACATGGCTCCAGGGATCCCGCGTATCCTTTACCGTCCCGACGGCCACTTTCGCGGATCCACAGGGCCAGAAGCTGGCCTATTCCGCGAAACAGGCCAGCGGGCAGGCGCTGCCCTCCTGGCTGACGTTCAATGCGGCCACCGACACCTTCAGCGGTGCCGTGCCTTCCGTCATGCAGACGCTGTCGCTCGCGGTAACCGCCACCGACACCAGCGGCCTGTCCGTGTCCGAGACGTTCCAGGCGAGCGTTCCGGCCGCACCCCCTGTGGCGGCCCGGCAGACGGCTTCGCAGACAGTCTCCGGGGGGCAGGCGTTCTCCATGGCAATCCCGTCCGGCACGTTCACGGATCCCCAGGGTCAGGCCCTCAACTTCACCGCGACCCAGTCCAACGGGCAGGCGCTGCCTTCCTGGCTGAAATTCAACGGCGCAACCGACACGTTCAGCGGGACGGCCCCGATCACCCAGCAAAGCCTCGGCATCAAGCTGACGGCGACCGATACCAGCGGTCTTTCGGCGTCCGAGAGTTTCTCCCTGGGCGTGACGCAGCCCGCGCCCGTGCTGGCCATCCAGACGCCGAACCAGACCTGGACCGAAAGCCAGCAGATGAGCTTCATCATGCCGGCCAACACGTTCAGCGACGGCAACAGCGGCCCCATGACGTACACCGCCTGGCAGGTCAGCGGGCCCAACGTCACCTCATGGCTGTTCTTCAACGCGCAGAACGACACCTTCAGCGGGAAGGTCCCGGCAAGCGTGTCTGGACCGGTCGGCATCGAGGTGATCGCCACCAACGCCAGCCACATGTCAGCGTCGGATTCGTTCAGCGTGGCGTTTGCGGCGCCCGGCGGGCATCTGTCAGTGGCAGGGGCCACCCAGGTCGCACCACCGATGCTTGCGGCCGCGTTCCACTGCTGATGGGACCGACGGTCCTGGCGCCCGCCGTGCCGCCGGGACCGATCTGCGTGTTTGCAATACTTCCAGGGAGGGTGGCTGGACGTCATTGTCTGCGGCCCGCCAGCGTCGGCAGCTCGGCTGACCCAGCCGACGCCACAAGCGCCCTGCCCGGCGGGGCTCCGACCATCTCACGGCGGCGTTCCGCGGCGAGCCGTCACCAAAGGGCGGCCGGCCAAAAACAGCCTCCGACACTTCGTCTGAACAGGCAATGTCTTCAAGATTGTCTTTGGTATCTTCCCAGGACAGCACCCAGTGCCGCCGACGGACGCATGGCGCAGGGCGGACAGTGCCTGCTCAACTTGGCCAATTGCAATCAAAACCGCCGCAGAGGTGGCGACAACACCTCGCAGCAGCGCCCCTGACCCGGGCGCGCAATGCGGAAGGCATCGTGGCAGGCATGGAGCCGGATGCGGACGGGCTCCCGCTGCTGGATGCCACCTTTCCCTGCCTGTGTGTGGCCACCGCGGCGTCGATTGGGAAGTCAACCGTTTTTGCCGGAGGCGCGGCCCGCATTCCACGCCGCCAGTGCGTCGGAGGCGATCCGCTCGGCCTGTGGGGACAGGCTGCTGAACGTATCGTCGCCAACCTGGAAGATGACCCAGTCATTGGTGTCCTCGCAGACGTAACCTTCGGCCACCCGTCCATCTTCGCCAACTGCTTTGATGTTGTCCTGGGTGCACTGGACCGAGGCCACGCGGAAAGTCCCGATGCGCTCATACATGGCGGCCTCGGCCTCCCGTTGCCGCGCCATCTTCGCCAGCCGCAGCGCCTCAGCTTCGGCCGCCTCGACATCGCGCTTCGCTTTTTCCTGCCTGGCCCATGCCTGCACGGCGGCGCGCGCGTCCGAGAAAAGGTCCGGAATGAGCCCCCCCAGGCACTGCGGACGTGGTGGCGCAACCCGTCGCGGTTGTCGATCCACCACCTCGCCGACGTCTGGGTTTCCAGTCCGCTCCGGGCCTTCTGCGCCGCCGCCGCAAGTGCCGGGTAGCGCCTCCTGATTTCGTCCAGGTCGACACCGGCCGCCCGTGCGGCCTTCAGGAAGTTGTGGTCCAGCCCAATTTCCCGAAGGGCAACTTGGTTTTCGCCAGCCGCCAGCGCATCGGCGCGCAGCTTTTCCGCCCAGGCAATCTGCTTCGGGGATCCTGCGAGCGGCGGCAACCCCGCCCGTGCGTTGCTGTCAGCTGCCAGTCCGGACCGCACTTCTCTCGCGCACTCCAGGCAATCCACAGTCTCCAGCCATTCGATGCGGCGGGTCCGTCCCGCCTCTGGCCCGTAGAGGCAGTGGGTCACCCCGTGCCCGCATTGATGCCTAACCGAATATTGCGCCATTTGAAAAACCCCAAACCTCTAACAGTGCGTTATGCCACCAACTCAGGCGTCCGCGATCCCGGCGACTGCCGCCTATCCAGCTTGGCCGCCACCATTGCTCGCGGAACGGCGGCTTTAATCGCCTTGTTGTTGACAGCATACAAACCAAAATACTTGGCAATGGCGGGTTCCCAACTCCGCAGGAAACTTTCTGATGCCCATGTCCCTGTGCAGATACTTTCAAGTTCGTGTCCGAGGCTGGATTGGGTTGTCCACGTCAGGGTCCGACGATGCCTGCCAGCAATCCCGGGTCGCTGGCCGCCAGCGCCCGGATACGATGCGTGAGGTGCCAGGCCGTCCGATATTGAATGCCGAGCTGACTGGCCAGTTCCACGGATGTCATTCCTTTGCCGCCAGCGGTGACGAGGTGCATGGCGATAAGCCACGTGGATACCGGCAGGTGCGTTTTGTGCATCGGCGTCCCTGCGGTCACGGAGAACCGCTTGCCACAGTCGAGGCATGCGAACCTGCCGGGGCGTGTGGTGATGCGCGACGATCTGTTGATGCCGCCGCAGCCCGGACACGCCGGCCCGGCAGGCCAGCGCGCCTTTTCAAGGATGGCCAGGCATAGGGCAGGTTCGCGGAAACGCCTCTGCAATGTGGCCAGCGCCAACGGGTCCATGCATGGGCTCACGCCGCCGCTCTTTCGCCCTGCGGGATGATCACGACTTTCGTTGGCCGTTGCAGCTTCCAATCCCGGCAGACCGGCGCATCGAAGACATTATCACGGTGCCCCCTGTAGCCCTTGATATAGTCGCCCGACCTCGCCTCGAATTCGAAAACGCATCCGACAGCGAGAGGTGCCGACCACTTGCCGGCTGTGAACCACAGATGGTCAGCCATCAGCGTCCCATTGGCGGTGTCGACCACGTTGCGCAGCAGAATGGTCCGCACTGGCGGGCCCCGGAATGCGGTCTTGGTGCCAAAGCGGTCGACCACGGCGCGGCAGCGGAAACGCTGGCCGTCGCGGTTTTTCAGTTCCTTCCGGGTGTCCATACCAGCCTCCTGGGTGTCAGAACCACATACGGCGGATTGTGCGCTAACGCAATAGCTGGGCCGACATTAATTTTGCGGCGCTCTTGCGCTGCGGCGACCCATTGCGCCAAACCGCTGACAGGAAGCCCCGTGTCTCCCGTGTCGGCAACGCTGAAGGGGAACTTCCGGCATGTGCGCCGACAACGCCGCCAGCCTGGACATCATGACCGCAGTCACCCTGGAAAGTGAGCTGCGTATTTGCCTGCCAGCAGGCATCGGTCGCCGATCTCCGTGCACCTGCGCGTGCAGGCCGATCGCCCATATTGCGGACAGACGGAAACTCGCGTCTGCTTTGCTTGACGCTTTCCAGATGGTGAAGGAAACTCAATCCATCCTTCGGCTGGGCCAGGGCCTCCGCAGCGGACACCCCGGCCCAGCGGGAAACACAGATTCAGGAGTGAGACTGATGTCGTCGTACAACAACCAGCTTTGGGCCGCGTCCGTGCGGAACTACCTCGAGGAGCATCCGGACCCGAAGGCGTCCAGTGTCAAGGAAACCGCTGGCCGGACGTACCGCCAGCCTGCCGACGCAAGCCAGACCGACGATGCCGACGAGTACATGGCGCCGTCCCCCAGGTTCTGATTGCCGCATGCGGGGAGGGCAGCCATAGCTGGCCAGGTTCAGCCGCCACCCATGGCGGTGTCCCGGTCAGCCAAGGCTGCCCTCTGCCGTCGGAGCGACCTTCTCCCCGCTGAGGAACGCCGAAATCCTGGCTGCCAGCTCAGGCGCCTGGACAGGCTTCCTCACCAGCGCGAAGGGTCCGTTGATCTTGCTGCCCAACGCCAGCGACACGCCGTCCCCGGCATAGCCTGTCACGAGGATCGCGGGCAGCGCCGGGCATCTCGCGTGAACTCCCAGAATTAGTGTGATCCCGTCCATCCCTGGCATCGACAGGTCAGTGACGATGGCATCCACGGCCAGTCCGCCGTCCAGCAGCGCAAGCGCTTCCACCCCGCTCCTGGCGGTTGTCACGGCAAACCCCTCGTCCTCCATCAGCGGCGCGAGTGTCCCGATCACCAGCGGGTCGTCGTCGACCACCAGGAGACGGGGCGTTGCCGTTGACGCCGACCAAACACCGCCGGCGGCGGCTTTGGCGTAAAGGCACGCCGGAGCGGCGGTCTGCGGCAGCCACATCATGACCCTTGTCCCCTGGCCTGGTGCGCTGTCGATGGCAACCCCGCCTCCGGACTGCTCGGCGAATCCCTTCGCCATGGGGAGACCAAGCCCGGTGCCCTTTCCCTGCGGCTTGGTCGTGAAAAATGGCTCGCAAATATGGGCCAGCGTGGCCTGGTCCATCCCAGTGCCCGTATCGGCAACGGTGATGCGGACATATCGGCCAGTTTCCAGGTCGGCTGGGTGCGGAATGCCGCCGTCCACCAGGTCAGCCGTTGCCGAAATGGTCAGCGTTCCGCCACCCGGCATCGCATCGCGGGCGTTGGTCGCGAGGTTGATGATGGCGGTTTCCATCTGGCCCCTGTCAGCCAGCACCATCGGCAGTCCAGGTTCGGCGCACAGCACGACGGAGATCCCCGCCCCCAGGGTTGGCACCAGGATATCGCGCATGCCATCCAGAATGGCGGATGTGTCCAGTGGCTCGGCGCGGAGATCGCCCCGGCGCGCGAAGGAGAGCAGGCGTCGGGTGATGGACGCGCCGCGGGTGGCGGCTTCCGCCGCAATGCCAGCGTAACGCCGGACGGTATCCACGTCCGTCGCCTTGCGCGCGATCATGGCCGTGCTTCCCTGCACGGCCTGGAGCACGTTGTTGAAGTCGTGCGCGATGCCTCCAGCCAGTTGGCCGAGCGCATGGAGGCGCTCGGCGTGGGCGGCCCTCGCCTGCGCGGTCTCGCGCGCCGCGACCTCCTCCCGCACCCGTTCCCCCAGGGTGGCCGTCAGGCGGCGGAGGTCGTCTTCCGCCTTCTTGCGCTCGGTGATGACCTGTGCGACGACCAGGAAGTAGGGAGCCTCGACGCGGTCGTGCACCACCGACACCGTGACGAACGCGTCGATGCCGAGGCCGTCCGCCGAAGTGTAGTGCCGATCGCCGCTGTACGCCTCGATTTCGCCCGCTGCCACGCGGCGCAGCCCTTCCATCACCTCGCCGCGCTGATCCGGCGACACCATGTCCTGCACCGAGCAGCGCAGCATGATCTCCCGGCTGCGGCCCGCGCTTCGGCAAATGTAGTCGTTTACCCGCAGGAAGCGGCCGTCCGGCGCGATATGGGCGATGCCGACGGCGGCGTGGTCGAACGTGGCGCGGAAACGCGCCTCCGCCTGCTTCCGCTCGGTGATGTCGACCACCGTGGCGTGTGCCAGCCGCCGCCCGCCGATGTCCACGGGAACCGCGGCGATCATCACGTCCCGGATCTCGCCGGACCGCGTGCGGTGCTGGGTCTCGAACCGGGCCGACCGCCCCGCCAGGACGGATTCCCCGGATTGGAGCCGTGCGTCGGCCAACCTCTGGTCGATATCGGAAATCCGCATGCACCGAAGCATGCCGCGGTCGTAGCCCAGCATTGCAGCCGCGGCCTCGTTGCAGTCCGCAATGGACCCGTCGCGCGGATCGATGATGTAGCCGGGCAGCGGCCCGGCGTCGAAAAGCATGCGGAACCGCTGCTCGCTTTCGTTCAGCAGCGCCTCGGCCAGCTTGTGCTCGGAAATGTCCTCGATGACCGCGATACAGTGATGCGGCAGCCCGTCAGTGCCGCGCACCAGTGACATGGTAAGCCGACCCCAAAGCACCGAGCCGTCCTTGTGGATGTAGCGTTTTTCGGTGCTGCGGTTCGCAATCCCGCTGCCCAGCAGTCGCCTGACCGATGTGTCGCTCGCGGCAAGGTCATCGGGGTGGGTCACGTCGCGGAAGGTCAGTTTGATAGCCTCTTCGCGCGTATAGCCGAGCATCCCGCAGAGGCGGTCGTTGACCAGGATCAGCGAGCCGTCGAAATTGACGTGCGCCATGCCGACAGAGGCCTGCTCGAAGCTGGCGCGGAACCACGCATCCGCCACGGCTTCCGCCGGCATGGCGCGCAGCGCGCCGTCCGGCCTGCCGCGCATTGGCGGCTCATCCCACACCGATCCGACTGGTGCGCCCTGGCCGTGGTCAATGCAGTCTGCGCGCTGGTCAAGGGTCATCGCTTCGGTCATTGCAGGCTCCGTAATCCACCGCGCGGTGCCGCCGCAGTGGAGGGCAGGTGCACGGCGAAGCAGCGTGGCGCGGCGCAGTGGCCGGGATGGGTTTCGGCAGGCTTGCTCATCTCATCACCAGGAGGGCGGCTTTCTTTAGGGGTTTTCCATCCCGGGCGTCAACCGGAATCGTTGGGCGGGGCCAGCGGAGACGACACCACCAGCGGGACAGTTCCTTCATCTTTGCTCCGGCGGTCCAGGAAACATGCGGCTTTGCCTGGCGGCGATCAAAGCAAACCGACCAGAAGGCAGCTTTCCGGCGGTCCGGAGCGGGGGAGTCCTCGGATCGGGCGCGCCTGGGGGCGGTGCGTTTTCCTCCAGCACGGCCACCGATGGCGTGTCGCGTGCCAACGTGCCCTGTAGCATTCGTCCGGCGGCCCCTCCATCTGGCGTCCGGAGGGGCGTCCGTCGGCCGTTGCTGCTGGCGCTTGTATGCTGGCGGCACCAGACATGGAAACCCACCGATGCCTCAGGCTCCCGGCGGTCGCCGGTTTCTTCGGGCCACCATTGACCCTGAAGGCGATCTGCGCCGCGGGTTCTCCGGCGTCCCCAAAAGGGGGAGGATTTTCCCGCGCCGATTCGATAATTCGTGGGTGGACAGCGAGAGCGGGATAGTGGACGCCATTGCGGACACCTGTCCAGGCGGAGCGGGACACCTGTTGCCCGCCGCGGCGGGATACAAACACGGGGGCCTGGTATTTCGTCGGTATGCGACGAGCCTGTCCACGGGATCGCGTCTGCTGGAGTCGCCAGACAGGCAATGCCATGAAAGCCATCATGGCCGCCGGCTCCAGTCCGAAGTGCGCCGAATGGACGGCTGCGCCATCCATGTAGAGGTGTGTCAGGGCGGCCCGCTGCCGACCGGGAGGGGTGCCAAAAAATCCGCAAGGCCGTTGTGTCTGGCCGCCGACTGTGCCTACCCTTGGGATATTCGCCTGCAGAGGCTGGCACCAGGTTCAGGAGAATGGCCATGACAGGCATGACGAAACCCGCGTTCCCGATAGCATCCTTGATCGTGCAGGCAGCCATGGCCGCGGCTTTCCTTGTCGGAGTGACGGGCGCCGCCAGGGCACAGGCAGTCATCAACCAGGATGACGGCGGCCTGGTCCAGTGGACGATCGGCCTCAACGGGGTTTCGTCGGCACCCGGGGTTTCCGCGGTGAACCTGAATGGGTTGGGGTACTTCTGCTGCGGCTCGGGAAGCTCATCCTGGTCAAACGGAAGCGTCTCCGTCAGCGGGTCTGCACCATACGCGGCGGGTGCACCCCCCGAGTACTTGGACACTCCTGGCGGAGGCCGTTATCCCTACGGGCTTACTGTGCTCGCCAACTCATACGGCAATCCAGGCATGGGAACGGCCACACTGACGCTGCCATCTGCCAGTGGGTATTTCGGCGCACTTGTTAACAGCGCTACCAATTCGTTGAATACGCTGGCATTCTATAGCGGCACAACCCTGGTAGACAGCATCAACATCACCAGCCTCGGCACGTACATTCCCGCCTCCGTCAACGGCGGCACGGACTATGCCTCCTATCTTAACGTCGACTTCCTTGGCGGCGTCACTTACAACAAGGTTGTCATCACGGAATCAGGGGGGACCACTGGCCATGACGACTGGATCGTTCTCGGGGACATTGCCTCTTCCTCCAGTCCGGTGTCCCTGGCAAGCCTAAACGGGGCGCCACTTCCGGCTCTCGGTGGCACGGCCATGGGCTTGCTGGCCCTTGCCGGAGGCGCGCTGCGCGGCATGTTCCGGCGGCGGGCGGCCACCGTTTGAAGCCAGCCCCAAGACGATCCGCAGGCGTCGTTTTCAGCCCATCTGGCACGTAGGCGGGATGACGTGGAGGATGCGGCCAGCGCCGCGGGCGGGCGCCGACGGCGAAGACCTCTTCCGCGACGGTCGGCTTCCCGGGTGGCTCGCACTTGATGCCGGTTACGCGGATGCGGCACGCCTGATCATGCGGATTTCCAGGACATCAGGCAGCCCGCCGGACGGGACGGATCCCGGAAGCCAGGCAGGTCTCTCCCCTTGATCAGGCTGCCGGCTCGCTGGCACAGGCCGCCGCATTCCGCCAGGTTCACTCCGCTGCCTGGATCAGCCACTGTCCAAGCGGCAGCAAATCAGGATGCCCGGTGATTTCCTCGGGCAGCAGCGCCAGGAACGCCTTCACCCTCCGCTCCGCCGACGGTGCCGGGATGCCATCAATCCGGCAGACGTCCAGTGTGCCGTTGGCGGCTTCATTGCCGACGATCCAGCCGCCACCGGGCAGGCTGGCGAGTTCACGGCCTTCCCCGGCCGGGGCCGTGGACACCTTCGCCCCGATCCACCAGGCGCCGTCGGAGTCGTGGTTCACCAGCGTGGGGTAGGCGCGGCTGAGCGCCTCCAGCATCCGCCGTGTGCCGCCGTCAAGGCAGGTTCGCATGAAAGGCCTGCCGTACACCGCCGTCAATGCTGTCCTGTCCATCGAAGTCCCCATGCCGTTGCCGTCAGGACCGCAGTTGCCCGGCGCGCCGGCCATAATCCTTGCTAAAAAGCATACCTCACGTGAGCGGCAATTCCACAGGACTATCGGCAAGCCGCGGTTGCCATGCCGCCCGCGCCTTCCCTGTTTTCTTTTGGATGAGATGCATCCGGGAGCGGACATGGCGCAAGTCGGCGTCTGGGGTGCCGCCGACGGTTTCGCCGCCCCGGAGGGGCGCCTGGACCCATGGCACGGAAGACTGTGACATGCATGCCTCCGGTCGCGGCCTGCCGTCCGCAAAAGCGATCGCGTTCCGCGGCGAAATGCATGATGCCAGGGGTTTCCTCTGGCCAGGTTCGCCTGGAACCGGGAAGTCAGCGGCTGGCACTTTCGGGACACCAGAAGGGCCGCGCAAGCTGCTATTCCCGGCGTCATCTATCCAAAATGGTCGGCATCGGGCACAAACGGTTCTCCTCTGTGGCCGAAGAACGCGAGTTCTGCGAGCGCCACCACAAAGTCGAATTCCTCGTCGTCCTTGCCGGCCTCCTGGGCCCGGCGGCGGGCCACTTCGGTTCTCGCGAAGGCATCCGAGCATGGGAGAAGCCGCCCGTCGGGAAGTTCCAGCCATACGGTATGGCAGGTTTCGGTCTCGCGCAGCGTGAGATCCGCAGTCGGTGAGGAATTCCCCCATCCCCGGGTGGTCAGCCCCTGCTCGGGGACGGCTGCCTTGACCCGCGCCCGCCTCACCGTGCTCCGGACGGCCTTGGGCTTGGCACCGGATGGCCGCTTCGCCTTGCGCCAGGCTCCCGCCGCCTTTGTGCGCGCTGGCCTCTTCTTGCGGACGCCTGCGCGCTTTTTGGGCACGCCGTCGCAATGGCCGCACCAGACGGTCCAGTGATCATCGACGAGGCCAAGCGTTCCGGCGCCTTCGGGGACATGAACGCCGCACGCACACCTGCCTGCGAACTTGTTGCGCATAAGGCCTCCAACGGATGGAAAGTTACCGTTACGCGGCGAACATGTCAACAGTTGATGCTTTCGAATCGGCACGGGGAAAACGGCTTCATGGCTGAGGCATGCCGAGGATCCGCGCATTCGGGCAAGGGGGTGGACGCCGGCCATCGCGGGCAGGGCGCGGCGGGGGCCATCAAGCAGGGAGCGCGCCGCCGGAGCGTTGGGCGCTTTGTGGCGGGGGCGGCATCGAGAGGATGGCCGCCGCAGGCATCATGGCTGGCGGCGGAGGACGCGGCACCCATCCGCCCATGGCCAACGCCTGGCGAGGCAGACGGGAACTCAACGGGCAGCTGGCGTCAATAGCCTCCACCCCCTCCGGGAAACCATCTTCAGCGGGAGGCTGCCGCGGCCTTCTGTTCCCGCCGCCGCACGGTCAGGCGCCGACCCAGCAGCCATCCGAGGAGAACCATGCTGCCTGGAAGCGTGCCGCCGGCCGCGGGCAGCGGAGCCATGTTGTCGGGGGTCGCGACGTAGCCGTGGTAGACACCGGAGCTGTCCTGATAGGCCCCGACAACCACACCCGAGGCGGTGATGCCTGTGGGGTCGTTCTGCTCCGTTCCGAGGGGATCATCGATTGTCGTGAAGGTGCCGTCGGTGTCGAGGAAGCCATGGTAGATGCCGGAGCTGTTCCAATAGTAACCGACAACTTGGCCGGCATTGTTGATGCCTAACAGGCGCGTCCCGCTGGTGCCCAGGGGGTCATCGATCGTTTTGAAGGTTCCGTTGGTGTCGACGAAACCCTGGTCCCCTGGACGTTGGTAGTTGTAGAAACCGGCCACCTGCCCCGCGTCGTTGATGCCCTCCGCGAACGTTGCCGCTGTGAGAGCAATGCCTGTGTAGGCGCCGTTGGTGTCGACGAAGCCATTGCTGCTGGTGCCAAAGTCGTAACGCCCTGTAATCTGCCCGGAATTGTTGATGCCGGTGGGCTGCGTCAGCGAGCTGCCGGAAACCCAGACATTCGAGAAGGTGCCGTTGGTGTCGAGGAAACCGATGTTGGTGCCGGAGCTATTCACGTAATATCCGGTTATCTGTCCGGCGTTGTTGATGCCGTAGGCTTCCGTCATGGTTGCGCCGGGGACATCGATGGTCGTGAAGGTGCCGTTGGTGTCGACGAAGCCATTGACACTGTTGGAGCTGGTCGCGTACCAGCCAACCATCTGCCCCGCCCCGTTGACGCCCCTGATCACAGTCCCTTGCCCGGCTGCCGTTCCTGCAAGCGGAGCGTTGATCGGGGTAAAAGTGTAGCCGTCCGCCCGTGTCTGCGCACTCGCGCCCCCCGAGGCCATCATCATCCCCACTGCGGCCACCCCAAGCATGAGGACGGATTTCATCGCGAAGTTGGAATTCATCATGGACATGGTCGGCTTCCCCTGTGGCCATCCGCATGCCGGAGGCCATCCAAACCAGTGTGACAGCATCCGGCGGCGATGGACAAGGAAATCGGATATCAGGAAGCGGACCAATCGCCCAATCCGGTGAACCTTCCAGGTCTACCGACGTCCGCTGGAGGAAGGATGCCACCTGGCCGCTGACGGAAGACTTCTCCGATCCCGTGGCTGTCGGCCTGCCTGTGCCTTTCTCCGCACATCAGGCGCCACCACAGCCGTCCATGACCGTGTGCCGCCCAGGCAGGGTTCCCTGACGACACGGGCGGATGGGCACTTTCAGCGGGTCCCTGTCCGGCGCGGCCAGGGTGCTGGCGATCGCGGCATGGATCCGGGTGCGTCCGCGTATGGTCTTGATGCGCCGACCGTGGTATGTCGGCAACCTGGACGCCGGGCATTCCTGCTTGGTGGTGTGCCGCCGGGCAGCGGTGCACGGAAATGTTGAGGCACATGCACACTATGCCGCAGACTGCCACGCCGAAGAGGAAAGTCCCGGCCCCGTGGCACAGCGAGCTGGCTGCCGACGGCGACATGCCGGAGGACGCGCCTGTGGCAGCGAAGTCAGCAACCCCGCCCATGGTGGCCGCCAGACCGAGGCCGCCATCCCGGCCGACGGAGGCGCATGAGGCGCCTGAGGCGCAGAAGGCAGCCGCCCTCAGGGCAAGGTAGAGTTGGCCGAGGCGGTATACGGATCGTCTTCCAGATACTTGGCTACCACATGTCCTCCAGCGTCACCATTGGACGTCCTGATTGACCCATAGCGTGTCATTGACGGAGTGGCGACATCGCCAATTCGGGCGACGGATGTCCGGCGGCCGAAGACACGACCGCTTCGCGTTCCATGCGAATGTGGATGTCTGACTGCCCGGCATCCGTGAAGCAGTGGCGCAGGTAAAGGGAGCGAACGGGATTCCAATGAAGATGTTCCAACCGCGTCGGAAGGCCAAGGCAATCTGCCAGGGCGAGGCAATGACGCAAAATGGCTGAGCCCAGACCTTGTCCCTGGAAGCCCGGAAAAATGTAGAACTCCCCGAACCGGACGTGATCTGCAGCAACCTGGAATGAGAGGGTGCCGACCGGGGTTTCACATCGCCTGATTTGGTAGAACGGTTTCTCATCAAAGTGGCGCTGATGAAGGTCTCGCTGGAACTCCTCGTCCCATGCCCAACGGCGCATGATGTGCGGTCCCATGGCAGCGCGTTTGGCTTCGAAAGCAAAGTCAATGGCCTCAGCGGTATGTGGCAGCCGGGAAAAAGTGATGTCCGGCGGAAGATCGGGGATATCCATGCTGTGCGCCCTGCCTGCAGTTGCTAGCATCATCGGCTGACCTAGCGGCGGCCGAAACTTCACGTCGTTACAGTGTCATCTTATGGGTCAAGAATGACAACTTATGGGTCATCCTACAACGCCATCACCGCCTTCAGAAATCGTTATCGACCCTGAAGTGCTCCTCCAAATCGACGATGCCGCGCTCCTCCAGATACTGGACAAGCCCGTCGACGGCGCTGTCGACGAAGTGGTCCGGAAGCGCCTGCTGCCCGATGCGCTCCGCCTGGAAGTGGGACACCACGGCGGCGCCTTCGATATGGTAGGCGCGGCGGCCCACATTGTTGAGGGAGTACCACAGGGTGCGGTCGACGCCCTTCAGCCAGCGGAACATGCCGGTCGAGAGCACGCCGGCGTTGCCGCCTCCCCACTCCTTCATCGGGCCGCCCCAGCCATAGATGCCGACCACCGCGGTGTTCAGGAACGCATGCCTGCTGCCGTGGCGGTTGATGGCATCCACGATCTTCCTGTCCGCCATGAACGGCGCGATCGCCGCGCGGGTAAGGGACTCGGCAGAGCCGGGATGGAGAGCATGGATCCTGGTCAGCCTGCCGCGCAGGGCGCTGACCCTCTTGTCGCGCTTCACGTTGAGGGCCGCCAGCACGCAGATCGCCTGCACCTGGTAAGGGGTCTTCTCCACCCCCTGCCAGGTTGGCCCCAGCTGCCGCTCGAACGCCCTGATCATCGCATCGTCGTCGAGGCCGGCCTTGCGGGTCAGCCGCACCTTGTTGTCCCGCAGCCACTCTGCCGGCGTCATCTGCCGCGCCTCGCGGGGGTTGTCACGGTCAGGATCGAAATGCGCCCCGGCCAGCGTGACCTCCCAGTGATCCGCCTGGTAGTGCATGAACGAGGCGCCCTTGGCGACCCATTCCCTGTCCTCGCGGGAGAGCAGCCTGGCGGAGCCGGTCAGGCGGAGCAGGTATTTGAGGAATTTCGCGCGCTTGCCTTCCACCTTGATGCCGCAGAACCGGAACACATCCTCGTACGCCCGCCCGGTCAGGGAAAACTGCCGCTTCAGGCCCTCCCCCCGCATTCTGAACAGCACTGTGGCAGCGAGCCCGGCGCCCGCCGCGCAGAGCGCGTAGCGCGTCCGCGATCCGATGTCCTCCTGGACCGCCTTCAGGTTCGGCCAGTCGATGGAGGAAGGGTCATACTCTCCGGACCGGTTGACCAGGCACATCTGGATCCAGTCCATGATTCCCCTGCCCTTCCCGTCGAGAAGGCCAAGGAGCCGGAGCGCGCCGTACTGCAGCCAGTCGAGGCCGAAGACGGGCAGGATGACGAGCTGCCGCTGTCTGGTCCAGAGCAGGTAGACCGCGAGGACGACAAGGAGCAGGGCGACGATGATCGTCGCCTCGAAAAACGAGCCGTTCTCGGGCTTGTGTTCCTTCGCCATCAGCGCCGCACTCCCAGCATGCCGCCGAACAGCTGCCTGAAATTGGCGGCGAACCTGGCTTGGTAGGCCCGCTTCGGGCCCTCGGTGTGACTGTTGTAAAGGCCGATGGCCTCGCCGTAGTTGCCGCCCGCCTCCTGGAGGTACTGGCGGAAAATCCAGGCGCCGATATGGATCGAGTAGCAGCCGTGGTCGCGCAGCGCCGCATAGGCAGCCCGCTCGTCACCGCCAAAGTGCAGGCGCGCCAGTTTCGGCACCCATACACGGTTGTTCACCTGCATCGGCCCCAGGTCGTAGCTGCCGTTGCGGTTCGGTGACTCGGATCCGAGATGCCCGCCTTCGGTCTTCAGCAGTCCCAGGATGATCTCGGGTGGTATGCCCTGCAGGCGGGCCGCCTGGACGACGCATTCCGCGGTCACCGGATAGGTGCCCGCCAGCGGCGCTGCCACCGGGAGCACCAGCGCAGCAATCAGTCCGAAAACGGCCAGCTTCATTTTCCCGTCTCCTGTTCCGGCCGTCACATCAGCTTGCCGAGCCGCGGGCGGCGGGCCCCGGGCTCTGGGCTGTCACGGCCTGCGGCCGGAACCGGTGCCGCCGGACCTGGTGCGGGCGCGCCGCCTCCGGTTTCCTGCGGAACCACTCTGCAAGGATAACCCACAGCCGCGTCCGGCGAAGCATTCTTTTGTGGCGGCGGTTCGGCCGTGGCGTGGATCAGCGCAGGGGCTGCGCGCGGCGCACGCTGCGGGGCCGCGGCCGGCGCCCTGGCTGCGGCTGCCATGCCGCGGAGCAGGAACGCCATCGCCGGCGCCGGCGGACCGAGGAGGCCGGATTCTGCCTGCTGGAGCGCGGCGCGCGGCAATTCGCCGGTTTCCGCCAGCATCCGCAGTCCGATCCGCAGCGCGCGGCGGAACACGTCCTGGGGGCGGCCGGTGCCGTGCAGCGCCGTCCATATGGCGAAGACAAGGTCGTCCTCTTCGATGCCTGCCTTCAGGTAGATGTCGATGGCGCGGGAACGGCGTGACATTGGCTTCAGCCCTCCCTGCCGGGGCGGCGGCTGAAGCGCGCCGCCCCGCCCCCGCCATGGATCGCAGGGAGCCTGCGCGGGGCGGGCGCAGCGGCGCGGCCATGGAGGGGGCGCCTCCAGGGAAAGGATGGCGGTCCGCCGCAGGAAAGGAAAACCGCGGCTGCCATCAGCCCTGTTCCGCGAAGTAGCGGATGTACTTGTAGAGGCCGCGGGCGTTGGCGAACTCCGGGTCGTCAGCCTGCGCCCCGTTGGGAAACATGCGGGCGATGTTGGTGAACAGCGCCGATCCGCCGCCGACGAACAGCACGGCGTCGATATCGGAGGCGTTGCCCAGGCGGCGCTCGACCTCGCGCGCGATCTTGGTCTGCTGCTCCTGGACCGCGTGCGCCACCAGCTCGTGGACGTCCTGCTGCTTGCCCCACAGCTTCATCGTGCCGGTCCGGATCGCGCGGTCCAGCACCGCCAGCGGATAGTTGTCGCGGGTGTTGAAGCGGGCCTGCACCAGGTCGGCGAGCGCGGTGTAGACGTCGAGGACACCGACATTCTCCGTGCCGGAGCGCCGCGGATCGAAGGACTGGCCGTCCAGGATGAGGGCCACGTCGGTCGTGCGGCCGCCCACGTCCACCACCGCGACCTTTTCCACCGGGACGTCGCGCTCTTTCAGATTCGAGTCCAGCCAGTAGTCGACGAATGCCGCCAGCGCCTGGCAGCCGACATCGACCTGGGCGATGAACGCCAGCGGGTCGTTCGAGACGCTGTTGGACACGCCCTTCCTCAGGTTCGCCTTCTTGGCCTCGATTTTCCGGTCGTTCTTGCGGCCGTTGGAGAAGAAGTCGGAAACCGGCAGGCCGGTCACGAGGCGCACCGGGCGGCCGCTGTAGCCGGCCTCGGCCAGGGCGTGGTGCACCAGCACCCGGTTCATGGGCGAGGTGTGGAAACCGTCGAACTGGGTGTTCTCGCCCTCGATTTCGGCGGAGACCGTGAACTCCTCACCCTCCTCCGTGCGGTATGAGCCGCCGCTGCCGTCGCCGGACAGCGACATCAGGGAGTAGCGGCCGGGACGCGCGGATGACCGCATCATAAAGCGGACCTGCTTGCCGCCGTCCCCCTCACCCCAAAGCTTGGTCTGCGCATACCCGTCGTCGATCGCGACCAGCAGCGGCTTGTTGTTCCCAGTCATCCCAGTCTCCCCGGCGCCGCGGCGCCGCTGTTGAAAATCGGTGTCAGCCCCGCCCGCCGGCGGGCAGCCAGGCAGGCGCAAGGAAAATTATGCTCTCCGGACCGGGTCCGCGCGCTGCCCGGCACGGCGGCCGTTCCGGCAATGTCCGGGGCTCCCATCTCATCCGCCCTGGCCATAACGGTCATAGTCCACGGGGTGCCGCCGCTTCGGCGCCGCCCGGGTCGGCCTCCGCGATCCGGCGAAGAAGCAGCGGACGGCCCGAAGCGCCGAGGAGATGTCCATCTCCAGGCGTTTCTCGACCCACCACAGGATTACGGACAGGACGACGGTGGGCAGGACCGTGTACCACCGGATAAAGAGCAGGGTCGGCAGGATCATGAACGTGATCCGCGCGTCGAGCATGAAGAAACGGGCGGGTCGGAAAGTGTCCCTCCAGGCAGGCATGTCAGATTCCCTCCGTGACGGACGCCGCATCGAGCGCGGCGCGCATGGCGGGGCGGTCGTCGGCTTCGGCCATCGCGGTGGCGGTGTCGATCCTGCCCGCCTGCCAAAGGCCGAGCAGGCACTGTTCGAAGGTCTGCATCCCGCCTGTCCCCGTGGCCATCAGCGGCTTGAGCCCCTTGACGTCGCCGTCCCGGATCATGCGAGCCGCCCCGTGCTCGTTCAGCAGGATCTCGAGCGCCACCGTGCGCCCGCCATCGACGGTGCGGACCAGCCGCTGCGACAGGATCGCACGCAGGTTGAACGCCATGCTCAGCAGGACCTGGGGCCGCTCTTCGGGGTCGAAGAAGTTGATCACACGGTCAATCGCCTGGTCAGCGTTCTTCGCGTGCAGGGTCGCCATCGCCAGGTGCCCCGTGTCCGCCGCGGCGATGGCCTGCCGCATCACCTCGCGCTCGCGGATCTCGCCCACCAGGATGGCATCGGGCCGCTGGCGCATGGCGTTCTGCAGCGCGGTCGCGAAACTCCCGGTATCGGTCCCGACCTCGCGCTGGGTGACGATGCTCATCTTGTGGTCGTGCACGTATTCGATGGGGTCCTCGATTGTCAGGATGTGCCCCTCCTGCCGGCGGTTGCGGTAGTCGATCATCGCCGCGAGCGAGGTGGACTTGCCGGAGCCGGTGACGCCGACCATGAGCACCATGCCGCGCGGCTCGCAGCACAGCTGGCCGAGCAGCTCCGGAAGGCCGAGCCCGTCCAGCGTCGGGATGGCGGTCATGATCCTGCGGATGACGACCGCGGCGTGCTGCCGCTGCTGGAGCAGGTTCACCCGGAAACGGCCGAGCGTCCCCAAATCGAGCGACATGTTGAATTCGTGCTTCGCGGCGAACTCCCCCTGCTGCTCCAGCGTGGTCAGGTTGCCGATAATCTGGCTCAGCACCCTGTCGTCCAGCGGATCGCTTCCGATCGGGCGGATGCCGCGGTTGTTGCGCACCATGGGCGGCGCGCCGTAGGTGAGATAAAGGTCTGACCCGTCACGGGCCGCCGTCTCGCGCAGCCAGGCGATGACTTCCGGGCGCGGGGGCATCAGGCTTCCCCCCCTTCATAAAACTCGCCGGAGCGCGAAAGCATGCCGCCGCTGATGGCCTCGCGGACCACCTTGCTCTCGCTGGAGGTTCGGGCGGCGATCCATTCGTAGGTTTCCGGGGTGATGAGGTCCCTGCCGAGCAGCGTCTGGGCGCTGGCGGCCATCGTCGAGCCGGTGACCCGGCGCTCGTTCAGCATCGTCCGCAGCCTTGCCGGCCATTCATCCGGGTCCGCGCCCATGAGGGCCGCGCGCACCTTCCGGTCCACGACCATGTATTCCCGGCAGGCCACCTTGCCGCCGCCGGCCCGCGGCAGCAGGAGCTGGGTGACAATCAGGTTGAGGCACTCAAGCAGGTCAACGGCGATGCCGCGCCGCTCGAGTGCCGAAAACGGCATCATGGCCCGCCGGACCGTTTCCGGAACGCCGATCGTGTGCATCGTCGACATCACCAGATGGCCGGTGAGCGCGGCCTCAATGCAGCCCTGGATGGTTGCCCGGTCGCGCGCCTCGCCGATCAGTATCAGGGTTGGCTTGCGGCGCAGCGCGTTGCGGACGCAATAAGCCCAGACGCTCTCCTCGGTGTCGCCGGACCGGCTGTGCAGATGGTCGCCGGCATCGACCTGATGGATGAAGCTGTTCGGCAGGACGAGGTTGTCATACACGTACTCGACCGGGCGGGAGTATTCGAGCACCTTCTCGTTGGCTCCCGGCTGCTCGCAGCGCCACCGGACCAGTGAGGACAGCGTGGTCGATTTGCCGGAGCCGGTCGGCCCGGTGACCAGGTTCAGCCCCTGGGGCGGCCTGAGGTTCTCGAGGATTTCCGGCTCCATGCCGATTTCCTCGATCCTGAGCGGCTTGCTCGGCAGCGTGCGCGCCGTGATCTGGAACCCCCGTCCGCCGATCATCCGCCCGCAGGTGACGTTGATGCGGAACCGCATCCGCCGGGTCGGCAGCTTGAACTCGTAGGCGAAATCCAAATCCTCGCCGGAGTTCACCATGCCTGGCCCGTTGTCGCCGTAGATGGAGCGGACGATCGCGGAAACCTCAGGGTGGGTGATCCTCCTCCTGGTCACCCGCACGAGCGAGCCACCGACCTCGGCCCAGACGTGCTCGCCGGACTGGACAGAGATGTCGCTCACCTTCCGGTCGGCACACCAGATCAGCAAATCGTCGAACTCGTCGTGGCTGAGGCGGCCGCCGGAAATTTCGAACAGCGCCCCGTCATGGCCACGGGCAAACGGCTCGTCGTCGGGTGCCGCAGGCGGCAACCGCGGCCCGTCATGGCCGCGGGCTGGCTGCCCGTCGTCAGGTGTCTCGGCCACGGGCGGTCCTCCCCGGAACGGCCCCCGCAACCGGGCCGTTCCCATCTGTGTCGGCGGTCAGCGGTCCCGGATGCCCGGGTCAGCGCCGGGCGGGGTCGCCGCCTCGGCCGGGTCTTCGTTGGAAACCGGGGCGTGGTAGCCCGACGGGTTGCGGACGTTCAGGCGCGGATCCTGCATGATCCGGTAGACCTGGTCGTTCTGCCGCATGTCGGATCCGGTGCCGGTCACCCCCAGGGCCTGGCTCGCAACCACAGGCGCGGTGACCATGCCCTTCTCCAGCAGCTCGGAGTAGCGGATCATCCCGGTGTAGTCGCGCTCCAGCCGGGCGAGGTTGACCCGGTAGGTCTCCAGCGCCTGCTGCACGCCGGTCTCCCAGCCCTCGGCGACAAACTTGCGCCAGAGGTCGCGCTCGGCGCCGTTCTTTGGCAGCAGGGCGTCCTGCGGACGGTCCGGCACGGAGAAGGCTGTGGTCAGGTAGGTGTGCCAGAGCGGCGCGATCGGGGCGAACCGCGCCTGCTCGAGGATCTGGTAGTAGCGGTCGGCCACCCGCAGAGTCCGGCCGGCATCCTGCTGCTCGTAGGTGTCGCGGCTTTCCGAGATGACCGGCGGCAGCAGGGTGGCGCCGCCGGGCTGGCGGATCAGGAACCGGTTGAAGTCGAAGACCTTGCTCAGGTTCTCCGCGCGCGACTCAAGCATTTCGTTGATTTGCTTGCTGGACCAGGAGAGGCCCCCGCGGGCGCCATAGGCAAGCGCCGCGTCGCGGAGCGCCGGGGCGCGGAGGCGGTCCTCGGACGATGCGACCTGGGCGTCACGGCCGGCCGGGACGATCTCCTGCATCTCGCGCAGTCCGGTGGTCTTCGGGCCTGTGGTTTCCAGGCGTCCGATGGCATAGCCCGGGTTGATGTCGGCCCTGGGTTCGGCGGCCGGACCGGCCTGGATGGCGCGGTCCTGGGTGCAGGCCGCAGTGCCCAGCAGGCACACGGCCGATGCGAGAAGCATGGCGCGGCGCATGTGCGTTCTCCTCACCGGGACGCTTCCGGGGTGACCGCCACCATCCCGGGAGGCAGCGCGGACGGGGCGCCGGCCGCCGCGGGCGCAGTGCCGGCCGCCGCGGGCGCAGTGCCGGCGGGCAGCCGCAGTCCGGGCCGCGAAGCCGGAAGCGGAATCTGTACCGCCGAGGGGCTGGGCGCGGGCCGGGACACGTCCGCATCCGGCACCGGAACGGCGGCTGGCGCCGGAGCGGCACGGGCGGGCGCGGAGGCGCGTGACGGCGCCGCT
>Ga0302319_10007103_pt1 | contig 22090 bp, 18 predicted proteins | sample Bog_T0_2_FD_203319 | JGI IMG/M metagenome (GOLD analysis project Ga0302319, IMG submission 203319) | Peat permafrost microbial communities from Stordalen Mire near Abisko, Sweden - Bog_T0_2 | ecosystem: Environmental > Terrestrial > Soil > Wetlands > Peat | place: Sweden: Abisko, Stordalen Mire... | reverse complement strand
TGCCTTCCAGCAGATCGAGCGGCTCGAAACCTGTCACGACGAACGGAACGCGATACCGCTGCGCCAGTTCTTCGTACTCGGAATAACCCATCACAGTGCAGACGTGGCCAGGCGCGATGAACCCCTGCACGCGATTGCCCGGCGATTCCAGCAGCAGGCGGATTGCCGGCGGCACAAGGACATGCGAAACCAGAATCGAAAAGTTGCGGAGCCCTTCGCGTTTGGCCTGCCAGACGGCCATCGCGTTGGCCGGAGCCGTGGTTTCAAATCCGACCGCGAAGAAGACCACCTGGCGATCCGGATTCCTGCGCGCCAGATCGACCGCTTCCATGGGCGAGTAAGCGATCCGCACGTCTCCGCCGGCCGCCTTCACCTGGAACAGGTCGCGCGCGGATCCGGGAACGCGCAGCATGTCGCCATACGAAACGAAAATCACCTCGGGGCGAGAGGCGATTTCGACGGCTTTGTCCAGGATTTCGAGAGGCGTCACGCACACCGGACATCCCGGACCGTGCACCAGTTCCACTTCGGATGGCAGCAGGTTGTCGATACCGTAACGCATCAGGGTGTGCGTTTGTCCGCCGCAGATCTCCATCAGAACCCACGGCCGGGTCACGTGCCGGCGGATGTCGGCGACGATCGTTTCGGCTACTTTCGGATCCCGGTATTCGTCGAGGAATTTCATGTCGCGGCCCTGCCTTCCGATCCGCGACCGCGAGGGAGCGGTGGGACGGTTTCCTGCCCCAACTCCTCCTCCAGCAGCCCCATTCGCCGCATCAGATCGTAGGCCCGTTCCGCTTCCGCTTCGTCCACCTTGCTGATCGCGAAGCCGACGTGCACCATCACGTAATCTCCGGGAACCGCATCCGGCACGAAATCCAGATACGCTTTCCGCGACACGCCGCCGAACTGAATGCGGCCGACGCGAATACCGCCGATCTCTTCGCTCTCGACAATCCTACCGGGAATCGCGAGGCACATAAGTTTTGACCATTTCGTCCAGAATCTTTCTCGCCTTCCGCAAGGCTTCATCGAGGGCGGACTCCACGCCGGCGCTGAGTCCGATCCCCGTCCGGATATTCCGGGGCTCTATCCCGATCGCGGCGACTTCCGACCACCGATAGTCCAGCATGCGCGCGGTGGCGAACAACTCCAGCGCGTTGCCCTCATGAGCGGTGCCGCCGTGCGGCGTTCGGATGCGCCACAATTCTTCGCCCGAGAGCACATGAACGGTTCCCGCCGGTTCACCCAGCGCCATCGCATCCAGCACCAGGATGGCCTCGCGATCCGCCAGGTAGCCGGTCAGCGCCAGCCCCTGCGTACCGCCGTCGAGAAACTCCACGGCATCGTCGGGAGGGAATTCTTCGGCGAGCAGTTCCAGCATCCGCAGGCCCGCGCCGTCGTCGCCAAGAAGCTGATTGCCGAGGCCGAGCACGAGGATCGGCGCGGCCGTGAAATCGTGCGGGTCAGCTGACCCAATCGTCGTTGTCGAGGTCGCCGTCTTCATAGAATTTATCGCCGGAAACAATCGCGCTGATCAGTCCGTCCTTATAACGGACGGAATCGAAGAGAACCATGTAGAGGTGCACCAGGGTGAAGATCATGAAACCCCATGCGGCAAAGTGATGCCACACATGCGTCTGGAACGACCCGCCGAGCAGAGGGATCACCCAGCCACAGATCCGGTCCCAGAACCCGCCTTTGTTCGTCTCGCCGAACAGCGCGAATCCGGTCACGATCTGGAAAAGCCCCAGGCATCCCACCATCGTGAAGTAAGAGAATCCGGCCAGCGAGTTGTGCCCCAGCGTTACCGGCCCGCGCACCTTTCCCAGGTATTCCACAATCTGTCCGAAAAACGACTTCCACCAGCTCTTGCGCCACACCAGCGGCACTCCGGAGCGCGCGTACTTGTTGCCCGCAAAGAACCAGTAGCCGCGCACAATGAAGCTGAACAACAGCGCATAGCCGGCGATGAAATGAGCCTCGCGGAACCAGCCCATCAGGAAGTTCCGGTACGGTTCCCCGTTCGAAGTGCCGACGGGATAGGTGATGTAGAAGCCCGTAACGATCAGCACCGTGATCGACGCCGCCGTCACCCAATGAGTCAGCCGGACCGGCAACTCCCAGACCTGTCTGCGGCCGTATTTGAATTTGTCGGATGTGACGCTGAGCGGATAATATCCCATGGCGGCCTCCTGTAGGTTGCCTAGCGAACCACAATCTCCGCGAGTTTTTCGCCGTTGGGCCCGATGACGTGCGAGGCGCAGGCCAGACACGGATCGAACGAATGGATCGTGCGCAGAATCTCCACCGGGCGCTTCGGATCCGCCATGGGAGTTCCGATCAGAGCGGATTCGTACGCGCCATGTTGCCCTTTGGCATCGCGGGGCGAAGCGTTCCACGTACTTGGCACCACGATCTGATAATTGGCGATCTTCGCGTCCTTAATATGAATCCAATGGCACAGAGACCCGCGCGGCGCCTCGGTAAATCCGAAGCCCTTCGATTCGGGTTTCCAGCTCTCGGGCTTCCAGAACTTCGTGTCCGCCACGGATTCGTCCCCGGCCTTGAGATTCGCCACCAGGTTGTTGTATTCTTCGCGCAGCCAGCGAACGGCAAGCTGTGTTTCAAGACCCCGCGCCGCCGTGCGGCCAAGAGTTGAGAACAACGCCGCCGGCCCCACTTTCAGCTTGCCCAGCGCGGCTGTTACGACTTCCTTAAACTCCGGCTTGCCGCTGGCATAGCCGACCAGCATCCGGGCGAGCGGCCCCACTTCGACGGCGTTACCTTTCCATCGCGGAGCTTTCAGCCACGAGTATGCTTTGGTCTCGTCCAGTTGTTTATAGGGGAGGTCGGGGCCCGTGTAGTTGGCCTCGGTCACGCCATCCCACGGGTGCAAAGAAGTCTTCCCCTCCGGATACTTGTACCAGGAATGAGAAATCTCTTCCTGAACCTGGTCGGAATCGGTCAGATCCAGCGGCAGCACTTCGTTCAGGTTTTTGTTGAGAATCACGCCGCGCGGGAAACGGAATTTCGATATGTCGCCGATACCGTTCTGCGGCAGGTCTCCATAGACCATGTAGTTGCCGAGGCCGCCGCCGTACGTCGTCCACTCGGGATAAAAGGACGCCACAGCCAGTAAATCCGGGACGTACATGTTCTCCACAACATCGGTCGCCTGATCGATCAGCCCGCTGATCAGATTCAGACGCTCCATGTTGATCGCGTTGTCGCCCTGCATGTTGATTGCGGAGGCGATGCCGCCCACCAGGTAGTTCGGATGCGGGTTCTTGCCGCCGAATACCGTGTGGATTTTGACCAGCTCTTTTTGCCACTTGAGAGCTTCCAGATAATGCGCAACCGCCATCAGATTCGCTTCCGGCGGCAGCTTGTATGCGGGATGCCCCCAATAGGCGTTCTGGAAAATACCGAGTTGCCCGGATTCGACGAACTTCTTCAGCGTGCCGGCGATATCGCGGAAGTAGCCTTCCGATGCCAACCCCCAGGTGGGCGACACCTTTGCCGCCAGCGCTGCCGTCGCTACGGGATCGGCCTTGAGCGCGGATACGACATCGACCCAGTCGAGCGCATGCAGATGGTAGAAGTGAACCACGTGGTCCTGCACCATCTGCGTCAGGAACATGATGTTGCGGATGATGTCGGCGTTTTTCGGTACCGTGATGCCGAGCGAATTCTCCACGCAGCGCACGCTGGCCAGAGCGTGCACGGTGGTGCAGACGCCGCAGATGCGCTCGCAGAAAGCCCAGGCGTCGCGCGGGTCGCGCCCCTGCAGGATGACTTCGATGCCGCGCCACATGGTCCCGGAACTCATCGCGTCCTGAATCTTGTTGTGGTCATCGAGCATCGCCTCGACGCGGAGATGTCCTTCAATACGTGTGATGGGGTCGACTACAACTCGGATCGCCATGATTTACCTCTCTGAGCGCTGCCTCTGTTAATCGTGCTTTTCCGCTGGTTGTCTCGCCGGGTTCGGCTTGCGGTGCGCCAGCTGCCAGCCCATGTGTGCCGCTACCCCGACGCCGGTCACCACGGTGAGCGTTTCGCCGATCTTGTCCGGCGTTGAATCGATTCCCGGGACCGGAATATTCGAGAGCCGCTCGTAGAACGGGCCGTTGTCCCAGAAGTTCGCCTCGCTGCAACCGATACACCCGTGGCCACCCTGGATGGGAAATCCCGTGCCGTTGTTCCATTTGACGGTGGAGCAGGAGTTGTAAGTCGTCGGGCCTTTACAGCCCATCTTGTAAAGGCACCAGCCCTTCTTCGCTCCCTCGTCGTCCCAGGCCTCGACGAACTGGCCGGCATCGAAAAACGGCCGGCGGTAGCACTTATCGTGAATCCTCTGGCCGTAAAACATCTTCGGCCTGCCGACGCGGTCCAGTTCCGGCAACTGATCGAACGTCAGGATGTAGGCGAGAACGCCGGTCATCACTTCGGCGATCGGCGGGCAGCCGGGCACGTTGATGATCGGCTTGCCGGTGATGAGCTTCTTGACGGGTTCAGCCCCGGTGGGATTCGGCTTCGCGTTTTGTACGCAGCCGTGGGATGCGCAGGAACCCCAGGCGACGATAGCCTTGGCGTCCGCCGCCGTCTCCTGAAGGATGCTCAGAAAGCTCTGCCCGTTGATGGTGCAATAAGCGCCGCCGGCCTTGGTCGGAGCGTTGCCTTCCACGGCCAGCAGATACTGGCCTTTATAGTCCTTCATCACCTTCTTGCGGATTTCCTCCACCTGTTCGCCCGCCGCCGCCTGCAGCGTGTCGTCGTAGTCGAGCGAGATCATGTTGAGGACAATGTCCTGGGCGATCGGGTGGGAGCTGCGGATAAAGCTCTCGCTGCAGCAGGTGCATTCGAGGCCGTGCAGCCAGATCACGGGCAGGCGGGGTTTGGTCTCCAGCGCGGAAACCACCTGGGGCAGGGCGACCGAGCCCAGCCCCATCGTGGCGGTGAGTTTCACGCAATAATCGAGAAAGGTTCGGCGATCCACTCCGTGGCTACGGAGCAAGTCGTACGTGGACTGAGAACGGAGCGGCATTCGCGGCCTCCTGTCGAATCTGCTATCGACGGCCTGCTGTTGAGCATTTTCCCGGCCAGCTTCCAAGACCTCCATTTATTGAGCGTTTTCCGCAAAAGCCGTCCGGACGCCCTCTGAGCGCCTGGGTGAAATGCCGCAACCGGTGATATCGTTGGGGCTTGCGGCGCAGATTGTTTGTTCAGGGGATTGTGCAGGGAGTTGGTTTCCGCCCATGGGTGCACCAGCTGGCCCGAACGCATGGGCTCTCCGGATATGTGCTCAATTCGACGCTGGGAGTAACGATAGAAATCGAGGGCTCCGAAGCGGCGCAGCTGCGATTCCTGGATGACTTCCGCAGCCATCCGCCGCCGCTGGCGTTGATCGACGAACTGTACGAGGAGATTCTGGAAGCAGCCGGCTTTACGGGGTTCGAGATCCGCGAAAGCCTGTCCGCGCCCGGCGAGTTCGTGCTGGTGCCGCCGGATATCGCCACCTGCGACGATTGCCTCGCCGATTTTCGCGATCCGGCCAACCGCCGCTTCGGCTACCCTTTCACCAACTGCACGCACTGCGGACCGCGCTACAGCATTATCCAGGACATCCCGTATGACCGGCGGTTTACGACGATGTCCGAATTCCGTATGTGCCAGGCCTGCGAGACCGAGTATCACGATCCGGCCGACCGTCGCTTCCACGCCCAGCCCAACGCCTGCCCGGATTGCGGCCCGTGGGTGGAACTCTGGGATCATGAGCGACTGCTCAGCACGCGCGCCGAGGCCATTCGCGAAACCCGCCGGCTGCTGGAATCGGGGCGCATCGTGGCGATCAAAGGGCTGGGCGGATTTCACCTGGCTTGCCTCGCTTCGCGCGAGGAACCGGTGCGGCTGCTGCGAGAACGTAAACGCCGTTCGGATAAGCCGTTTGCAGTGATGGCTCGGGACCTGAGCGTAGCCGAGGCGCTCAGCCATGTCGGCGACGCCGACCGCGCCGCGCTGACGTCGATTCGCCGGCCCGTCGTACTGATGCCTCGCCGCCGCGGCTCCACAGTCGCGGACGCCGTCGCTCCCGGCATCGGCTGGCTTGGCGTGATGCTCCCGTATACGCCTCTTCACCATCTGCTTTTCGATGACGCCGGCTTCGATGCTCTGGTGATGACTTCGGGCAATCTCTCCGAAGAACCCATCGCCAGCCGCAACGAGCCCCGCCTTTACGGGCTTGCCGACTGTTTCCTGATCCACAATCGCAGGATCCAGACCCGCGTCGACGATTCGGTCGTGCGCACATTCGAAGGGCGCGAGCGCACACTGCGGCGATCGCGCGGCTACGCCCCGCATCCCATAGACCTGGGCATTCCGGTTCGGCAAATACTCGCGTGCGGAGGAGAGCTGAAAAACGTCTTTTGCCTGACGAAGGAACACTACGCGGTTCTCAGCCAGCACATCGGCGATATGGAGAACCTGGAGACGCTGGAGGCTTTCCGCGAAACCCTGGACCACATGAAGCGCTTCTTCCGGATTTCGCCGGTCGCCGTGGCGCACGATCTGCATCCGCATTATCTGTCGACGCGCTTTGCGTTATCGCTCGAAGGCGTCGAAAGGATCGGCGTCCAGCACCACCACGCGCACGTCGCCTCCTGCATGGCGGAAAACCGGCTGGAGGGCAAAGTGATCGGTGTCGCGTTCGATGGCACCGGCTATGGAACGGACGGCAAAATCTGGGGCGGCGAATTTCTGGTCTGCGATTATGCAGGCTTCGAGCGCCGGACGCATTTTCGTTACGTGCCTTTGGCCGGTGGCGACACTGCGGTACGGCAGACATGGCGCAGTGGGCTCGCGTACCTGCGGGATGCCGGTGTCGACACCGGGTTTCTGGCCGAACAGGTTGCCCCAGAGGCTTTCGGAGTCGTTCAGACAATGCTGTCACGCGGCGTCAACACGGTGGAGACGTCGTCGTGCGGGCGTTTGTTCGATGCCGTCGCTGCCATTACCGGGGTCCGTCTGGAGGCGAATTACGAGGGCCAGGGAGCGATGGAGTTGGAAGCGCTGGCGGTGCGCGCCGCGCTGCCAATCGCTGAGGCGTATCCGTTCGAACTCGCCGGCGGCGAGCTCGACTTCCGTGAGACCATCCGTTGCATCGCGCGCGACCGGAGCCGGCCGGAACTTGTCTCGGGACGCTTCCACAACACGCTGGCCCACGCGGTAACCGACGTCTGTGCGGGAATCGCGGCGGAGGAAAGCATCCAGCGCGTTTGTTTGTCCGGGGGCGCGTTCCAGAATTTCCACCTGCTCGGCCGCACGGCGGGATTGCTGCGAAAGGCGGGGATTGAAGTTTACCTGCATTCCCGTGTGCCTCCTAACGACGGCGGTTTGTGTCTGGGTCAGGGTGCCATCGCGAACCGCCGGCTGGCGGACGCGAGCTGGTAGCCGGAGCGCAGCCGGGTCTGCGACGATGAGTGGTATGAGTCCGCAGAACCAGAAAGCGACTTCCTCGCGACTTCGGCGTATCGTCACCCTGGCAGGGCACTGGTTGGGTCTGCTTCTGGCGGCAGCGGCGATTTTCGATGGCGCGGTTTTCTATTTTCGCTGGAACTCAACGCGCGAGGCCGAACACGCCAAAACAGCGAAAGAAGCCGAGGACGCGCAGAAGTTCCTGAAGATCGCCGGAGGAAACGAGCTGAAGATCCTGGCTTTTTATGCTTCGCCGGATATTTTGCGGCGGGGAGAGCATACGCTTCTCAGCTATGGCGTCAACGATGCCAAAACGGTTCGCCTGGAGCCGTCCGTCGAGGAAGTCTGGCCCAGCTTTACGCGCTGTATTCAGGTGTCGCCTCGAAAAGATACCGAATACAAACTGACTGCAGAGGACGCCGCAGGGCACTCGGTTTCTCAGAGCGTTACGATTCGGGTGGGGCGCTGAAACATCGGCTCCGGCGTTCAGGGGCCCGCGGTATTACGCGCGGCGGAATCGCCGGTATGAGCCGAGAATAACAAGACCGGTGACGAACAGAATCAGAGTGCCGGGCTCGGGGGTGGCCAAGTCATATCCCACGGCGTTGAGAATGTTGAGTTCCGCGCCACCGTCGTTGAGGATACTGAGGCCGACGTCGTTGCCCGGGCAACCTCGTGCGTCCTGGACGCTTAGCGGTCCCGCGGGGCAATTGTTCAGAAAGTCGGCGTAGTCGGTGCCATTAGCGCTTGTGTTGTAGACGAATCCGTTCGCGCCGTTGGTTGCGCCGCCGTCATAAGAAAAATAAGCGCCGGCCGGGGCGCCGCCCGAACCGAGGTAAGAGCTGTTCACGGCAAGTAGCCCCGCACTGTTATAACGGAACAGATCCACCGCCGAAGGCGTACCGGTACCACCAAAAAAGTCGCAGCCGTCACTCAGCGCGCCGCCGCCCGTGCTGACGCAGGAAGATGTCCCCAGCACTTCGTCGGTCTCGTGTTCCACCGCGGCGTAGAAATCGTAGGCGTTTGAAGGCTCGGGTCCCCCGATGTTGTCGTAGTACAGCGGCGTGCCGCCGTTATTGGTAATGGTGACGAGGGCGTTGTAGCATCCGCCACTGCCTGCGGCACAGGCACCCCCGCCGGAGGTAATGCCGGTCAGACCGCCGTTCAGGGCGTCCCCGGCCAGCCCGAGAGCATTCGCCAGTGCAACGGTGATTCCCACGTTACCGCCGCCGTATGGTGTCGTATCGTTCGCGAGTGAAGCCACAGCGGAAGCCTGTAATGCATCCGAGCTGTTCGCAGCCAGGGCTGCCGCGTAATTGGCGTACGAAACGGCGTTCAAATACGTCTCGGTGGATGCCAGGCTGGTGCTGCCGTACTGGATATAAATGCTGGCATTCACGTTCGTGAACGTATTGTCGTATTCGCCCGCGATCACTCCGTTCAGGTAGTTGCAGGTAGACGTCGCAATACTGGGGTCGCAAACGTAATTCAGGTCGCTGGCGCTGGCCAGCGACGTACCGAGAATGACGCCACATACCAAGCCGAGAATTTTCTTCACTTGTCGTTCCTCCGCGTTCCAATTGCCATGGTGCAGAAATATAAGTCCCCTGCACTCTAAATTATTGACGTCATTGAGATTAACACCTTTTGAAGGCCTAACTCAAGCCTGGGAAAGCGAAAGTTGCATGACAACGCGAGCCAGCAATCCGAACCCTGCGGAGCCGTGTCCGAACTCGCGTGACTCCGCCACCGCCCGTCGGCTCATGCGATCCAGAATCTGGCGCTGAAATACCGGGTCCAGCCACTCCTTCCAGCCATGGCGCTCACAGACTGCGGCGGCGCCCGCCCGCGTCGTGGCCCCCGAGGGCTTGACCGATCGCACATGGAAAGGATCGGCCACCAGCGGCCCGTTCGAGCAGGCCATGGCGCGCTCCACCAGCGCTTCCGGATCGCACGGCAGAATCGGCGCCATCGTAACGGACGTCTCAATCCCCGCATCGGACAACGCGCGGACCACACGCCAGCGTTCTTCGATCGGAGCGCAGTGCGGTTCGAAGATCCGGCGCACGTCGTCGCGATCGGTCGTCACGGAGAAGCTGACCCGCAACGTCGTGCGCCTGCTGAGCGCCGTCAGCAAAGAAATATCGCGCAGTATCAGCGGTCCGCGCGTCTGGATCACGAACACTTTCGGCCGCGATGCGGTCGCCGCTTCGAGTATCCCCGGCATGATTTGCCGGATGGATTCGGCGGGCTGATAGGGATCCGTCAGGGGCGAACAGTAGATCGTCTGGTCGGGGCGCAGGCTGCGCGCCAGAAGCTCCGCCGCATTACGTTTGAACGTTGTGAACTCTCCCCAGTGCGTCCAGTCTTCCTTGCGGAGTCCGCCCCGCACCCGCATCGTCGGAACGTAGCAATACGAGCATCCGAACGTGCAGTTACGCGCGGGCGTGAGCGAATGGGTAAAGCCGGCCTCGGCGAGAAATCCGGAAACCGGACTCAGGATGGACCGCGCTTCGGATTCGTAAATCTGAAAAGGCACCGCCGTTTACGCGTAGCGCAACAATGCTTTGAAGCCGAAATCCATATGGTGCTGGATGTGGCAGTGAAACAGCGTCAGGCCGGGCTGATCGGCGGTAAAGTCCACGCTGGCGCGACCATAGGTGGGCACCACGACGGTGTCCTTGATGACGCCCGAAGTGGCCTTGCCGTAAATCTCGGCGATTTCGAGCTGGTGCCGGTGTACGTGCAGCGGATGCGCATCGTCGGTGCCGTTATGAAAAGTGAGCCGGTAGCGAGTGCCCTGTTTGAGCACGAACTCGTTCTCGTGCGGATAGGACTTGCCGTTTACGGTGAAGCTGTTGAATTTTCCGGCACCGCGCCGCACCTTCTCGAACACCATGTCGAGCTGCTCGGTAGGCGCCGGTTGGGAAGGCGGCTTTCCGAAAATGGTATAGTCCCAAACCGATTTCGGCGGTGCCACCCACTGCGGAGTCTTGTGCTGATTGGCGTATTCGATGACGATTCCCAGACCCCCATCGCGGACCTGGTCCTCGGGAGCGCCGAGGATCCAGACGCCCGGCTGGTTCATCTGCACCCATGCATCGATGCGCTCGCCGGGCCCCAGCATCAGGACGTCCATGGCCGCCGGCACGGGCACGGGATTTCCGTCGAGTGCAATCACGTTGAATTTGTGGCCGGGCAGCGCCACGTGGCGGTTCTCGATGGCGCTGGCATTCAGGAAATGGAACATCACGCGTTCCCCGGGATGCACGCGGATCGGTTCACCGGCGCCGAGCGCCTTATCGTTAATGGAAAAGATATCGGCCGCGACCTCCAGACCCGGCGGGCGCGTATCCATTACCTTCGGCCTTTCCGGCTGTGGCCACACAGCGTCGAGGTCGTCGGTATCCATGTTCTGATTGGTGAAGTAGGGCTCCCAATCGCGCAACGCCAGGTAGTGTTCCTGATCGAAGTTGCCGGGATTATTGGCCCCTTCGACGATCAGAAAGCCGAACATTCCCGTGTAGCTGCCGCGGTGCAGGTCGTCCATCGACATGGTGTGGGTGTGATACCAGCGCGTTCCTGCAGGAGTGGGCGTGAACTTATAGCTGCGGCTTCCGTGCGGAGGCACGACGGGCGTGCCCTCTTCTTCCGACCCGTCCACATCCGAGGGGATGAGCAATCCGTGAAAATGGAGGGTCTCCGGCACGTCGGTCTTATTCACCACGTTCACCGTGACCGGCACGCCTTCTTTCATGCGCAGCCGGGGTCCCGGCGATGTGCCGTTGTACCCGATGGTGCTGATCACGCGACTGGGCGCCAGTTCGACCGTGACCGGCGCAATTTCCATCGTGAATTCGGTCCCGGCGACTTCCCGCAATCCGGCAGGCGCGGCGAAGGACTGCATCTGCATCTGCTGGGCCGCGAGCGGGCTTGCCAACGCTAAACCGGCCATACGGAGAAAGTCGCGTCGCTGCATGGAGGAGTCCGGCATGAACCTACGATCATCGTACCGCCGGGCTCGCCACCGGCTGCTCCCACCAGCCGATCCTGCGGGAATTCACACTTTCTTACGTGGTTGCGCGCGTCTTGCCGGAAGTCCGGAGTTCTTGCGGAAACGGCGTCGCCGGAGTACGCCCGCGCACAGATCGATAACGATGCGACCCCGCCGAAAAGGCGCATGTCGCCGAATTCTCCGACGCAGCCTGAATAGCGATGCCCGGCGCTTATGATACGCTTCAAGACATCTGAGGTAATTATCCAAAATGAAACTCGCGCGGCCCATCTCCGCCATTCCTCTCCTGCTTGCGCTCAGCGTGGGGCTGTTCGCGTTCCAGCGGGGAGGGGGTGGAGGGTTCGGACGTGGCATGCGCCAGTATTACGACCCGGGACCGTTCGTCCCCTCGGAGTTTTACTGGAGCCGGCTGCAGTACAACTCCTCATTTGGCGGCGGTGGCGGTGGCTACGGTATGCGCGGCATGGGCGGCTGGGCTCAGGATTATCCCAAGGCCGATAACGATTGCCTGATTGCCCTGCGCCGCCTGACCCGAATCAACTCTCCGACGCCGCTGAATGTAGTCGACCTCGACAGCGATCACCTCTTCGACTACCCCTGGATTTACGGTGTCACCGTTTCGAACTGGACCTTCACCGACGAGGAAGCCAAACGCCTGCACGATTATCTTTTTAAGGGCGGCTTCCTGATGGTGGACAATATCCACGGCTCCGAGGAGTGGACCCGTTTCATGGCGGGCATGCGCCAGGTACTGCCCGATATGGCGGTCGAGGACCTTCAGGATAACGACGAGATTTTCCACACTTTGTACGACATCGACGAGAGGTTTCAGATCCCGAGCGAGATCTACGTCAACACGGGCCAAACCTATGAGTGCCGGGGCTCCGGCGATTGCGGCTACGTGGCCAAGTGGCGCGCCATCCGCAACGACCACGGGCGCATCCTGGTAGCGATCTGCGCCAACATGCATCTCGGCGACGCCTGGGAGTGGGCGGACAGCCCGCAATATCCGGAGAAGTTTTCCGACCTGGCATTTCGCATCGTTCTCAATTACATCATGTATTCCTTCACTCATTGATGAACCGCGTGCGTTTCTTTCCCCGGTCCACGAGCGGTTCACGAAGGGTTTCCCGAGACAATGTTCGAGCTCTTATTTAAATATCCGCGCTCGGTGTATTCACGCGGCCAGTTCGCGCTCCTGGGAGCATGGCCGAAGTGGGTGCTCGTGCTGCTGATCCTGGCCGCGGCCGGCGGATTGGCCTGGCTGATCCGCTCGCGTCTGGCCCAGGCTGCGCCGGTCGTGCGCAGCTGGCGAGCCTGGGTCATCTGGGGACTGCAGACGCTCCTGGCCGCGCTGTTGCTGGTGTTGTTGTGGCAGCCCGCGATCACCGTCGCGGAACTGAAGCCGCAACAGAACATCATCGCCGTCCTGGTGGACGATTCCCGCAGCATGGGCATTACGGAAGACGGTTCCACACGCCAGTCCCAGGCCGTGCAGGCGCTGCAGAACGGAGTCCTCGACAGCCTCAACCGCTCGTTCCAGACACGTCTTTACCGCGTCGACGACGTGCCCGCGCGCGTCGAGAATCTCGACAGCCTCAAGTCCCTGCAGCCCACCGCGCCCTCAACGCGCATCGGCGACAGCCTGAAGCAGCTGAGCGACGAGACGTCCGACCTGCCGATCGGCGCCGTAGTTCTGCTCAGCGACGGCGACGATAATACCGGCGGCATCGGCGCGGACACCATCAGCGCGCTGCGATCCCGCCACATTCCCGTTCACACGGTGGGCTTCGGGCGCGAACGCGCCGCGCATGACGTGGAGCTCGATGACGCCGTCATCGCTCCCCGCGCGCTGGCCGATTCCCGTCTCGCCGCGAAGATCACGTTCCACCAGCGGGGGTACGCCGGGGGCAAAATCAATCTGACTGTGCGCGACGTCGGCGGCAGCCAGCCCAGGGTTCTTGCCGCGCGAGCCGTCACCCTGGGGCCGGACGGCAACCTCCAGACGGAAACTCTGATGTTCGACATCGGCAGCGCCGGCGCAAGGACGCTCCAGATCGCGGCGGCTCCGCTTCCGGGCGAGGAGAACACCGCCAACAACACTTTGACCCGCGTGGTGAATGTCGGCTCCGAACCGCGCCGTGTCCTCTATATGGAAGGCGAGCCGCGCTGGGAGTATAAGTTTATCCGCCAGGCGGAACAGGACGACCGCATGGTGCAGATCGCCTCCATAGACCGCACCAGCGGAACGAAGATCTACCGCCAGGGACTTGCGAATGGGAAAGAACTGGCCGACGGTTTTCCCGCCCGGCCCGAAGATCTTTTCGCCTATCAGGGAATGATCATCGGGTCGGTGGAGGCCGGCTTTTTCACGCCCAACCAGCAGGAGCTGATCCGCGAATTCGTCGATCGCCGCGGCGGCGGGCTGTTGCTGCTCGGGGGGCAGTTCGCACTGGCCGACGGCGGCTGGAACGCGTCGAACCTCACCGATCTGCTCCCCACGGTGCTGCCGACGCAGCCCGGCACCTTTCATCGCGAGGCCGATCCGAAAAACGGTACGACGCACACCACGGCCGAACTGGCGCCCGCCGGCGTGGACAGCATTATCACCCGCCTGGTCGACGACCCGGCCGCGAACGCCGCCAAGTGGAAGAAGCTCCCTTACCTGATGGACTACGAAGACCCCGGCACTCCCAAGCCGGGTGCAAACGTTCTTCTCGACATGATTACGCCGGAAGGCCGCAAGCTGCCCCTGCTGATTACCGAGAGCTTCGGTCATGGCCGCACCGCGATTATGGCGACCGGCGGGAGCTGGCGCTGGCAGATGAGTTCGCCCCTCGGCGAAACCGCGCACGATCTGTTCTGGCAGCAGCTTCTGCGCTGGGTGGTTTCCGATACTCCCGGCCACGTGGCGGCTTCCGTCCCTGCACAGATGCTGCTCGACAACGGCGTCGTCACGATCTCGGCCCAGGTTCGCGATCAGCAGTACAATCCCGCCGCCGATGCCAAAGTCGAAGCTCACATCCTGGGCCCGAGCGGGGTCAGCGCCCTCGTAGAGATGACTCCGGTCCCGGACAATCCAGGTCAGTTTCAGGCCGTGTGGTCGGCTCCGAAGCCCGGCGCTTATCTGACCGAGGTTACCGCCCAGCGCACGGATCCGGCAGCGGGGACGGTCAAGGAGTTAGGCCGCGATGTACTAACCTTCCAGCGCATGGACGGCGTGGCGGAGAGTTTCCACACCGAACAGAACCGCGAACTGCTGGAACATCTCGCCAGCCAGACCGGTGGACAATACTGGAAGCCCGCCGATCTCGACAAGCTCGCCGCGCGCATCCCGTTTTCGGAAGCCGGCGTGACCATGCGGGAGACGAAGGATCTGTGGGATTTGCCGCTGATCTTCCTGGTGCTGGTGCTGCTGCGTTTTTCCGAATGGTGGCTGCGCCGAAAATGGGGGATCGTTTGAACCGCGGAACCCGGCTCAAACCTGTGACTAAAGCCCAACCCAGGCAAATGCGCACGAGCGTGATAACTGTCCGGCCGGTAGAGTCGCTCATCCGTGTGATCCGCGGCCTTAAGGTCATCCTCGATACCGACCTGGCCGCTCTCTATCAGGTAGAAACCCGAACGCTCAACCAGGCCGTGCGCCGCAACACGGCCCGCTTTCCGGAAGACTTCATGTTCCGGCTCTCCGATGCGGAGGCTGATTCTTTGAGATCACAAATTGTGATCTCAAACGGGCGCGGCGGGAGCCGGTACCTGCCGTATGCTTTCACCGAGTATGGCGTGGTCATGCTTTCCTCCGTGTTGAAGAGCCCGCGTGCAGTGCAGATGAACATCTTCATCACGCGGGCATTCGTCCGGCTGCGGGAAATTATCGCCGGCAACAAGAGCCTGGCGGCTCGCGTGGCGAAGCTGGAGCCAGGCCATCAGGACGCGGCTTCGGTGATCGAGATCCTCGTTGAGGACATTGACCGGCTATCCGGCGAGGTGAAACAGATGAAGGCGCTGCCGCCCGTTCGCAGGCGCCGGATTGGATTTAGTCCGGGGCACGAGGGCGAATGAAGACGCTTCACGACCCCGGACAAGCCGATGCCCTTACTTTTCGGGAGACTGTCGTTACGATGTGCGAGACTATGGATCTGGCGAAACCGGGGGATCGTCTGATTTGAAAAAACTTCTGATCGCCGTTACCTTGCTGCTGGCCGCTCACGCCCGCGCCCGCGCCGACGCTTACTTCGTCACCGTCGCCGGCCTCGGCGGAGAACCCGACTACCAGACGCGCTTCGATGGCGAAGCCGCCGATCTCGACAAGATATTCAAGTCCTCCGGCACGGGAGTTCACGTCTATACGCTTTCGGGCAAGGACGCCACGCGCGCCAGACTACAGGCCACTCTCCAGCAAGTCGCGGCCGCGGCCAAAGCGCAGGACGATTTCGTGCTGATTCTGATTGGCCACGGCGCATGGGACGGCGTCGAATACAAGTTCGACCTCGTCGGCCCCGATATCGGCGGCGAGCAACTGGCCGACGCCTGTAACAAAATCGCCTCCAAACGCCAGTTGATCGTCAACACAACGAGCGCCAGCGGCGGCTCGGTCGCGGCATTGCAACGTCCCGGACGAGCCGTCATCGCCGCCACCAAGAGCGGCACCGAAAAAAACGCCACTGTCTTCGCCCGATATTTTGTCGAAGCGCTGCAGGACCCCGCGGCCGACCTGGATAAGAACGACGCCGTCTCCGCGCTCGAAGCATTCCAGTACGCCGATCGCAAGACGGCCGCGTTTTATGCCGATCAGAAACGCCTGGCCACCGAACACCCCCAGTTCGAGGATCTCGGCAAGGGGGACCCGGTTCGCACAGCGTCCGACGAAAACGGCGAAGGCCGCATGCTCGGCGGCTTGACTCTGCTTCGCCTCGGCGCCAGCAAGACCGCCGCGCTCGATCCCGCCAAACGCGACCTGCTTGCCAAAAAGGAAGACCTGTTGCGCCAGATCGACATCCTGAAATATCAAAAAGCGGCCATTCCGCCGGAGGAATACAGGACCCAGTTGACCGCGCTGCTGCTCGAAGTCGCGAAGGTGCAGGTTCAGCTTGACGGCGGAAGCCCGGCGAAATAGCCCTCCATGCAACAGCGCTTCCTGAATCCTTCCGTACTCGCCGCCATCTCCAGCCTCGATCTGGTCGCCAAGACCGTGGTCGATGGTTTTGTCGCGGGCCTGCACCGCTCACCCGATTTCGGTTTCAGCCAGGAGTTCGCCGAATATCGCGCCTATGCACCGGGCGACGATCTCCGGAGCGTCGACTGGAACGTTTACGCCCGCACCGACAAGGTATTTCTGAAACGCTATCGCGGCGAGACCAACAGCATGCTGACGGTTCTGCTCGATGCCAGCAACTCGATGCAGTTCGGCTCTCATTCCGTCAACAAGATGGACTACGCGCGGTATCTGACCGCATCGCTCTTCTATCTGGCGATCCATGGCCAGCGCGATGCCGCCGGCCTCGTCACGTTCGACGACGAGATCCGCAACTATATCCGCCCTTCCACCCGGCAAGGCCAGTTACATCGGTTGCTGGCCGGGCTCGAACAGGCCGAACCCCGCGCCCGCACCGACTTCGGGAAGCCGATGCGCTACTTCCCCGAATTCGTCAAGCGCCGCGGCATCGTGCTGATCGTTTCCGATTTCTGGGAATCGCCCGAGACCCTGATCCACGCCATCGAGCCGCTGCGCTTCCACGGCAACGAAGTGGTTCTGTTCCACGTCCTTGACCCCGAGGATGTGCGCCCGAAGCTCAACGGTCCGGCTATCCTGGTCGACCTCGAAACCAATGCGCAGCTCGAAGTCACGCCCGATTACACGAAGCAGGAGTATCGGGAGAAGATCGAGGCGCATCTGACCGATTTGCGCAATCGTACGCAGTCCGCCGGCATGGGTTACTACCTGCTCATGACCGACAGGCCGCTCGACGCCGCCCTCCGCGAATATCTGACGCTGCGGGAAGGGCGCAAGTAGATGGGACTCTTCTCGCCCTGGTTCCTCGCCGGCCTGGCGGGGCTTGCGCTTCCGCTCTACCTGCACTTACTGAAACGGCAAACCGTCAAACCGAAGGCGGTGAGTTCGCTCATGTTCTTCGAGTCGCGCACGCAAAGCTCGACCCGTCATCGCCGGCTCCGCTATCTGCTCCTGCTCTCACTGCGGCTGCTGATGCTGTTCCTGCTGATTCTCGCCTTTGCCAATCCATTCATCAATCGCGACTCGGCCGCGCTGGCCAGCAACCGGCTGGTGCTGCTAGTGGTCGACAACTCCTTCAGCATGCGCGCCGGAACGCGCCTGAACGACGCCAAAGACGCAGCCATGAGCGTGCTTTCCGATAAAGGCGCCGCGCACGCCCAAGTGGCGTCGTTCGGTTCGCACCTGAAGCTCATGACCCAGCCGATTGAGGACCAGGCGGCTTTGCGAGCGGCCGTACAGGCCATTCAACCAGGCGACGAGCACGGCAACTTCGGCGAGCTCTCGCGTGCGGTGCGTGCCATGGCCGAGTCGATCCATACGCCGATCGAGTTTCATCTGTTCAGCGACATGCAGCGCACCGAAGTGGCCGCGACCTTCACCGACATGGCGCTGCCGGACAACGTCAAACTCGTGACGCATGCGGTGGTGCCGAATCAAGGAGCCACGAAGGCCGAACCCAACTGGACCGTCGAATCGGTCGATGCCCCTGGACAAATCTGGGGCAAGGATGCGAAACCGGTTCACGTACAGGCCGTCATTGCAGGCTACGGCACTCCGGCGTTGACTGCCAGCGTAGCGCTTGTCGTGAATGACAAGACCACCGCGACGAAGAGCGTCGCCGTCCCCGCAAACGGGCGGGCGACCGTCGATTTCCCCTCCCTCGAAGTGCCGTATGGTTTCAACCGGTGCGAAGTCCGGATCGCCGCCTCCGGAACAGCCCGGGGCGACGGTTTCCCGGCCGACGACATGCGCCGCTTTGCCGTCGAGCGTTCCGATCCGCAAAAAGCCCTGCTGGTCCACAACTACGGCGACAGCCGTTCGCCATTCTACGTCGGCGCCGCGCTTACGGCAGCCGCGCAATCGGCTTTCACCCTCGAATCGATCAACGTCAACGAGGCCGCCGACCGCAAGCCCTCCAACTACGCCTTCATCATCCTCTCCGATCTCAATTCGCTGCCCTCGATTCTGGAAAACGCGCTCACCGAATATGTGCGCTCCGGCGGCAGCATCCTCATCGCCGGAGGCACCTCCGCCGGCGGCCGCACGCAGATTCCCATCTTCGGTGCGCACATCACGGACACCCGCGATTACAACCGCGTGCCCGATCGCTACATGTCGGTCGGTTCTTTCGACTCTTCGTACCCAGCTGTAGCCAAGGCAGACGGCTGGCCGGGCGTCAAGTTCTTCTATGCGCTCAACGTCGATCCCGGTACCGGCGCCGATGCAGCCCGCGTGATCGTTCGACTGAGCGACCAGACGCCGCTGCTTCTCGAGAAACGGATCGGCGAAGGCCGCGTGGTGCTGCTCACTTCCGGCCTCGACAATCTCACGAACGATTTCCCTCTGCATCCCGCCTTCGTCCCGTTCATCGAGCAGACGGCGCGCTATCTCGCGGGCAGCGAACGGCAGGGCGGCGCCCGGACAGTCGACGCCTATCTTGAGCTCCGCAATGCCAGGGAGCAAGGGCAGGGCGTCGAAGTCACCGACCCCGAGGGGAAGCGCCCGTTCACACTGGGCGAGGCCGCCACCGCGCAGTCGATCCAGCTCACCGAGGCCGGCTATTATCAGCTACGTCTCGCCAACGGCCGCCAGAACCTGGTCGGCGTCAATCCGGATCCGAAGGAATCGAATCTCGACGTGATCCCGGATGACGTCCTCTCCTTGTGGCAGGGCGAAGGCAGACAGGTTTCGCAAACCCCGTCGGCGGGTCCGGCTGCGCCGCATAAGACGCCGCAGAGCTTCTGGTGGTACGTGATGCTGCTGGTATTCGGCGCCGCAGTTGCGGAATCGGTGCTGGCCAGCCGGTATTTGGGTACTCAGCGGGAAGAATAGGAAATCCACCAGCAGAAGTCGGCTGAATTGGCTCTATGCAGGACATAGTGATCGACACGAGTGTCTTCGTTGCCGCACTCAGATCCAGACGAGGCGCATCGTATCGTCTTCTTGGAAATGGCTGGCGACGCTCGTTGGCAGATGCTCCGGTCTCAATCGTGGATCGCGTGATGCCGGCTCGTCCTGCACAACATGTCCACGATGTCATCGATGGCCGAATCGGGAATCCGCGGTTGATTCGCCCCTCGCCTTCCGACGGCCTCATACTCAAGCGCGAGGGCGACCGCTTCGGATACTGACGACGAGTTTGTACTTCAGCTCGCCTTCGCCGCCCGATGCGATTTCAGCGTGACTCACAACATACGCCACCTTCGGGCCGCCGGAAGGTTCGGCATCGGGGTAGTGACACCGGGCGGGTTTTTGAGGACAATAGGAGTCGAGCCATGAACCGGACGATTTCGCTTCCCGAGGATCTTCTCAGGCAGGCCGACGAGTTAGCCGCCTTCGAACACGTGTCTGTGGAGCAGTACCTGGCGGCGAAGCTGACGGAGCAATTTGCAGAACTGGACTATCTGAAGGAGCGGGCAGGACGCGCCAGCGCCGAGAAGTTTCGGGCAGCTCTGCTGCATATTCCCGATGTGGAGCCCGAAGAGTGTGATCGGTTTTGACCGCGCAGGCTCTGCGTGCGAAGCGCCATTCATCTGAACGGGAAGAAAATTGCTTACTACCACATCGCGATGCAACCCGGGTCTGTTGACGCTCGTGGCCGCAGGTGTGCTCCTGGTCGGACCGTCGATGGCGCAGGCGCCACCGGCGGCACTGCCGGCTCCCGATAGTCTCACCGCAATCGACGGAGTCACACTCGGTGCTGACGGTTTGCCACTGTCCGGAACCACCCTGTTGCTTGCGGACAAGGCGACTGACCGCGCGACACACCTTGAAGCCGCTTCCGACGCATTTGGTCGCTTTGCGTTTCAGAACCTACTAAACTAATCGTTCCTCGGCTCTCTGTCCGCGTGGTCGACTACAACGATCCTGAACACGATCTTCCGCGCTTCCAGCCTGAGCCCGAGTTGTTCGCGCAAGGCCGTGAAAATCGACGCGCCCGAGCGGCCATCTACGGGCGCGCCATCCAGTGTCCAGTTCAGCGTGAAATCGTAAGCGCCTTTGATGCCGGTCATGTCAACGACCGGCCGTTCCAGTTTGAAGACCGGCCCGGAAAGCCGGTCGGCAAGCCCAACCATGGAAATCGCCCGTGCTGTCAGTTGATCCTCGCCCCAAATGAACGCGCCGTCGCTGGCGGTACTCTCCATGCGCAGCTTCGGTCCGCGCTTATCCACCAGCAGCGCATATGCCGGGAGCCTTCGGTTCGCATAGTGGGTTCTCAGTGCGAACCGCTCGGCCAGCAGCGTGCGCAGCATTTCGCGAACGCGCTCCCGTGATGTCTCGGGCGGAAACGTCGCGACGATGTCGAACTGTTCCGAGTCGAGCCAACCCGGCCCCGAGAGTTCGTAATCCCGGCCCGTCGCGATCCCGAATGCGAAGAAGATGCACTCCCGAAGCGAAGCGTCTTCAACGGTAATCCGCCCGCCGGAACGGCTGATCGACGACCCGTTCGCGCCGGTCTGGTTTGTCTTCACGGAGGCCACGTCGAAGGCAGCCGGTGGGGGCGCGGACTGCGCGAGCGACGCGTCAGGCGCCGCCAGAGTCAGCGCCACAGCCACAACGGTCTGAATCAACCCGGACGCCAGTCGTCCAGGAGCACGATTGCAATCCTTCGATGCGTTCAACGGCGTGCGGTCCTCCAATCTCCTGACGCGCGGAACCGCAGATTCGTTGATCGGCCTTACAGCCTCACGCTCCGGGCAACCTGCCCGGCAAGCAGGAAGGTATTTGGATATCTCCCGGTACCGCACAACTTAAACGTCCCGAAATCCTTGAACCAGTCACCGTCCGGCACGTCGGGGGTCCGTGGCATTCCATTCAGACAACGCGAACAAATCGTCCTGCGAAAACTGCCGGTCCCGTGCGCGATCCCGAAGGTGAGCCCACTTCTCCCTCGGCAGCCGCTCCCACTGAAGCCGCGGCATCCTTCAACGTCCCGGTATCAAGGCTCCGAATTCGTCCACCAGCCGGTCCTGATTGTCCGGGTCGTCGTTGGCGAGATTTTACTTCAGCTTTCCAAAGAACTCCCGCTTGCGCATCTCCTGGCTCTCGAGGCCGAGATGAACGATCACGGCAATCGCTTTGCTCATGCTTGTATCGGCTGTTCTGGCGTATCGTGCCACCCGATTGGCGAGACTCGGGGCCAGCGCGACGGTATGGCGCGAACCCGGTTTGATCCGTGGTGCAGCGCGGACCTGGCAACAGTGCGGTTGCGACCGGCGGTAGTCTTATGAGGCATACGTCATCGTTGTGCCGCAGCGTGATATTGTGCCGCCGCGTGATGCATTCCTGCAAACCTCCACGGGAACTGGCATTCAGCGCGCGGGCCGCACGTCCCGCAAGCGCGAAAGATTTCGGCAACAACGTCC
>Ga0302319_10007102_pt1 | contig 22091 bp, 18 predicted proteins | sample Bog_T0_2_FD_203319 | JGI IMG/M metagenome (GOLD analysis project Ga0302319, IMG submission 203319) | Peat permafrost microbial communities from Stordalen Mire near Abisko, Sweden - Bog_T0_2 | ecosystem: Environmental > Terrestrial > Soil > Wetlands > Peat | place: Sweden: Abisko, Stordalen Mire... | reverse complement strand
CGGCTGGCTCCGATCCGGCGGCGTGGATCAAGCCGGTCCCGGGCGAGGCATTGACGTTTCGCACCACCGGGCAGGCGAACGATGTGACCCTGAAGCCGCTGAACCAGAGCTGGCAACGATTCGCCGTTTACTGGACGGTGTCGTGATGCGGGATTCGCAGGGCCGGCGCTGAAACTCAGATCAATAATTCGCAGAAATCTTCTGGGAGAAGTTCTTTTCGCGGCGTTTTTGCCATAAAACTCGGCTTGCATACTTATTCAGATTCGTTGTATATTTATTCAAGCGCGGTTTCCGCCGGGGACCGCGCTCTTGCTTTGTCTGCAAGACGGATTGAGACCATGAAAACGCAACGCCTGAACGTAATCCGCGAAGTGCTGGCCGATACGCCTGTGACCAGCCAGGATGAGCTGCGCCGCAAGCTGCGACGACGCGGCATCCACGTGACCCAGGCAACGCTCTCGCGCGACATGCACGAGTTGCAGCTCTCCAAGGGGCCGCGCGGCTACTCGCTTCCGCATCGCAATGGCGGAGCCGCCGCGACGGCGGAGATGGAAGACGATCAGCCGCCGACGCTGAATGAAATGTTCGACAGCTTTGGACTGCGCGTGAAACAGGCGATGAACCAGGTGGTGGTGAGCACGGTGCTGGGCGGGGCGCAGCCGGTGGCGGCAGCGTTGGACCGCGAAGATTGGCCGGAGGTGGCGGGCACCATTGCGGGCGACGATACGGTTCTGGTGATTTGTACGGACACAAAGCAGGCGAGCGATGTAGCTACCCGGTTAAGGACGATATTGCAAGGATGACTAAGACGGTCCAGACAGCGATTGTGGGAGTGACGGGCTACGCCGGCGCGGAGTTGGCGCGGCTGCTGTTGCATCATCCGCGCCTGAAGGGCAAGCCGCCGGTATTTGCCGGACGCGTGGAGCAGAAGGACCTGGAGCGCGGCGGCGTTCCGCTCGTCGAGATTCATCCCGAGCTTGGCGACAACAGCCTGGCCAGTTCGCTCAAGATGGAGCCATTCTCCTGGGAGCTGCTGACCACACTCGGCGTGGATGTGCTCTTTCTGGCGACGCCTCATGAGCAATCGCGCGAGTGGGTTCCCGAGGCGCTGAAGCGCGGCATGCGCGTGATCGATTTGAGCGGAGCGTGGCGGCTGACGGATGCGGACAACCGCGCCGTGTATGCGTTCAGCGACGAGGGCAGCGAGCAGGCCGCAGCCACGCAGGCGCAGGCCGTCTACGGGATGCCGGAGCTCTATCGCAAGCAGATTCACGGCGCGCGGCTGGTGGCCAATCCGGGGTGCTACGCGACTTCGATCATACTGCCGCTGAAGCCTCTGGTTGCAGCGGGGCTCGTCGACCTCGAAAGCGGCATTGTTGCCGATGCCAAGAGCGGTGTGAGCGGCGCGGGAAAGGTTCCGACCGCAAAAACACACTTCATGTATGCGGCGGACAATCTTTCGGCGTACGGTGTTTTTGGGCATCGCCACACGGGCGAGTTGCTGGAGCAGATCGGCATGACAAACGAGGAAATTGTTTTTACGCCGCACTTGCTGCCGATTCCGCGCGGCATTTTGTCCACGATTTACGTGCGCTTTAAGAAAGCGCAAACGCACGAAAGTGTGGCGCACATCTATCGCGAGTTTTTTTTGGGCAGCCCGATGGTCCGGCTCTACGAAAAAGGATTGCCGCAGATTCAGTATTCGGTGCGGACGAATTACGCCGACATCGGTTTTCAACTCGATCGAAGTGGGAAGCGCGCAGTGATTGTAAGTTGTCTCGATAACCTGCTGAAAGGCGCTGCCGGCCAGGCCGTGCAAAATCTAAACGTAATTGAAGGCTGGCCGGAATCGGAAGGCCTCGCATGAGATTCGCCGCGGAGGGTAAGTAGATGAAGTACGTGGTTAAGTTGGGCGGCGCCGGCCTGGAAACTCCGTCGCTGCTGGAAGGCTGCACACGAGCCATCGCCGAACTGGTGCGCGACGGCAACCAGGTGGCCGTGGTGCACGGCGGCGGCGTGCAGTTGACGCGCACGCTGAAGGCGCTGGGCAAGCAGAGCGAGTTTATTGACGGCCTGCGCGTAACCGACGCGGAGACGCGCGACGTGGCGTTGATGGTCTTTGCCGGGCGCGTGAACAAAAGTCTCGTGGCCGCGCTGAGCGCGCTGGGCCAGCCGGCGGTGGGACTTTGCGGCGGCGATGGCATGATGTTTCGCGCGCGCAAAAAGCGGACCGTGCCCGATCTGGGCTATGTGGGCGAGATTGCGGCGAGCGACGTGCGCTGGCTCGACGCCATCTGGCAGTTGAACGGTGTGCCGGTGCTCTGCTCGATGGCGTTGGGATTTGATGGCGAGTACTACAACATCAATGCCGACGAGATGGCCGCGGCGTGCGCCATTGCCTGCCGTGCCGATGCGCTGGTGTTCCTTACCGACGTGCCAGGAGTGAAGGGCGCGAACGGCGAGGTGTTGCGATGGCTCTCCATCGATCAAATCGCAGAGTTGGCGAAGAGCGCCGTGATCTCCGGCGGCATGTTGCCCAAGCTGGGCGCCTGCCGCGAGGCGCTGTTGAACGGCGTCAAGCGCGTACGGATTCTACCCGCGGAAGCGGCCAGTTCCATGCCCGACCTGTGCAGTTCGCGTGTGGCGCACGGCACAGAAGTGATGGTGGCTTAGGAGATTTCTTGATGACGAAGCTCGAACAGATTCGCGCCGCGGAGTCGCGGTTGCTACTGACCACTTACGATCGGAGTCCGATTTTATTTGTAGGCGGCGAAGGCGTACACATCATCGATGAGAAGGGCGATCGCTATCTGGATCTGCTCAGCGGCATCGGCGTAAACGCGCTGGGCTACAACCACCCCGCGATTGTGGAGACGATTGCGCGCCAGAGCCGCGCGCTGATTCACACCTCAAATCTCTACTATCACGAGGGGCAGGCGGAGCTCGCTATGCGCCTCACGGAGCGCACCGGCCTCGACCGCGCCTTCTTTGCCAACACCGGCACGGAAGCCTGGGAGGGAGCGCTGAAGCTGGCCCGCGCGTATGCAGGGCTGCGGCGCAGCGAGGGTGCGACCATCGGCACGAAGTTTCTGGCGCTTGAGCAGAGCTTCCACGGCCGCACCTTCGGATCCATGGCGACCACGTACAAGGCAAAGTACCGCGAGCCGTTTGCGCCCGTGATGCCGGGCGTGGAGTTTGTGCGCTTCAACGACGTGGCCGATTTGCGCGCCAAGTTTTCGAACGAAGTGTGCGCCATTCTTGTCGAAGCCATCCAGGGCGAAGGCGGAGTGCGGCCGCTGACGCAGGAGTTTTTCGCTGAGGCGCGTGCATTGGCCAAGTCGACTGGAGCGCTGTTGATTGTCGACGAAATTCAAGCGGGCATGGGCCGCACCGGCAAATGGTGCGCGTACCAGCACTACGGCATTCAACCCGACGTAACCACATTTGCCAAGCCGCTGGCCGGAGGAATTCCTCTGGGAGCGGTGCTCTGCACCGAGGAAGTTGCGCGTGTGATGCACGCGGGCATGCATGGCACTACGTTTGGCGGCGGGCCGCTGGCTTGCGCCGTGGGCATCGCTGTGATCGACACCATCGAGAAAGAAGGATTGCTGGCACGCGCTACCGAGGTGGGCAATTATTTCATGGAGGGTCTGCGGTCACTCGCCAGGAAGCATGAAACGATTGTCGATGTGCGCGGAAAGGGCCTGATGATCGCCGCCGAGCTCGATTCTGCGGATCTGGCCAAACTCACCGTGGCGGAGATGCTGAAGCGCCACATACTCATCAACTGCACCAGCGACACCGTGTTGCGCTTCCTGCCTCCGTACATTCTGGAGCGCAGTCACGTTGATACGGCGATTGCCGCGATGGACGAAATTTTTCAGGAACACGCCGCGGCGCACGGTGCGACCGCAGGAGGAAAACATCATGGCTAGCAAAGCGACTCTGGAACACAAGGAAACCGCTGTTCCCGTCGAAAAAGACTCTGACATTCTTGCCGCGGCGGTGCGCATGTCCGGCGAGGATTTGTGTTCGATCGCAGATCTCTCGAGCGCCGAGGTGCGCGCCATTCTCAAGCTGGGACACGACGTGAAGCGCAATCCGCGCGAGTACCGTCACGCTCTCGACGCCAAGCAGATGGTATTGATGTTTGAGAAGGCCAGCCTGCGCACACGCCTGGCTTTTGAAACCGGCATCAATACGATGGGCGGCAACGCCATCTTCGCCGACCAGACCAATCAGCCGCTCGGCGAGCGCGAGACCATTGCCGACGTGGCGCGGAACCTGGAGCGCTGGCTGGACGTGATCGTGCTGCGCACCTATGCGCACGACACCATCACCGAGATGGCCGCCAACTCGCGCGTGCCGGTGATCAATGCGCTCTCCGACTTCGAGCATCCCTGCCAGGCGCTGGCCGACTTTATGACTCTCGAGGAGCACTTCGGCACCACCGCGGGGCTCAACTTTACTTATGTCGGCGACGGCAACAATGTGAGCCACTCGCTGATGCTGACCGGCGCGCAGTTGGGCGCGAACGTGACCGTGGCCACGCCGCGGGGCTACTCGCCCGACATCGAGATCGTAACCAAAGCGCGGGAGATGGCCGAGGCCAACGGCTGTGAGATTCGCCTGCTGCAGGATCCGCAGGCGGCGGCCGAGGGCGCGGATGCCATCTACACCGATGTGTGCGTGAGCATGGGCATGGAGCACGAGTCCACCAAGCGCGCACCGATCTTCCGGCCGTTTCAAGTAAACGAAACACTGATGTCCAAAGCGCGGCCCACGGCAGTGTTTATGCATTGCCTGCCGGCGCGACGCAATGAGGAAGTGACCGATGCGGTGATCGACGGACCGCAGTCGGTCGTTTTCGATCAGGCCGAGAACCGCCTGCACGCGCAGAAGGCGCTCTTGCTTTTGCTGCTGGGCGGGTTGGCGAATGTGGAGAAGTTTCAGTAAACAGTGATCAGTTGTCGGTGATCAGATTGGCAGCTTTACTCGGCGTACAGAATTTGCAAAGAGAGAAATTGCGACTGAAAGCCAATCGCCGAGAACTGCTTTGAGGATTTGCAAGCATGTCAGTCATTCTTGAATCGTTGCCCGTGGGAGAGAAAGTTGGCATTGCCTTTTCCGGCGGGCTGGATACTTCCGCTGCTCTGCACTGGATGAAGCAGAAGGGCGCCATCCCTTACGCCTATACGGCGAATCTTGGCCAGCCCGATGAAACCGACTACGACGCGATTCCGCGCGCGGCGCTTGAATATGGCGCGGCAAAGGCTCGCCTCATCGACTGCCGCAGTGCGCTGGTTCGCGAGGGCATTGCGGCGCTCCAGGCCGGGGCCTTCCACATCACCACTGCCGGCGTGCCGTATTTCAACACCACGCCGATCGGCCGCGCGGTGACGGGCACCATGCTGGTGGCCGCGATGAAGGAGGACGACGTCCACATCTGGGGCGATGGCTCCACCTTCAAGGGCAACGACATCGAGCGCTTCTATCGCTACGGCCTGCTGGTCAATCCCAGCCTCCAGGTCTACAAGCCCTGGCTTGACGCCGCTTTCATTGACGAGTTAGGCGGCAGGGCCGAGATGTCTGCCTTCATGCAGCGGTCGGGCTTTGCGTACAAGATGTCGGCGGAGAAGGCGTACTCGACCGACTCGAATATTCTGGGCGCGACGCACGAGGCCAAGGATCTGGAGCATCTCTCTTCGTCCGTCAAGATCGTTGTGCCCATCATGGGCGCGGCATTTTGGCGCGACGATGTCGAGATCAAGAGCGAAGAAATTGTCGTTCGCTTTGAAGAAGGCTCGCCCGTCGCACTGAACGGCCAGCAATTCGGCGACTCAGTTGCGCTGCTGCTTGAAGCCAATCGCATCGGCGGGCGGCACGGGCTCGGCATGAGCGACCAGATTGAGAACCGCATTATCGAAGCGAAGTCGCGCGGCATCTACGAGGCTCCGGGGCTGGCGCTGCTGTTTATTGCGTACGAGCGCCTCATCACCGGCATCCACAACGAAGACACCATCGAGCAGTACCGCGACAATGGCCGCAAGCTCGGGCGCCTCTTGTATCAGGGCCGCTGGTTCGACTCGCAGGCGATCATGCTGCGCGAGTCTGCGCAGCGCTGGGTGGCCCGACCCATCACCGGAGAGGTGACGCTCGAGTTGCGGCGCGGCAACGACTACTCGATTCTCAACACCGAGTCGCCCAATCTCACGTTTCATCCTGAGCGGCTCAGCATGGAGAAGACGGAATCGACATTCTCGCCGCGCGACCGCATTGGGCAACTGACCATGCGCAACCTGGACATTACGGACACGCGGGAGAAGCTCCTTACGTATGCGAAGGCCGGCCTCCTCTCGCTGAGCAAAGGTAGCGAGATGCCGCAGCTCAACAACGGCAAAGAGAAAGAATAGAAGGTACGCGCAAAGCAATGTCGAACGAAAAACAATCCGGGAAGATGTGGTCGGGCCGCTTTCGCGAGCCGCTGGACGCGGAGTTCGAGGCGTGGCAGCGGTCGATCGTCTTTGATTGGCGGCTGCTCGACGAAGAGATTGCGGCGAGCAAGGCGCACGCGTCTGCCCTCTGTGCGGCAGGAATCCTGACCAGGAGTGAAACAACCGAGCTGCGCGCGGCTCTCGATGCGATCGGCGTCGAGTTTGCATCGGAAGCGGGCAAGGCGAAGGTACGCGATCATTCTTCGGCCGAGGACATTCATCACTTCGTCGAGCTGAAGCTGGCGGATCGGATTGGGCCGCTCGGACTGAAGTTGCACACCGGCCGCAGCCGCAACGAGCAGATTGCTACCGACCTGCGGCTTTACGTCCGCGCGCAGATTGAGCTTGTGATTGACGGGCTTGCCGCGTGGGCTCTTGCTCTCGTTGAGCAGGCGCGCAAAGCCGGCGAAGCCGTGATGCCGAGCTACACGCACATGCAGCGGGCCGAACCCGTGCTCGTGGCGCACTGGTTGCTGGCTTACGTGGAGATGGCGCTGCGCGATGCGTCGCGTTTGACGGATTGCGCGCAGCGGCTAAACCTTTGCCCCCTCGGATCGGGCGCGGTGGCCGGCGCAACGCTTGCGCTCGACCGCTCCATTGCGGCAGGCGAACTTGGATTTGCTGCGCCGACGACCAATTCGATCGACGCCACGAGCGATCGCGATTTTATTCTCGAGTATCTGCAGGCGCTCACATTGGTTGGCCTGCATCTGAGCCGCTTTGCGGAGGAGATCACGCTCTTTGCGACTGCCGAATTCGGATTTGTGATTTTGCCCGAGGCATTTTCCACGGGTTCGAGCGCCATGCCGCAGAAGAAAAATCCCGATCTGACGGAGTTGCTGCGCGCGAAGGTCGGCCGCCTGAATGGCGCGGCGCAGACGGTGACGTTGCAGCTCAAGGGACTGCCTTTGGCCTACAATAAAGACATGCAGGAGACGCAGGAGCCGGCCTTTGCGGCCGACTTCGTTCCCCAAATGCTCAAGCTTGTTGCGCGCTTCACTTCCGCACTCGAATTCCATCGCGAGCGCATGAGCCAGGCTGCGCAGTCGGGCTACCTGAATGCCATGGCAGCGGCCACTTACCTCGTGCACAAGGGCGTTCCCTTCCGCCTGGCGCACGAGAAGATTGGGAACGCGGTTCGCTTTGCTTTGGAGAAGGGTGTCGAATTGGATGAATTGACGCTCGCGGAGTTGCGCCAGTTTGGCGCAGAGTTTGGCGAGGACTTTTTTACGGCGATCACGCTCGACGCGACGCTCGATTGCCACGACGTGATCGGCGGGACGGCGCGCACACGTGTCATGCAGGCGCTCGATGCCGCATCGGAGCGAATTGCCGCGCTCGTAAAGTCAACAGCAACGGAGGCCGTCCATGCTGGTGCGTAAGGCGCTGCTGCACGACGCCTCCAACATCTACGATCTTGTGAACTCGCTCTCGGGCGACGGAACGCTGCTGAAGCGCCCGTTCGCCGAGATCTGCGAGAACATTCGCGACTTCACCGTTGCGGAGTCCGCTGGCGGCGTGTTCCTGGGCTGCGGTGCACTGCACCTCTACGGGCCGCATCTCTGCGAGGTGCGCTCCATCGTGGTTTCGCCCGGAGCCAAGAGCAAGGGCGCGGGCGGCGGGATCATCAAAGCGCTCATTGAAGAGGCTGAGATGCACGGCATCCAATCGGTGTGCCTCTTCACGCGCATTCCGGATTTTTTCTTCAAGTACGGCTTCCGCACCGTGGAAGACAAATCGGAACTGCCCGACAAGATCTTCAAGGATTGCCAAAGCTGCCCGCGGCTGCACCGCTGCGACGAGGTTGCGATGGTGCGCGGACGCATTCCGCGCATGTCGATTCTGGGGCCGCGCGAAGAAGCTCAGGAGCTGGTGCGGATTTCCGGGTGAGACAGCTTGTAGCCGGTAGCTTGTAGCTATCAGCCTTCAGCCTTCCTATTCTTGATCATCGCTGCAGCGACAACCGCCTGCCCGTAGCTCAATCCGCCGTCGCCGGGGCTGACGTTGCGAAGCTGGAAAACCTGAAAGCCTTCTTCTTCGAGGCCTGTGCGCAGCAAGCGCGCGAGGCGGCGATTGTGCAGGCAGCCGCCGCTCATCGCCACGGTGTTAATGCCCGTCTCGATGCGCGCATTCGCCGCTGCGTTGATGAAGCCTTCCGCGACTCCCGCGTGAAAACGAGCGGCGATGCGGCTCGGATCTTCGCCGCATCGCAAATCGCTCAGCAGGGCCTTCCACATGCGGTCCGCGCGGATTACGTTGGGGCCGGCTGACTCTCCGCCATCCCACAACTCGAGCGCATATTCACTGCGACCCGCGTCGTCGTCTTCGCGCACCGCGCAGCCTTCCAGTTCGATTGCGGCCTGCGCGTCGTAATCGACTACGCCGCGGCCCAGCACGACGGCAGCAACTGCATCGAAGAGCCGTCCGCAACTTGACGTGAGCGGCGTGTTCAGTTCGCCCTCGATCATGCGCTCGAGTATGCGCGCATCCCGCGGCTTGGCGTCGAGGAGCTTCAGTATCTCCGGCGATTCAACATCGAAGCCCGCTGCATGCAGATGCCCGAGCGCCATGCGCCACGGCTCGCGAATCGCCGCCTCGCCGCCGGGCATGGGAACGTAGTCGAGATGCGCCCAGCGCTCGAAGCTGCTCGGATCGGGGCCGTCGAGACGCACAATCAGCACTTCCCCGCCCCAAATCTTGCCATCAGTACCGTAGCCTGTTCCGTCGAGGCTAAGTCCGATCGCCGGACCCTCGATGCCGTGCTCCGCCATGCAGGCTGCGATGTGCGCGTGGTGATGTTGCACGGCGATGAACGGCAGATTGCGCTCGGCGGCCCACTCTTTGGCCCACGATGTGGAGAGATAACCCGGATGCAAATCGTGCACGACAACTTCAGGCTCGATTTCGAAGGTGTGCATCAAGTGCTGGAGGGCCTCACGGAAGAATTCTAGCCCCGTCACATTTTCGAGATCGCCCAGATGCTGGCTTTGGTAGGCAAAGCGGCCGCGCGCGAGGGTGAAGACGTTCTTCAAATGTCCGCCTACGGCGAGCAGCGGCGGAGAATCGAAGGGCAACGGCACGGCGAGCGGCACAAATCCGCGGGCGCGGCGAATCAACTGCGGCGTGCCATCGACCAACGACATCACTGAATCGTCACAGCGCTGCAGAATTTCGCGGTCGTGCATGAGGAACGCGTCGGCGATATGTTTGAGCCTTTGGAGGGCCTCGTCGTTGTCGATCGCGATTGGCTCTTCGCTGAGGTTGGCGCTGGTCATCACCAGGGCCTTCACGCGCGCGTCGGCGAAGAGCAGGTGCTGCAAGGGCGCGTAGGGCAGAAAGACGCCGAGCCACGGGATTCCTGGAGCGACGGATTCGGCAATGCCGCTCGATGCGCGACGCAGCGCCAAAACAATCGGCCGCGGATTTGTCTGGAGCAGCGCTTCTTCTTCGCCGGTTAGCTCGCAGACTTCACGTGCTGCATCGAGATCGCGCACCATGACGGCGAGCGGCTTTCCGTAGCGGTGCTTGCGCTCGCGCAGGCGCATGACTGCGGTTTCGTTCGTTGCGTCCACGGCGAGATGAAAGCCGCCGATGCCCTTGATAGCCACGATCTGGCCGGAGAGAAGAAGATCGATGGTTTGCTGAATCGGGTCGTAACACGACGGCAAGTTGGCTTCCGCTCCGCGAAAGTCGCGAGTTGGCAAGTTCGCGTAGCTCACCATCCAGACGCGCGGACCGCATACCGGGCAGGCGTTGGGCTGCGCATGAAAGCGCCGATTCGTGGGATCGTCGTACTCCGCCTGGCAGGCCGCGCACATTTTGAAACGCGCCATCGAGGTCTGCGGACGGTCGTACGGAATGCTGCGCGTGATGGTGTAGCGCGGGCCGCAGTTGGTGCAATTCAGGAATGGATAGCGATAGCGGCGATCCGCGGGATCAAGCAGTTCGCGCAGGCAATCCGCGCAGGTGGCCGCATCGGCGGGAATGCCGGTGCTGACCTGGCCGGCGGCATCGCTCGCAACAATGCGAAATTCGTTTTCTTGTTTTGAAGGGATGATTTGCGAAACCACCGAGTCGATCCGCGCGAGTGGCGGCGCTTCAGCTTCAAGCCGGCGGCGAAATGCTTCCACGCGCTCGACCGGGCCCTCAACTTCGATCGTGACTCCGCCGGTGTCGTTGCCGATAAATCCAGCCAGCTTCTCCTCCACCGCCAACCGAAAGACAAAAGGGCGGAAGCCCACGCCCTGCACGACGCCGCGCACGGCGAGCACTTCGCGTCGCAGCGGCCCTTCGCACGACTCTCGTTTTGAAGGAGATTCGCTCATGGACGATCTTCGTCAGCATAAACCGTGGATGCATCGATTTCCTATTGCATCCACAGAGGTTGGCCGCAGTGGGCAACCCGTGGGGTCGTGCCCGCTTCCAATCACAAGCGGAAGGCCAGGCCCTCGAACCGGCCTTTGCGTGCATCGTGATTTGAGCATCGCGAACTCGATGCGGCTTTTGAGTCGGTGCGGATCGATGGCGCACGAGATAACCCCAAAAGAGGTGGAGACGATGAAGAAGATCTTTCTTGTACTCGCAATGTTGAGCCTCAGCGCGATCGGCTGGGCCGATGACACCCGCGACGCGGCAATCGACCGGCTGCACCATGCGGCGGAAGTTCTGCGTCAGGTGATGGCCACGCCCGACAAAGGCATTCCCCAGGAAGTAATGGACCACGCGCGATGCGTCGCCGTGGTGCCGCACCTTGTGAAAGGCGGATTCGTGTTCGGCGCCGAAGGCGGGCGCGGCGTGGCTACTTGCCGCACGGATCACGGTTGGAGCGCGCCGGCGTTCTTTGACGTGGAAGGCGGCAGCTTTGGATTTCAGATCGGCGTCGAGGGCATCGACCTGGTCATGATCATCCAGAACGATCGCGGCATGCAGCAGTTGCTGGGCAGCAAGTTCGAGATCGGCGGAGACGCATCCGCCGCGGCGGGCCCGGTGGGACGCCATGCTTCTGCCGATACCGACTGGAAGCTCAATACCGAGATCCTCACGTACTCCCGCGCCCGAGGCGTCTTTGCCGGAGTATCGGTAAAAGGCGCGGCGGTGCATCGCGACGAAGACGCCATGCGTGCATTCTATGGACCGGGCGTTTCCGTGCGCGAAACGCTGAGGGGCGATGTGCCTCCACCGCCGGCCGCGATGGGGTTCCTTGATGCCGTGCGATCAGCGAGGGGACAGGCCAAGGCGGCAAAGGACGGCGAATAACGGGCACCTCTGATCTGCAAGGTACATCAGGCGCGGCGCGGGCCGTGAGAGAATGCGGAGCATGAAGATCCGCGCCCGCGCCGCAGTGATTTTAACCTCCCTCACGACGTTACTCCTTGCGGGGTGGTTGCAGCCGGGCATGGCGCGCGGCCAGCGACCCCCTGCGATGAATCCAGGGGCACAGCAGCCGGATCAAGCGGCGGTGATTCACAGCATCGACGCTGCCATTGCGGCCCGCGTCGACAATGTGCTGAGCTTCTCCGACGTCGAGCACTACGCCGTCTACCGGGGCGGCGACGAAACCCACCCCGTCGCTGAGATGACCGTGCGCGACGACTACAAAAAGGGTGTCGGCAAGGTGTACACGGTGCTTTCCGAGAGCGGCTCGAGCATTATTTTGCGCTTCGGGTTAAAGCCGCAGCTCGAGAACGAGAAAACCATCAACTTGCCCGGGAACGTGGAAAAATCCTGGTTCACCTCGGCAAACTACGCGATGACCTTGAAGCCCGGCGGCGTACAGAAGCTCGATGGCCGCGACTGCTACGTTCTTGACGTGACGGCCAGAGTGGCGGCTCCCAACCTGATTATCGGAACCTTGTGGGCAGACGCCAGGGATGGCTCCATCGTCCAGATCGATGGTGTCTCGTCGAAGAGCCCTTCCGCTTTTGCCGGCACCACGCACTTGATGCGCCAGTACGCCAACATCAGCGGCTTCTCCATGGCAATGCATGCCCGCGTCGAATCGACGAGCGTGCTTTTTGGCCGCACCGTGGTCAAGATCGATTACAGCGACTATCAGCTGCAACTTCGAGCAAACAGCCGGTAGCTCGGAGCCGGTAGCTGAGTGACACAGCAGCGATCGCCAACAATGCGCGGACGTCCCGTAAGAACGATCAATCTCTGGATACGGCGCTTTGGGGCTACGGGCTACAGGCTACCGGCCGCCCTAAGTGATCCTGCGCACGCGTCTTACGTTGCTTTGTGTGGATTTTGTGCGCGGCGACACGGTTTTTTGGGATATCGGACGGTCCGGGCCGCCGCATTCGGGAATGCCGAAATCCAAGTCAACAAATGGGATAGGCCCACACCACCGTGACTGCGGTCACGGATTGCGGACCCCCTCGGCTCGTAGAACAATGGTAGGCATTGTGCGGGCCCGCCAACCGCAGTTCCGCACAGGTTGCAGCCCAAAGCTGCACCGGCCAGGGAGGGAAAGTGCCAGCCATCGCGCCACCGCCGCTACCGAGCGAAGACAAACGCTGGAAGATCGTGAACGGCACCATGCGCAAGAACGGGTTCGCCCGTCATGCGCTCATTGAGACGCTGCACACGGTGCAGTCGTCATTCGGCTTCCTCGACGACGATGCCATCCGTTTTGTTGCGCTATCGCTGCGCGTACCGCTGAGTCAGGCGTATGGCGTTGCGACTTTTTATCACTACTTCACGCTGAAGCCTCCGGGCAAGCACACCGTAACGGTATGCGCCGGCACGGCCTGCTACATCAAGGGCGCGGACAAACTGATTGCCGCGGCCGAGAAACGGCTGGGCGTCGGGCAGGGACAGACCACGCCGGATGGACAAATCAGCCTGATGACGGCACGTTGCGTGGGCGCATGCAGCCGCGCGCCGGTGGTGCTGTGCGACGGCGAAGTGGTGGGTGAGGTGACAAGCGAACAAATGCTCGAGCAACTGGAAAGGTGGGCCGTCGAATGACAATCGAGGAGCTCGAACAGATTGCCAAAAACGTCCAGCAAGGGGACGCCAAGTACGACTACGAATTGAATGTGTGCATGGACCTGGCCTGCGCGAGCCAGGGCGCCGGCGCACTGAAGGACGCGCTGCTGAAGGCGGCTGAAGCCTCGGGCAAGAAGGTGCTGGTGCGCCGTACCGGCTGCATGGGGCCGTGCTCGCATGGGCCGCTGGTGCGGGTAGATCCCGAACAGACGCTCTACCACCACGTGAAGGCGGAAAAGGCCGCGACGATTGTGAACTGCCTGGGCGGATCGCCGGCGCCGGAACTGCAGTGCGACCTGAACGATCATTTCGACAAACAGGTGCGCGTGGTGCTGGAGAATGCCGGCTACATCGATCCGGAAAAGATCGACGACTACATTGCGCGCGACGGCTACAAGGCGCTGCTGACGGTGCTTACCGAGATGACGCCGAGCGGCGTGGTTCACCGCATCACCGAAAGCGGGCTGCGCGGACGCGGCGGCGGCGGCTATCCCACCGGGCTGAAGTGGGGCACCGTGGCCAAGGCCAAAGGCGAAGTGAAATACGTGGTCTGCAACGGCGACGAGGGCGACCCCGGCGCTTTCATGGATCGCAGCGTGATGGAAGGCGATCCGCATCGCGTTATCGAGGGCATGGCGATTGCCGCTTACGCGGTGGGCGCGAGCAAGGGTTTTATTTACGTGCGCGCCGAGTATCCCGTCGCGGTTTCGCGGCTCACCACCGCGCTGCGCGAGGCGCGGCGTCACGGTTTGCTCGGCAATAATATTTGCAACACGCCTTTCAACTTCGATGTGGAGATTCGCCTGGGCGCCGGCGCGTTCGTCTGCGGCGAAGAGACGGCGCTGATCGCATCTATTGAAGGCAAGCGCGGCACGCCCAAGCCGCGGCCGCCCTATCCCGCATCGAGCGGGCTGTGGGGCAAGCCCACGCTGATCAATAACGTGGAGACCTACGCCAACATCGCGCCCATCGTGCGCAATGGCGGCAAGTGGTTCCACGACATGGGCTCGGAGCGCAGCAAGGGAACCAAGGTCTTCGCGCTCACCGGCAAAATCGCCAACACCGGCCTGGTGGAAGTGCCCATGGGCATCAAGCTGCGCGAGATCATTGAGGACATCGGCGGCGGCGTGCCGGGCGGCCACAAGTTCAAGGCCGTGCAGACGGGCGGGCCCTCGGGCGGATGCATTCCCGAAGAACTGCTCGATGTGGGCGTGAGTTACGATGCGCTGCTGAAGATGGGCTCCATCATGGGCTCGGGCGGCATGATCGTGATGGACGATACATCGTGCATGGTCAACGTGGCGCGCTTCTTCATCGAGTTCTGCATGACCGAGTCGTGCGGCAAATGCATTCCCTGCCGCGCGGGTACGGCGCAGATGTATACCTTGCTCACGCGCATCTGCACCGGCACGGCAACCATGGACGACTTGGCGCTGCTCGAAGATCTCTGCGTCACGGTGAAGGAGACGAGCCTGTGCGGACTGGGACAGACAGCGCCCAATCCCGTGCTGAGCACGCTGAAGTACTTCCGCAATGAGTACATCGATCACATTCTGCATAAGCGCTGTGCGGCCGGCGTCTGCCAGATGGAAGCGGTCAATTCTGAGAACGAGGTGATGGCATGAGTACGGAAACAGATGTCAAAACTCTTGTCATCGACGAGCAGGAAGTGAGCGCGCGCGCCGGCCAAACCATTCTCGAGGTAGCGCGCGAGAACGACATCGACATTCCCACGCTCTGCCATCTCGAAGGCCTGAGCGATGTGGGCGCTTGCCGGCTCTGCCTGGTTGAGATCAAGGGCTCGAACAAATTGCTGCCCGCCTGCGTGGCTACGGTGCAGGAAGGCATGGAGGTCAGCACCAATACGGAGCGCCTCAAGAAGCACCGCCGAACGATTCTCGAGATGCTCTTCGCCGAGCGCAATCACGTCTGTTCGGTGTGCGTTTCCAACGGCCATTGCGAGTTGCAAACGCTGGGCCAGGAGCAGGGACTGACGCACGTCCGTCTGCCTTATCGCAATCCCGATCTTTTTGTAGACGCCTCGCACGAGCGTTTCACTCTGGATCACAATCGCTGCATATTGTGCACGCGCTGCGTGCGCGTTTGTTCTGAAATTGAAGGCGCGCACATCTGGGACGTGATGGGGCGCGGCACCACTTCGTTGATCATCTCGGACCTGCACCAGGAGTGGGGAAAATCGGCTTGCACGCGCTGCGGCAAGTGCGTGCAGGTGTGCCCCACGGGAGCCCTCTTCGACAAGAGCAAGGTCGGCTCCGATCACCCCAAGTATCCCGAGTTTTTGCCCTATCTGAACCTGATGAGGGAGGCGCAATGAGCAAACTGAAGCTTGCGACCGTGTGGCTTGACGGATGTTCCGGCTGCCACATGTCGTTCCTCGACATGGACGAGCGGCTGCTCGAACTGGCGGAAGTGGTCGATGTGGTCTACAGCCCCATCGTCGATACCAAGGAGTTCCCTGACGAAGTGGACATCGCGCTGGTCGAGGGAGCCGTGGCCTCGGTCGACGACGAGAAGAAGATCAAGAAGATTCGCGCCCACTCCAAAATGCTGGTCGCGATGGGCGACTGCGCGATTACCGGCAACGTGCCCGCGATGCGCAATCCCATTGGCCCCGAGGCGATTCTCGACCGCGCCTACATTCAAAACGCCAGCGCGCAGGCGCAGATTCCCTGCGTCGTGGTGCCGAAACTGCTGAAGGTAGTGCGTCCCATCCACGAGTTTGTGAAGGTGGACGTCTTCCTGCCCGGCTGCCCGCCCTCGGCTGACACATTTCACACGGCGCTTACAGCGCTGGTCACAGGCGGACCGCTGGACATTTCGGCGCTCACCCGATTTGGAGCATAACGAATCGTCGGTCTCCTGGCCGAGAGGCCGTGAAAGGGCACGACTTCAGTCGTGCCGAGAGAACGAGAAATAGAAGTGGGGCTTTAGCCCCAGTAGCGAAGGTTGGAGCAAGCTTTATGAGCCAGACCATCACCATCGATCCGATAACGCGCCTTGAAGGCCACGGCAAAATCACCATCCAGCTCAACGACCGCGGCGAGGTGGAGAACGCGCACTTCCACGTCACGCAGGTGCGCGGTTTCGAGCGCTTCAGCGAAGGCCGCCCGTTCTACGAGATGCCCAGCCTGATGGCGCGCATCTGCGGCATCTGCCCGGTCTCGCATCTCATCGCATCGGCCAAGGCCTGCGAGGCCATCATGTCCGTGCGCATTCCCCACACCGCGGCGCAGTTGCGGCGCATGCTGAACCTGGCGCAGATGGTGCAATCGCACGCGCTCAGCTTTTTCTATCTCGCATCGCCCGACCTGCTGCTGGGCATGGAAGCCGATCCCAAAGTGCGCAATATTTTGGGCGTCGCCGCAGCCAAGCCGGAACTCGGTCGCGCTGGCATCGGTTTGCGGCGATTCGGGCAGAGCATCATCGAGTTACTGGGAGACAAGCGCATTCATCCCGGCTGGATTGTGCCTGGAGGCGTCACCGAGCCGCTCTCTCCGGAAAAACGCGACAAAATTCTGGCCATGATTCCAGAAGCTTATGCCGGCATGGAGGTGGTGTTGAACGCGTATAAGCAGATCGCGGACAAATTCAAGCCGGAGATCGAGGTCTTCGCCAACTTCCCATCGAATTACATGAGCCTCGTCAACGAAGATGACTCGATCGAATTCACTGACGGCGCCTTGCGGATGATCGACGCGACGGGCAACATCATTGAGGACGGCATGACGGCGACCCGCTTCACTGAAGCGATCGGCGAGGCCGTGGAGAACTACAGCTACACCAAGTTCGCCTACTACAAGCCCCTCGGCTATCCTGACGGAAGCTACCGTGTCGGTCCGCTGGCGCGGTTGAATATCGTCAAATCCATGGGCACGCCGAAAGCAGAAAAGGAACTCGCCGAGTTCAAGCAGTTGGCCGCCGGGCCGGTCTCGAGCTCGTTCCACTATCATCACGCGCGCCTTGTGGAGATGCTCTACGGCATCGAGAAGATCGAAGAGATCCTGACCGATTCGCGCATTCTCGACAAGCACGTGCGCGCCACGGCCGGCGTGAATCGCCTCGAAGGCGCGGGCCAGGCTGAAGCCCCGCGCGGCGTGCTGCACCACCACTACAAGGTCGACGAGAACGGCAAAATTACCTGGGCCAACCTGGTGATCGCGACAGGCCAGAACAACAACGCCATGAATCGCGGCGTTCTGCAGGCCGCGCGGCACTATGTGAAGGACGGCAAGTTTACCGAGGGCATGCTGAACCGCGTAGAAGCCGTGGTGCGCACTTTTGATCCATGCTTAAGCTGCTCCACGCACGCCTTCGGCCAAATGCCGCTCGAGATTTCGCTCCTGTCTGCGGACGGCGAAGTCATGGATCGAGTCGCGCGAGACTAGAACCGATTGCATAAATGGTTTCGTGAAAGGGCACGACTTCAGTCGTGCCGTAAACGGCGCATAAATAATGGGCTTTAGCCCCTGAGGGAAGTTTTTTCATTGCCCTAAGGTATCGATGCAACCAGCTCTAGAACCGCTATAAGTGCCCGGAGGCACTTGACGAAGCAATGACTCTTGCCATGACGGACGAAGAAAAACCAACCTCCGGCCCTGCGAACGCTCGACCGGCACGGTGCCTTGTATTGGCCTGCGGCAACACGCTACGCAGCGATGATGGCGTAGGTCCAAACCTTGCTGCATGGGCGGAAGAGCGCTTCCGCCGGGAGCCCGATGTGCGCGTGATCTCGCGCCAGCAGTGGACCCCCGACCTGGCCGAAGACATTGCCGCCGCCGAGTCTGTGCTCTTCGTCGACGCCTCGGCAAATTCACCCGCAGGGCGCGTCCGGCTCACCCCGGTCTCCTCGCGTATCGAAAGCCCAGCACCCAACTCGCATCATCTCAAGCCGTCGGAGCTTCTGGCCTTGACGCGCTCACTCTATAAGCAAATCAAATCCCACGCCATGTTGTTGTCCGTCAACGTAGGCTCAACCGAACTAGGCGAAACGTTCAGCGCCCCTGTCGAAGCCGCCCTTCCCCGCGCGCGCGGCATCCTGGAAAAAGCCGTGCTGCGGTTTCTGAGCAGCTGAATCATCGGCAACGCTTTCCTCGCGGGCAAAAGAATGGCGGCCGCAATCTTTCGCAGCCGCCGATTACAAAGAAAGAATAGACAAGTTTAAAAAGCCGCTACGGTTTGCCTGAGGCTGTACGAACTCAGCGTCTTGATGTAGTTGCCGCGATCGTAGGGTGACGTGTCGGGCACCGAGCGGCGGCTCAAGCAGCCGCGCGTCTCAGCGAGCGAAGCGTATTCGCGCTTCTCCAGCCAGTAGCGCAGGTCGGCCAGCACGCGGCCGATATGCTCGATGCCGTGAATGTGCAGCGCCGACGCCATTTGCGTCACGCTGGCGCCGGCCATGATGGCCTTCAGAACATCTTCCGCCGAATGCACGCCGCCGGTGATGGCAATGTCGCCGTTCAGGTGGCCGTACAGTATGGCTGCCCAGTGCAACCGGGGCAATAGTTCGGAGGGTGTTGAAAAGTGCAGCGAGGGCCGCACCTCCAGCGTCTCGATGTCGAAGTCCGGTTGATAAAAGCGGTTGAAGAGCACCACGGCCTTTGCGCCGCTCTCTTCAAGCCGCGCGCAGAGATTGGGCAGGCTGGTAAACGATTGCGAAATCTTGACGGCGACGGGAACCGTGACGGCATTGCACACGCTGCCTACGAGCTCGAGCAGTTGCAGCTCGAGCTGGTCGGAGGTTTGGCTGCGATCGGTGGCTAACGCAAAGGTGTTGAGTTCGATGGCGTGCGCGCCAGCCTGCTCCATCTCTTTGGCCAGCTTCACCCAGCCGCCGGGTGTGGCGCCGTTCAGGCTGGCGATGATGGGAATATCGACCGCCTCCCGCGCGCGCCGCACGTGCTCGAGATATCCATCTTGCGACATGCGGTAATCGCTCAGTTCGGGCAAGTAATCCAGCGACTCGGCAAACGAGTCCGTGCCGCGGGACAAGTCATCGTCGAGCGTGTGCGACTCGAGCGCGAGCTGCTCCTCAAAAAGCGAGGTGAGCACGATGGCCGAAGCGCCCGCATCTTCCATATGGCGAACGTTGTCAATCGATTCAGAGAGCGGCGTGGCCGCGACCACAATGGGGCCGCTGAGCTTCATGCCGAGGTACTGCATGGAAATGTCCGTCATTTTTCACCTCCGCCGGCAGCCGTAGGCGCCAGCCTGGCTTTCTGATCTTCTTCGGGTTTTTCCAGAGGCGCGATATGCGGTGTCTCGCCGCGGCCGGGCATGGAGGCGCGGGCGGAGTAGACGCGCCACTCGCGCTCCACGTCGTCCTGCGCTTCGGCAAGCAGTTTCGCGGCCAGATCGGGATTGCTGCGCGCCAGCATGGTGTAACGCGCTTCGCGGTAGGCGTAGTCCTTGAGCCGAATCGAAGGCGCCTTCGAATCGAGCTGGAAGGGATTCTTGCCCTCTTCGCGCAGCGACGGGTTGTAGCGCATCAGCGGCCAGTAACCCGATTGGACTGCGAGTTTTTGTTGCTCCAGTCCGTGCACCAGGTCGTAGCCGTGGGCAATGCAGCTCGAGTACGCGATGATGATCGACGGACCGTCGTGCGCCTCGGCTTCCTGGAAGGCCTTGACGACGTGCGAGTCGTTGCCGCCCAGCGCCACCTGCGCCACGTAGACCGAACCGTAGCTGACGGCTTCCATGGCCAGATCTTTGCGGCTATTGGGCTTGCCGCTGGCGGCAAACTTTGCCACCGCGCCGCGGGGCGTGGACTTGGAGGCCTGCCCGCCGGTATTCGAGTAGACGCCGGTGTCGAGAACCAGCACGTTCACGTTCTTGCCGGAGCCCAGCACGTGATCGAGCCCGCCGAATCCGATGTCGTAGGCCCAGCCGTCGCCGCCCAGGATCCATACGCTCTTGCGCACCAGGGTATCGGCAATGGCCAGCAGGTTTTTTGCATCGGAACTGGCGTTTCCGTCCAGAACGGTGCGAAGCGCCTTCACGCGTTCGCGTTGCTTTTGAATCTCCGCCTCGGTTTTCTGTGAAGCGCCCACCAGATCGGCAGCAAGCTCTGCGCCGATGGTCGACGCCATGCGCGTGACGAGATTTTCCGCAAACGCCTTTTGCTGATCGAGCGCAATCCTCATGCCGAATCCGAACTCGGCATTGTCTTCAAAGAGCGAATTCGACCAGGTTGGCCCGCGGCCCTGCGCGTTTGACGTATAAGGCGTTGTGGGCAGGTTGCCGCCGTAGATTGACGAGCAGCCCGTGGCGTTGCCGATGTAGAGCCGGTCGCCGAACAACTGCGTGAGCAGCTTGATGTAGGGTGTTTCGCCGCAGCCCGCGCAGGCGCCGGAGAACTCGAAGAGCGGCTGTAGAAGCTGCAAGTCCTTCACCTGCGAGTGCGAGAGCTTGGAGCGGTCCACTTCAGGCAGCGAGAGGAAGAAGTCCCAGTTCTCGCGCTCTGATTCACGCAGCGCAGGCTGCGCCGCCATGTTGATAGCCTTCTTGCTGGCGTCGCTCTTGTTTTTTACGGGGCAAACCTCCACGCACAGCGCGCACCCGGTGCAATCTTCGGGGGCAACCTGTAGCGTGTAGCGCTCCTGCTCCATGCCCTTCCACTTGGGCTTGGCCCATTTGAAAGTTGCCGGCGACTTGTCGCCGAGCTCGGAGCCGTAGATCTTGGCGCGGATGACGGCATGTGGGCAAACCATGGCGCACTTGCCGCACTGGATGCACAGGTCCTTGTCCCAGACGGGAATGAACTGCGCGATGTTGCGTTTCTCCCACTGCGCCGTGCCCGAAGGATACGCGCCGCCGGCGGGAATCGCGCTGACGGGAATCTGGTCGCCCTTACCTTCGGCGATCATGCCCAGTACGTTGTGTACAAACGCGGGCGCCTTTGAAGAAAACGCGCCGGTGAGATCGAACGTGGAGGAGGCGGCTGCGGGCAGCTCGACTTTCTCCAGGTGCGAGAGCGCGTGATCCACGGCGGCAAAGTTCTTTGCGACCACGGATTCACCGCGCTTGCCGTAGGTCTTCTTGATCGCCTTCTTGATCTGCGCAATGGCATCTTCGCGCGGCAACACGCCGCTGATGGCGAAGAAGCAGGTCTGCATGATGGTGTTGATACGCGAGCCCATGCCGGCTTCGCGCGCCACCTTGTAGCCATCGATCACGTAGAACTCGATCTTCTTGGCGATCATCTCCTGCTGCATGGTGCGCGGCAGTTTGTCCCACACTTCTGCGGCGGAGTACGCCGAATTGAGCAGGAAGACCGCGCCCGGCATGGCCGCTTCCAGCACGTTCATCTTCTCAAGGAAGCTGAAGTTGTGGCAGGCCACAAAGCTGGCCTTGGTAATGAGGTAGGTGGACCGGATCGGGTTGGGCCCGAAGCGCAGGTGCGAGGTGGTCATCGAGCCCGACTTCTTCGAGTCGTACACGAAGTAGCCCTGCGCGTAATTCGGGGTCTCCGTGCCGATGATCTTGATGGAATTCTTGTTTGCGCCCACGGTGCCGTCGGAGCCGAGGCCGTAGAACAACGCGCGCACTGTCTTGGGATCCTCGGTGGAGAATTCAGGATCGTAGTCCAGG
>Ga0302319_10007101_pt1 | contig 22092 bp, 24 predicted proteins | sample Bog_T0_2_FD_203319 | JGI IMG/M metagenome (GOLD analysis project Ga0302319, IMG submission 203319) | Peat permafrost microbial communities from Stordalen Mire near Abisko, Sweden - Bog_T0_2 | ecosystem: Environmental > Terrestrial > Soil > Wetlands > Peat | place: Sweden: Abisko, Stordalen Mire... | reverse complement strand
CTATATTGACCGGACGCATCTGAACCTCCGGTTGTTCAACCGGCGGCTGACCCGCTTGACACTGGGGTTCTCCAAGAAACTGGAACATCTCAAGAATTCCGTAGCACTTTCCATCGCACACTACAACTTTTGCCGCGTTCATAAATCGCTCCGGGGTAAAACGCCGGCAATGGCAGCGAGATTGACCGACCATGTATGGTCTATCGCCGAGCTTTTGACCGAATCAGGTCAAATCGGCTCCGAGAAATAGATTTGTCCCTTGCTTGAACGCACCGTTTCGCCCCCGATTAAAAGATCATCAAAGTTGCATTGTCCCAGCGCTACTCGCCCGCGCGAGCAGATTCCTTCCACTTGACGTTATAACAATCGTTGCTACATTGATGTCATGGTTCTGGAATTAAAACTGCGCAAGGTCGGCAACTCGGTCGGTCTCGTTTTGCCCAAACAGGCGCTCGCCCATCTCAAAGCGGGGGAGGGCGATACCATTTGCCTGACCGATGCCACGGACGGCAGCGTGCGGATGACCGCCAATCCCGAAGTCTCCCGGCAGATGGAGGTCGTCAAGGATGTCATGCACCGCTATCGCAACACGCTCCGCGAACTGGCAAAATGAAAATGCCGGTCTGGGTTTTGCGCGAGACGGTGCTGACGCTCCATGAGCAATCGCTGGCGGAATTCGGCGGTGCCGCCGGCATCCGCGACGAGGGCTTGCTCGATTCGGCCTTGGGCAAACCGGAAAATCTTTCGGCCTACGGCAAGCCGACTCTTTTCGATCTCGCCGCCAGTTACGGTTTCGGCTTGGTGAAGAATCATCCGTTCATTGACGGCAACAAGCGGGCTGGCTTCACCGTGGCGGTCGTTTTTCTGGAATTAAACGGTTATCGCTTTCACGCGACGGAAGCCGACGCTGCCTTGCGCACCCTCGCGCTCGCTGCCGGTGAAATGTCCGAGGTGGAATATGCGGCGTGGTTGAAGGCAAATTCCCGCCGCGCTTGACTGATAACTTGACTCATGCGCGGTTTTTCCGCGTGAGTTGCGTCTATCCCCACCGTGGGGACAGGGGTGGGGACACCCTAAACGGTTCAAGTCCTCTTACCCGCACTACTTGAACTAAGGGTTTTCGTGAAAGAAAGTTCGAGCTAACTTCAAAAGACACCACCATCTTGAACATTGCGCAGAAACATCGGTCGTGCTGCGCACGGCGGTTGGGGTTTCAGCCAATAAATCAAAGGGTTTTTTGAAGGAAACGATTAAGGTTTGAGCGCGTAAAAGGCGGTTCGAGCCGTTCTCTTTAAGAAATGACTTCATTTTTAACCACTAAAAAACAGATATATTCACCAACTCCACGTCACGCCGCCATAAAAGGATCGTCCGTCGCCCGGATGAAAAACCTGCGGGTCGGCTGGATTTTGTGCGTTGGGAATCGGGTCAACCGAGGCCGCGTAACGTTCGTCCGTCAAATTTTTTGCCTCGACAAAAACTGAGGCCTTTGCCTTTGCCCAGTTGAAGATATACCCGGTTTTGAATCCCAGCAGCGCATAGGCTCCGGCGTCGAGCGTGTTTTGCTGATCCACCGGATAGCTGGACGGATTGCATTGGATATTCGGCCCGGCGTAAAAACCGCACGGCGCTTCATACATCAAGTCCATTTCGTAAAGCTGGATGGGAACTCCGCCGATGCGGTTGTTGCCATAGACCGGATCGTGGTCGAAGTGAAAATCGTTGAGCGTATAGGTTTGGTTCAAGGTCAGCCGCCCGCCGGTTTTATCCTTCAGCTTTTTGGAATTCCAAAGCTCAATGCCAAGGCCGGCTTCGATGCCTTGATGATACGAGCGGGCCACATTGACATCGCCGCGGTCATTGCCCTGGGCATCGTAAAGGTTTTGAAGCTCGTCTCGGAGCCAGGAATGGTAAAGGGATAATTCCCAATCAAACCGGCCCTGTTCGCCGCGCGTGCCAATTTCAAGGGTCCACGACTTTTGCGGCTGGAGTGGACTGTATTGCAGACCATAGACCTGAGTCGGATCGGTTCCTGAATCAAAATTAACCATGTTGTCGAAGGAGGGCGGCTGAAAGCTCCGGCTGAAATTGATAAAGACCTGGCTGTCGTTGTTCAATTCATAGAGCAATCCGATTTTAGGATTCACCGCGAAGAAATTTTGCCGGGCGGACTGGTCGCCATCAGACGTGCTGATAAAATAGTCGAAAAACTGGCGCAAAGCATAGATGACCTGAACGCCGGTCAGCACGGAAAGTTTCTCCGTGAGATAATGCTGGTTTTCCAGATAAAAAGGCACGTTGACCGAAAGCTCGAGGTCTTTGCCAATGGTGGCGCCCTGAGTGCCGGAAAGGTTTTGGTAGAAGTGGTCTTGTTCGGTTTCAAACGCCGGACTCAAACCCATCGTCAGAATGTTCTGCTGGCCGAAAAGTTCGCTGTGGGTGACGGAATTCAGGTCAATGCCCGCATCGTCCGCGTGATAAATCTGGATGCCCTGCTGCGGGTCGAGCGGATCATAAAACCCCTTCTCCTTCAGTTCGCGATGCCACCAATAAACCGAAGCGTCCAGTTCATGCCCATATTTTTCGTAAGACATCCTGTCCGCGAGCCGCACATAATACCATTGCTTGAGGTAGTCAAATGGAACCGCATTCGGGTCGGCGGACTGCGGACTGTTTTGCAGGGTCGCCTGGTCCACCGCGCCGGGCAACTGGCGATTCTCCTGATCCAGCGTCAGATAAAAACGATTTTCGAGGTGGTCGCTGATTTTGTCTCCAATGTCGGCGAATAGAAGCTCGGTGTTCTCCCGGCTGTGTTCACGATAGCCATCACGGTAACGTCCCGATAACGAGGCATAATAATCAATCGGCCCGTCAACCCCGGCGGCACTGGCCTGGCTGCGGATAAAACCGTAACTGCCGCCTTCAACCTGGATTTGATACGGTGCGGCATTGTAACCCGTGAAAGGAACGAGATTGATCGCGCCGCCAAGGGTCAGCCCGCCATACTTAAAAGCATCCGCCCCACGATAGACTTCCGCGTAATTCAAGGTGCTCACGTCAAAATCTTCAATGATCGCCTCGCCGTCGCCTTGATTAAAGCTGACGCCATCCAGCAGGAATTCCACGCCCAGCGGTTCGTCCGCCGAGTCAATGCCCGAACCGCGCATGGAAACCTTGGATATTTCCACTCCATTTTCGCTTTGCATGAACAGGCCGGGCACGTTTTGAAGCAAATCCTGGAAATTTGACGTGCGCCCCTGGTTCATTTCATCGGCGGTTTTGATCGTGTAACCACCGGGAATTTGTTTTTTCTGCGCAGCAGCCTTGTCGGCGGAAGGAGTGGTCAACGATTGGGAGGCATTCGTGCCGATGACGGTGATGGGCGGCAAAACCGTTGGGGTGTCTGTGCTGCGGATGTCCGCAGATGGGTTGGTTGCTTGCGCGGGCGCAGCGACAGCCAGCACTTGCACAATCATCAACACAATGAGTTGATGCGCGATTTTGGTTTTGTTAGCCATCACCTGCAAATTATTACCACCACGACTGCAATTAGAAAATCGCCAGAATCGATCGTTCCTTTTCGATGGTAAGTCATCCGCCGCCGAGGAAAATTTCCTGCGACGTGATGCTTTTGGTGAAGCCCGGCTTGAAGGCTTTCGCACGTAAAATTGTCGGGCCACTTAATTGAACCGGTTTTTCGTAAAGCAAATCCGCGGTCGTCGGCACCGTGCCGTCCAGCGTGTAGCGGATAGCCGCGCCTGGTTCACTTTTCAAAGTGACCTCCACCGGCTTGGAAAAATTTCCTCCGGGCGGGGAAATGTCCGGCGGCGGCAACACCGGCGGACCGGGCAAACTTTCAATCCATTGCCTTAACAAAGTCATGCCGTGTTCGTCAATCGTGTTGCGCGCGATCGGCGGCATCTTGAACGGCTCGGTCGTGTTTGCGCGCAGGTACAGGATGGAGCGCCAGATGTCGTTCGGGGCGATGATGTGCGGATTGTCAATGCGCTCGTCAATCAGCACGCGCCCTTTAATCAAGTTTTGCCGCGCCGGCGGCGTGTCATAACGGGCGTCGAAATAGGCAACCGTGCCCTGCGGGCGATGACAGTTCGCACAGTTCGCGTCGAGATACGAACGCGCCCGATCAGTCAGACTGCGTGTCGGGTCATCGAGACGCGCAAGCTTGGGAAAATTTTCCATCTTCGCCCCGTCCAGATTCGGGTCGAACAGGCCGAGGTGATTCCAAAAACGCAGTTCATTGTCAGTAATGCCGGAGGGATAGGTGAAGTCGCGGTTCAATTGCCGCGTTTTGACGCCCAGCACAAAACCGGCGTTGGCCGTGTGGCAAGCGAGACATTCCTGGCGGCTCGGATAATACCACGCTTGTGTCCGCACTCCGGTCGCGGTCGTGATGGCAATTGTCTCGGTCAGGTTTGTGGCGAGCAGGTCCGCATCGCGGTTGTCTGCCCGCCATTTGTAAGTAACGCCATAAACGCCGCCGGTCGCATCGCACACCAGCAGGCGCGTTTCGAGGCGGCGTTTCAAATCCGGCTTGAGTTCATTTGTCGCCAGTTCAAAGGTCTTCACGAACACCGTGCCGCGCGGGAAAACCCATTCACCGGTTGGAGCGAATTTTATTCTTTGACCATCCGGCACGGAAATCCAGCGCGATTTCACGGCGCCATCCGACCAGAATGAAACGATGAGGTCGTAAGGGATCATCGCGTCGCCGGGGATGAGACGGGCCGGGTCCTTGAACGCGCCGGTCTGGGAGAGCAGAAGCGGAACAGAACCGTTCGCCAGGCCTGGCATTTGCAACCAGGCTTTTGCTTCAGGGCGTGAATTGAGTCCGTAGGCGGGGCAAATTTCCGCAGCGGGCAGAAACAATTGGAAGGCAAAAAAAACCAGCGGTGCCAGAGCCAGCGGGCGGCACGGGAGATTTCTTTTGTGAATTCGCCACGCAAACATCATTTTACTTGGGCGGGGGAGTCAACGCCGGCTTTTTTCGCGGATTCAAAGTTCAGATTGACGGCCTTGGTCAGGCTTGCGGAAAACCGGCGGACCGTTTTTTGAAGCGTCCCCACGGAGGTGTAGGTGTATTGGCCGGTGGGATAACCCTGTAGAACGACGTAATCATATTGCCTGGGTTTCGGGCCGGATCCGCGCGATTTCGGAATGTCCGTGAGATAAACCACGCCGAGGCATGCGGCTCCCGGCTCGCGGCTTTCAATCGCATTGGCAGGGCGGCTGGCGGTGACGCTGCCCGGAATAAGCCAGGAATCAGTCAACGGCACCCGCAGCAGGTCGGAGTAACCGCTTTCCACCACCAGACCGCGGGGCAGCACCTTGAGAATTTTGCCGCAGATGATGCGCCGGTCCTGAATGCACTCCGTGCGGATTTGTTCCGCGCTCTGAACGCCGGACGCAGGCTGACCAGGTTCAGGCATCGCTGCACCGGCGTTGGTCGCCGCGAGGTCGTTGGCCTGCGCGGACAGGTTGAACGCGGCAAAAAAAATCGCGGCAAAAAATTTCATAATCACGTTTGAGACTGGTCAGCCTGGTTTTGACCGAACTTTAACTCCGGCCCGGCAGCGGCCACCTCCGGGGTGATGCCACAATAATTTGCCATCCCGACTTTGTCCAACACGGATGGCTGCTTCCGGCCGCCGGCTGAAACCATGACGGGCCACGGTCAGGGTGCGGGCACACAGCAGCTGGGCGGGCCGGCATTCAAATCCGGACTGACATAAGTAATGCCCAGCGCCATGCCGCGCAGAATCAGCAGGGTTGCCAGCAAACAGACGCCCAAAGGAATCGCCCCGTTCAGCTTCCGGCGCAGCTCGGGCGGAAACAGTTTTCCCGAGAGGCTCGCGGCCAGCATCATCGGCAGCGTGCCGAGGCCGAACAGCACCATATAGCCAAGGCCGGCTCCGATGCTTCCGCGCGAAACCGCTCCGGCCAGCGCCACATAAATGAGGCCGCAGCGCAGCAGGCCATTCAACAGGCCCAGCACCGCGAGCGAACGGAAATGGAAACAGCGGCCGGCAGAGCGTCGTGCGTCTGCCGGTCGGTTTTGCAGTTCTGGCGATGGTTGCGGCAAAATTTTCCGGCTAACCATCTTTTATCATAAGCTGAACATTTTTTGTTCTTGCCGCAGTGCCGGAGCGGCCGGATTTGTTTTTCTAATTCAGTCCATGAGCCTGCCTTGGAGCAGGGCGGGACTGTTATCGGAAGTCACCCTGAGACTTCGTGCCGGCCCGGCGGCGCAATCCATTGCCGCGCGTTGGGGTGATCCGGTTGTTGGCCGGCTTCAGGGCAAACGGAAGCTTGAGCGCCGGGGACGGTTTGAAAATTGATTCGCCTGCGGCGCACAGGTTTTGCATATTGCGCGGGATGAAATCCATGACGGGCTACGGGCGCGGCGAGTGCGCGCAGGACGGCTTCAAGATCACGGTCGAACTGGGCTCGGTGAACCGCAAACAGGCCGAGGTGTCGGTCACACTACCGCGCGAGCTGGAGATGCTTGAAGCTCAAATCCGTGACGCCATCAACCATCACGTCGCCCGCGGCCGCGTCAACGCCCGCGTTTCACTGCACGCCGCCGTGGGCAAGCTGTCGGTGCGCAAGCACATCAACGCCGCGCTCGCCAAAGATTACGCCGCCGAGTTTGCACGGCTGGGCAAGCAGTTGAAAATTTCCGGCGAGGTGACGCTGGACCAGGTGCTGCGCGCGCCGGGCGTTTTTCAGACGGACGAGGAGCTGGCGGGAACGGAGGACTTGTGGCCGGCGATGGAAAAGGCGTTGAACTATGCGCTCGCCGCGCTGGTGAAAATGCGCGAACGCGAGGGCGCGCATCTGGCGAAGGATTTAACCTCGCGCATCGGCGTGATGCGCGAGGCGGTCGAAAAAGTTCAGAGACAGGCGCCGACGACGGCCGAGAATTACCGGCAGAATCTGCTTGAACGCATCAAGAGCGCCGGCATCGAAAACATTGCGCCGGACGACGAGCGGCTGCTCAAGGAGATTGTGCTGTTCGCCGACCGGGCGGACATTTCGGAGGAGCTGACCCGGCTGCAAAGCCATTTCCAGCAGTTCGCGGACTGCCGGAAATCGTCGGAGCCGGTCGGGCGCACGCTGGATTTTCTCGCGCAGGAAATGAACCGCGAAATCAACACCATCGGCTCGAAGGCGAATGACGCGGTCATCTCGCGCGAGGTCGTGACGCTGAAGGCGGAGCTGGAAAAATTCCGCGAGCAGGCAATGAACGTCGAATGAAAAACCGCAGGCCAGAGCCCAACGTCCAAAGCCCAAAGCCGGTGCCGAAGAAAGCTGCGCCGCCGCTGTTGATCCTTGTTTCCGCGCCCTCGGGTGCCGGCAAGACGACGTTGTGCCAGATGCTGCTGGCCGCGCGGCCGCATCTGACGCGGGCCATCACCTGCACGACCCGCGAGCCGCGCAAAGGCGAGCGCGACGGTGTGGATTATCATTTTTTCACGGCGGGGGAGTTTTTGAAGCGGCTCCAGGCGGGCAACTTCATCGAGCACGCCACGGTCTATGGCAACAGCTACGGCATCCTGAAATCCGAGCTGCTTGGCAAGCTGCGCGAAGGCAGGGACGTGCTTTTGAACGTGGATGTGCAGGGCGCGGCGACGATCCGTGCGCAGGCGGAAGCCGAGCCGGAACTGCGCCGCGCGCTGGTGACGATTTTTCTCACGCCGCCGTCGGTGGCGGTGCTGGAGCAGCGGCTGAAAAAACGCGGCGCGGACGTGGAAACCGTCATTCAAAAGCGGCTGGCGGTGGCGCGGCAGGAGATCGCGCAGTGGAAAAACTTTGACTACCTGCTCATCAGCGGCAGCAAGCAGGAGGATTTGCGGCGGACGCTGGCGATCATCGGGTCGGAAAAAATGCGTTCGGCGCGGTCGCCGGCACCGGAGATTTAGAGCTGGGTGAAGCGGTGAAGGGTCACATCGTTGCACCGGAAAACCATTCGCGTGCCAACGCCAGCCGATGTAACGTTTCAACAATTTGATGATGTAACGAAAAAATGAGCACCTCAAAAAAAATTATTCTCGGGGTTACCGGCTCCATTGCCGCGCACAAGGCGGCGGATCTGGCGTCGCTGCTGACGAAGGCCGAGTGCGATGTGCGCGTGGTGATGACGGCCGACGCGCAGCGTTTCATCACGCCGCTGCCGTTCAAGACGCTCACGCGCAATCCGGTGGTGACCGGTCTTTACGACGAGGATGAAGGCTGGAAGCCGACGCACATAGAACTGGCGGATGAAGCGGATCTGCTTCTGATCGCGCCGGCGACAGCCAATGTGATTGCCAAACTCGCGCACGGCATCGCCGATGATGCGTTGAGCTGCATCGCGCTGGCGTTGCAGCCCGGGGCGAAAATCTTAATCGCGCCGGCGATGAACGGGAAAATGTGGCGGCACGCGGCGACGCAGGAAAATGTGAAGACGTTGAAGCGGCGCGGCGCGGAATTCATCGGGCCGGACGCAGGGATGCTGTCGTGCGGCTACGAGGGCGTGGGCCGGTTGTGGCCGGTGGAGGCGATTGCCGCCAGCGCGTTGAAATTGCTACGCTGATTTTGTCCCGGCGAATTTATGAAACCAAGCCATGTCCAGTGGCTGAAGCGGCTGCCCGCGCTCTTTGAGATTCCGGCGCCCGACCCGGCGCGCCTGCTCCGCCGCATCGCGCTCATGGAGCGGAACATCATGCTGCCCGTCAAGGCGGTCTTCATCGGGATCATTTTATATTCATTTGACGTCACGGCGTGGGTGGGCATGGCCAATAGCACGCTCGACGTGGTGGTGGAAACGATGCAGCTCATTTTTGGGTTTTACATCCTGGCGAATGCAATCCTGGCGGTTTTTTTGCTGGTGGCGGAACGGCTGCCGCTGGCGGTCGTGCAGTGGACGGTGGTTACGAGCAGTCTGGTGGACGGAGTTTTCATCGCCGGCATGGCGCTTTTGACGGGTGGTCTGGACAGCATTTTGTTCTGGCTGTTTGTCGCGCTGATTTTCCGCAACGCGATCAGCGTGCCGCCCGGTTTCTCGCAGTTGTTCCTCAATTTTGCCATCAGCCTCTGCTACGTGCTGGTGGCGGTGCTGGACGTTTCGGTTTTTCAAAACCTGGACGAGTTCACCCGCCATGCCCTGGATCTGACGCCGCATGAGGATCTGGGCCAGCCGTTCGTTTTGCGGCTGGCGGTGCTGGGGCTGGCAACTGTTTGCTGCTACGGCGCGCAGGTTCTGCTCGAACGCCAGCGCGTGGCCGCCGAAGAGGCCGGAGAATTTGCCGCGCGCGAAGGGCAGCTGCGTGCCGCCGGCCGGCTCGCCGCTGAATTCGCGCATCAGATCAAAAATCCGCTCGCCATCATCAACAATGCCGCGTTCTCGCTCCAGCGCGCCGTGCATGACGGCAAGGTTCCCGCCACCCAGCAAATCGAAATCATCCAGGAGGAGGTCGCGCGCGCCGACAAGGTTGTCACGCAGATCATGGGCTACGCGCAGTTGAGCGAAGGCCGCGTGGAAAAGCTCGCCGTCGTCGAGGAACTGGACCGTGCTTTGGCCCAGGTTTTTCCACCCGTCATGCCGACCGCCCTCCGCATCCACCGCGAATACGGTCTTGGCTTTCCGCCGCTGCTCATGCAACGCGGCCACCTATCGGAAATTCTCGTGAACCTGCTCCAAAACGCCCGTGAAGCGCTCGGCGGCAGGGGTAATATTTTTGTCGCCGCCGTCTGTCGCCGGGATTATTCCGTGGAAATTTCCGTGCGCGACGACGGCCCGGGAGTTGCGCCAGACAAGGTCGAGCAAATTTTTGAAGCCTATTTCACGACCAAGGAAAAAGGCAGTGGCCTCGGCCTGGCCATCGTCAAGCACAACGCCGAACTTTATGGCGGAATGGTGTGCTTGGAATCGGAGCTTGGAAAGGGTGCGAAATTCACCGTAATCTTCCCGGCGAAGGCATTGATGAAATTTTCCAAATGAGCGCGCCGCTGCCACCCGTGCTCGTCGTGGACGACGAGAAGAACATGCGCCTGTCGCTTCAGACCGTGCTGAAGGACGAGGGTTACGCCGCGCGCGCCGTCGAATCCGCCGAGGAGGCGCTGGAGCTGCTGGCGTGCGAGGAGTTTTTCATGGTCATCACCGACGCCCGGCTGGGCGGCATGAGCGGCTACGAACTGCTTGGCAAAATCCGCAGCCGCTGGCCCGATCTGCCCGCCATCATGCTCACGGCCTACGCCACGCCCAAGCTCGCCGTCGAAGCGATCAAAGCCGGGGCCATCGATTATCTGGCCAAGCCGTTCGCGCCGGAAGAACTGCTCCACGCCGCCGCCCGTTGTGCTGAACGCCATCAGTTGCTGCGTGAAAACGCCGCGCTCCGCTCGTGCGCCGGGGAAATTTTAAACCTCGCCCAGATTGTCGGCGAATCGCAAAAAATCCGCGACCTCCGCCAGCTCATCCAGACGGTGGCACCCACCGAAGCCCGCGCCTTGATTCTTGGTGAAAGCGGCACGGGCAAGGAACTCGTCGCCGGGGCGCTGCATGGCTTGAGCCGCCGGCACACCGGGAATTACATCCGCATCAATTGCGCCGCCATTCCCGAAACCCTGCTGGAAAGCGAACTGTTCGGCCATGAAAAGGGGGCATTCACCGGCGCCATCAAACAGAAATCCGGGCGTGTCGAGGAGGCCGATGGTGGCACGATTTTCCTGGATGAAATCGCCGACATGAGCAAGCCGCTTCAAGCCAAACTGCTGCGGTTTCTGGAGGATGGGTCCTTCACCCGCGTCGGCGGCACGCAGGAACTCCGCGTCAACGTCCGCCTCATCGCCGCGACCAACCGCGACATCACCCAGGCCATCGCCACCGGCCAGTTCCGCGAGGATTTGTTCCACCGTCTGAATGTTGTGCAGTTCAATCTCCCGCCTTTGCGCGAACGCGGCGGGGATGTCCTGCTGCTCGCCGAACATTTTTTGAAATTGTTCCGCACCACGATGAACAAAAATGTGAACGGCTTCGCCCACGCGGCGCGGCAAAAACTGCTTTCCCAACGGTGGCCGGGGAATGTGCGTGAACTTCGCAACGCCGTCGAGCGCGCCCTGATTTTGGAAACCACGCGCGAAATCCAGTCTGACAGCCTGCCCGATTTTCAGGTCGAAGCGCGCCTCCCAAGGACATCATCTTCACGGATTATGGCGGATGAATCGCTCGACGAGGCCCTGGCGCGCACCGAACGCGAACTCATCACCGGCGCGCTGGCGCAATACGATTTCAACCTGACACGCGCCGCCGAATCCCTTAAGCTCACCCGCCATTCGCTCCGCTACCGCATGCAACGATTGAAAATGAACCTCGGCGATGGCGAACCTCCGGAGCCGGCCGGAGCCGAAACAAATCCGAAACCCGATGGCGATGAATTTTGAACCAAAAATGCTGGCCGCTTTCGAGCCATTGCCCCCTTGGGCCAATTTTCTGGCCATGGCCGGCGGCATGTTGCTGGGAGCCGTCGGCGTGCTGGTTTGGTTCCTGCGGTTCCACAAAAAGCGACGGCGCAAACATCGTCCGCATCATCGCGAAAAGCGCCCGCTCAACCCCACGCTGGCTGAAACCGGCGGTTTGCCGCCCAAACGCGACCCGAACCAGCCGCCGCCGGCGTTGTGACCATGCAACACAGCCGCGCCATTACCCGCAAGAGCGCGTCCAATCTTGCGCTTGCCTTCATCCTGCTGCCGCGCCCCAAGCGCGACGCAATGTCCGCCCTGTATGCCTTCTGCCGCGAGGTGGACGACGTTGCCGATGCTGATTCCGTGCCTGTCGAAAAGCGGCGCAGCCAGCTCGCCTCATGGCGCGACGACATCCGACGGGCATGTGAAAACCAGACGCCGCAGTTCGTCGTCAACCAGGAACTCCAACCCGTCATCCGTCAGTTTCACCTGCCATTCGCGCTCTTCGACGAACTCATCAAGGGCTGCGAAATGGATCTGGACACCCTGCGCTACGAAAATTACGGGCAGCTGGAACTCTACTGCCACCGCGTCGCCTCCGTCGTCGGCCTGTTGAGCATTGAAATTTTCGGCCACCAGAATCCCGCCTGCCGCGACTACGCGGTTCACCTCGGCAAGGCGCTGCAACTCACCAATATCTTGCGCGACGTCCGTACCGATGCCAAACGTGGCCGGATTTACCTGCCGCTCGACGAACTGAAAAAGTTCGCCGTGACGCCCGAGGAAATTTTGCGGCTCAAATATTCCCAGCGTTATCAGACGCTCGCCGCCAGCGTTGCCGGGCGTGCGAAACATTTTTACCGGCTTGCCCGCCAGACCTTGCCCGCCGAAGACCGCCAATCAATGGTTGCCGCCGAGCTCATGGGCTCCGTCTATTGGCGGTTGCTGAACAAGCTCGAAGCGAACCGGTTCAACGTCTTTGGCGAACAGTTGATCCGCATCCCCACCGGCCAGAAGTTGTTGCTTGTGCTGCGCTCGTGGCTTCGCTTCGCCACCGGCGCCCGGACCCCCAATTATGGCACGCCCTAATATTTTGATAAAAATGATTTATCGCTTTCAACGCCAAGGAAGTGATCGAGAATGGCAACCACAGTTTCAACTGCGGTTGCCAGCTTGATGTTTCAAAACAGGCAAATTAAGCCGTTGCCAAACGAAATCAGCGCGTGACTTTTTACCGTGAGTTTGAAAAAATTTGCATCCATGAAAACATTCAACCTGATATGCGTCCTTGGCCTCGTCGCCGGCATGGCGACCGCTTGGGCTGACGACGTGAAAACGAACACCTCAACCAATACATCCATGAGCACCCCAACCAACACCGCTGAAGTCGCCATCATCAATACCACCGAAGGCACCATGGTCATTGAGTTCTGGCCGGACGCCGCCCCGAATACCGTCGCCAATTTCAAAAAGCTGGCGCAAAAAGGCTTCTATGACGGCACGGCGTTCCACCGCGTCATCAAGGGCTTCATGATCCAGGGCGGCGATCCGCTCACGAAAGATGCGAGCAAGGAAGACATGTGGGGCACCGGTGGTCCGGGTTACCAGATCAAGGCAGAGTTCAACGACCATTCGCATGTTCGCGGCGTCATTTCCATGGCGCGTTCGCAGGACCCGGATTCCGCCGGCAGCCAGTTTTTTATCTGTGACGGCAACCCGACCTTTCTGGACCATCAATACACCGCGTTTGGAAAACTGATCAAAGGCGACGATGTGCTGACCAAGATCGCTAATACGTCGACCCACCCGCCCGACCGCCCTGACAAACGCATCGGCGTCACGAGCATCAAAATCGTTCCGGCAGATTCGGTGAAGTGACCCGCCATTGAATCAAGTGAGGAACGCAGGAGATCAGGAACGATTTGGGTTCCGTTTCCTGCGTTTCAGTTTTACTTGCTAAATATTCCCGTGGAAATTTCCCAGCTTGCCCAGGTCCTCGTCGCGCTCGGTTGTCCGGCGGAAAAATCCGCCGAGATGGCCGCGCAGCTCGACAAACGCGCCCGCCAGCTCACCACTAAAAAAGGCCGCAGCTATGAGGAAGCCCTGCAGCATTTGCTCACGCTCATGAAACAAGGCTGGGCGGCACAGGGCAAATGACGAATCCCGAATTTCAAGTTGCGAATTGAGTTTGCCTTCCGCCGCCCGCACGGCTATTCGTCATTAAAATTCGCAACTCGAAATTTGTATGATCAAGCCTTGGAAAACACTCCGCTCCACGCCCGTCGGCGACTTTCGCATTTTCAAAATCCGCTCGGATTTGAAAATTTCGCCGCGCACGGGCCTGGAGCACGATTTCTATGTTCTCGACAGCGTCGACTGGGTCAATGTCATTGCGGTCACGCCGGACCAGAAGCTGGTGATGGTCGAGCAATATCGTCATGGGTCAAACACCGTGGAACTGGAGATTCCCGGCGGCATGATGGACGCGGGCGAGACCGACCCGGTGGCGACCGCCGTGCGCGAATTGCGCGAGGAGACCGGCTACGAAGGTGAAAACGCCCGCGTGCTGGGAAAAATCTGGTCGAACCCCGCCATACTGAACAATCGGACTTACACGGTGCTGGTTGAAAACTGCCGGTTGAAACACGGCGTGGAATTTGACAGCGGTGAAGATTTGATCACCAAGCTTGTACCGGCAGTGGAAATCCCGCAGCTCGTTGCCGACGAAAAAATCGGCCATTCCCTCGTCGTCGTCGCGCTCTATCGTTTTGAGCTGTGGCAAAGGGGATTGAAAAAGACCGCCGTGTAAACGGATAGGTTGCTTCAAAACTTCATTTACTTTGTAAGAAATTAAACGGTGCGGTCACTATTTAACTGGATGCAGACACATTCAATGACCGCGCTCGAACAGGAAACCATCTTCCGCCGATGGCTGGAGGCCCATGTTGGGTTGGTGTTGAAAGTGGTTCGTGGCTGTACCGCAGTGACACAGGATCAGGACGATTTGTTCCAGGATGTGCTGCTGAATGTCTGGTCCTCCATCCCGGCCTTTCGTGGTGAGGCCAAGGAAACGACCTGGATTTATCGCGTGGCGTTCAACACCGCGCTGGCCTGGCGCCGCGTGGAGCGGCGGCGGCGCCAGGGTCACGAGACGTATGTAAAATTTGACGTGTCGCCGAAGTTGCAGCCGAGCCATTTGGATTTGCAATCGGAACAGGAAATTGTGACACAACTCTACGCTGCCATCCGCCAACTGCCCAAGGTGGACGCTTCGCTGGCACTCATGCACCTCGACGGTTTGAGTTATTCGGAAATGGCCGATGTGCTGGGTATTTCGGAAAACTACATCGGCGTGAAACTGAACCGCATCCGCAAGCAACTGGCGGAGCAATTGAAAGGAGTCAGCAATGAACTTTGAGGATTTGCAAAAAACATGGCAATCGCAGGATGCGTTCGTCAAGGCGACCATCAATGCCGATCTGGTTTTGCAGGAAGTCCGGCGCAACCAGCGGCAATTCGGGGCGACCATCTTCTGGCGCGATGTCCGGGAAGTGGGCGTGGCCTTTTTGATGACCGCGTGTTTTATATATGTCGCAGTAAAAACGCATCAATGGGGTGCCGGGGCGACGGCACTGGCTTGTTTTTGGGTCGGAGTTTTTATGCTGGTGGATCGGCGGCTTCAACATCGGCAGCGGCCAAATGCAAATGCGTCGCTGCGCGCCTGCATTGAGATATCGCTGTTTCAGGTCAACCATCAGATCCGGCTGCTAAAAAACATTTTTTGGTGGTATCTGCTGCCACTGGCCATCGGCGTAGGCGTTTGGATCATTAATGTATCTTGGGAAATCCCGCCCCAAGGCCGGTTGTCGCGAGTTGAATTGGCGGGCTTGCTTCTGGGCAGTTCCGTGATTATTTGCGGGTTGACCTTCTGGCTGGTTTTCTGGTTGAACCAGTTTGCCGTGCGAAACGACTTGGAGCCGCGCAGAAAGGAACTGGAAACACTGCTGGCCAGTCTGAAATAAAATAACTTTTGGTTGAAACTCCGGCTCGGCTAATCTTCGCGCGTGCCGATCTTTTATGAGTGCCAACGTTGCACGGCCTGCTGCCGCTGGCCCGGACAGGTGCGCTTGACGGATGAAGAGGTCACGCGTCTTGCCACGTTCAAAGGCTTGAGCGAGCCTGATTTCATCCGGCAGTTCACGCGACTGAACTGGGATCGTGGTGGGCTGGCCCTGCTGGAAAAGCCGGAAAGCGGCTGTATTTTTCTAGAAGGCGACGACTGCTCCGTGCAAGCCGTCAAGCCGCAGCAGTGCCGCGATTTTCCGAATCTCTGGAATTTTCCCGGCTTCGAGCAAATATGTCACGCCGTCCCGCGCGAAATTACCGAGGCGGAATATGCGCACCGCATCGCATTGATCAAATTGAAGGGTAACGCCCGCGTCATTGAATGAAACAGCATCTGAGTTTGCGCAAAAAACAGACCGTGTGTTCCGCCAGTTTCCGGCGCGAAGCCGGAAACGATGGGCCGGGGCTTCGTGCTAATTCAACTCAAATTCACCGGGTCAATGTCCACGGTCAGCGAGACGTCTTCCGGCAGGGACAACGACCGGATGATGCCGGCCAGTTCCCGGCTCAAGGCGCTCATCGCCCGCGTTCGCAGCATGATTTGGTGGCGGTAAAATTGTTCGGCACGCAGCAGCGGTGCCGGCGCCGGACCAGCGATGATCAAGTCCAAAGGCCAAGGTCCGATGTCTAAGGTCGTTTCACCCGCAGAATCTTTGGCCTTTGGACCTTGGCCTTTGGATTCCAGAATTTTTTTCAAATGTTCGGCTGAAAATTTCACCTTTCCCTCGTTGCGACCCTTGAGTGTGAGCAGCGCCACGCGGCTCGCCGGCGGGTATTTTAGTTGTTCACGGAATTCAATCTCCTGTTCGTAAAAACCCACGAAGTCGTGGCGGCGCGCATATTGAATGGCCGGATGAGACGGCGTGAACGCCTGCACAAACACTTCGCCTTCCACATCGCCGCGCCCGGCCCGCCCGGCGACTTGCGTGAGCAGTTGGAAGGTGCGTTCGCCCGCGCGGAAATCCGGCTGGTGCAGCGCGGAATCGGCGTAAATGATGCCGACGAGCGTGACGTTCGGGAAATGCAGCCCCTTCGCAATCATCTGCGTGCCGACGAGAATGTCAATTTTGCCGATGCGAAAGTCGCCGAGGACTTGGCGATAATCATCCTTGCGCTTCATCGTGTCGGCGTCCATGCGTTGGACGCGCGCCTTGGGAAATAATTTCGCCAGCACTTCTTCGACTTTCTGTGTGCCGATGCCGGCAAAACGAATCGCGGGATTTTTGCACTTCGGTTCCGGGCACACGGACGGGACTTTTTCGTTGTGACCACAGATGTGGCAGGCAAGTTTTTGCTCAATGCGATGGTAGGTGAGCGACACGCTGCAATTAGGGCATTCGGCGACATAGCCGCATTTCGGACACTGCAGCGAAGTTGAGTAGCCGCGCCGGTTCAAAAATAAAATCGTCTGCTCGCCGCGCTCGAGCCGCTGCGTGATCGCCTCCTTGAGCGGCGGCGAAAACAACGGCGGACCTTTACCGTCGCGCATCGCCTGACGCATGTCCACGACGCGGACGTGAGGCATTTTCTGATCGTCCACTCGCTCCGGCAATTCTAGCAGCGTGAACTTGCCGCGTTTGCAGTTGTAAAAGCTTTCCATCGACGGCGTGGCCGAGCCGAGCACGACGACGGCATTCTCCATCTGCCCGCGCATGATGGCAACGTCGCGGGCATGGTAGCGCGGCGCCTCCTCCTGCTTATAGGTCTGTTCGTGCTCCTCGTCCACGATGAGGAGGCCGAGCGGTTCCACGGGCGCAAAAATCGCCGAGCGCGCGCCGATGACAATGCGTGCCCGGCCCTGGCGGATTTTATGCCATTCGTCATGGCGCTCGCCCGCGCTTAAATGCGAATGTAAAACGGCCACGAGCGTCTGTAGTTTTCCGGAACTGAACCGCGCCTTGAACCGCTCGACCGTCTGTGGCGTCAGGGAAATTTCCGGCACCAGCACGATCGCGCCTTTGCCTTGTTCCAGCGCGTGCGCGATGGCCTGGAGATATATTTCTGTTTTGCCAGAACCGGTGACACCCTGCAGGAGAAAGGTGGCGGATGGACGATGGACGATGGACGATGGTTTGGCTGGTCTGTCTCCCGTATTCAATCCTCCAGCTTCGCTTCGTTTCATCGCCACCTTGATTTTATCAAGCGCGGCGGTTTGCGCGGGGTTCATCACCAGCGGCTGCGTTGCCAGGATGGTTTCGTGGGCATACGGGTCGCGTTCGGAAACTTCCGAGGTGATAGAGACGAGGCCACGATCCTCCAGTTTGCGGACGGTCGTGGCGGTCGTTTGGGTGAGCTCAAGCAATTCCGCCAGCGGCAATTCCCGCCGTTCCTCGACGAGATTCCAAACTTCCTGCTGACGCCTCGGCAACTTCGGAAATTCACCGCTCACTGGCAGCGCGCGGACAAACAATCTTTCCCGCCAGCCGGCATCTTCTTTCCGCACGGCCTCGGGCAAAACCGATTTCAGGGCGATCTCTGGCGCGCAGCAGTAATATTCGCCGATCCAGCGCGCGAGCTTCAAAACTTTCGCCGTCACCAGGGTTTGCGCGCCGATGACTTTGAGGATGGGTTTGAGGTTCGCGCGGCCGGATTCCTCGGCAACGGCGGTGACGACGCCAAGAATTTTCCGCGCCCCAAACGGCACCTGCACGCGGCTGCCGATGTCAATCTGTCCTGCGAGCGCCGCCGGAATCAAATAGTCAAATTCCTTGCGCAGCGCAATTTCCAGACTGACGCGGGCGATCATGGCCTTCAGTAGTCCGAGCTCACCCGCATTTCAGCCTCCAGCAGCCGGCGTAGCTTCTCCCGTTCTTCATCGGAGATGTCGCGGGGCACGGTCAGCATTTTGCCAACATAGATTTCGCAGCGCGAAAACGGCACCGGAATTTGAAACCGATCCCAGCTCTTCAACTGGATTTTCCATTCCAGGCGGAAGGAGGCGGGGACGACCGGGAGACCGGTGATTTGAGCCAGGGCCATGGTGCCGTCCTGAACGACGTAACGCGGACCGCGCGGACCGTCGGGTGTGATGGCAAGGTCATAGCCCCGTTCCGCCCAGGTCGCCAGTTCGAGCAGCGCCTGCGCGCCACGTCGGCTGCTGGAACCGCGCACGGGCTGGACGCCAAATCGTTCGAGAATCGCCGTGAGAAATGCCCCATCCTTGCTCGCGCTGACCAGCGCGGCCAGCCCGGGCACCTGGTGGTTCCGGAGACCGAAGGCATAATACATTTTCATCGCCAGGGCGAGGCGGTTGTGCCAGGTGCAGAAAATCACCTGGCGGATGTCCTTGCGCGTCATGAAATGATGGGGATCGTTGACGCGGTAACGCAGCGTCGCTGATACCAGATTGAACAACGCCCAAAGAAGCCACGCCGCCAGCCGCTGATACCATTTCGCAGGGTTTGGAATCACCGCGCCGGATTTTCGGGTCCTGGCTTTGACGACGGGCTTCTGGGATTGCAATTTATCGCCGATCATCACACTCCTTTTTTCAGGCACGCGCGCACGAGTTGTTCGACGGTGGCCGGTGCACCGAGCATCGCCTGCGCGGCGCGAACGGCGTCGTGCGCCTCGATTTGCTTGTAGCTGAGGGCCATGAGCGCGAGCACGGCGTCGTTGATCTTCTGGTCTTCAGGGGACAACGCATGTTTGGCGCTCGCGGCCTCCCACGCGCCCGCCGCGCCGATCTTGTCGCGCAGCTCGACGACGATGCGTTCAGCGGTTTTTTTGCCGACCCCGGAAATTTGCGAGAGCGCCTTGACATCGCTGCCGGCGACCGCGCCGCGAAAAGCCGTCACGGAAATTCCGCTCAAGATGTTCAGCGCGGTTTTCGGGCCGATGCCGCTCACGCTATTGATAAGCAGCCGGAACAAATCCCGTTCTGCCGCGCTCGCGAAGCCGTAGAGGACATGGGCGTCTTCTCGCACGATGAGCTGCGTGAGCAGCTTCACGTCGCCGCCCGGCGGCGGCAGTTTGGCGAATGACGACAGCGGAATCAGCGCCTCGTAGCCGACGCCGTTCACGTCCACGACCACCTGCGTGGGTAGCGCCTCGACGAGTTTGCCGTGGAGAAAAGTGATCATGGTTGCATCGTGACTCGTTACCTTCGCGGATCAGATTTTTTTTAGCGGCGTCAATCCATGCCGCGAATTTTCCTGCGCATGGGCCAGGGCAACGGCCAGCGCGTCCGCTGCGTCGGGGGCGGGCGGCTTGGGCAGGTTCAAGAGCCGCTGCACCATTTTGGCGACGGCGAGTTTTTGCGCCGCGCCATAGCCGACGATGGCCAGCTTCACCTTGCGCGGCGCAATCTCAAAAATATCCAGTCCGGCTTCGGCAATCGTTGCCATCGCCGCGCCGCGCGCTTCGCCCATGATGATGGCCGTTTTCAAATTCTGTGCAAAGAAAAGCCCTTCAATCGCGCAAACCGTCGGCTGATATTTCTGCAAAACATCACGCAGCGTCTGGGCAATCTTGGCGAGGCAACGCGAATGCCCCCACGTCGCCGGACAGGAAATCGTTCCGTGTGTCAACGTTTCGGGAAACGGTTTTCCCAGCTTGATGACGCCGTAACCCGTGCCGCGCAGCGACGGGTCAATGCCGAGAATGGTTTTACAGGTGGCGGGCGTCAGGCGGCGGGTGACCGGCAATATAACTTCGCGCGCCGGCCGGCCGTTGAGGCGCGACTTCATCTGCTCAAATTGCTGCACGGAAATTCCCACGCGAAGAGGTTGCCAGCGGAATCAGGGGCGCAAAAGGAAAAACGTCGCCGGGCATCAAGCCTTTTGAATTGCTTATCAATAACAACAGTCTCGTGGCGGACGTTTGTTGCTGGCTTGCAGCCTTGCTTTTGCCGCCATGAGTCAATAAAGTTCATGTGTTGGCCAACGCAAGCCATTCCGAAGCTTCCCGGCGAGATGATTGGTTTACATTAAGAATTGATAAACGGTTGGCATCAGGCTAAAAAAGCCGGCAGGATATTATTTATGGAACAGACCAAACGACTCATTGAAAAGGATCCGGCCTTGAAAAAAGATGATTTGATCGTCATCACCGGTGCGGGCGGTTTCATCGCCGGCAACCTGGCGCTTTATTTCAAGAAAAAAGGTTTCACCAACATCCGGGCGGTGGACAAGAAGCCGCTTTACGAATGGTATCTGCACGTTCCTGGCGCGCAGAATCTATGCCTCGACGTGAGCCACGAGGACAATTGCAAGCGTGTCTGCGAAGGGGCGGTGGAAGTCTATAACCTCGCCGCCGACATGGGCGGCATGGGTTTCATCGAGCGTTTCCGCGTCGAATGCCTGCGTTCGATTCTCATCAATACGAACATGATTGAGGCGGCTTACAAGGCCGGTGCGCGACGTTACTTCTTTTCTTCATCGGCCTGTGCTTACAACACGCTCCTGCAAAAGGATCCGAATGTCCGCGCGTTGAAGGAGTCCGACGCCTATCCCGCGATGGCCGAGCGGGGTTACGGCTGGGAAAAATTGATTTCGGAAATGTTCTGCGAGGAATACTGGCACGAACGCGGCTTGAAAACGGCGATTGCCCGTTTCCACAATGTCTATGGGCCGCATGGCACCTGGGACGGTGGCCGTGAAAAAGCTCCCGCCGCGCTCTGCCGCAAGGTCATCGAGGCGATTGACACGGGCAAGAAGGACATCACGATCTGGGGCGACGGTCATCAGACGCGCAGTTTCATGTATATTGACGACTGCGTGCAAGGCATTGACCAGATCACGCATTGCGACGATTTGATCGCCACGCCGATCAATCTTGGTTCCAGCGAACTGGTTTCCATTAATGAGCTCTTGTCCAAGATTGAAAAGATCGCCGGGGTGAAGATGAACCGCAAATACGACCTCAACGCACCGCAGGGCGTGGCTGGCCGCAATTCTGATAACACGTTCATCAAAAAGGTTCTCAAATGGGAGCCCGGCACGACCTTGAACAAGGGGCTGGCCGAAACTTACGCCTGGATCACGCAACAGTATAAAAGCCGCAAGGCCGGCAAACGCGTGGGCATCGGCTGATAGAAAGCACGAGAACGGCAAGACGTGAATCGCCCGGCAGGCGCGAAGTGTGATTTTATTCCCGCTTTGCCAGACGCACCTTAATGTGCTTCAATTCGTCCTGCAATCCCATGAAAACTCCGGTCACTCGTCGTCAGTTCATCAAAAAATCCGTGCTGGTTGCCGGTGCCGGCATGAGCCTGCCGCTGCTGCCATCCTTCGCCGCTGAAACCAACGCATCCGCCACGGCCGCGCCGGCCATTTTACCGTCGGCACCGAGGCCGATCCTCGCGCCGCCTGGTTTTGGCGTCGCCTGCGGGCCATTTCAGCCGTCTTGGGAATCGCTGGCCGGCGGCTATCAGGTACCTGACTGGTTCCGGGATGCGAAGTTCGGCATCTGGGCGCACTGGGGACCGCAATGCCAGCCCGAGATGGGCGACTGGTACGCAAAAAGCATGTATGAGTTCAACAGCGCCGACTACCGGTTCCAGGTCAA
>Ga0302319_10007099_pt1 | contig 22094 bp, 10 predicted proteins | sample Bog_T0_2_FD_203319 | JGI IMG/M metagenome (GOLD analysis project Ga0302319, IMG submission 203319) | Peat permafrost microbial communities from Stordalen Mire near Abisko, Sweden - Bog_T0_2 | ecosystem: Environmental > Terrestrial > Soil > Wetlands > Peat | place: Sweden: Abisko, Stordalen Mire... | reverse complement strand
GCGCAGGTTTCCACTTCCCTCGATAAAAGTAGTCTCACGGTCACGATCAAGGCCGGGCCTATCGCCTACCCGGGCATAATTATCAAGCCCGCCGGCGGCTTGCCCTGGAACTTGGGCTCGTACGGGCATGTCGAAGCGAAGGTCACTAATGTCGGAAGCAAGCGCATCGATCTGAATCTCCGGGTCGATAACGAGGGGGATTACACCAAGAACCCGTGGAACGGCGAAAGCAAGGTCTTTGAGCCCGGCCAGACGAAAACGATCCGGGTTTATTTCGGGTATTCGTATGGGTTCAAGCCGGGGTTCATACTGAATCCGGGGGCGATCACTCAACTGCTCTTTTTTACCGGAAAGGCGAGTGAAGATATTTCTTTTCGCATCGAGAGTGTCGAGGGCGCGGGATGGGTGGGGGAAAAAATCGGCATCGATCCGGATCGCGTTGCCATCAAGCCCCCCGGTGGCGTGCTTTTGGACGACAAGGCGATGATCCAGCCGGGACCGCAGATCGGGACCACGGGAGGCGCGAATGGGATCGTGGGCGCAGACGGGAAATTGCTGCAAATCGATTTCAATGGCGCACAGGTGCAGTCGGTGACTTTCCGACCCGCCCACGGATTGTGGAATTTAAACGAGGCGGTTGAAGTCAGGGTGAAGCTCAGGAACATCGGCCAGACGCCAGTTACGCCGTCGGCCCGGGTGGAAAGCGAACGCGGCCCGACCGAGGTCGCCTCGGCCGCCGCGCCGCTGGCTGCGGGTGAGGCGGGGGAGATTGTCATTCCCTTTGCCGCCAAAGTCCCTTGGAACTGTGTTGTCGATCCGGCTCAACTTGTGCCAAAGACAAAAGGCACCTGGGGGGCTCGGCCGGGAACGGGTACGCCGTTTGTCAGCAATTTCGCCAGTGGGATCACGTTTTTGCCGGACAAATCGGTGGGAGCCCAATCGCTGCTGGTGACTTCCATCGTGGCGGACCTGCCGCCGCAGATTCTGCCCGCCTGGCTGGGACAGAAGCCTCCGGTGGATGGCGACTGGGCGCAGACGTTGAATGAAAACTTCGACGGTAACGCCATCAATCCTCGCCTCTGGAACGTGCACGCGGCGAACTGGTGGGACAAACGCATGCACTTTTCCAAGGACGGTGTCATCGTGCAGGATGGGGCGCTGCATCTGCGACTCGAGAAGAAGACCGGCTATCAGAACGATGATCCGGCTCCCGATCGGGAATTCCAAGGCGCTTATTCAGGCGCGCAGAGTGATTATTCTGCCGGGAATGTCGATACGTTCGGGAAATGGACCCAGAGGTACGGCTATTTTGAAATCCGCGAAAAGCAGCCCACCGCCAAGTGCCTCTGGCCTGGCCTTTGGATGATGCCGGATCGCGGGTTGAAGTTTGCAAAAGACCATGGGTGGAAAAGCAGCGCATGGAATCCGTCGCTTCCCTGGGCGAATGTTCAAGACAACTGTGTGCTGCGCGGAAGCACCGGCGACGGCGGTATGGAATTCGACATCACTGAGTCGCAGTCGGCCTGGGGTATTCACCGTTTCAATATCGCCTGCCATTGGGATGGCTACGAAGGCGGTCATAAAGCCCTCGGTACTTCGACCAACTACGTGCAGGCGGACAAGGACGGCTTCATTGTGGTGGGACTTCTCTGGACGCCAGGTTCCTATGTCGTTTATGGAAACGGAAAGGAAATCTTCCATTGGGAAAGCCCGCGCATCTCCGACCAAGAGGAGATACTTATCCTGCAAAATCAAATCGGCGGATGGGACAATGAACCGGTGGACGATGCGCAGCTCCCCGCCGATTTTATCGTCGATTACATCCGTGTCTGGCAGAGGAAAGACCTGGCCTCGCCCGACGACGGCCCGAAGCCGAACAAGGGCGACCTCGATGCCTTCCACGAGGACCTCCCTTGAGCTGAGGATTTAGCGGCTCAATGCTTATGTTGTAGCAGAGAAGCTACGGCGGCTTTCAATCCATCTTTGTCGGGGGCGATGAGATTGATCACCTGGCACTCGCCGACAAAAGGAGAAAACGTCAGGGAGACGATCGCTTGTCCCGCCTTCAGATTATCGATGCCGCTGGGGAGAAGAACGCCGCGATCCTGATCCATGATGAGAACATTGTCGTTGGGTGAACCAAAGAGAACGAGATCGGTTTCGGCGGTTTTCCATTGGGGATAGGGTTGCGATGACACATACGGTTGACGGCTCAATATGACTTGATTCGGCTCCGCGCGGCCGACTTCCACCGTTCGGCCTGAAGCGCGATAGTGGGCAGCCAGCTTTTCGGCCCAGTCCTTCATGTCGGGATCGGCGGCCTGTTTATCCGTGAGGGCTATGGTTAGAGGTTCCTCCTGGCGCGAAGCAAAGCGGTTCACGTCCGCGGGCCGGTCAACGTGGACATTGGCGGTATCGGGCGCCGGCACCGACGGGCCGCTCGTCGTCAGTGTAGCTGTGTTCGAGAGCCCGCTCAGGAGTTCCTTGGCCGTGACTTCGCAGACACCGAAGGCGTCGTTGGAGCGCACGGGCAATCGTGCCGTCAAGCCGGTCGCCGTGTAGAGGGTCACGGATTCTCCCGGACGTTTCACCGTTATTTCGATGGGGATTCCCTTCATCGACCCTTGGCCGGCCATCGTGACGGTCGCCTGTTTGTAGCCCTCCGAGTCATCGCTGAGAGCGATCAACGGTTTACTTACCTCCGCGGGTGGCAAGGCGTACCACTGGAAAGCGTCATGAGTCAGGTCCACCTTTGAGGCCTCTGCCGGCAAGATTCGACGTCCCTGCCGCACGTCGTAGATGGGGCGGGAAGTATTCCATGCGAGAGAACCCGTCTGCCCTTTCATCACCATGTGGCCTTGGGGAAAATTACGAAAGGGCTCGTTTTGCATGAGTTGATTGACCACCGTGACGTACTGGGTATCGCCCGCCCAAGTGGGCACGGCCCATACGGTGGGATCGGTCGAGACGGCGACAGGAGTGGGAATGCCTTTCATCGCGGCCTGGAGCTTGGCGATGTTGTCCGCGTTCCGCGCCAGCAGGACGGGTGTGGAATCGAGCATTGATTGGGCGACGTAGGCGCGAACTTGCATGCCAGTCGACGTGGCAGGAACAGGGCAGACCGATTCATCGTCGAGCAAGATGCGTCCCCCGCGCACGGTGAATTCCTTGAGCGAATCGGTCAGCCCGTTGCTCCATACCCATGAGTCGTCGAATTGATTCAATCCGACCAACAGCAGGGCTTTGATTCCTGAATTGAGTCCGCGTTTCAACTCTTGCGGAGTGACGATGCGCGCGGGCCAGCCGGCGGCATGACACAGGAACAAGGCTTCCGTGGTTTTGCCTTCGTGCGAGCCCTTGAGCAGGGTGGCGTCGTCGGGGTCGTCTCCACCAACGATGGAGCGCAGGATGGCCTGCGGATGGACGTAGAGGATGCCGATGGACGCATCGGGCTCGCTCATGGCATAGGCCCCACCATAACGATGAATCCATGCGTAAAGCTCCTTCTGGTCCGCGATGACATCGGGACGGGCGCGATCTCCGGTCGGGTTGGCCAGAAAGGTTGTACCAACGGCCTGGATGCCCCGGGTCAAGGCGAGCGCGTAGGCTCTTTGTCGTAACCCGCGATCCAAAAGTAAGGTGAAGTCATCGATCAGGGCCCAGGTCGGTTTATGCGGATCGTAGCTCCGCAGACGGTCGAGCAACGCGACGTTGTGGAGCGGTTTCGAGGATACGAACTCGTTCCAGTCATAGGCCTGCTGAACGTCGAGATCCTGAAAGATTAAATCGCCAGGCACCGTGCCCATGGGCCAGCCACCTCGGCCCAAGCCTCCCGGAGAGCTGCCAAACATCCCGCAAGTGGCGTGGGCGGCGGGGTCGACTTCCTTCATGGCGTTTCCGAAATAGCCGAGGTCAGTGAAAGTTTTGTCGTAGCGGGCGATGTAGTCGACGACTTCGCGCACCGTCGAAGCCTTGTATTCGCGGGCTTCCATCGTGTCCGTGCTCGCGGCGGAGACAGGAATTTTGACCGGCTGACCCTGAAAGAAAGCCGTCATTGCCGTCGGCCATGGCCGGTCGGGAATCGGCGGCGCCCAATTCCAATAGCTGACGTACGAGCCATTATCCGCGCCGATGCAGATGCCGGCAAAATTTCCGTAGCGACTGTATCGCTGGGTCTGCATTTGAATATCGCGATAGAGCGGCTGGCAAAAATCGGGCAATGTCCACGCAAATATCGAGATGTTCGCATGGTTAATACTGGGACGAAACCAGCCCTGGCCGGGAACGAGTCCGAGTTGCACACCCGCGCGCGAAAGGGCCGCGAAGACTGAATCCATGCTCTTCGGATCGGAGGGTGCCAGTTTGTCGCCAAGATTGGTGAATTCAAAATCGCGGTCGTAACCGGTATCGGCCAGGTAATGGGCCAAATCATCCGGCGTTCCGCCAAACAAGTGGGTCGCCCCGTGGCCATCTTGCCCATTGCGGAAGAAGCCACCGCTCATGCCGGCGGGAAGGGATATCGCGTTTACGGTAACCGGCGATCGCGGCACGCTAAGCCCGAGGCGCGCCTGCATCGATGCATCTGTCGGCGGCGACTCGAGATGGACCGGTTGATAGGAAGCGAGTGCCGCCACATCCTTGTCCCAATCAGCTTGTTGGGGAAACGTTTCCGGGCGCGCGAGATTTTTGACGGTGAGGGCGGGTCCGCTTCCGTTAAGGGCTAGATCGACTTTGATGGGAATATCTTTCGGATGTCCCAGCTCGACAGGTTGCAGGCCGACGTCAAAGGAAACAGCGGGCCGCCCCGCGACGGTCAACGTGTAGGGAGTGCCGGGAGCATTGGCGGGAAGCAATAGTGTCAGCGAATGAAAAGGTCCATCCGAATGGTAGAGGACTTGATCACGGTATTTCAGTTCAACGTTGTGGACATCGAGCGGACCGGGACCTTGAATCTCGATCGGGAATACCCACAGCTCGTAATCCAAAACCCAGGAACGGGCGTACCGATCATCGGTATAGACAAAGTTGCGGCCCCAACGCCAGGCGAGGGGACGGAGCCAATGATGGCCGGGCTCGATAATGCAGTCGCCGTCCTGCTCGAATTTGGACATCGCTTCCTTCCCAACTCGTTTGCGAATAAAGGAGATTTGCTCCGCCTTGTCCCCCGTCTGAAATAAAGGTGCGCCATCCAGCGTCATCTGGGGCCAGTCAACCGCATCGGGGCCTGGAATGCGAACGGCGGTCTGATGGATATGGCCGTACCCTTGTGTGGAAGCCACAGGCATGTCGAAACGGCCAAGCGTCAGCTTCGTGCGGTAAAGCACTTGGGGCATGTCGTCCTTCGTCGCGGGTCGCACCTCCAAGGAACCGCTGATGTCCTGCCCAATTTGGTCCGCGGTCAGGGCTTGGGCATAGAGATGCACCGCCCCGATCATGCCCATGAATTGTCCCTTGCCGTTGTCGGTGCCGAGATAAAGCGACTGTTCACTGGGCTGAAGAGGAAAAACGGCGGTTCCGTGGGCGGCCTGCTTTCCGTCGATGTAGAGGAAGACTTGATCGCCGGTCTTATAAGTCACTGCCACGTGTTGCCATTGTCCGGGGTGAATTTGATTGGGATGCGAGCTCAAGCCGGTATCTTCTCCGCCAATATCTCCTTTGAAACCGAGCGCCCCGTTGTCCCCCACCCGAAGTTCGAATGGCGTGCTGCCCTGCTTGCATTTAGAGATGATGGAAACCGAGGTATGGAGGGCGGGCAGCGCGTCGATTTTTATCCAGGCGGTGCAGGTCAATTCCTGACCGAGACGATCGAGCAGAGGATATTGGCGAACTTCTCCGAAGCTATCTGGATCGGCAAGCTTGAGGACGGAGCCCCGTTCGGGATCGGACACGAATTGTGCATTGCCTTTCAGCGCACCCGTTTCGTGGGTTCCACTTTGATCGACCAATTTCAACGGGTCGACCGGATCGGGGGCCATGGAATAGGATGCGACAATGGGTACCGGATCGGCCCTGAGGCATGCGGACAAAATTCCTGCGTAGAGAAGAATGGCGATGAAAATGCGGGTCATAAAAGAGGTTGGTCCGAATGCAGTAAGGCGTTGAGCCTATCGGAGGGGAATCAAGGTCGGCGCAATCATCCGGACCTGAGGTTCAGCCGGCAATCGGCCATTAATTCGGTCGAGAAGAAGACGGACGAGTTCCTGTCCCATCTCGTAATTTTGCTTGTCCACGGTGGCAACCAGGATTCGGGGATCGAAACCTTGATCGGACATATCTTCAAAGATGTTGTCGTAGCCTGCGATGAGGATCTCCGGATCGGAAGCCTTTCTGAGCCGCTCACACGCCGCATGGATTTCGAATCCATTTTGATCGTTTGTCGCCAGGATCGCATCCGGTGGCGCTTCATCGCGAAAATAGGGGAGGAGGCAGCCGGTCACGTAGTGCGACATCACTTGGAAGTGCTGTGCGAGATTGTCTCCCGGCAGGTAAACCGGTAACTGCGCAAGCATCGGGAGCGGTGTCAGTCCCGCCTCTTCCATGGCGCGAAGATAAGCGTGGTAACGAGCGCGCACCCAATAAGGGTCTCCGGACGACAGGGCGCACAGGATACGGCGGCAACCTCGCTCGATCAGCAGGCGGGTCAACTGATAGCTGCCCGCCGCGTGATCGGACACGACCCGGTCACAGTCGTGATATTCTGGATTATCTCCAAAGATGACGAACGGAATTCCGGCGCCCCGCATGTCCCGAAGTAATTGGGGCAGACGTTTGGAGTGATCGGGAAATTCCGAAATAACGACGCCACGCGGACGTTGTGCCAGTAGCCGATCGAAATTGTCCTGCGCCAAAATATCAGGATGAAGCGCGATGGAATGAAGCCCCGAAGATTGAACGGCATTGCAGACGCCATTGGTGATATAGGCGATGGACCCGCTCCCGATCCGCCGGCCATGGGCTGAAAAAGTGGGCTCGGTAAACATCAACGTGGAGTCGGCCATGATGGCGATACCGTTTTCCAGCAGCGATGGTGCGGATATCTTATCCTTGCCGGAGATGAATCTGTCCCTCGGGCCACGCCGTTCGATCAAGCCCTCGTCTTCGAGTGTTTTGAGCGCTCTTTTGACCGTGGTCAGGCTTACCTTCAGCTTTTCGGAAAGCTTTCGCTCCGATGGCAGGCATGAACCGGGGACGAGAACGCCCTGATCAATCCAGCTGGAGAGCGTGCGGAAGGCCCTTGCTCCAGGCGCTTCGGAAAGAAGTGGTTTCACGTTGAGGTTCCAAGATATAAGCCGTGGATATTCCAAAGACAATCAAAAAAAGAAGATAAATTTTATTGATTCTTTATGATCTTTTATCGGATTTGATAATGATGGCGGTATTGCGTTTGCGCAGAGCCCGAACCTTGTGCTGATATCCGGGTTCAAGTAGCGTGGAGTCGAGTTAAACGGCATGTTTGGAGTCATCATTAAAAGTGGGCTGGTAGACTGGCAAGTCGTCCAGCAGCAAGGGGGTAAAGCGGAGATCAACCTGGAAGGCGTGTGGTCGTGGCCATCTCAGTTGGCGAATCCATTTGTGGCGGCACGCGTGGTAGATGAAGAGACTTCGCTGACGGTCATTCCATGGACGAAACTGAAAACAGAGTTGCGTGGCACATTCGAGGGAACGCTCGCGGCCTCACCGGCGGGCGGACTTTACCGGGTCGAGACCTGCCTGATGTCAGCCACGTTGGGGGACGAGTATAAATGGGCGGGGCGCGGCGACATGCGCCATCACATCGGAGTTGGTGATGTCTATTTGATCGCCGGACAAAGCAACGCGGTTGGTTATGCCAAAGATGTGGCCGCTGACCCACCTGAACTTGGCGTGCATCTTTTTCGTGCCAACGGCAAATGGCAACTGGCCGCTCACCCGCTCAATGATGGAACCGGATCGGTGTACGAGGAAAACCTGGAATCGGCCAACCCCGGACACTCGCCTTATCTTTCTTTTGCCAAGCGGGTCAAAAAAGCGAACGGCTATCCCATCGGTCTCGTTGCTTGTGCCCTGGGCGGGTCTGCTCTCTCACAATGGAGCCCCGCCGAGAATGGCGCCCTCTATCGTAATCTGCTGGCCATGGCGAGGGCGCAGGGCAACGGAGTTCGCGGTGTTCTTTGGTATCAAGGCTGCGCCGACGGCGGCGCCGGGCTTGGCGAATCTTACCTGGATCGTTTCACCACTTTTGTTAACGCATTGCGCAAAGAACTCGAGCAGCCGGAACTGCCGTTTTTTACCGTGCAACTCAATCGCTTTATCTCTGCCGGGCCGACTTCCGAAACAGATCGTGCCTGGGGACTCGTACGTGAAGCGCAACGCCAGGCGGCACGGCGGATACCACATGTCTATGTCACGCCCGCGAATGATGGGCGGCTTTCCGATTTCGTTCACAACAGTGCTTCGACCAATCTGATTCTGGGTGAACGTGTGGCGCGTCAGGTGTTGCATCACTTTCACGGGGGAATGCTTCCCCACCTCGCGCCGGAAATTGACTGCGCCCGAAAGATCACGGAAAGCGAGATCGAATTGTCGTTTAACAACGTGACCGGAACGCTCTATCTCTTCGAGGGAGATACCAGGTATGGCGCGACACCGCTGAGTTCCCGCTACGCTCCCTTTACGGTTGAAGATGAAAATGGAGACAATCCGGTGGCAAGCTTCCGCACCTCGGGCGGGAACCGCATTCTGGTGACGACCACGCGGCCAATTGCTGCCGACGCGAGGGTGCACGGTGCGCACCAAGCCAATCCATCAGATTATCTTCCGACGGATACCGAGAGCCAATTGCCCATGCTCAGTTTTTACGGAGTCGAAGTCCTCTAGCTTTGCCAATTATATCTGGAAAAGAGTCATTCTGCGGAGGCTGTTTTACTTCGCCTGTTGGTGCAGCGTTTCGGCCTGCGCGTTGACCTGCGTCATCCGGGTGGTGAGGACTGTGTAAAGGTCGCCGTTAAGGTTTACCACGCCCATGTTGGAATTCTCGCCGTCGAAGCGCCCCCCCTTCGGCTCGTCGGCATGCTCGAACCAGTGGTAGCCGATCAGGTTCGGTTGGCTCAGCGCGCTCTTTACATATTTTTCGAAATCATCGGCACGATCCTGCTGGGTGGCGACTATCGGTCCGGCGCCCTTGGTATTGGGCAGGCCGCTGTCGCGTCCACGAAAGGCAAATTCGCCGATAAGAACGGGGCGTCCCGAACCGGCGGCGTAGAGGGCGATCTTTGGCGTCGGATTGGTATCATAGCAGTTGAAGGAGACGACATCGAGGTACTTGCCGGCTGCCCAGATCACCGGCTTGGGTGGTGGCACGGCAAACCGGCAGCCGAGCAGGAGGTGGTTCGGGTCGGCACGCCGGATCGCCTCGGTTGTAATGCGGAAGTAATTCTCCGCCACTTCGCCGGCGAAGGCATTGCAATCGGCCAGGAACGACTGCGCGCCCGGATCGACTGCGGTGGGGGCGCCTGCGACATTCTGGGCCGCGCCGCTGATGGTCCGGTAAGGCGACTGGATGTGACGGTCGGCGTCGAGCGCATCCCACGAATCGTAGGCTGTCTTCCACGCCGTGTTGAAGGCCGTGATGTCGGAATAGCGTGCCTGCAAAAGGGCCATGGCAGCCTTGTGCCCCCTGCTTTGCGGATCGAGGTGGAGGAAACGGACGAGCAGTTCGTCGTGGGTGCGCCAGTCGGCCCCCCAGCTGAGTTCATTGTCGGAAAACCAGCCGATGAACCAGTGATTACTGCGCACGGGGCTGCAGGCCGTATCGGCAGCTTGGTCGGCGAATTCCTTGAAGTCGGGGTCGAATACGTCGGGGAAAATGTCGGGCTTTTTCCAGGCGTCGTTGCCGAATTTTTCCGCGACAAATGGCTGGCCCAGGTAGACAATGCGCGTTTCGGCCAGGGGGAGGGTGGCGTCGATGTGCGCGCCGAGGAATTCCGGGTCGGACCACGCCCCGGCGGTGTTGAAACCGAGGTCGGACATCCGTTGCATAATGGCGGTTCTCCATTTTTCCACGCTGCCATAAAGTTTCAAATTGGATTGTTGCAAGGCAGAGACACCGGAGGCGTCCACGTAAGTATCGTCGAACTGGAGCACGTCGAGGCCCCGGGAGACCACCTGTTTGCCGTTGGGATCGATGAGCCACCAGACGCCGTTGACCTGGCTGACCGTGAAGTAGCCACTAGCGTCCTGTGCAGCGAGAGGAAGCGCGCCTAAAACGAACAATAGGGCGAGCAAATGCAGAGAAGCGGTAACCGTGAGGAAGGCTGATGGGTGTCTTTTCATATTTGGTGATAATTTCGTGAGGTCGTATATGCCATGCTGGGAATGAGAGTTCTCCAATGACCGCGCCGGGCCTGGTTTTAGGTGAATATTTCGAGGACTCCGCCGTCTGCAATTTGGCGATGCTCGAGCAGCGTGCCGGGATGCTCCGTGCCGTTCAAGCGGATTGAGATTGGGAAATGGCCATCGCCCTTCCGGATAATCGTCAGCGACTTTCCGGTCCGTCCGTATTGAACGACCGACTCTTCAAAGAGCGGCGGCACGATCGAGTAAAGGGTTCGTCCGTAAATGGGGTAGAGGCCGATGGCATTGCAAATGTAGTAGCCGCTGTGGCACCCCATGTCCTCGTCGTCGGGAATTCCGTCGGGAGAATTGGCGTAGCGATTGGCCAGGCTCCAACTTACCTGCTCGGCGGCGCGGGCCGATCGGCCGGCGAATGCGTAGAGGTGTGGAATGTGCATTCGAGTCTCTTTCTCGATGAAGGGATGTCCCTCGAAGAAGGTGTCGAGATAAGCGACGAACGCAGAATTTCCGCCGCGCCGTTGGATGAGGCCTTCGATGTCGTGGAGTCCGTTGAACGACCAGTGGAGCAGCGAACCCTCGTAGGTGTAGGGATCGTTATAACTGTCCGGGCGCGTGAACTCCGCTCCGCGGTGCTCTGCCCACGAGCCATCCTGGCGCCGGGGCCAAAAGACGCCTTTGTCCTCGCGCCAGAGGTTCCAGAGCCGGCGGGCCTTTGCGTCGAATCGTGCCGCGGTTTCCCGGTCACCCAAGTGCTCCGCGAGCCGCGCGATGCACCAATCCTGATAGGTATACTCGATGTGGCGACTCACGCATGATCGTTCGACGTTGGTGGAGAGGTAGCCCAGCTTTTCGTAGTCGTCGAGATAGCGCCCAAAGTAGTAGGGATCCGGCGAGGGGGTTTCCGCGTTGCGGATACAGGCGGCGAGGGCCCGGCGGTAGTCGACGCCGGCAACTCCCTTTCGAGCCGCCTCGGAAAAGAGAATTTCCGCGCAGCAACCGCTCTGCTGAAAGGCGAACTGCCCGGCGAGATGAGCATCAGGCAGCCAGCCGGTCTTGTCTGCGTTGTCCAACAGAGAGTTCATGATGTCGGCGGAGAATTCGGGAGCGATGAGATGAAAGAGCGAATTCGCATTGCGAATGCTATCCCAAAGACAGATGAAATCGGTGAGGGCCGGGGTGCCAATCGCCGTGGTTTGGCCGTCCGCACTCATATCTGTCGGCATCGTGAATAGATGGAGGAGAGATGTGGCGAGAAGGGCTTGCTGATCGGGCGTGCCGCCCTTGACCTGAATACGGTCGAGCCACGGGGTCCAGGCTGCCCGCGCCTTTTGATGAACGACCTCGACGGTCTGGCCGACGCTCTCCGTCTCAACCGCATTGCGAGCCCGTTCCGCAGAGGAAAAGGAGATGCCGACCTCAAAACAAATTTCCTGCACCGACTCGGGATAGGTCAGCAGCGCGCGCAGGCCGGGGCCCTCCGCGGTCGCGCTTTCTGTCGCACCGCGCGCATCGAAAAGTTCACACGAGGCAAAAGGCTGGCTGCTGCGCAGGAAGGAGAAAACTTGATAAGAACCGAAATGCCCCCAGCCTCCCTGAATATCCGAGCGTCCGGCCATTTCCCGCTCATTAAGAACCTCGACGTTTCCTCCGGTGGAAACTGCCTCCATTTCCCAATCTTCGCAGTAAAGGGCATTTCCGGCAGGGGCATTTGCGTTTTGAAGCGTCGCGGCAAAATCAACGATGACGTGACGAGGACCGGCACCGGTGAAACGGTAGCGGTGAATGCCGGCGCGGCGCGTGCAGGTCAGTTCGACTTCCACGCCGAAGGAAAATCGGCATCGATAAAGCCCTGGCTCGGCATGCCCGTCAACGGGGACAGACCATTGGCGATTGGTGGCCGGAAAGGACACGAAAGGAGCGACCGGGAAACGGCGGGGTTGTCCAATAAAAGGCATCAGGCGAATGTTTCCGTGTCGAGGCGAGCCGCCGGTGCCGGAAAGATGGGTGTGCGAAAACCCGATGACAGGTTGATTCGGGCGATAACCTGAATTCCGTTGAGGATAGACAGTGTCCGGGCCCAAACGCACGATTCCAAAGGGAAGGCAGGGACCGATGAGGCAGGAGCCTTGCTTGCCTGTGCCAATGAGCGGATTGACAGAATCGAGATTGGAAATTGTTCCCTGTGGATGCATCGGTAAGGTCTAATGGATGCCGCTGCCACCGTCAATGGCAGGATCATCGGCGCAGTGAGTGGGCACTCAAACTACGGTTGGATGCAGGGACAATTATTGACCATCGCCAATTCTGCTGTTAGTCAGTTTAAGCTTGTGGCCACTACTTCCTCCGGTCTGAGTTCACCTTTTGGAGCCGGTCGACTCGACAGCGGGTGGCTGAGAGAAACCGCCGGCGACGAGTGGCGGTTGGAAACCACCGATCCGAGGGCGGAGGGACATCGGGACGCCTTCATCGGAAATGGCTTCATCGGGCAGCGGATTGGAATCGAGGGCGACGCATCGGCCTATCCGGTGGAAGGTCAGCCGTCGACGCCCAGCGGGTGCCTTGTCCACGGGCTTTGGGATGAAAAGGACCTGATGGCACCGCCGAAGTGGGCACTGCTCCACTATTTCGACGGCACGGCGTTTTTCGCGCGAGATGTGGGTCTGTGGCGTGATTACAAACAAAGCCTCGACCTGCAGACCGGCATCTTGAGCACCGAGGTGCTCTGGGTGAACGGATCGCGAACGACTCGCGTGATTTCGCGCGCCTATATCGATCGGTGCAATCCAGGACGCTGCGTGCTTTCCCGCACGCTTATTCCGCAATTCAGCGGCGAGGTCAGCCTGACGGACGAATTGGACGGCACGTTTATCGATGACGCCAGCGACTGGCGGTATGTCAAGGACATGGGGCCGCAAGGAGTCTTGTCGATAGAATTGAACATGGGGCCGCGGCAGAGACGGGTGGCACTCGTTTCGCGGCTCTCTTTTGGCGAGGGTTTTGCAGTGGCGAATGAGGTTCACGGACTTCTCCAGCCCGACCCCTTGGTGCGAATCGAGGTGAATGGGGCAGAGAAAAAACTGGCGCGCACCGTATCTTTTGCGGTCGAAGCGGGACATTCCTATACGTTGACCAAAGTCGTCGCGCTGGTCACCGACAGTCTCGCGCCCGCGCCGTGGGTGACCGCCTGGAATCTTGCCGAAATGGGCGCGCGTGATCCTGTTCGCATGGAGCAGGCGCATATCGCGGCCTGGCAAAAATTGTGGGAACATCGCATCGAGGTTCCGCATCCCCGACTGCAACTTCTCCTCAATAGCGCGTTGTATCAGTTTTATGCCAACCTGCGCGATGGGGGGAAGTGGAGCCTTGGCCCCACCGGGATAGGTGCCAACGCCTGGGGAGGGCATGCCTTTTGGGATGGCGATCTCTGGATGTTTCCTGCCCTTTGTTTGCTCAATCCCGGCTTGGCGAAAGGCTTTATCGAGTATCGCGCGCAAACCCTGACCGGAGCCCAGCGCAACGCGCAGGCGGATGGAAGGGATGGAGCCTGCATGGCGTGGGAAAGCGCAGAATTCGGCGACTGCGTCATTCCTCATCTAATTTTTCACCACCAACATCACGTGAATTCCGATGTGGCGCTCGCTCAATGGTGGTTTTGGAAAATATCGGGCGATGACACTTGGTTCCGCGAGAAAGGGGCACATCTCATCATCGAGTCAGCCAAATTTTGGGCCAGCCGAGTGACCTACCGCGCGGAACGCGATCGCTACGAAATTCGGCAGGTATGCTGCGCCGATGAATTTGCCGGAGTTCAGGACAACAATGCCTATACGAACTACAGCGCGGTAAAAACGCTTGAGCTGGCCATGGCGGCGTCAGATTTTCTCGGGCAGGAATTTCCGCCGCAATGGCGCGAAATGGCGGCCAAGATGTGGATTCCGTACGACGACGCCAATCAAAACATTTTCGAATACGAGGGCTACGCCGGGCAGACGATCAAGCAGGCGGATACTGCCCTGCTGGTCTATCCCTACGAGATGCCGATGTCTGATGGAATGAAGAGCAACATCGTCGACTATTACCGAACCAAATATCCAGAAGGATATATCATGATGGCCTCGGCGTTCGACGGGATCGTCGACTGCGAATTGGACCGGCCCGAGCTTGGCTGGGAATCTCTGCTGAAACTCCTGCCTCATTTTCGCGAACCCTTCCTGCTGGCTAGCGAAAGCCCGGCCAACGAGTGTATTTCCTTCATGACCGGACTCGGCGGATTTCTTCAATTGATACTGATGGGGTTCGCCGGAATACGCATTCGTGACGACGGCCTGCAAGTACAGCCCAGGCTGCCGCGCGCCTTCGACCGAATGGTTATTCACGCCCTCCATTACAACGGGATTCGCTTCGACCTGCAGATCAGCGGCGGAAAGGTGCAGGTCTTGCGCCCATCGGGTTCCATCTCGTTTGGAATCTACGACGATAAGGGCGCGAGCTGGCTGTAAAGGCTGGTTCTACGCGTTCGGAAGGGTCTTCAAGAATCGATTGAATAATTCCCAGGTGGTCGATTCCCGATTCTGCTCAATCCATTGCTGTCCGGGCAGCCTCCTCAGCATCCGCGGAGCAAAATCGGCGTCTATTCCCGGAAGCGCTTCTTCCGGCGAAATGGGGGCATGAGGAGATGACTGGGAATATTCCGAGATGAGGTCGCGATAAATTCCCGCCAGGGGCTTGGGTTGATTGTCCACCGTCAGCAGCCCGAGATCATATTCCAAAGTACTAAAACGAAGTTGACGATTGACGTCATGGCTGCACCACCAGGTAAACCAGGTCGCGCCGGCCCGAATCGCCAGGGGGACCGATTGCCGCAGGAAGGATTCTCTTTGCTGAAGGTCTCCCCATTCCGAGCTGCAACCAAATTCCTGGATCCAAATCGGTTTACTCTGTCCTGTCCGGGCCACGGCAAACCGGGCCATGTAAGTCATGAAGGCCGACAGATGAATCGAGCGAGAGCCGTCCAATTTACTGTCGAGCAGACAACCAGTAAACAGGGGCCATGCGTGCAAACATACCGCATCGTAATCGGCTGCGAGATGCCGGGTGCTAAACGTGCAGCCATTGAACCACGGATTATGGTCCACGCCGTTGACAACCCACTTCCCCTGCATTTTCGGGCGCAAGAAATCGAGCATCTTGCGACCCCAGGCATCGCCGGTATCGAGTGGCAGTTCAGGCGAAAGCACATTGATTTCGTTGCCGAGATCGAACCCGAGAAAATTGTCCCGCTGGCCGACGGCGTTCAAAATCGCCTCCAGATAACGCGTGCTTTGTGAGAAAACGTCTTCTTTTACAAAAACGTCATCGGGTGTCACGTCGGACGGCAGAAACCGGTAGCCGGACAGAAAGCCGGTCAAGGCGGAAAGCTGCACGTCCAATCCCCGCTCTCCCGCGAGAGTCATCAATTCCTCAAGACGGCGCAGGTGAGCCGGGGAGACATAGGTCGGATTGGGTTGAAAATAGGGCCAGATCAATTGAACTCGCAAATGATCGACGCCCAGGGCGGCCACAGCGTCAAAATCCTCCGCTATCTCGGAGCCATTCCAGTCATTCCAGCAATAATACCAGCGGCGGGACGGAACATAATTGAGACCGAAGCGAATGGTTTTCATGTAATCCCAGAGTTAGGGTTAAGAATTAAACATCAGGGTAAATCGACCGCCGCCGAGATCAGACGGAATAGCTCGGCTTTACAAAATCCCCGGATTGCATTTGCTCCGTCGTCACATCTTTGCGGGCCATGCGCAGAAAAAATCCCCATGCGCGCCCCTCGTTCAAGTCCATGCCGACGTGGAGTTCATGCGGGCCGGCTTCCAGGCTTGCGGTCTTGGCGCTCTCATCGGGGAAGCACGGGTTAATCCCCGCCATATCCTTGAAGAACGGTTTGCTGTCCAACCACAACCGGAAAGGGCCGTCATAGCCCATGAGAAACTCCAGCTTCATCGGCTCGCTGAGGTGAAGGCGTGAATGAAAATAGGCCTGACCGGACTTGAGTTCCCACTCGGTATGTTCGTTGACGAAGCCTGCCGGCGGATAGCTCTTCATGCTTGATTCCAAGGCCTTCACGTCAGTCAGCGAAACCCGATCAAGCCTCTTCGATGCCGGAATAATCTTAGTCGCATTCCATTGCGTGATAAAAGGCGCGAGCGCCTTGGGTGTGGTCTTGCCAACGGGAACTGGCCCAAAGACCGGCAGCGAAAACCCGCGCGCATCGGTGATATTGCAACTCGGCGCGAGACCATGTCCGTAGAAAAGATGCAGCCCTCCAGCCCGCGGCTGGCACAGGTGCAACTTTGCCGTATTTCCCCGTAATTCCGTCTTGTAGATAATGTCGAGCGGCGTCCCCTCCAGCGTCACGAGCTTGAATCCACCGGGTTCACCTTTCGCGCACAAGCCGCCATGGATGCTGTCGAAGCTAACTTCGACAGCTTGAAAACGCACTGAGCCGACCGGGAGGGCGCTGCGGAATCGCGGCGGGGTGATCTCCTTTTTGTCCTTATAGACGAGCCGGGCGGCGGCGCTTGCCAAGCGGGAGGCCAGGCGCGGAAATCCCTCGGCCCCGATATGGATGCCATCGTCCAGGGGAAGGTCAATCGCGGCCACCGTTTCAAAAAAATTGATTTTCTCTGGCAAAAGCCGCTGCTGTTCCTGAATGTTGTTCCACGGTGCCGGACTTACCGGTTCAGTGAAAACCCGCGCGATCTGCACAATCATCCAGGGGAGGCTCGGTTGGCCCAAATCGCTCCGCGAGGCGCGGACCAATTTTTTCATTCTTGCGGTGTATTGTGCCGCGTCCTGGGGATTGGCATCGCTCTCGCCCTGATACCAGAGAACTCCCGAGACTGGCTGGCCGGTGGCCCGAACGGAAGTCAACATGGAGGCATAGAGCGAGCGTCCGCCCAAATGTTTCTGGTCAGGGCTCCACTGCTGCATGCTTGTCCCGCCGTGCGCCGTGCAGATTAATCCCTGGGGCACACCGCCGGAACGCTTCAACATTTCCTGGGCAAAAAACAGTCCTACCCCCACACCCTTTACCGCTTCCCGCCGGAGCTTTTCCCCAACCTCGGTCGAGCACTGGATATACGCGTGGCAGTAGTCGGGCGATTCAACCAGGATATGAAGCGGGTCCCTCGCCAGACGCCACTCACGCCGCAGCGAAAACGCGCGAATCAGTGGATGAGACTTCGCCGGATGCGTCATGTTACCGACGCCTTCCATGTTGCTTTGCCCCGCCAGAATCCAGACATCGCCGACAAAAAAAGAGGGGACATCCACGGACTTCGTGCCGGCTTCGAGCCGAAGGCGATAGGGACCTCCAACAGGAATCGATGACAATTTAACACTAAATTTGCCCCGGATAACTTTACCGACCGGCCTTTTTTTCCATCCCTTCAAGACTCCTTTTGCTTGGGAAAGTGTGGCATTGATCGGGCCATCCTCCGTGCTTGTTCCACGAAGGATGACCGTAGCTCCACGGGAGCCGAGACGTTGCAGGACCTGACCATTGTTCAAACCGGATAGAATATTCATAAAAAAAGATGATTTTGCCTTAAGGCTACAGCGAGCCGAAAGCGGATTCACGACAAGTTTTCAGTGGGCCTTACTCCCGCACGATGGCGCGATCCGCGCCATTTTGCTGCTTCGACCAAGTGTTGCCGTCATAAGTGTGGAGTCCGCCGAAAGTCGCCGTGCTCCATTCCCGTGGACAGCCGATGCCGAATTCGACACCGCCGGAGAAGTCGCTAACGAAAATATCCTGCAGCGCCTGAAGGTAAAACCCATGGCTGGTAATATAGTAAGGCCCGCGGGCAGGAGCGCTTTCGTAGATTTGCAACCAATCGGGGTCAATTATTTTGTCCGAGGCAATCAGGTGAAGGTCGGATAAAAAACCTTCTCCGTCATCCGCGTGAGCAGCAGCAAGCATATAGGCCGGCAACGTCCATCCTTGGGACGCCTGTTTGCCGACGCCGATGCAGAGATCACGCCGACGACGCGCAGCAGTTCTCAGGGCCTCGTCCATTCCCCGACTCGGTGCGCAGTAGAGAGGGTTGAGCTGGATCGGATGTTTCTGTTTACCGAGGAATGACGACGCATCGATTCCCTCCCGCGTGGCGTACAGTCTGGTCTTGGGGTCGAAGAGCCGGCTGAAGGCGAGCCCATCGGATAGGATCAAATGCCATTTCCCCGACTCGTCGCCGTCCAGGCATAGTTGACGGGCGGCCCGGACACCGGCGTCGAGCGCGTAACGGGCGGAATAAAGAGAGCAGAGATAGTTGCTTCCTCCGTCATCATCGAGCTCATCCTGGCCCATGGATGGCGTCACTCGCAGATCCCACAGACCATCGGGCGCCTTTCTGAGCGTCGAAGCGTAGAACCGGGCCGATTCCCGTATGACCGGCCACGCGAACTCGCGAAACCAAGCCGGGTCACCCAAATGCAAGGCCGTCTCATAAGCCATCCGCGCCGGGTAGGCTGCATTGTGGATTTCGTAGGTGTACTTGTTGGGTACGCCGTCGACGAACAGGCGGGATTGTTCTCCGATGGGAAATTCCCAGGCCCACATGATGCCTTCAGCTCCGTAAATACGCTTGGTCATGTCCTGCATGGACGGAATGGTGCGGGCGTAAAATTCCACCCACGCTTGGGCAATATCGACGTGGCCAAGGCGGAGAAGTGCCGGGCTGATGTAGGCAAGGTCTTGGGGAAATCCATACGGCCACCCCGATCCGGCCCAGCCCATGGGCGGTGCCGGGGCTCGGACGTCGGCACCATAAGACGCGAGCACGTAGTAATGGGAGCGAGCCCAAAGAGCTTGGGCGTTGGCGTCGGGTACGTTGATCCAACCGGCGCCCCAGCGCTTGCGCCAGTGACCGGCGGCGTCATTAGCGAATCGGGTTGGGGCGAGGCTGGTCAGCGTTGTCTTCAGCTCCGACTCGCGCTCGGCACGGACGGTGCCCAGCACAATGAGATGGCGTCCACGCGAAGAGAATTTGATTTGAATGCCGTTGGGCTGGGCGATGAACGAAGAAGCGCCTTCGAGGTCAAAAATCCTGATGGCCACACGACTGTCCGCCGTCCCGACTTTGAGGCGGATCATCCGCCAGCCGCTGCCCTCTTCGATCGTTTGAGCCGAACCCGAAACGGAGCCGATGAATCCCGAGTCCTGCGCGACGACAGGCTCAAATAGGATGGATGGAAACTCGCTTGCAAAATCGTACTCGATCTCGAAGGCGAGGAGATCGGGATTTCCCGGATCGAAGTAGGAACAGAACTGATACCGTCCCGAGGCCCCGCGGTATCGCGTGGTGAGGCGGCCATCCAGCAAGGTCAGGCTTTGTTCGTATTCTGCCGGCGGCGGCGGGGGCTGTTGCGCCCAGAGAAGGCGTCCAACGTGAAGCCACGCGTCCATCCCATGATTGCCGCGATGCCAATGATCCGCATGACTCCAGACCGTTGCCTGGTCAGCGGAATGATCCGGGCTGCTGGGATTCATGAGACCCCAGGCATTCCAGCAAGCACCGGAACGTCCGCTTCCCTGGTAAAGTGGGAGAGGCTTGGTGGTGGTGGCCGGCCATGACGTGCGGTGGACGTCTCCGCTGCGAATGGCTAATTCTTGGTGTGACATTTTTTTAGAGAGGTTGAATGGGGGGGGGTATCTTCACGGATGCCGGTGAGCTGTTCAATGCCGATCTTGTGATTTACCGGCTGTTTTGGAGCTTCGAATTTCGCTCACTGCTTGTGCTCAGGTGCTTTTACTTCCACGGCAAGCTCATCGAGGTTCTGGTTGTTGACCACGGTGCCATCGTCCAGCGCGTTGCGTTTCTCATCGCGTAGGCGCCTGTGATGACAACAATCACCAAAGGCAGGCACACCATGAGCCAATCAATCGAGGACATGATTTCCTTGGGTATTTGTTGGATTAAATCTCCCCCCCAGGCTGCCACTCTTTGCCCGGGGGAAGATCGTTGAAGGCGGAAGGTAAGATTTCGATTCGTCGGGAATGACTAGGCGGAGACTTTCTGCGCGCCAGACGTCAATAGTTGTGAGCCCCTTGCCCCGTGGAATGTGCCGGTAACTCCATCCGGCAGCGTGATTGTGCCTTCGAGCCGATCGCCTGATCGCCGAAGATCGACTTCAATCCAGCCTTGAGGATGAACCACTCGGCCGGTGACGGTGAGCAGGGGGCCAAGTTGAGGGCGAATCTCGACTTGCTGAAAGCCCATCGCCGCCGGGCGGATGCCGAGAATGGTGGCGTAGTAATGAAAAAGCGGATGGCTGCCCCAGGCATGGCAGTCGGATCGAGTCGGCTCGGGCATCTCAGGCGTGGTCACGAAACCTTGGGCCGTGAGGCCGTACCAGTGCTCAAGGCGGGCGAAGAGTGGCTCGAACCGGTTGAGCTTATGGAATGTCTCAAATAGATAGTGGGAGAAGTAAATGGTGCAGCGGCGAAGGTCCGGTGCATCGAGAAGTCCCTGGCCGACCCGGGCGGCAACCGATTCACGTAATTTACCGCTGAGAATGGCCAGACACTGGGCATGCTCCGAGTAGAACTGGTGATCCGGATCATCGGCGAAGAGTCCTTTTTCCTCGTTCCAGAACGCAGCCTCCGTTGCCCGCGCATGAGCCTCGGCGAGGCGTGCGTATCTCGAGGCCAGTTCAGGCTCGCCCGCGTAGGTTTCGAGTTCCACGGCAGCCTGGAGGACATAAACAAAGAGCCAGTTGAGCGGGCCGCTTATTTCACCCACATCTCCGTGGGGAGGGATGCCGTCTTTCCACTCTATCACCCAATCGAGAAAATTCCATCCGCGCAAGCCGGTGAGAAGGCCGTCGGAATTAACGTGAGCTAGATGGGCATCAATAACCGCACGCGTTCCACGAAGCAGCGAGCGCACAAACTCAACGTCTCCGCGCCACCAGGCATGATGGCGCAGCATCGAGATCCACAGCAGGGAGAAAGGAGGAATGACCTGGCGGATGCGCGATGGAAAACGGGATAGAGTGAGACCTTCGGGAAAACGGGAGTCGTTAAAGAGCCGCAGACTCTTGCGAACCATGCGGTCGTCATGCGTTATCGTGTAAAAAACAAGACAGTCAATCAGCGTGTCTCCCGCGTAGTTGAGCTGCTCGTAATAAGGGCAGTCCATGAACGTCTCATGGGTGTTCATCTGGAGTGAACGCAGAAGAAGGGGAATGGTTTCCTCCATCCGCTTGTCATTCGCGGAAAAGGAACTCTCCATCTCCAGGGGATAACGTGTTTCTTCAAACGTCAGCTTGTCGAGGACGAGCTCTTCGCTTCTGGTTTCGATGAGCACCTCCAGGTATCTTCCCGCTTCCCACCAAAGCGTGGAGTAATCGCGGTTCATCTCGCCGTCGAAGATCCAGCTATCCCCCAAGCCGATGAAAATCCGGCCCTCGATCTCATTGCGATTGCCTTTCTCCACGGGCAGCGTGCCACGAGCCGCTGGCGCAAAGAGAGCCTCGGCCCATCGTATCGTCAGCTCGGCATCGCGGCCGCGGCTGCCTTGCACCCGCGGATAGGCGCAGAAGTAGTTTTGCAGGTCGACGATGGCCCGATACCGCTTCCCGGCGGGAATGGTCAGAGTCGACCGGCCTTCGAGTAAAGCCTGCAACTGCTCCGCCATCCCGGACAGGTGATTCTGGAAATGGATGGGGTGTTCGGAGATATCGCCGACGCGGGAGATATCTTCAAG